>Ga0307367_100293_pt1 | contig 6616 bp, 10 predicted proteins | sample AAT_RA_Lys2_MT_FD_194610 | JGI IMG/M metagenome (GOLD analysis project Ga0307367, IMG submission 194610) | Metatranscriptome of enriched activated sludge microbial communities from anaerobic digester in WTTP, New Holstein, Wisconsin, United... | ecosystem: Engineered > Bioreactor > Anaerobic >... | reverse complement strand
GCTCATCCACGAGCCCGACTTCCTTGACGGTGAAGAATCCCGATCGCTCCATCAGGTCATCCACGCACTTGTTCAGCTCCTCTGCCGTCAGCGGTGTTTTGACGATCCGGATGCCGCCGGGCTTGATGATCTTCGCGCCATCTAGCCGGGCACCAGCTAGGGCAGCCTGTCCTTCCGGTGATGCGAGATACTGCCTGCGGAGGACCGGGCATTCTTTCTGATTTATGATCAGATTGCCGGACGCGCTGCACTTGTTCCCCAGCTGCTTCTGCACGATCAGGAGATCCTTATCACCCGGGCACGGCTTGCCGCTCTTGCAGGGCGGTTTGAGGTCCGGGGCTGGCGGGATAGCGGACGCGGCTGTGAACGCTGCCGCCGGCTGGTTCCGGGCAGCCTCTGCGATCTCTGCCTTCCGGATGGCATCCTGGTCGATCTGTTGTGCTACAGTCCTGGGAGGCTCTGCCGGCTCGCCATCATGCAGGGGCGAGAATGCATGCTCTAATTTGGGCTTTACGTCGGGGCTCGCCGGTGCAGATTTCACATTTGTGAACTTTTTAGAACGCGAACCTGAACCCACGTCGCAGGAACCCCCGTTCCATTCATGGACCTTCTTTTTGAGATCCGAAGCTGAGACGGGTTTCTTGGCTTTCAGGCACCCGGCCACGTAGTTCAGCGCTTTGGTGCGGGTCCCATCATCATGGATACCCGACAGGACCCGCCCGGGGCCTTCCGGGAAATTCTCAAAGACAAAATCTTCATCGATGCCGAGCCGGACCAGCTTGTCCACCTGTTCCCGGTATGCCTTGTACTGGGAGATCGCGCTTGGCGACATCCCGCAGAAGTCTCCGACCTCATCAAAGAGGTGATGGAATTTCGCGCAGCGGGTCACTCCACCGTCACCCCCCGGAGCCGGATCCCGTGATGCTCATAGAGCACCGGTACCGGCAGGTCATAGATCGTCTTGACACCATGCCGGGCGACCTCCGCCTTGAGATCCTGCGTGCGCTCGCGGGCCGGGGCTACCTTTTGGATCAGGCGCTTGTGCTTTCCCATCATCTCACCCTCCCGCCGTCACTCTCTCTGGCAACGAAGCGACCGGCTCCTGTCGTTTCAGGCCGGATGCATACAGCACGCTCTCGCGCCACCGGATCCGCCATTCCTGGTGGCCGGAGGTCGCGGTATACCAGAACTCTTCTCCATGGGGTTCGCCCTTCGGCTGCAGCCTCCAGACTGGTCCCTGCGGGTACTGGAAGCCGTGGTTGTAGAGCCACGAGTTGACCTCCCGGGCGTTCAGGCCGCACCGGTCTCCCAGCTGGGTAGGGGTGTACCAGCCGGCTTCTCCGTGGACGATCACCGATCCATGCAGCGCCTCGATGTATTCCGGCACGCCGCACTTTTTCAATGCGACCGCCTGAAATGCTTTCAGGTCCCCCCCGGTGAGCTCCGCGAGGGTCCGGGCGCGGTCAATCTCGGCTTCCATGGTTTTGACTGCAGGGGAGAGTTGCTGTACGATCTCCTTCTTACGATACCGCTGGATGAGTTCCGGCACCCACCGCTGGAACCGGATGAGGGCTGCCCGTGCTGCCGGGTTCTTGAGCCGGTCCGCGCTGATCTTCCCCATCAGGAGGTACAGGCCGCGCTCGTTCACGCAGTTCCACACGTCGGGTGATGTAATGTCACCGACGGCAACCGTCAGCGTGTATCCCTCGAAGACGTCCTTGTTCCGGACGATCAGATTATGCGGGGTGGTCCGGTCGATCCCCCATGCGGCCGCGAGGTCATCAAGCCGGAGCCAGACTTCGCCGAGCTGTTCCATGACGCGGATCTCCTTGCCTTCAAAGAGGTTCGCGAGATTTCCGGTCATACCTGGGCCTCCAGCTCCGAAAGGGTGAAGCTTGCTAGGAGCCCATTATCCCGCCTTATTTGCCACAGGGCGGTGGAGACGATCTCGGTGAATGGCTGCCAGTAATAGTAGCCCGGCTCGTCCGGCTCGTAGACGAAGTTATCGGCATCGTTCATCGAGGTCGGGTAGTAGCCGAGATCGAACCGCCAGTCTTCTTTCCAGAGATGATACTCGTAATCGTCCGGGTCATGGTCCCAGCCGCGCCGGTCCATCTCGGCCTCGACCGCGGAGTAGGTGGCGTGGACTGCAGCCATGTGAGCGCGGGCAAATTCGCCAGCTTTCCCGGTCTCGACCGGGTTCTCCTCGTCAATATCATCCTCGAGGTACAGGTGTTCGCTGCCAAAGTCCCACCGGTATCGGGTGCCGTCGATCGTGAAAAGCCAGTGTCCACAGTCGGTATCGTAATCGGAATCCGTGACGCCGTATTTTTTCACCAGATCCTGGCAGGCAAGGAATTGTTTTTTCGCTTCTTTTTGCCAGAGATCGATGAGGGCCTGGGCGTCATGGACGACGTCCGCTGGTGATATCATGCTCTCGCCTTCGACAGGTGGTTCGGGTGGATCCAGTTCATGCCGTTGTCGAACTGGACAAGGACCTCCTCACGGTCCGGAGGGGCCCGCTTGATCTTGCCGGTGCCAGTGAAGATCGCGCTGCCGCTGGTCTGCCGGACCAGGTCGCCGACCTTGTACCGGCCGTCATCCGCGGGCGGGTCCTCCGCTGGGGGTGTGTCCTCGGAGGGCGGCTCGTCCCGGCTCGGGTTTGTGGTATCTTCTGCAGGGGGTTCGGGATCCGGGGTGCCAGACGATTCGAACGCGGTTTCGCCGCTGTCGGTGTCGACCGAATACTCCTGCCCGACGGCGGGACCTGGAACGGCTACGTTTTCCTCCGCTTTCTGTACCTTGGCGTTGCTCTTCTTCCGCTCCTTGGCCTCTTTCTTTGCCTCCTCCCGCGCTTTCCGGTCGAGGGCATACCACTTCATCCCGATGGCGTTGTCGTTCCGTGGGCTGTTCGGGAATGCCACCCGGTACGCCTCGATGGCGGTCTCCCGGTCCTTATGGCCCGAGACGGCCTTGATCTCCTCCGTGCTCCATTTCCCGTTCCCCATATGATTGGCGGGTTTCTTCAGGGCGCGTGGCGGCTTTATGGCGGGTTTCTTCTTCACCGGCGGACTGCATGCATCGCACTTATCGGGGTCCTTCGTCCCGGACGGGCCGCCGATATTGTCGCACTCTTCGCAGCCGGTCTTGTCCTGGTCGGGGATATCGGGGGATCTGGTTGAAGGTAAACCGTCGGTGGATTTATCCTCAGGCTTGTTCCCATAATCCATCCACCACCGGATCACGGTCTTTCTGGACCGGGGAGAGTCCGGGAAGGCTGCGTTATACTTTTTCCATGCCTCGTCCGCCGTGGTGCAGGGGCGCACCGTTGCCTTTTCATCATCGGACCATTTCGTGCCGCCGTCATGATTCATGGGGGCGGGCCGTTCCGGGGCCGTGACCCTGACGATGAATGCATCGATCTCCTTCTCGACATGCCGGGCAGATTCCGGCGAGAGGTTCTCGACGGAAAAGCCGAACGATACGGTGGCCTTGCCGTCCTTGATGTTCAATTCCCGGTTTGCGTTATATGTCTCAATCATTCCTTAACCTCCAGCCGGCGCCAGACCGGCACGGTAGCGCCTCCCCACGGGCAGATCTTCGGATCATCCACACCCTCACCACAAACGAGGGTGCAGGGTTGTTCGCTCTCATCATCGAGGCAGCCGTTACAGGAGAAGACGGGCATCAGTAATCCCTCTGTGAATTACGGCAGCGCTCCGACCAGATACAGGGCAACGTGCAGGACCGGTACCCATATGCACCGAAGCAACCGGGTTTATCCCGCTCGGAGAGTCCCTCGGTAGGATCTGGTACCATGGTCACGCCACCTCCTTCAGCACCGCCCTCAGTGCAGCATTCTGGCGCTCCAGGTCCCGGATGGTCTTCTTCGAGAAGATGGCGGCGAGTTCGTGGGAACTCAATCTCTGCGACATCCCCACGAATTCCAGACTGAATTTGGCGTTCTCCCTTCCGAGTTGCTTGCACATCTCCCGCAGCTTGTCGCTCTCACCGGCCTGTGCCTGCAGGGTTGCGACCTGCTCGGTGAGGGAGGCGATCTTCTCTCCGAACTGATTGCGCTCTTCCAGCACCCTGTCGAGCTCGCCCTGCGCGTTTTCGAGGTTCTTCTGGAGCTCGATCTCGTACCGGTTGGGCTTATGCGGGGGCATTGGCCTTCACCCCCTCGTTGATCCTGACAATATTCAGCGTGTCATCGTGGACCCATGCGCGATATTTCCCGCTCGCCAGCATGCTCCCGATCATCTTCATCATGGCATGCCCCGGCTTGTGGTTCGCAGTGTTGTGATCCTTCAGGTACCACTCGGCACTTTTGTAGAATTTTCTCCAAACGAGGTTCCGGTCGATGACTACGGTGTCGATACCGCTGACCTCGATATTTTTGAAAAACATTTCAGGCACCCCCGTTCCCCGGCGGGATCTCCTCCGGGGAATACAGCCCGCTGACCGAGAACGCCTTCCGGAGGCACTGGGATTCCGCGACCTTCTGGATCATCACGCGGGGCATCTTCGCCCAGTTGCTCTTGCCGGTGTTGAATTCCGACAGGAAGACCTCCACAACGAAGGCATGCGTCATGTCCTTCCGGTAGACCTTCGCCCACCCGACGATCTCCTCGCCCTCCTTCCGGGTCCCGGACTCCATGCCGTCGAACTGCCCGGACCGGTGCGCGATCTCCAGGAAGCCATCCCGGCCTGTGAAGATGTTTGCGGGAGAGTTGCCGTACTTGACGGCCCATATCTGCCGGCGGAGCGGGTCAAGGTGATACTGCCCGGCAAGGTAGAGGAGCAGTTTAAACTCCGTATCCGTGCAGTCGCGGGCGATGGATGCCTTGATGAGGTTCACCTGGTCAGCGTTGAACTTCATCGGCTCACCGGGGAGCAGGTTCGGCTGGTCCACCGGGACCATATCGACGACTTCAGCAGCCGTCATCTCGGTGATTGCTTCGTTCCGCTCCTTGGTCTCCCGGACGATCTTCGCGACGCCGTCTTCCTTCTGGGATTCCGTTGCAGCGGGGGGCGGGGACGTGCAAGTGTTCTGCCCTTCTGGTGCTGCGGTGTCGGGTCCGAATCCGTTCTTTGTCATCTTCTCGGCAGTCTCGGGGCTGCGTTGCTGCGATGTTATGGGCTGTTGCTGCACCGGCCGCGGCTTCTCGCGGGCCGGCATGATCTTGGAGACCCACTTGTCTTTGTTCAGCGACACATCGACCTCGCAGCCTTTCTTGAGCTTCACGAGGAACGGATCGACGTGGTGCATTACCGGGTAGGGACTGTCTCCCAGCCGGATTGCGTAGTACCCCTCGTTCTTGCCCTCATCCATCAGGGCATAGTCGGTGAGCACACCGGTCAGGACTTCCGTCATTTCAGGACCACCCCCCAGTTGACGGACTCCTTGACGGTGATGACGCCATTGGCGGCCTCGAGGACCGGCTTCTTGACGAGCTTATCGACCAGCGTCAGCGGGATCCTCTCGCCAAGGTGCCCGAGCTGGTTCTCGAGGTCCCTGCGCTCAATATCGCAGACGGTCATGAACTCCTCCGGGAACGTGTCGCGGAACTTCGCCACGTCAAGGATGCGGGACTTCCGGACCTTCTTCTCCAGCCGGCACCGGGTATCCTCGGCGATCTGGTGCGATACCGCGTATTCCAGCGCCTCGGTCCGCTGCTGCTGGAGCTCGCTGATCTGTTCTTGGAGCCGTGCGATCTCGCCGTCAAGATCCCATACACGGGAGAGCGGATCGACGATCACAACGGGCGGCAGCGGGTTTGCTTTCAGGTCCGCGGCTTCGGCCTTCGCGTCCATCGCCGCTCACACTCCGCCGGCGAGGTTCTGGATCTGCAGCAGCATGTCGTCGATGAGCCCCCGGCCGGTCTCCGGGTTCTTCAGCCGCGCCCGGGCCTCCCCTGCGATAACCGCGATCTGCTTCAGGGGCGGAGGGGTGTACGGTACCTCGATGATGTCCATCCCGTGGAACCGGTACGTTGCCAGCGGTTCATCCGCCCGGGCGGCCGTTGCAGCGGCTTCGGTAGGGGTCATGATCCGATCACGTCCTCGATGAACCCCGCCGGGTCGAATGGTGCACGGTCCGCGAAGACGGTGCCCTGGATGGCAGCCGCCCGGCCCTGGATCCCTGCTGCTGCTCGTGCGGTGTCAGCGTCGATGACCCGACCGGCTGGCTTCAGGACCGCCCGGGGATTGTCAACCCAGACCGGGCCGAACCCGCACCGGTCGCACCAGAACGCGAACCCTTCACAGGGATCGTGGCTGCCGTATACGAGATTTCCGCCACAGTCCGGGCAAACCTTGATTTCATCGGACGATTCAGAATTGTTGGCAGTTCCCGTTCCCTCGTTTGAAGGCGCTGGAATCGGGCTGCCATCAGTTTTTGTTGCTGTTAGATTCATGTGCCACACTTCGTTCTGTTTTTTCGACGATCATGCTGGGATACCTTTCTCCCGCGCGAGCGCACGCAGGCCCGCACGGACACGATCCGATTCTGAGATCTCAACACTTGCCTCCTCCAAGGCGACCAGCACCCTCATATCGTCAGGGGATGCCTTCCACGACCGTACTATCTTGTCTGTTTTTCTCCTCATCCGGG
>Ga0307367_100286_pt1 | contig 6663 bp, 5 predicted proteins | sample AAT_RA_Lys2_MT_FD_194610 | JGI IMG/M metagenome (GOLD analysis project Ga0307367, IMG submission 194610) | Metatranscriptome of enriched activated sludge microbial communities from anaerobic digester in WTTP, New Holstein, Wisconsin, United... | ecosystem: Engineered > Bioreactor > Anaerobic >... | reverse complement strand
ATAAATAGTTTAGATTTATCGAAAGAGGGTGTTAACATGCCTGAGTCAACAATGCTCCGTTATAGGATCGACAAGGATTTGAAAGAAGAGGCTGAAGCGGTATTCAGAAGTATGGGATTGAGCCCGCAGTCGGCGATCAAGCTTTTTTACAGGCAGACTGTCATTATGAAAAAGCTTCCATTTCATCCTGTCGCTGAGGATCCTTTTTACAGCGAGGAGAATCAGAGGGTCTTGCTTGAATCTGTTAAGCAGCTGATAGAAGGGAAAGGCACGCCTCATGAGCTTATATAAAGGGGGCAGAATAGAAATTGCGTTTTGCCGTACACACTACGATGATCATTAATCAACAGAGCCGCCCTTAATTGGACGGTTCTGTTGTAAGAAGACCAAAAAGTACTACTAAAAGTGGTCATGGACTCTTTTTAGCTCTTGCTGTTTACGCGCTCAGCCTTGTTTACAATCCGGATGGCCATAATGAGGAGTTCCTTATCATTGACGGCCAGCAGCGTCTGACCACGGTATCTCTTTTGTTTCTCGCCATGTATAACCTGATTGATAAGGGCGTGGTCGTTCCCGAAACCGCAAATTTGAAGCAGCGGATTTTTGAGGAATACCTCGTCGATAAGTAGAAGCCTGAGGATACCCGAATTAAGCTCAAGCCGGTCAAGAACGACCAGACTGCATTCTGGAAGCTGTTCTCTGATCCGACTGAGCATATTCGGGAGTCCAATCTGACCGTGAACTACGATTATTTTTACTGTTAATACTCTCCACATTTGTCCTCGCCGGACGAGAACGTCCGGCTATACTGCTGATATTACAAATATTTTTTACTTTGATCCCACTTCATCGCAGAGGTTCATAGTCAGATATTTCGCAGCCTCTCTGACCGACATCTGTGGGATAAGCCACATCAGTTTGGTCACTATCGCTTCGAAACCCATGTCAAGGGCGCTTACCGCACCTGTTTTCAATGTCTTCTGCCCCACATCGTATGTAGAGAGGTCGACCCCTCCTTCGGGACATTGTGTAGTTATTACAGGCAGTATTCCCAGATCAACGGCCTTTTTAATTCCCGGCAACAGGTCCTCACCGAGATAGGGCAGCCCTCCCAGACCGAAGCATTCCACTACGACAGCCTTTGGCCTCATTTCAACGATCCTGTCAAAATAATCCGCTTTGAACCCGGGGAAAAGCTTCACAGGCATGACTTCGTTCGAAAAAGATATCCCATCTGCTTTGATGCCCGGGCTGCAAAGAGTCTTCCTGTCAATTAAGGGAGCCTTGAGCAGAGAGACATTTTTGCCGTCGGATACACCAAGTTCATCATAGTAGACCGACTTGAATGCCTCAATCCTCTTCCCTGACATCTTCTTGGCCCTGGGGCCGTGGATCAGCTTTCCGGCAAAGGCTACGGCGATCCCGGACTGCTTTCTTGCAAGCAGGGCCTCGGTAAATCTGAATGCGTCCCCAAGGTTCCTTTTGGCATCCGTTCCATGCTCGGACATCGGGATCATGGATCCTGTCAGTACTACCGGTTTTTCCAGATCCCTCATTACATAGGAGAGGACCGCCGAGGTATATGCCATCGTGTCAGTACCGTGAGTTATCACATAACCGTCATATGAAGGGTTCTCCCTGATGCATTTGATGATGGCTTCCCAGTCAGTCGGAGCAATGTTGGAACTGTCCTTGGAAAAGACATTGACTATATCGATATCGGCGATCTCGTAAATATCGGGCACCTGCGCCGCCAGGGCTTCACCCTGATCCATCGGAACTAGGCCTTCGGCGCTCTGCTGGGAGGCGATCGTCCCCCCAGTCGATATGAGCAGTATCTTCATTGCCCCATCCTCCTTTATCAGCTTCTGGCGATCTTTTTCAACGCCAAAAGTATCACCCTCACGTAATCATTCCTGTCAGATTCTGTGATCAAAGGTATAACATGGTCCTTTATGTAGTTTTTCCCGACGATCATCGATAGGACCGCGGAAGTTCCAGGGTGCAGACCGGGGCTTGATGATTCGGCAAAGACCGGCCTGCTCATGTACGTAAATCCTGCGGCGTCCTCTGAGACTAGCTTTGCCAGCTCTCCCACCAGCCTGACTTTGACCGACGACTTCTCAGTCTCCCTCAGTTTCGACGCGATCTTTTCCAGTTTATCCGCGAATTTGTAGGAGAGGGCCTGGAATGAATCCGCATCGTAATTAAGCAGGTCATTTCTTACAAAATATGGAACAGAGAGCTCTTTGCACGACTCTTCCAGAGCTCTTGCCACAGAGGGATTTCCCCTCTCCTCGGAGTAGCGGATCAGGAACCTGTTATAGTCCGACTCTTCAGAAAGGGCACTGCTCACCTTGCTCTCTGCAACTATGGTGGGAAGTGGGCAGCCTATCTTCTTCATCATTTCTCCCTTCATGCCGTGCATGAAGTTTCCCTCATAGTCCTCATCGGGGCCAAGCCCGCCTCCAGTGAAATTTACCGGTATCACTACAGCAACGGGTATGCCGCCAAGATCTATGACTGTTCCCAGTATCGCGCCTGCGTTTTCATCGCTTTCTGGGACCACAAAGACCCTTTCCGGGTCCGCTTTTTTAAAAGAATCCAGGACCGAGAGCGCCAGCGCCCCCTGAAAGCATGCTGCAGTCTCCGCGGCTCCCTGGCCGTATACCCGTCCGAATACTTCCGCTGCTACTCCCTGCGAAAAGAGTGCGTCTTTGCCCTCCGCCCTTTTCATCATGGCAGCCTCCTGCGGGGTGACCCTTCTTCTTGGCGTCGTCACTGCGCTGCCGCCGCCCATAAGTTTGACCGTTATCTTTTCAGTGGTGCAGGAGACCTCCCTGACCCTTGTGTCAACAGAGAGGGCGTGGGAGAGTATCGTTCCCGCCGCGCAGAAACCTCCCCCGTCATCTTGCTGGTAGTTGTTGGCTCCGTGGGCGTGGGCAATGCCTACATGTCCTGTTAGACAGACAATGCCATATTTTTCATCCGATAATGACAGCTTTTCATTCAAGGTTATCCTCTCCTCTTTCATCTTGATGATCCCATAAATTTATATAATACTTTTCTGATATCTCTGCTGATATAACAAAAACCGCCGGCATCGCTGTTGATTTTTGCCGGCGGCGGTGATCTATAGCTTGATAAAGTACGCTACTTCTTTGCGTTGAAGACTTCCAGATCCAGCTCTTTCATCAGTGAGGCTACGATTACCATTCCCACCGTGTCCCCCGTAACGTTGATCATTGTATTGGGCATGTCGATCAAGTAGTAGATACCGGCGATCCACGGGACTATGTCAAGCGGGAGTCCCATAACCTGAAGCAGCACTGCCGACATTATGATACCGCCTCCAGGGACACCGGCAACTCCGGCTGCCATGATGATGCCAAGCACGATAATTACCAGAAGACTGGTGAAGGGGAGGTCCACTCCGTAGATCTGAGCCGCAAATACCGCGTAGATCGGCATTTCAGCAGCGCAGGCGTGCATGTTGATCGTTGCCGCAGGAGGGGCTATCAGGTTGACCATATCAGCCGGCACTCCGGCTCTCTCCTTAGTCGACTTCATAGTCAGAGGAAGTGTGGCGCTGGAGGAACATGTCGAGAAGGCGAGGAGCATCGCAGGATAGATATTCCTGAAGTGCTGGAGCGGGCTGACTTTGGCTATCAACGCGAGGATTATCGGGTATATGATGATTATGATCGTACCGTAAGCAAGGTACTGTGTCATAAGCATCTTGCCGAGTCCGTACAGGACCGTAGAACCAAGGGTACCCGTGATGTTCGCAACGAGCGCGAAGACGCCGTATGGAGCCAGAGCGATGACCCAGCCGACTATGCGCGTGAAGAACTCGTTGAGTGAATCGAACATGTTGAAGATCCTCTGTCCATGCACCGTATCCTTGAAGCTGGCAAGGATAAACCCGCATATAAGCGCAAATACGATGATCTGGAGGATGTTGCCCTCTGCAAATGCCGAGAAGGGGTTGTTCGGGACCCAGTTTACAAGTGACTGCAGAAGGTCTACATTCACTTCAGGGATTTCCTTAGCTCCGAGCTTGATGCCGACGCCAGGCTTGATTATAAAGGCCCATACGAGGCCTGTTGTCGCGGCAAGGGTCGAAGCGATCGCCCAGTAAACGAGGAAATAGCCGCCGACCTTCCTCAGGCGCGACATGTCCGCGACCTGCGAAATGCCGTTTATTATGCTGACAAAGATGAGGGGATAGATGCACATCTTGAGCAGGCGGATAAATACATCCCCGATGAACTGGATGTACGAGGCCTTCTCTCCGATAACGAAGCCGAGCGCCGCACCGAGCACCATTGCGATAAGGATCTTCAATGGCAGGCCAATAGCTTTTTTTGCTGTTATTTCGGTCATGGATTTGATCCCCTCCTATAAAATATAATGATAAATACTATATAAAGTTTATATATTTGGGGTTATGATGTCAATCAGATAAAGTAAAAATAAATTAACTTGATGCTGGCTGCCGGTATTTGCGACATATCAGCAAAGGCATGTTTGGGTCTGTGATCTGAATATTCCGGCATACAGACCTTATCTATATATCAAAGAGGGCGCCCCTTATCGGAGGCGCCCTCAGAAGTTGCTGTATCAGCAGAGACTTGAAGGGGTCAGACCTACACAATTGACAAGATAGCCTAATCTATCAACAGATCTAAAAGTGGTCACGGACTCTTTTTAGCTCTTGCTGTTTACGCGCTCAGCGTTTTTTAAGCAGTTTGCCTTGTTTTGCCGCGCCTGCGTACAGACTTAACAATTTCCCACCAGAATGTGGCCGCCGCGGCAATGGCAGCGGCGCAGGCGAAGTCGCCGCAGGAGAGCTGCTTTACTTTCGCCGCGTCCGCGAGGGCGGGTACCGACGAAAGCAGTGCGAGTCCGGCAAGTATTGTTATATTGATCATCCACGGGACCGGGTCGATGCAGCCCTTTTGGGTAAACGCGTGTTCCGTTTCCGATTGGTTTACGTATACAAGAAAAAGGTTTGCGAGCACAAGGACCGTGAGAAAGAAAGTGCGCGCGTGCTCGGCGCCTTCAGTTGGCAGTGTATATAAGTAAGAACCGAATGACGCCGCGAAGATTACAAGCCCCTGACTTATCGCTTTTGCTAAGACATCTTTTGTCACGATTGAAGAGTTTGCCGGTCTGGGCGGCCTGTCCATTATGTTTGGCTCAGCGGGCTGCCGCTCGAATACTATCGAACATGTCGGGTCTATTATCAGTTCAAGAAGGACTACGTGGATCGGCAGAAGGAGCGTAGAAAACCCCAAAAGCGGCGCAGCGAGCGCTGACAGCGCTATGGGGACATGTATCACTATTATGTATTCCATAGCTTTTCGTATGTTGTCGTAGATGCGGCGTCCGTCGCGGATAGTGTCGACGATAGTCGTGAAATCGTCGTTTAGCAGCACCATGTCGGCAGCCTCACGCGCCACTTGCGTGCCGCGTTTGCCCATTGCGATCCCGATGTCGGCATATTTGAGCGCGGGCGCGTCGTTCACTCCGTCTCCCGTCATAGCCACAACCTCGCCGGCGGCTTTGAAAGCCTTGACGATGCGCATTTTCTGTCGCGGCAGTATGCGTGAGAATATCGTGACGCTTTTGAGTTTTTGAACGAGGCTCTCCTCGTCAAGGGTTTCGAGCTCGTCTCCAGTTATTATTACGTGCTCGTTCTCACCTGCCGCCTCAAGTCCGACTTCGTGCGCGATCCTGTGGGCGGTGGTGCTGTTGTCGCCTGTTATCATTGCCACTTTTAGGCCGGCTCGGCCGCACGCGTTTATGGCGGCAGGGACGGCCTCGCGAGGCGGGTCCATGAAGCCGGCCAGCCCGATGAGCCGCAGCCTGCATTCGGTGAGCTTCTCGGGGATGTTGCCTTCAAATCTGCTCATGGCAATCGCGAGAACTCTGCAGCCGCGGTTAGACAGACGTTCCTGCTCGGCGGTTATCTCTTTGATGTCGGATTCCGTGAGTTCGCACAGCCGGAAGATGTTTTCTGGGGACCCTTTCGCGGCGAGCACAAAATGGCCGTCTATAGCCCAGACATGGCCCATCATCCTGGCTTCGGATGAGAAAGGATATTCGTACGCGAGAGAATGCCCCTGAAGATACGAAATGTCTAGGCCACGTTCTTCCGCAGCCTTGATCAGCGCGGCCTCCATGGGGTCGTAAGGGTTTGTCTCAGATGCCATGACGGCCGCTTTCAGCAGATCTTTCAAGTCGCTGTCCTTGAACGGCACGAGCTCCCTAAGCGTCATCTTGTTTTGTGTCAGAGTCCCGGTCTTGTCTACGCAGAGTACGGTAACGGCCCCAAGCGTCTCGACCGACTGTATCCTCCTTATAAGCGCGTTGCGCTGCGCTATGCGCCACGCGCCCATGGCGAGAAAGACGGTTAGCACTACGGGAAATTCTTCGGGAATTGTGGCCATGGCCACCGTTATCCCAGATATGACCGCGTCTGCCAACCCGCTGCTGTTCCAAAGCGTGGCGCATACGACAAGCAGCATCATCGCGAAACTGAAGACAGAACAGCTGCGAACAAGCTTTCTTGTCTGTTTTTCAAGCGGCGTCGGTCTGTCCGGCGCTTCCGCTATGTCTTTCCCTATTTTCCCGTATTCCGAAGCTTGTCCTGTGGCT
>Ga0307367_100250_pt1 | contig 7069 bp, 9 predicted proteins | sample AAT_RA_Lys2_MT_FD_194610 | JGI IMG/M metagenome (GOLD analysis project Ga0307367, IMG submission 194610) | Metatranscriptome of enriched activated sludge microbial communities from anaerobic digester in WTTP, New Holstein, Wisconsin, United... | ecosystem: Engineered > Bioreactor > Anaerobic >... | reverse complement strand
CGGTCCTCGCGAAAGCGGCAGCATTGGCCCTGGTCGCGGGTGATGTTACGGCCATCCTCGGTGACACAGGCACGGATATACCAGCGACCTTAGTTACTATGGGCGGGAAGGTGGATGCCATCAAAGCGAAGACTGATAACCTGCCTGCGACACCCGCTGCGACATCAGACATCCCGGCGGCATCAATCACCGCGATTAAGGCCCGGACTGATCTCATACCCAACGTACCGGCGGCTGTGGGGGATGCAATGACTCTCACATCAGCGTACGACGCAGCGAAGAATGCAGCGTCGCAAGCATCTGTCGATGCACTGCCAACTCTCAGTGAGATGGAAGAATCAACTGTGCTAGCCCACGAAGTAACATTGGCATCGTTGGCTGCAAGCGTTGACACACTGATGGCCATGAGTGGGATGTACTTTGTGGAGACTGACTTCACATACAATGAGACGTCTGGACTGCTGGAGAGCACGAAGCGTACGTACTATCGCAGCGAAGCTGACATGACCGCACAAGTGAATGGCATAACGATCACGTTAGCCGCAGAGTATACGATGACTAACCTCACCAAGTGGAGTGGTAGCCGTGAGTGATACTTTTTCACGGGCCACCCGGGGATGGGTACGAGGTGCACTTGATCGTGCAGTTGAAGGTTGGGTGCAAGTGTGGAAGAAGTTCTACACACATGAAGGTGATCTGAAAGCAAGTGCAACACGTGACTATCTTCGAATATGTGCAACGAGAAGTAGATTGAGAGTAGGAAGCAGTCGTGAACGTCTAAGCATTCGCACAACACGTCCTGCACTTTCGATCAACATCCGGCATATCACGAAGCTATCGGTTCATGTGGTGGTGAGTTAAATGGTATTTCTTGACATCATATCAGGAGAAGCACTAAGTGCATCGTTGACAATTACCGATGCAATTGCAGGTACAGCAGTGGATGTGTCGAGTGCGGTGGTCTCTGTGAAGATCGGTACGCCTAAAGGGGAAGCGGCTATTATCATACCCGACACAGCGCTCGATAAGACCGCAGCGACATCGGGCGTGATCGAGGTCCCACTGACCGCCGCAGAGACCTCACAACTCAATGGTTCATACATCATGGAGGTCAACGTTGAGTTTGCACCGACCAACATTATCAAGAACAGAGACATTGTACTTCGTGTGACAAAGGCTCTGTGATTACTCTTTTTCATATTTAGGAAAACACATACACATACGGTGTAAGGGGGCATTATTCTGCAACGCACAAGTATAAGATTCGAACCCTACCAACCGCCGGCGGAACCCGACGTCAACGGCGTGGAGTGGAAGAGTCTCGAGTTCATGGCAGTTGGCGGAATGACCTTACGAACGGGTATGTTTCGCTCCGGTGATGGGGAGATGAATAACTTCACCCCTGAGGTGCTTCGAAAGATCTTTTCGAAGATCAGTCATCCAATTCCCATATACCTGACGCACGACGGAGCCGGCAACATTTATGACAATGTGAAGCGGCCGGTGCTCGGGTATGCTTATAAGTTCGGACTTCAGCTGGCAGGCAATCAGATCCTATTCCAAGCCTTCCTGATGGACCCGGCGAGTAAGCAACTCGTGGCCTTTTCGGGCTATGATTGTACGTCTGCAGAAGTGGATGTTACCAAAGCAGGTGCTGATGTTGTTGACGGCGTGCTCACGGGCATTGCTGCAGTACCAGTACCCGCTATCAGCGGAACCAATCTACAGATGCAGATGGTAAAACTCTCAGCCCCAGCAAGTGCTGGTAAAGCCAAACCGACCGAAAGCGCCGGGCAGGGCACCGCAGCTACTGCGAATGATGAGGCTGTAGAGAAAGCAGTTGAGACTAAACCAATAGGTGGTGAGCGCGTAAGCGCAATCACTTCGTTTGGTGATCATATGGTATTCGCACCAACACTCGGAGGTCTGCAGGAAGTTCTTATGCGTAAGGGCTTCAGTGCAGACGAGACACTGGCCTTCATGTCGTCCGCGAAGGTCCTGTTCAATGGGGAAGCCTACACAGGTCCCAGTGGACAGCCGCGGAGCACGGCAACAGACCGTGTGTCTCAGAGCTACTCTGGAGAGAGTGAGCTCGGTCCCACTGTCACCGAGTCAGGTGGCAATGGCGGAGATCCCATCGCGCACGAACTCGCAGGGCCCTCAGTCCCTCAGGGGAAGGTTGAGCCGCTGCCGCGTACGCAGATGGACGAACAGAACACCCAGCACAAGGGCTTCGCAGCCGAGCGCAAGGCGTTCCAGGCTAAGATTACGAAGCTTGAAGCCGACCTTAAGACGGTCACGACCAACTACGAGGCACTCCTCGGGAAGGAGGTCGCTGCTGAGATCAACTCGGTCAAGCAGCTTGGCTTTGCCAACCCCGAAGGCATGATCGATGGTCTTGCCCCCTCACAGCAGCTGGTCGTCCTTGCGAAGATCAAGGAGAACTTCGCAGCGAAGACGCCTGCAGTTGGCGTAAATGCTGGCACGAACCCTGCCGGAGCGAACTTCAACGTTGAAGCTACCCGCGCAGAGATTCTCCAGGAATTCGGCTCTATGGCTGATATCCTCAGGCCGAAGCCGGAGAAACAGTAAGGTGATGACAAATGGCACACAACTCACCCGCCGAGAACTCGGGCCTCAGCAATCCGTCCGAGAGTATCTCGTATATCGAGAAGACCGCGGTTGATGATGCAGGCTTCGTTGTGAAGGCCGCAACAACCGCAGGGTACGTTGATGTCACTGGAGCAGTTACCGATTATCCGATCGGTTACACGGTCCGTGATACGACTACGCCCGCAAATGTACAGAGTGGTGGAGACCCGTCTGCTAACACACGTGTCAGCATTCAGGCACTCATCCCCGGACAGGAAGCATACCTCCAGCTCGCCGCAAGTAACTCGGCCATCGCTGTCGGCGACAAGATCGCTGCGGGAGCAAATGGGCAGGTTGACAAGGCAGCGACCAGCGCGACCTTCATCATGGCTATCGCACTCGAGGCCAAGGATGCAACCACAGGTGTAACACCGCTTACCGGAACCACCACGACCAATGTGACCATCAAGGTGCGGATCATTCCGCCGTACTACCTGGCGTAAGGTGATCACCATGTACAAGTACTTTGGTTCAGTAACCACATCCGACCGTGAAATGCTGCGCATGGACATCATGCGTGAACTTCTGTACAAGCAGGCAGATGAACTGCTCGTCATGAAGAATGCGGTCAACATGATGGCGATCGGTAACCTTGATGTCAAGTTCGATATCCCGACCACCACACGCATCGCGCCCGAGCAGATCTCGGAAGGCTCCCTCGCTGGCATCAGCAAGCTCGACTTCTTCCAGACCCCGATCTCGATGCTCAAGTACCAGACACGTATCCGCGTGACTGATGAGGCCAAGGCCCGGCAGATCGCCAACAACCAGATCCAGATGTCCCTCGTTGCAACCGCACGTGGTCTCGCATACCAGATGGATGCGGACATTGCATCGGCACTCGTCGCAGGTGCAGCCCAGACCACTGCGGCAACCTATACATGGGACAGCCTGTCAGCAACCCCGGCGACTGATTTCGCCAATGCAATTGGCAAGATCTTCAAGAACACCAACATCCTGGACACAGATATCCAGAATATTCGGCTGTTCGTCCCCGCCGGCATTTGGGCCCATATGATGAAGCCCATTGAGACCGGCTACCTGCGTCTCACCGTGAAGGACTGGATGCAGTCCCAGTTCGGCATCGTCATCTATCCCTCAAGGAAGCTGACCACGAGCGCCCTTACGGTCCTCGCGTCCCCTGAAACCGCAATGTTCCTCACGTACAACGGTACTGCTGTACCGACTGCGGAGCAGGAGCGGATCAAGGGTATCGGCGATGAGTACATCCTCACCCGGTACTACAACACCTTCGTTGTGCCTGACAGCAAGACCAACGTAGGGACCGCGTCGTTCACTGACAGCCTCGGCAACGCAGTGATCGGCAACAAGACCTCCAGGCTGTGCACGATCACCGGTGTGTCATCGTAAGGTGATACACCATGGCGATCATCCTCCATGCCACGCCTCTGACCAATCAGGAGTTAACCCTCCTGATTGATCGAGTACGCAACAATCTTGCGGACGTGCCAGAGGAGATGCTCGAGTCGGTTGTAGTCTACGAATCACTTAAGCGTGCGAATCAGCTGGTGTCACAACTGGTCATGGCTGACCTCACGACACCAGCTTATCAGCGCGAATGCATCATTGCAGTTGGGTCGCTTTATGCCTACCAATCATATACGGCGTTGGCAGCCCGGCGACTTGGGAATGTACCCGAGTCTGCAGCGGCCACGATGGCTAACCTGCAAGCAGTGGCAAGAGCATTGATGCACCCGGTGGGTGATACGCCCATCAAACCTGACCTCACACAGAACGATGAGTGGATATCAACCCTCAAACCATGTGTGGCAATCAAAGGTAACAGCACACTGGATCTACCAATTCAACTAGACCCAGTGTACAGGTGAAGTATGGTTAACAAGCGAGCCTTCATTCGTGCGGCAGAGTACTACCACTATCCGACATCGATTACGGCAGCTTGTGATCTGGACGTTGATGCAGCACTTGAGCAGCTCGATCGAATCAAACATGACGTCCAGCTGTTCTGGCAGTCCTCAATTGGACAAGCTTGCTTTAAGCGCATCAGAACCCTAATCATCAGGTTCTGGAAATCCAACGTCTACACATACTTTCGTGCACGCAACAATTACGAGTGTTCGAGACAACAGACCCACCAGCGGGCACGCCCGCAGATGACAGGCAACCTCGGGAAGGCATGTGACGTAACCCTCAGCAGCAATGGGGAGATCCAAGTGCGGATGCGCAAGATGTACCACACGTGGATATACAAAGATGGAAGTGCTCGCACATGGGAGTACTCCCGCTTCTTGCGCTTTGGGACAGCAGCGTCACCTGGGAAGTATGACCCAGACTATGATTGTAGGCTGAATACCGGGATGCACCCGGGCGTCAGCACTGCAAAACATTGGGACCCGTGGTTTGCGAAGCTTCGCGACTTTGTGAGGCAAACTATCGTTGACCAAGTATCAAGAGCACTCCCACGATATGTGAAGGCTGTATGCAAGGGCAGTGTGACCTACAAGACTGATCTCGGACCCGTCAAGCAGCCAATGTTGTGGAAGGGAGCTGGAGTTAACATGCCGTGGTTGACATGACCGAACAACCGATTCGTTACAACGATATCAAACAAGTTCTTGAAGAGCTTGGGTATAAAATCCATAGGTACCCAGTGGAGCGTACCCAGCCCGGCGAGCTTGTGATGGTCCTGAAAACCATCGACCTGAACTTCCAGTGTGCGGATGGGCAAAATGCCAACTACATCCCACAGACATATGTCGATATCGGGTGGAATACCGATGATCCAGACACCATCATTGATGAGCTGATCAAGATCGTTAGCGGGTTGCACCAGAGGTTCAACAGTGCTTCGTTCATGGTGAGGGACCCCGATATCGACATTCTGGGTACAGCGTATCGTATCTCCATTCCAGTGGATTGGAAGCAATCATTCGACACTAATGACAACACGGTGGGATAAGCATGGCAAGGTATCTTACGGTGGGTTCACTTTGTGAGTCCACCTTCGGAACCGCCCCCGGCGGTCAGACATTCGTGGCACAGCGTGCCAAGAGTGTAGGACTTACCGTTGATCGTCAGCCTCTGACTGAGGAAAACATCGAGTCGTACATCGTGGCTGCGGCCTACGGTGGCGCACTCAAGATCACAGGCACGATCGAGGGCAACATGCGGCCGAAGTCAATGGCCACCTTCCTCCTCTCGGTTATGGGTGCATCGGCAGCGTACACTACGACTGTCGTGTCAGGGATCACCCTGGCAGGCGGTACAAAGTACACCCTTGCATACCCGCAGCCTATGGAGTTCAAGGCAGGTGAATCCACCTTCGGTGGCAGTAAGGAATATGACTTCGTTGGTGTTGGGCTCAAGAACCTCAAGATGACCTTCAATGCGAAGGAGCTCGTCACGGCATCGTACGACTACTTTGCAAAGAACTTCACCATCGGTACCTACACAGCACCAACGGCAGCAGACTACGCGGCAGAAGACCCGGTCACCTTCTACACGGCACACATCTACCTCGGTGGTGTGGTCGTTGCGAAGATCAAGTCACTCGACCTGAATATTGATCGTAAGAGCGACGATGACAGGTTCGTTGTGGGTGAATTCACCCTCGCGGAGGTTGGGATCACAGGGATGACTGAAATCAGTGGCACCATGACATTTACCGAGCAGGAGTACAACATGCTCCAGCTTGCGATGACCGGTGCTACTAACAACACCAGCATCCCGGTGAACAACCCACTCGGCCAGATGGCCCTGGATATCTTCTGCTACGACCTCTCCAACCCTGCGGTAGTGAAGATGTGTGTCCACCTTGGCAACATCGCCATGAAGGATGCAGACAGCACAATGCAGGGTCAGACTCCAATCGACAAGAAGGTTAGCTACCAGGCAACTGGTAGTGATGTAATCATCTATGTCGAGACCTAAACTTAATTTTTTCGGTGACTTATGAAAGACGCAGCAAATGTAATCGAGATTGAAGTCGAGAATGGCACCTATAAGGTAACCAAGCCTGGGGGCCATATCGGGGTAATCTTCATGGGCATTGTGACCCAGATTACCATGGAAACGTCCAGGAACACCCGACATCTTGTCGACAAGGATCTCAACGAAGACCCGGAGGTTATGAAAAAGATCACCGGCAACCCTGAATTCATGGAAGCACAAGTGAACGCACTCATGCATGGATTTGAGGTGTTCGGTGAGAAAGTTCTCCCGCAACTCAAGATTGAGGGACCATTCACATTTGAGGACATGCCTGGTGAAGACCAATACGGCATCTTCATGGCGTTGTTCTACTCGATGAAGAGCAAGGAATCACCCTTTCGGATACTTACACCCAGATATTCAACGGATGCTGGGGATGCTGGGGAGGGAACTGGGCATCCGACCCTCAGCCCTGGTGGAGTGGAACGAGCCAAGTGAGTGGTAT
>Ga0307367_100238_pt1 | contig 7180 bp, 6 predicted proteins | sample AAT_RA_Lys2_MT_FD_194610 | JGI IMG/M metagenome (GOLD analysis project Ga0307367, IMG submission 194610) | Metatranscriptome of enriched activated sludge microbial communities from anaerobic digester in WTTP, New Holstein, Wisconsin, United... | ecosystem: Engineered > Bioreactor > Anaerobic >... | reverse complement strand
GGCCAAGATGCGAGGCAGCAGGGTCGTAGCGGTCGGGACAACCGTTGTTCGCACACTGGAATCTTTCGCAAAAGAATACGGAGAAGTAAGACCCGGTATGCTGGATACCCGGCTTTTTATAACGCCTGGATACAGCTTCAGTGTAATCGACGGCTTAGTCACCAATTTTCACTTACCTAAGAGCACGCTTTTAATGCTCGTTTCGGCATTTGCCGGTTACAGAAGCATAATGGACGCATATAAAGAAGCTGTCGAAAAGAGATACAGGTTTTTCTCATTCGGGGATGCAATGCTGATCATTTAAATAGAAGCGACATTCCTGCAAGAACCCCGCATAAGAACTTTGCGGGATTCTTGCGGAAATGCGGTGCAAAAGAAAGCGTGGCTAATTAATACACCCGTTCCCCCAGTTTATGAACTTCCATGACCGACGTGCTCCCGGCATGATATGCAATTGTGGTGGGGGTTTCGCCGTCTAGCACGAGAAAATCTGCCTGCTTCCCCGGCTCAAGGCTCCCGACTTTGTTTTGTCTGTTTATCGCATACGCGGCGTTCAGAGTCGAAGCCACAAGAGCCTCTTCGACAGACATGTCCATATTCAGCACGCCTAGACCGAAGATGAACGGCACTGACTCGCAAAAACAGGAGCCGGGGTTGCAATCGGTCGCAAGGGCCACGGGAACGCCCCAATCTATCATATCCCTGCCCCTGGCATATGGTTTCTTAAGACTGTAGGCTGTTGCAGGAAGAAGGACCGCTATACAGCCGGCTTTGCCCATTGCCCTTAAATTTTCTTCGCTTGCCGCGAGGAGATGCTCTGCGGATGTAACTTTAAGTTCCGCTGCAAGCCCGGCTCCACCAAGGTCATTGACTTCGTCGGCATGTATTTTAGCGTGGAATCCGGCTGCCATTGCTGCCTTAAGAATTTTTCTGCTTTGATCCACTGAGAAAACGCCATCTTCGCAAAAAACGTCGCAGAACTCCGCAATACCCTGAGCTTTTACCTTGGGCAGCATCTCGTTTATGATAATCTCAACAAACTCGTCAGGCTTTTCTTTATATTCTGCGGGGACAGCGTGCGCTCCCATAAAAGTGGCCGCAACGTCAAGAGGCGTCTCACGTCCTATGCGCCTGATCACTCCTAGCATCTTAAGCTCAAGTTCAAGATCAAGGCCGTATCCGCTCTTTATCTCGATAGTCGTCGTTCCTTTAGAGAGAGCGGACATAGCGAGTTTCCTGGTGTTTGCAAAAAGCTCATCCTCGGTGGCAGATTTTACTGCGTTCACAGATGACAGTATTCCGCCGCCTCTTTTCAGTATCTCAAGATATGGTAACCCCGCAAGCCTCATCCCGAACTCATCCTCGCGTCTCTTAGCAAAACAGAGATGAGTATGAGGGTCAACAAACCCAGGAATGACGCAAGCTCCTTCAAAATTTCGTTCCTCATTGACAGTGGTGTTTGCAATATCTTTTAGGACGTCTTCTTCTTTGCCTATATGGTCGATGATCCCATTACGTACGAGCATCGCGCCGCGTTTTATCTCGGTTACGCGGGTTTGCTCACAAGCCCGAAGAGGATGGCCCGGATCCGCGGGAGTGAAGATCCGGGCGTTCCTGTAAAGTTTTACTGTCATTCTGCGCGCTCTCCCATCAGGTCGAGAAGCTGCAGCTCAAGGACCTGAGATGGGTCAAAACCAGTTATCTGGAGGTAGTAAGCTGCGCTTTCCAGTATGGCGTTGACTGGGATTACGCCGTATACTTCGGTTTCTATGACATTTACCCCCCACCTTTTTGCTTCCATCCTGATAGTCTCAAGGACGCGGTAAAGAGAGTTCTTTTCATAGTCGACGAGGTTCATGCTTACCTGAGTGATGCCGCGCTCTTCTAGCGCAAGTCCGATGCCTTTCACATGACAAAAACCGCCTGACGATGCTCTTACAGTGCTGGCTATCTTCTTGGCGATTTCGACATCATTGGTATCAAGGTTGACATTGAAGGCGACCAAAAATTTACGCGCGCCGATTACTGTCGCTCCCGCGGTAGGATGCAGTCCGGGGCCGCCGATGTCAGGCATGCGGTCTGGGTTTGTCTTTGACTCTTCCTTTAAAACCTCGTACTGTCCTTTTCTTATGACTTCAAGGCGTTTTCTTTCCGGCCTTTTGGCGGCATCTTCGTAGAAGTAAACGGGAATGCCGCACTCCTTGAAATAACGCTCTCCAAAATTACGCGCAAGGTCGATGCATTCCTCCATCGTTATTCCCTTGATAGGGGTGAACGGGATGACGTCCACGGCGCCTATCCTTGGATGAGCCCCTTGATGCGTGTTCATATCTATGTGCTTTTGAGCTGTTTTTGCCGCTTCTATAAGCGCGTCCTGTATTGGGCCAGGCACGCCGACAAGGCTCACCACAAGCCTGTTGTGGTCTTCGTCGGAGCGGTGATCCAAAAGATACACGCCTTTCTTGTCTTTAAAGCAGTTTACGATCTCATCTATAACGTTCTGGCGTCTTCCCTCGCTGAAATTAGGTACGCATTCGATAAGCTGCATGGCCACCTTAGTTTCCCTCCCAGTCTTAAATTTCATTGTTCTCTCAGCCTCCCGGTCTCTCAAATTTGTCTCGCGAAAACGAATCTCACATGTCATATTCTAACAGTTTATCGCCGCGTTGTTGAGAGATAGAGAGGAGGCTAAAATTCGCTATATTTACCTATTTGAGTTCGCCTATTTCGGCCTCGACGGCGTCGAGTACCCTGCAGCTTTTTACAAGCTCAAGAGATTTCAGCATAAGAGGCTGCATGTACTGGTCTTTTTCGTAAAATGGAATTTCTTTACGGATAGCCTGGAACGCGGCAGAAGTCCCGCGCCCGCATTTAAGCGGTGCCCTGAAATCAATGCCCTGAGCGGCGCTTAGCATCTCTATGGCTATGACCCGCGTTGTGTTGTTGAGCATGGTCAGACCCTTCCTCGCGCTGTAACCGCCCATTGAGACATGGTCTTCCTGTCCTGCCGACGTAGGTATTGAGTCTACGCATGACGGATGCGCAAGCACCTTATTCTCGGACACGATCGCGGCGGCAGTATACTGTGGGATCATAAACCCGCTGTTAACGCCGCTGTCTGAGACTAAAAACGGAGGCAGATCCGACATTTTGTGGTCAACGAGGCGTGCGATACGGCGCTCGGATATATCGGCGATCTCGGCCACGGCGATGCCAAAGAAATCCATGGCCATAGCCATCGGCTGACCGTGGAAGTTCCCGCCGCTTATAGCCTCTCCGTCTTTATGGAAGATTATCGGATTGTCCGTAACCGAGTTGATCTCGATATTAACCTTATCCAAAACATAATCGAGAGCGTCTCTGCTTGCCCCGTGAACTTGCGGCAGGCAGCGAAGGGAGTATGCGTCCTGAACCCTGCCTTTTTTATAAGCTTCAATGATTTCGCTGCCCTCTGTAAGGCGGCGCATGTTTTCGGCGACGATCCCCTGTCCGACCTGAGGACGAAGGTCATGTGTCCTTCGGTCAAATGCGTACGGAACAGCATGCAGAGCCTCCGCAGACAGCGCCGCGGCTATATCAGCGTTTTTCATCAACTTCATCGCGTCATACACGCAAAGGGATGCAATGGCTGTCATAACTGTAGTGCCGTTGTTGAGGGCAAGCCCTTCTTTAGGCATAAGCTCGACCGGCTTCATACCTACAATTTTAAGCGCTTCCTGTGCGGACATTTTCTTGCCTTGGTATATCACGTCTCCAAGCCCTATTAATGTTATGGCCAGATGCGAAAGGGGGCAGAGGTCCCCGCTTGCGCCGACGGAGCCCTGGCGTGGAATTACGGGGTGTATGCCGCGATTCAGGTACTCTACGAGCTGAGACAGCGTGGCGAGGCTTATCCCCGAGTAGCCGCGGGCAAGCGTGTTTATGCGCAGCAGCATAATCGCCCTTACATAATCCTCAGGCAGTGCCTCGCCAAAACCGCACGCATGGCTCATAAGCAAATTCTCCTGGAGCTGACGGCTTTTGTCTCGCGGTATGACTACGGTGGCAAGGTCCCCGAATCCGGTTGTGATACCGTAAACTACACGCCCTTCATTAACCCAGTCTATTACGGATGCGGCGCACTCCGAAACTTCGCGTTTGGCGTCCGGGGCAAGCTCCACTTTATATCCTTTCCTTGCTACATTTACTATATCTTGAATTGTGAGTGACCGCCCGTCAAGGATTACCGTATTGCGCTCCATTATAATTTCCTCCCTTATATTTTTTGAAATATTTGTTCTTTCCCTTGGCCAGTGCTATAATTTTCGTAAATTCGATAAATAAAAAACGTACTTGCCTTTTACAAAAATACATGTATTTTTACTACTTTAATACTTTCCATTCCTAAATCTTTGCGCTACAATAAGTATAGTCGTTAAATGCGGAGAGTCAAGAAGTTTGTGTAAAAATATACCATGAATGGAGTGACAGTTTATGTATGATCCAAAGACAGGCAAAGCGCTTGAGATTTCGCTGGATTTCCCAGACGGGCTGCCGCCTAAGGCGGAATTTGAGCCAGGCATCAGACGCGCACCGAACAGGGGCCAGGTGTTAAATGAAAAAGAGACGGTCCTTGCTCTGAAAAATGCGCTCCGTTACATTCCAGAGAAGTACCATAAAGAAATTGCCCCGGAATTTCTTGAGGAATACAGAACTCGCGGGCGTATCTATGGTTACCGTTTCCGTCCGAAAGGACATCTCTACGGAAAGCCCATAGACGAGTATAAGGGGCGTTGCACGGAGGGCAAGGCCATTCAGGTTATGATAGACAACAACCTGGATTTCGAAGTAGCCCTTTATCCGTACGAACTTGTGACATATGGGGAGACAGGGCAGGTCTGTCAGAACTGGATGCAATATCTGCTCATCAAAAAGTACCTCGAAATACTTACGGAAGATCAGACACTTGTTGTACAGTCCGGTCACCCTCTCGGGCTTTTCCGTTCGCATCCGTCCGCGCCAAGGGTGATACTAACAAATGGTCTGATGGTCGGAATGTTTGATAACCCAAAGGATTTCACGCGCGCAGCGGCGCTTGGCGTGGCAAACTACGGACAGATGACCGCCGGGGGATGGATGTATATCGGGCCTCAGGGGATAGTCCACGGTACATATAATACTTTGCTTAACGCGGGCAGAAAGAAATTTCATCTCCCGGAGGGCAAGGGGCTGGCCGGGCACCTTTTTGTGTCTTCCGGGCTAGGCGGCATGAGCGGCGCACAGCCTAAGGCCGCTGAAATAGCCGGGGCCGCCGCGATAATAGCGGAAGTTGACCCCTCCCGTATTGACACCCGCTATAACCAGGGCTGGGTCAGCAAACGGACCAGGGATATGGAAGAGGCTTTCAGGTGGGCGCACGAGGCGATGGAGGCCGGCAAACCGCTTTCGATAGCATATGAAGGCAATATAGTTGATCTGCTGGAGTACGCGATTGATAAAAACATCAACATCGAGCTGCTTTCCGATCAGACATCGTGCCACGCGGTCTACGACGGCGGTTACTGCCCGCACGGCATCACGTTCGAAGAGCGAACGAGGCTTTTGGCGGAGGACAAGGAGCAGTTCTGCAAGCTCGTTGACAAAACACTAAGAAAACATTTTGAGCTTATCAAAACCCTCGTTTCGAGGGGCACGTACTTCTTTGACTACGGCAACTCTTTCATGCGCGCAGTGTTTGACGCAGGAGTCACAGAGATAGCCAAAAACGGAAAAGACACGTATGAGGGCTTTATTTTCCCGTCATATGTGGAAGATATTATGGGGCCGCTGCTCTTTGACTACGGATATGGCCCGTTCCGCTGGTGCTGCCTGAGCCGTAATCCGGAAGACCTGCGCAAGACGGACAGAGCGGCTATGGATTGCATAGACCCGACCCGCAGGTTCCAGGACCACGATAACTGGGTGTGGATACGCGACGCGGAGAAAAACAAACTCGTGGTAGGGACACAGTGCCGCATTCTTTACCAGGACGAAGAGGGAAGGATGAAGATCGCTCTTAAGTTCAACGAGATGGTCAGGACGGGCGAGATAGGCCCGGTCATGATAGGCAGAGATCATCATGACGTATCCGGAACCGATTCCCCGTTCCGCGAGACATCGAACATTAAGGACGGAAGCAACGTAATGGCGGAAATGGCCATACATTGTTTTGCCGGAAACTGCGCGCGCGGAATGAGCATGGTAGCTCTCCACAACGGCGGCGGCGTCGGCACAAGCAAGGCAATCAACGGCGGTTTCGGGCTGGTGCTTGACGGAAGCCAAAGAATAGACAACATAATAAGGTCATCTATGAGCTGGGACGTAATAAGCGGGGTCGCAAGGCGCGCCTGGGCAAGAAATGAAAACGCGCTTTCCACTGTGGCTGAGTTTAACCAGAAACGCAGCGACGGACATATAACAGTACCGTTCATCGCTGATGAAGAGTATTTAACTAAGCTTGTGTCCGGCAAATAGGAGGATCGGCGATGGAATTTGAAAAAATGAGTTTACAGGCTTTTGTAGACGAACTCGCGTCTGATTCGCCGGCTCCAGGCGGCGGCAGTGTTGCGGCTCTCTGCGGAGCTATGGCGTCTGCTCTGGTTTCGATGGTCGCGAACCTTACTGTCGGCAAAGAAAAATACAGGGACAGCTGGGCGATCATGGAGGAGACGTTGGTTAAAAGCGAATCTCTGCGAGGTGAGTTCTTGAAGCTCATGAACGAGGACACAGAGTCCTTTAACTCGTTTATGGCCGCCATGAAGATGCCCAGGACGACGGACGAGGAAAAAGCAGCTCGTAAAAAGGCGATGGGGGAGGCCTCAAAAGCCGCCACAGAGGTTCCGCTGCGTACGCTTGAGGCTTGTGCTAAGGCATCTGAGCTTGCTATAGCCGCAGCAAAACACGGCAACCCAAACACGGTAAGCGATGCCGGCAGCGCGGCTCTTCTGGCAGACGCTGCCGGTAAGGCCGCGGCATATAATGTTAGGATAAACATGCCCGGTCTCTCAGACGAGGAGTTTAAAGAGGAATGCAGGTCCAGGATGTCATGTGCTCTGGAAAGAATAAACCATAACTCTGCCAAGATAGCTGAAATAATGGACAAAGTGCTTGGGTAGAGACTATTGACAACGCAGCTTGTATAAGAATAAAGAGACGGGACATG
>Ga0307367_100236_pt1 | contig 7205 bp, 9 predicted proteins | sample AAT_RA_Lys2_MT_FD_194610 | JGI IMG/M metagenome (GOLD analysis project Ga0307367, IMG submission 194610) | Metatranscriptome of enriched activated sludge microbial communities from anaerobic digester in WTTP, New Holstein, Wisconsin, United... | ecosystem: Engineered > Bioreactor > Anaerobic >... | reverse complement strand
CCCGGCTGTCTTTGAAAATGACTTCTTCATTATCTCCGCGGGAGGTAACGTAATAAACTGAGCCCTCGATGTAAATGCGTGGTATCTTCTCCATTCTCACTCCTCTATGCGTGGCACGGCACCGCAAAACATAAAAAAAACCGGGCAGTCCTGCCCGGGATCGTCAAATCACGCATATCCCAACTCTTCGGCAGTCTGCCGTTCCTTATAAACAGCCAAGGAAGCATGACTTTGCGCCCTCCGGTTACCCGGAGTTTGCCTTTTCGGATCGAGATACAATCTACCTGTATAAAGTATACCACAAATAGCGCTTTTATCAATCCAGCGGCGATATTCTCCCAATACGCCCAGATCTCCAGAAGTGGTGCCCGGCCGCGCTCCCATTTTTTAAAAACCCCCTATAAGTAGTGCGCTGTTAAAAATTTATGTTACACTACGGTAACTGCTTCAGCTCGCGGTGATAATGTCGAAGAAACTTCTGATCCTCGCCTTCAAATCCGCATATTCCTTCTCTTCCAACAGGTTCTTGGACAACAGCCTGTTTTCGAAAACCTGCCTGTTCCCGTTTACGGTCCGGATCGCGAAAAGGTATCTGCCGGCGAAATTGTATTTTTTGGTCACGGTGACCGCGATCACGAAATTGTCCTTATCGAATACGCCGTTCACGTCTTCGACCACGATAGCCAGCAGATAATTCTTCTTTATAAGCAACGGGAAGGCCGTGGAAATGGGCAGGGTCATGTCTCTCTCTTTATCCTCGACAAAACCCACGTTAGCCATCCGCTCATGGAACAGATAGTCCTCGAATTCATCAAGCCTGCCGTAACGGTGGAAAGAAGGATCCAGCACGAAAATATCGTTGTCGCCCCGCGCCCCGCCGGCCGGCGTTATGAACAGTACCATATGAGTGGCTTTCGGGGTCTGGAAATAACCGGACTGCACGGCGCGCGCGAACTGGATATCATAGGCGTCCCCGAACAGAGGCTTGACGTACTTATAGGTATAAGAAGCGAGCTCGCCGCAGGTGCCGTATCTGCCGCCTTCCAGGATAAGATTCCCGTCCTCGGAGAAACGATGTATATTGCGGACTGTCCAGAGCCTGTTTTCAGGGTCTATGCTCACGGAAACGTCTTTCTGTTCCAGCATCGGCAAACCGGAATATACCAGTTTCTCGATGATGCTTCCCACTTCTTTTCGAAAAGGCGGAACTGCCTCCGGCTGTTTATACGATCTATCCACTTCCGGAGTCACGCGGGAGGAGAGGATGAACCATATCAGGCCGGCGACCGCCGCTGAAAGAAGAAAACAAAGCCATTTCAAAACACGTTCCTTTCTCCGCATCCGCGCGATGATGATTTTTTCCTGCTGGGAATTCAAGTTTCTCTCCTCTCGGCTGTCATTTTACCGCGGCCGCCGCGGGCCCCTTCAAGGCGGGCGCGGACGGCTTGTTTTTCTTTCTTTTCGCTGCGGCTTCCGCTTCAAGCTCAGACCGGATCTCCCGAAAAAGATCCTTTTCCCTTTCCAGCTCTTTGGCTTTTCTGCCGTATTCTTCCGTGAAGGCCCGGTGTTCCCGCGAGAGGTCTTTTACAAAAGCGTCCCTCGCCTCTTTCAGCTTCGCGGCATGTTTCGCTTTCGCGATACCGTCTATATTACCGATCTTCACCGCCGTGATGATGCAGGAAAAGAGCAGATACGCAAAACAGGCGGCTGTTAGAACGGCAATAATTTTCATCTTATGTATCCGCATATCTCACCGGGATCCATGCTGGGCGCGGACAATATGGCCGCCGCTCGCTGTTCATTTTAGCGGCGTCAAATCTCTTTGATCCGACAGCGCGCAGTTTACTCCCCTCGTCCGGAAATCCCGGAGCTTGAAGCCCGGGGAGTTTCATTGTTCAACCGGGAAAACCCCGTTATTTGAGTCTTTCGATCGCCGCGCGGATATCCCCGGCGTCGGAGGCGTCCGGTTTCAACTCCAGGTACTTACTATAATGCTCCGCCGCCTTCTCCGGGTCCTGTCTGAAGGCGTCGTAAACAACGGCAAGATTGTAATGGGCGTCGGCGTTGGACGGATCCAATTCAAGAGAACGCCGGTAGGCCTCGATCGCCTCGTCATAATATCCGGCGCCGGTATAAGCCACCCCGAGATTATAACTATAAACGGAGCGTTCCTGTTTTATATGTTTCTGCAAAAGTAGCAGGCCTTGCTGAGCTTTTTGCGCGGTATTGACGTAATTGCCGCTTTTCTTCAATTCCCCCTTAGTCTCCTCCAGTTGGCTCTTCAACAACCGCAGGTCATTCTCCTTTTCGCTTATGGTCTGCTGGAACGCTTTCAGGTTTTTCTGCAGTGTTTCGTTGTCGTTCTGAAGTTTCGTGCTCAACGACAGGTAGGACACCGAGTCGCTCTGCAGGCGTTCGTTTTCTTTCTCTACCTTCTCTCTCTCTGCCTGCATCACGGCCAATTCTTCCTGCGCCTTCTGCATCATTTTATTCAACTGGCCGAGCTGGCCGGTAAGATACACGTTCTTCGAATAAATACCCACCCCGATTCCCAGCGATATTGCCAGCACCATACCCGCGGCGGCGAACAACAGTATTTTTTTCATGGATAAGACGTCCCGCTGTAATCAAGCATCCGGATAAGATACTTCACATCTTCGGCGTCTCTGGCCAGAGGGGCAAGCGTGAGATAACGCTTTAGATAAACCGCCGCCTTTTTGTTGTCGTTCCGCTGGTGTTTATACAACAGGCCCAGGCCGTAACAGACGGCTGCGTCATCGGGGTCAAACGATAACGCTTTCTCGAAAGCGTTTATCGCCTGCTCGAACTGTTTTTCTTTCAGGTACCCCTGCCCGAGCTCCTTATATAAAATGGCCTCTTCCGCTGCCGCCGCTGCGGCGGCGTCTTTTTCAGCAGCAACGGTTGTCCTGACTTTCTTTTCCCTCTTGCCCGCGGCCGCGTTCCGCCCAAGCCGCTGTTTACGCCCCGGATCAACCTTCCCGGACTTTGAGAGAGCCGCGTTCTGCGCGTGCAGTTCCGCCACCAGGCCGGCGTTCTCCCGCTGCAGCTCTTCAATTATCCTGCGCAACTGTTTTTCGCTATCCGAGGCGGCAAAAAGACTGCTTTGAGAAAGCAAAATACCGGCCGCCAGGACGCTCAATATTTTTCCCAACATTCCCACCTCCACAGCGTAATTCCGGGGACACAATACTTAATTCGGCAACGGTTACGGCAACGAGTCCGGATCTCAACTAAAGTAATTAATACTTCTTCAACCCCTTCAATTGTAACTCCGGCCGGTTCGCCGCCGGTCCCCCGGACGCGGGCCTGACAGCCTTCTCTCCGTCTGGTGAAGACTTTTCATCCCGGCTCTCCGAAGGTGTTATTTTCTGCATCCTGCGGTTCAATATATCTTCCTTCATACTGTCTGTAAGAACATCGGGCGAGACCCATTTCTCCGGTACCATCCCGGATGTCATAGCCTCTCCCGTGACTATGTGGGGCGTGAGGAAAATAACCAGTTCTGTCTTCTTATGCAGCGAAGCCTTTCCGCCGAAAAGTCCGCCGATTACCGGTATTTTAGACAACAGAGGCACTCCGGTGACGTCATTTCTCTTATCGTCTTTCATCAATCCGGCGATCATGATCATTGAACCGTCCTTTACCTTGACAACGGTCTCGGCTTCCGAAGTCTCGACAATAGGCACGATACTCCCCAGACCGGTCTTAAGCGTCTCCCGGACCGAGCTGACTTCCGGCTTTATCTTCAAGGTAACAAAACCGTCCTGGTTTATGGCCGGAGAAACGTTAAGCTTCACCCCCACGTCTATAAACTGGATACTTTCGGAAGTAACGGTGGTGGTGTCTCCCTGGCTCAATGTCTGAGTCACGTAAGCCTCCCTCGCCCCGACCATTACCTTTGCTTCCTGGTTATTGACAGCGGTAATACGGGGGCTGGAAAGTATCTTGGTCTCGCCGTAAGTCTGCAGCAACTGCAAGGTGGCGGTATAATCGTCGTCATTCAACACGCCCATGGTCATCTTCAGGCTATCCGCAGTCAACAAAGGAGACGGGGTAAAGGAAGGTGAGGCGGGAAAAGTCCCCGCGAACTTCAAGGAATCGCTGAACACCTCTTCCCAATTGATACCGCGCTGGTATTCGTCCTTCAGCGTGATCTGAACTATCTCCGCCTCGATGAATACCTGGCGGCTGGCTTCGTCGAACGCCTTGACCATGCGCCGGATCTTCTTCATTTTATCCGGGAGGTCCGAAACGACAAGTTTGCTGGATCTCTCATCCACGTATACCTCTCCGGCTCCTCCGGTTATCACGTTCGACAACTGCGCCTTTATGTCCGCGGCCTTTGCGTACTTGAGATCGAAGACCTCGGTTTGCAGCGGCTGGTCAAGGTCCTCGATGGTCTTCTCCATGAGATCCAACTTTTCGGGAATGTCTATCAAAAGCAGGGTACCGGAAGTCTCATCGGCGATAATCTTGCCTATATCCGACTTGACCAGACTCAAGGCGTTGAAGACGTTGGAAGGTTTGGCGTATCTTAGCTTTACGCTCTTGAAACCGCGTTTTTCGTTGAACCTTCTGCCGTAGAGCTTCTCATACTCGGCGGAGGTCATTATATTCACTATATTCCCTTTTTTGTCGCAGGCAAGGTCCTGGCTCATCAAAATGACGTCCAGGGCGTCGTCGAAGGTAAGTGAATTCATGAAGATATTCACCCTGCCGGCGACGCTTTTGCTCGGCACGATGGTGAGGTTCATCTTCATGGAGAGGATACGGAACAATTCCACGATATCTATCCCTTTCAGATCGAGGGATATTCTTTCTCCTGAGGTCTTGACCCCGTCCAGCTTGGCCGCGGCATCCGCCGTTCCGGCTTCCGACGGCGTCTCCGCGCTGACGGACTGCGGCGCAGTGTCGGCTGGGGCTGACCCGGGTAAAGATTGCCCGGGGCCCTCGGGCGCTTGTCCGTTCTCCGGACGGATATCCGCAGGACCTATCGGTGTATCTCCAGGCGAACCGGCCGGCGGAGGAGACTCGGGAACTCCCCCGGATTGATCTACGGGAGGATCCGCGGAAAAAACCGGGAAGCAGACAGCCGTCAAAAGAAAAGAAAACACGGCTATCCTTAACCGCCTCGACAATCTGCATCCTGGATTGATAGGCATAATTAGTTTTAGGAAAGACGGCGGCAGGGTCCCTTCATCGGAGTTCCCATTCTCTGCCGTCCTTGCTTAATACCACCTTATCCACGTATATCTTCTTGACCTTAAGTTCGTTGACGGAGTCTCCGTCATTGAGCAAATAGGTCTTGGAATTCTTGGTATCTTCTACCATCGCCTGAGGTTTCTCGGACCACAGGATACCGACCAGTTTCAAAGTGCTGACCGCCTGGGCCGTTTCCGCGGAAAGCAGATTCTCGGCCTTGGCAGGCTCTACGGAAAATATATTGTGCTTACCAGCCGAACCAAGCAGATCTTTGAATGCCGGCGCTTTTTCCGCCGCGGCCGCGGAATGAACATCCGCCGTTCCGCGGGAAAAGGCCTTCTTGAGCCTCACCGATGAGTCGCTTGAAACGGATACGTAATCGTACAACAGGAACAAAGTAACCAACACCGCGGAAACAACGGACAGCTGGACCGCCGTTCTCAAAGTGAAACCTCCGGATGCAAACTGCGAGAAACGGAAGGCAACGCTATCCGCGTTTTCTTTGCCTCCGGCATCCGCCAGGGGCCGTCTGACGGCGCCGGACGCCTGATTGCCGGGATTCTCTATTATCTTCAGCAGCCTTTCTTCCGGAGTGAGATTCTTATTTTCCATATAATATCATATATTTGCCGCGACCGCCGTAAGTTTTACATCATTATTTATGATATCCCAGATGACCCTCGCGTCAACCGAAACCCGGTTGGACATAATCAGCGCCTTGAGCGCGTTGTGACAAAGCATTGATATCCTGCGCGGATACCCTTTAGTATATCTGTGTATTTCGGCTATCGCGTCGTTTGTGAACAGACTGCCTCTTGAATCGAACCCGGCAACTTTCAACCGGTAATTGATCATCTCTTTTGTCTCCCTCTCATCCAGCGGATTAAGCATATATTTCAGGCTTATCCTGTCCCATAGATTGGGCATCTGGTTGAGTTTCGGCAGCACCTCCAGCTGAGACAACAGAACCAGTTGCAGGAGCTTATATTCGTTGGTCTCGTAATTGAGCAGCACGCGCAGCACTTCCAGAGACGCCTGGTTAAGTTTCTGGCATTCATCCACCACCAGAACTACCGTTTTATTTTCCTGCACCCCTTTCATAAAGAGATAATCTTTCAATATCTCCTTATAATCCAGGGTCGTGGGAGAAGATTTCGCCGTCTCTATCTTGAAAGTCCTCACCAGCGACTCCAGGAAAATATGCTCGTTGTCGTACGTCGGATCCAGTATAAGATGGAAGATAATGTCTTCCCTCTCCTTAAGCATTTGAAGCAATCTGCGGGAAAGCGTGGTCTTTCCCACTCCCACGTCCCCGAGTATAAGACTCAAGCCGCGTTTAAGACGGATCTCCACCAGCAGTCGCATCAACGCCGCGCGGTGTTCCTGCGATTCATAGAAGAACTCCGGATCCGGGCTGGTCGAAAACGGCTCTTTCTCCAACCCGAGAAGCCGATAATAACTCATATTCCCCCTTCCGATAGTGCGCTGTTGAATAAGTTCTTTGAACAGCGCACTGAGTCCGCCAACGTTTCAGTGGCGAGACGATCTAATTTCTCTTCTCGACTATTAGAAACTTATGCAACAATGCACTAAATACCTACTATCTTTTTGCGGATCAGATGCAAAGGATAACCTTCCTTGCTCAAGGCATTTATCCTGCGCAGACGCGACCTGACCTCTTTTTCCTCATACATACGCTGGTTACCGGACTTGGCGAGAACCTGCAGAAGCCCCATGGCCGTGTAATAATTCAGCGTATGGTAAGGAATGTTGAATTTCCTGACCACTTCCTGCGCCGTTATCTCTTTCTTCATCATCTTCTCTATGGCTTGGAGTTTGAGTAGTTACTATAACTACCGCATTTCTCTAACTTGCGATAAATATAGCATATCCCGGGAAAAAGTCAAGACATATCGTCACCGGTGACATGTCGTCACCGGCTTACCGGGAATGACGCCGGACGCTTTATAGCGAGAATGGAT
>Ga0307367_100220_pt1 | contig 7406 bp, 14 predicted proteins | sample AAT_RA_Lys2_MT_FD_194610 | JGI IMG/M metagenome (GOLD analysis project Ga0307367, IMG submission 194610) | Metatranscriptome of enriched activated sludge microbial communities from anaerobic digester in WTTP, New Holstein, Wisconsin, United... | ecosystem: Engineered > Bioreactor > Anaerobic >... | reverse complement strand
GTCTGTATGTCCATTCTTCACAGCAAAGTCCAGTGCACGAATGACCGAAATATATTCGCAGAAGTTGTTGGTCACGGCATCGCTGCCAACTTTGTTGGCCATGGACTTACACACCGGGAATGCCGAGAAGTGTGTCACGCAGTCGTCTCGCACTACAATGAATGATGCGCTCCCGAGCCCATTGCTGTGAGCTCCAGAGCCGTCAGTATAGATCACGATCATAGGTTAATCATCCTCACGATGGCACGGACGTCCGTGTCACTGTCAATGTCGATGTGTGGGATCTGGTGGGTGTTCATGATGTTCAGGATGCGTATGGCAATCTCATCACTTTCGGATTCCGTTTGGTTGCGGCCGATGGGGTTGTAAGGTTTGGTGCGTCTGATGTAGAAGTTGATATTGTTGTATGATCGGTAGAGCTCAATGACGAACTTCGTGTACGTGGGTCCCATCGTATCTCCATAATAGATGAGGAGGAAGAGTGGACTGTCCGTGATGACGAAGTCTACCTTGTCACGCATGTGGAACAATCGATTATGTTGCTTGCCAAGCATGTACACTTGGTCTTTGAGAGTCTCGTGGCGACCTTTCCACACGCAGTCCTTGGCATACTCGGTCACGAGCTCAACATTGTGGCCACGACGTTTCATCTCTACGAAGAGGTCGGCTGCTAGCGTCGATTTACCGGCGCCGGGGGCTCCTGCGAAATTGATTACTGTACATCCCTTGTTCACAGTCTCACATGTCGTGCATGGTTGTTTGGGAACAAGACCAGCCATAGGCATGATGTGGTTCATGATAATCGGTCCCTGATGTCATCGATGATATCATAGACGCATGCACGATCACGCTCAGCCATTTCTTTGATCTCGGCTGCTACGTGATTGCAGAACACATCGTATTCATCTTCGGGCACGATGCCTGTCATTCTTCAACTCCTGCTGTCATGAAGGACATCTCCTTGTATGCTCTGAGCTCCTTCAGGGTGCATAGTTTGCACTTGTAATCGTCATCAGCGACGGCGTCGTAGATTGCTCCACAGTCGCTACAGAAACGTTCACGGGGCATGGTGTCACTCTCTCGGTGGCCTGAGGGCCAATGATCTGACATGTATGAGTAATTGGTGGCTCGTTGTTGCAGTAGTTGAGCCAGTATGAGCCGCCGCGTCCTTGTGGAATTACACATGGCTTTGCTGGCGTTTGGGTGGACTTAGCGGCTGCGGGCGTGGTGTATCTTTCTTGGATACACCCCGCAAATAGTACTGCGATCAGGGTTATGATCAGCAGTATCGCCAGCTTCTTGTTCATGTCTACACCCTCGGAATTTGGATTGGTATGTACAATATGTGGAGCCGCTCGATGGGGGATCCACTGACAACCTCTCGCTCACATGAGCAGCGGATGTCCTCCTCGTGTGTGAGGAGTCCACGTCCGTCGTTGGTCCTGATGTCACTGATGACAATTTTCAACCCCAGGACAGTCCGTCGGCCCTCACATGTGCCGTACCAGTTGAAGGAGAATGGGTACCACTTGCTTTCGGTTATCATGCTCATCTCCAACCAGTGGAAGAACCTGTAGTCTCTCTGACTGATAATGAGGACATTGGGCTCACGCCCAAAGTTCTTCATGTATTCGTGAATGTGGCGGATAAGGTATGTCATGTACTGATCCACATCAACCTTGGGGTCTTTATTGGGCGGGGTATCATCTATCCACTTACCCTTTTCATAGTGTCCACTCATAGTTTCACCTTATGCGTACTTAGTCGTACAACTTCGAGCTCTACGATCTCATCTTCTTCCCGAAAGGCCATGTCCTTCGGTAAGATATACTGGTACATGGGACCCGTGCTTAACGGGTATGGGGGTGAGGGTGGTGGGTCCTTCACCCATGCCCCTTTGACAAAGTGTCCGCTCATGCTATACTCCACAGGTACACGATACAGACTACTACTCCAACTAGCAGTAGTACCTGGACACCGAGATTAGATGTAACTGTGTCGAATACCTCACTGATCTCATCCATTATGAGCACCCTGACCATCCACACGTGGTACAGATGCCTTGCTGGCAGCCACTACCGAATTCGAGTTCTGCACCACAACTTGGGCAAGAGCGTGTGCTACTGTCATCCATTCGCACTGGATGCGACTTAGCTCGAGCTTCCTTAAGCCAGACTGCTGCCATTCGCTTAGCGATGATAGCGGCGCACGACGGTCCTGCAGCTGCTGGATTCTTGATAGCAGTGGGGCATTTGACTTTTGCAAGTGTACTGACAATTCGCTCGACAGTCTCTGCCTCACCATCTGCAAGTCGAGGGTCGTGGAGGTACTTAGAGATACACTTGCCAAGAGCCTCATTAAGTGCTGGACATCCTCCGCTGGTAAGGACATATACTTCGTAGGGAACAGTACCATTACGGTCACGACTGTTGCACGTGACGTAGATCTTTCCGCAACCACTTGGCAGGTTAATAGTACTTCCGTATCGTTCAACCGCAGTACGTTGTATGTCCAAGAGGGCCGCTGCGGCTTGAGGGACTCCTGTTGGTCTGTGTCTGGGGGTGTCGTTGACAATTTGCATCACCTGATCTCCTTTACTACCCGTGCGGTAGATGGTAACACCTTTGCAGTTCATCTTCCATGCTTCTTGGTAGACATTGCTCACATCGAGCGGAGTGCACGCATATGTCATGTTGATTGTTTTGCTCACTGCGTTGTCAACCCACTTCTGCCACCGGGCCTGATGCTTGAGGTGCCAGATGGGTGTAATCGCTAATGCTGTATCCATGAGCAGGTCGTTCTTTGCGGCCAGCTCGTAGAGGTGGTGCTTGTATGTGCGTGTACCACTTTCATCAGTGCGCTTGAGGTCCCATCCATACACGGGCTCGATGCCTTCGTTGCACCCAGCGAGCATCCTCAGCGTACCCGTGGGTGCAATAGTCGAGATGCATGCATTTCGCAGTTCACAGAGTTCATCAGCTTCCGGGTAGGGTCCGTATTCATTGAACAGTCGGTGACTAGCTTCTCGACCTTCCTTATGGAAGAAGTGCCCGATGGTATCGATGAGTTGCAGAGCATCACTACTGGTCCATCTGATGCCCATGTGGATAAGCAAGTCAGCCCATCCCATGACGCCGAGACCAATCGGTCGGTAGCGCTTCGTGATTTGTTCGATCTCTGGCAACGGATACACATTACGGTCGATGACCGCGTCGAGCATTCGCACGGCTGTGTGGATGGTGTGTCGGAATGCGTCGAAGTCGAACTCTCCTGATGTTGTGTCGTAGTGGGCAGCGAGATTGATGCTACCAAGGTTACATGACCCATACGGCGGAAGAGGTTGTTCACCACATGGGTTGGTAGCAACAATTGGTTCATTGCACCATCGTGTGGCATTGATGCGGTCGATGAATATGACTCCTGGACATCCTGTCGCCCATGCTGTCTCACAGATTGTGTTCCACACTTTCTCATTGTACTCGCATTCATGTAGATGCCACATGTTGGTATCAGTCAGGCTAACCGATATGTTGAAGTGGGAGATGTTCTCTCGCTGCTTGATGGTAATGAAGTCCAACACATCGGGATGGGTCACGTTGATGACAGCCATGTTGGCTCCATCACGAATGCCACCTTGGCGTATGACACTTGCCGATTGGTTGAAGAGTTTCAGTACCTCAGTGGGTCCGCAAGCTTTGCCTCCAGTTGATGCAATCGGACTACCACGAGGACGTAGGTCACCAAAATAAAAGCCTGTCCCACCGAAGGCCTTGTGAATAATTGCACTGTCATGTAGAGCCCGATAGATGCCATCCAGAGAGTCACTAATGGGTACGACGTAACATGCACTGAATCCACCTCGTGTTGTTCCAGCATTACGCAGCGTGGGCGTGTTCGGTAGGAACTTACCTTGTTCCATCACTTGACTGTATGCGATGATGTTGTCAACATGTGTACAGTCTTCTGTTTGCGCAAGAGCGTTTGCGACTCGATGATACATTCCCTGCTCGGTCTCATCACCAACGAGGTAGCGCTCTTTGAGAATCTTGTCAATGTTTGCATCTCGCTTCATAGTATACCTGCCATCTGTAATACTACTAACCCTCCAAGTGCCAGTAGTAACAAGCCTGCTGCTACCAAGAGTTTAGCACCCAACCAGTTGTCAGCTGTTATTTGGGCGATATCAGCTTCATGGACTGGAGGCTTGTATGTCGGTATCTCCATGTATACCTGGAAGTCTGACTTCGCTGGTGAACTACTACACCTCGGGCCGTAATAGTTATCACCCCGTCCGGATGTTGCACTCATAAGTGCAATGCCCAAGTCATCGTCTCTCATTGTTCCAACTCTGGATCTGTAGTACAGCTTTATCTCTGATAGATGAAGGGGTGTGCTCGGTTTCGTAGTTGTCGATAGATTTCCTCAAGCCTTCGAGCTCGTTCATAAGAATGTAATCTTGAGGTGGAGCAAGTTTCTGTCCACACGGTGCATGGGTACAATCGATAGCTCGATCAAACGACATCCTGCCATTCGATGCCGATACACTCAATGCGTCTTCTTCATTGCCACGGCATGGTCGAACTGAGATCTCCCATCCTCTGTAGGTTCCTAGAACCAGTGGAAGATCACCTACACGCTCAGGAAATCCGTAGTTCATACCATGCCCACCAGGTAGTCGAAGTCTCTCCACCAATAGAGGTGAGGGCACAGCGCAATGTGAGTGTATGTTCCCACATCCACATGGAGGCAGTTCGCGAGGTAGATCTGCAACGATGTCAGGCCGTACATATTGGGTCCAAGGCCAAGGTGCATATCCTCACTGCGGAAGACGACCTCCATGTTGAACTTACCATTACGGATGGTGCCGTGGACGAGCTGGAGACAGGGTACATCCTCGCGGGTGGTATCGTGCCAGGGCTTCCACGTGATTGCCTGGGCCCGACGACTGTTCGGGGACTCACGAAGCTTCGAGATCATATAGTAGATCTGGTCAACTGCCTCGTGGATCCCAGGATGGCCGTAGTGTCGCAGGCGTTCGTTGTAGTCGTACTCGAACTTACTCTTGCTTCCATGGACAAGGTTGTACGCATATTCTTCCATGAACTTCTGCGTGAATGGTAGGATCTTCTGGTTCTTGATGAACCTATCCCCATACGCAGGTGTATCACAGATGAGTGTAACAGGAGGTGCTTCGATGGTGTCCTGCCCGTTCTCACCCTTGAACTTAATGGGCACGTTATGTGCATCCCGATAGCAGTTCTTCCGAATGTATGGAACAACCTGTGTATGGAGGTTGGCAAGATCACATCCTTTGATTACTCTCATTGTAGTCCCTCTGCTTTCTTCTCTGCTTCCGCGGCCTTCTTGATGGCCTCGCGTTCCTCTTTCTGCTTCTTCACCGACGCGCGTGCACTCTGTTGTGAGCATGGCTTGCACGAGTATGACCACCCACGCTTCTGGTGGTAGTAGTTACTCGTCTTGTAGAAGTTGAATTGAACCTCTGGATGCTCATGACCGTTTGCGATATCCTTGAGAATGACCTCGATCCGCTCCGGTGAGAGTACAGTATCGAGTCCACGCTCGACTGCGATGGGGAGCTCTTTCTTGCACGTGACGCAGTACAGGTGCCCCGGCTTCGGAGGTGGTAGTAGACTCTTCCTTGCCATCACAATCACTTCTGGACATTCTTGATTATCCCACCAGGGCCCACGATGGTATGCTCACGGCAGTTCACTGATGCCATACCACTGTTGCGCACCGTGCACGCTTTATCAGGGCACGTGTCGCAGGGGTTCGCGGAGTTGCTGATAATCCCGAGCTGTGATTGCAGTTGGTCGACCGACACCTGCTGTGGGGCTGTCTCTGGTGATGCTGGAGGTGCTGCCGCTGCATCTTTGCCTGCCTGCTCAACCTTTTTGTCGAACGCCTTGAGCTGGTCCGACAGATCGTCTACTTCTTCTTTCGTCATGAATCATTCACCTTTACCCATGATTTTGAGTTCCCTTGGATACCAAGCATATCAGCCATCTGCTCTTCAGATGTTCGTTTGTAGAAACATGTCTCTGCAAAGAACATATCTGATGAATCATTGCAGTACTCAATCTTCAATACACGATAACGTACACCGCATGGATTGTCTCGTGCCGACATCAGGATGAAGTCACCAGGGCGGATACGCTCATCTGACCATCCTGATATCTGTGCGTATATGCCATTGTCACGTGGAGTGAAATTGTAGTCGTGCCCCCATGTGCGTTGTGTGTCGGTGTAGTTGTGAATCTTCGGCTGGTATGTTGGAAGTGCCGACTCTTGCGTCGCGCGCTTATGAGTTATCACTCGTAACATCCAACCGATTAGTGGAAGCATCTTGCACCTTGTCCTGGACCGGATCGATATCCGTGTATTTGTTCTTCAACTCAACTACACCTGTACCACCGCAATGCGTGCAGTGTTTCATCCGCTTTGGGATGCCTCGACAGATGATACATCCAACCTTTACCATCAGGGATCCACCACCGGGTAGCTTGAGAATGGATGGTCCTTCCAGCTGCCTGCATCCTCTGGGAAGATCTTGAGAGTGTGGATATCACACATGCGACATGCTGCATACTTCCCATCAGAGCAGTTCTGTCGGTATACACCATCCTTGATAATATGCCTCAGCCGTACGATGCTGCGGATGACATTCTTGATATCATCGTCGGTGATCTTGTACACAGCATATGCTTGTAGCCGTGGGTTGACGAGCTTGACATGTGTCACTTTACCTACGTTCCCATTCATCGACCACAGTAGTGCGTAGAATGTACACTGACGTACTGCTGAATCGATAGACATCTTACGTCCAGTCTTATACTCTACGATGCATACCTGCCTGGTCTTCTTACCGACATCCCAGTTGACAGTACCGTCAGCGTTGGTATCCTTATCCAGCCACTCGACACAGTCTACTGTGGACGTGAGGCCAAACTCTGGGTTGTCCATTTGCTGTTCACGGGCGATCGGCATCCATTCGTCTTCACGACCATGTGCACGCAGTTCACGGAGACGCATCAGCTGGTACCCCAGCCACCACCCTGCCATCTCACGCTCAGCATCATTGAACTCCTCTGGGATCATTGACTCCCAGTCATCCATGGTCTCCGGTACCATTTGGTAGTAGTCGAAGAACTTGGTGGCGAACTCATGGAAGCGTGTACCCACTAACATATGCTGCGGCGGCTTCCATATGTCGTGGTTGACGCCACCTTGCTTACCGGCGATGAATGTCCAGTAGAACTGCATCGGGCAGAAGGCGTACGACTCAATGTGCGACTTGCGTATCTTGAACAGTAGCCGCACACAGTCTGCATCTTTACACTGTTGCAACTTCGGTGCGACTCCGTTTACACACAACGTACATCCTG
>Ga0307367_100208_pt1 | contig 7639 bp, 7 predicted proteins | sample AAT_RA_Lys2_MT_FD_194610 | JGI IMG/M metagenome (GOLD analysis project Ga0307367, IMG submission 194610) | Metatranscriptome of enriched activated sludge microbial communities from anaerobic digester in WTTP, New Holstein, Wisconsin, United... | ecosystem: Engineered > Bioreactor > Anaerobic >... | reverse complement strand
GTTTTGTCAATGGCGTTCTTTTATAACCTGTATTTGACTTGCAAATGAAAACCCGCCAGGGCTACTCATACTTCAATGCGTCGATTGGATTGAGCAGAGATGCCTTCCAGGCTGGGTAGTAGCCAAACCCTATGCCTACGAGGGCGGAGAAGACGAACGCCAGAAGGATTGAGCCGAGGGTGAATATGGGCGGAGCCGATGTGAATGAAGCAAGCATATAGCCCGCAAACACGCCCAGCAATATGCCGAGGGTGCCTCCTATCATAGACAGCACTACAGCCTCGATGAGAAACTGGAGGCGTATATCACGCACTTTTGCGCCAACCGCCATCCTGATGCCTATCTCCCTTGTCCTCTCCGTCACGGACACAAGCATTATGTTCATTATTCCTATGCCTCCGACTACCAGGGATATGAACGCTATCGAGCCAAGAAGCATAGACATTATCGTGGTGGTCTTGCGCCTAGCCTCAAGCATCTGGGATATGTTCCTGACGGCAAAGTCGTCAGGCTCGCCGGGCTTTATCTTGTGCAGCTCGCGCAGCAGCGATTCCGTCTCGTTCTGAATGTAAGAAAGAGCTGACATTGACACTCCTTTGATGAATATATTGCTTATGCGCCCAGGCGTGCTATACCTCACAAGCCGTCTCTGCGCCGACGTAAGCGGCACCAGGATGAAGTCGTCCTGGTCGTCTCCTGTGGCAGACTGTCCCTTTGAGCTAAACACTCCGACCACTGTGAAAGGCACTTTTTTTATCCTTATCGATTTTCCCAAGGGGTCTTCCCCCGGGAATAATTTTTCGACTATAGTGCTGCCGATGACGGCAACTTTGGTGGCCTGGCGCACATCGCTGTCGCTTATGTCTCTGCCCCTGTCGATCTCCCACTCCCTAACCTTTGAGAAAGACGGAGTGCTCCCCGTGATACTTGTGCTCCAGTTGGTGTTTCCATATATGACTGCGCCTGATGTGTTTATCATAGGCGCGACAGCCTCTATCCCCGAGACTTCCCGCTCTATCGCCTGCGCGTCGCTGTAAGTGAGGTAACGGATTATACCCGTGGTAGACACGGCGGATCTGTCGGGGAATACCACGATGAAATTGCTGCCGAAAGACGCTATCTGTTCGTCTATGCTCTTGTTCGCTCCAGCGCCGACTGCAAACGCGGCGATGACAGCGGCAACGCCTATGATGATGCCAAGCGCTGTCAGCATCGAGCGCGTTTTGTTCCGTTTGAGGGCCCTGCCAGCCGTGCGGCATATCTCGACAGTCGATATCATTGTCTGTGCCCCTTGCCGTTGAGCTCATCGCTCAGTATCATGCCATCCCTGAAATGTACGATCCTCTTAGCGTACGAGGCCACGTCGGGTTCGTGTGTTACAAGTATTATCGTGATGCCGTTCTCTTCATTAAGCCTTCTAAATAGGCTCATGATCTCATCGCTCGTCCTTGAATCGAGGTTTCCTGTGGGTTCGTCGGTCATCAAGATCGGCGCCATGTTTACTATTCCTCGCGCTATGGCGACCCTCTGCTGCTGCCCGCCGGAAAGCTGCGTCGGTTCGTGATAAAGCCTGTTGCCAAGCCCCATGTCTTCAAGAGCCGCCTTCGCTCGCCTGTGACGCTCTTTTCCGGGCACCCCGGCGTAGAGCAGAGGGAGCTCTACATTTTCAATGGCGCTCGTCTTAGCCAGAAGGTTGAACCCCTGGAAAACGAAACCTATCTTCCTGTTGCGTATCTCCGCCAAAGTATCGCCGTCAAGGGAACCTACGTCCTGTCCGTCCAGGATATATGTCCCTGATGTCGGTCTGTCAAGACAGCCCAAAATGTTCATCGTCGTCGATTTGCCCGACCCAGAAGGTCCCATCATAGCGACGAACTCTCCTTTTTCGACAGTGAAGTCTATCCCATGGAGTATCTCGACCTCTTCTTTACCGAGCATGAAGCTTTTTTTTATCTGTTTTAACTCCACCAGCGCCATCCTATTTATCCTCTTTTTCGAGCACTATCCCTGTTATTATGTCCTCGCCCTCGGTTACGCCGGATATTATCTCCGTGTTACGTCCGTCTGTTATGCCCTTCTTTACCTCGACCTTCACAGGTTTGTTCCTGTCCAGCTTATAAACCGCGGGGGCCGTTATCTCCGCTATGTTCTGCTTGTTGTTCCTAGGCGGCTCCTGAGACGCCTTGATGTCGGACTCGTCCACTGGCTTGAAGCGAAAAGCGCTGTTAGGCACTATAACCACGTTTTTGCGCTCGTCTACTATCAAGGATACGTTAGCAGTCATGCCCGGCAAAAGGATGCCCTTTTCATTTGAAACCTTTGCCACGACAGTGTAGGTTACGACGTTATCTGATGTGGTGGCAGGCGCGAGGCGTATTTGGGTAACTCTCGCCTCAAACGATCTGTCAGGGTACGCGTCGACCGTGAACATTACCCTCTGCCCCTCCTTCACACCGCCTATGTCGGCCTCGTCGACGTCTATCTCCACCTGCATCTGAGTAAGGTCCTTGGCTATTTCGGCTATGCTTGGCGTCTCGTAGCTTGCGGCGACAGTCTGCCCCTTTTCGACGTTCTTGGCCACAACTACTCCGTTTATAGGCGAATATATCTTCGTATATCCGAGCGTTATCTCAGCCTTGGCAAGATCCGCCCTGCATCTGTTAACACTGGCGGCCGCCGCGTCTGCGCCGGCGCGGGCTACGAGCAGCGCCTTTTCATCGTCGTCAAGATCGGACTTCGCGACAAGGTCTTTGGCCGCCAGTATTCTCGTTCTCGCGAGCTTTTTCTGTGCGTTTGCCAAAACGGCCTTCGCGTTTGCAAGGTCCGCCAGCGCCGAGTTCAGATCCGCCCTGGCCGCCTGCACGCTCGCCGTCTGCGTTGAGGAATCCATCTCCGCTATGAGTTCGCCTTTTTTTACGGCGCTGTTATAGTCAATATAGACCTCCTCGATCGTCCCGGATATCTGGGTGCCTACGTCCACTGTCTCGACAGGATTCAGCTCTCCTGTCGCCGATATTATCGAACGCAGATCGGATCTCACCGCTTTCTTTGTCTGGTACTGTATATCGGACGTACGATGCCTCAAATACCAGTATCCCCCTGAGGAGGCAAGGATGATGACAATCATCGCTAATGCCGCGTTTCTAGCGCTAAAATATTTTGTTATGCCGCCAAGCTTCATGTTCAATTCAGCCCTCCGATAGCTTTTTCAAGATCAAGACGCGCCTTCTTGCAGTCGTAAAGCGATTGCACCGTGTTAGTCTGTGCGGATGCGAAGCTCTCAACGGCGTCTGATATCTCAAGACTGCTGCCTACGCCCGCCCTGTATCTTTCAAGAGCAAGATCCAGAGTCTCCTTGGCCTGCCGTTCGGCCTCGCGCGACGCCGCGAAAGACTCTTTTGCTTCAACCAAAGACTCATACGCTTTCCTCACCTCAAGGACAACGGAATTGTAAAGGCTTTTCATCTCCGCATCTGCCTGGGCAAGGTCAGCGGCCGCGCCCATGACCTTACTCTTCGTGAGCCCGCCGTCGCTTATCGGAATGCTGACTGACACCTTTGCCGTCCATTCGCCCGTATCCGCCGGGGCGGACCCATATAAGCTATATCCCGCAGATCCGGTCATATCAGGCATCAGACCCTTTTTTTGAAGCTCGAGATTCGCCTTGGCCGACTCAACCCTCTTACTTTGAGCGGTAAGTTCCGGCCTGTTCTCAGCAGCCCTTTTCACTGCGTCTTCAATTTTGATATTCCAGTCCGCGTAAGCAAGTTCGTCAGATATCTCGCTGATTTCAAGCATAGGCACGCCCATTGCCGATGCAAGCGCCGCCTTGCTCTGTTCTATGGCGGATACGCTCTTCACCAGTATGAGTTTGGCGTTGGCAAGGTCTGATTCCGCTTTTGTGACCTCTATTTTGGCCTTTGTACCGGCTTCATAATAAGACCTGGCCCAGTTAAGCCTTTTTTCATAGTTGGAATATCTTGTTTTGGCGATTTTATTGTCCCTGACCGATTTGCTCAGTGCGTAATATGAATCCCTCACATCGGCTATTATCTGGTCGCGCACCTCCATGTAGTCCATCTCGGCGGCCGAAGCGGACAGCATGGCGCCGGATACGGACAGTTCGCGCCTGCCCCAGTCATATATGGACTGCTCTACGGCTACGTTGGTGTTGTATGTCCCGATATCGCTGTCGGTGTCGCTGCTGCCGCTTCTGGAGTAGCCTGTCCCGGCGCTTAACTGCGGACGCCCTCCCGACAGCGCTTCGCCCACATTGGCTTTTGCGGAGTCTACTTTGCTTTTGGCCGCAACCAGATCCGGATGTTTTTCAAGAGCCGTTTTTATACAATCCTCCAAAGTCAAACGCGCGGATGCGAAGGACGTCCCGGCAAGCAGCGTCTGAAGCAGCATCAAGGCTATTAAAACTCTCTTTCTCAAAGTCATGCCCCCGTTTTATTTCGCGGAATATAACGGTATTGTAACCGTAAAGATACTCCCCGCTCCAACTTTACTGTCTACGCGTATACTGCCGCCGTGCGCCTCTACGATGGCTTTCACTATGGCAAGTCCTATCCCCATACCGCCGCTCTTTCTTGCGCGAGATTCGTCAGTGCGGTAGAAACGCTCAAATATGTAGGGGATGTCTTTCTGCGGTATGCCTATGCCCGTGTCAGACACGGATATCTCCGCGACTCGTTCAAGGCGTCTTAAGGAAACAGTCACCTTGCCGCCGGGATCCGTGTATCGCAAAGCGTTTGAAAGCAAATTCTCGACGGCCCTTCTCATTTTAGCCATGTCGGCGTTAACGTCGACATCAGGCTGGATGTCCCTTGTCAGGCTGACAGACTTATTGGCAAATAATGGATCAAAGGCAAGAGCTATGTTTTCAAGTTCCTCCGAAAGGTTCGCGGGCAAAAGCGATATACAGCCGTCCGCGCTTTCTATCGACATAAGATTTTCTACTTCCGTTATCAAGCCCGAGAGCCTGTCGATCTCGCCGACAGTCAATCTCACACGTTCTGCGGTAGGCTCCCACACACCGTCTTCGAAGGCTTCGAGGTGCGACTTTATGATAGTGACAGGATTTCTAAGCTCGTGCGCCATATCGCTGATAAGGCGTTTGCGAAGTTCTTCCTGCGCTTCGAGCGCAAGGCCTAACCTGTCTATGCTGTCTATAAGAGTCTGGATCTCCGTGATATCAGAGCTCATCTTATCCGCGATCTTATAGTGCCCCTCGCTTATGGCGGAAGCCCTCTTCGCTACGTTCAAAACGGGACGGCTTATCCTTTCCGCCATATAAAACGCTATCAGCACCGCTATTACAATCATAAACGCTACGGCGTAGGCCATATGCCTGTTGAACTCGCGAAGAAACCCGCCCTCTCTGCTGTCGTTGAACGGAAGACAGATAAAGCGTATCGTCCCGACCTTCCGTCCCCTCACGATTATAGGCTCGTCCCTGAAAACAAGTTCTTTAGCAGTGCCGTCATCCTTCAGCCATCTCGGATTGCCGCGCGTGCCGTCCATTCCGTGTTTCATCTGGCGCCTGAACTCTCGGACCACGACGCCGTCCGCATCAAAAAGCACCGCCCTGATTATGGGCCATCGCAGAAAGTCGCCCTTAAGCTCGGACAGCAGAACACTGTTCCACGAATCTCCCCGGCTATAAATCTGCTGCATGAAGAGAACTATCTCCTGCTGATCTTCCACAAGCTTTTCCTCGGCGAACCTGCGGAACTGATGGTCAAGAAGTTTGGATATAGATGCCGGTATCACGATCATGCATATTATCACTATCGCGACATATTGCAGCAGCATCTGAGTGTGCAAAGATCGTTTCATTATGCCGATCCTCCTGATATCCTGTAACCAAAGCCGTGCACCGTTTTGATATAGCCGTTTTCATGTTCCTCGTCGGCAAGTTTTTTCCTTATGTTTTTCACATAACTGTCGATCGAGCGTTCAAAACCATCGTATTCATAGCCGAGCGCATAGGTCATAAGCTCGTCCCTGCTCCAGGTCTTATCGGGCCGGGACGCCATTTTCGAAAGTATCATAAACTCATTTCTCGTAAGAGGGACCTCAGCTCCGTCCTTTCTTACCGTGAAATTACGCACGTCTATCTCAAGGTCGTTTCCCACCGTTATTATCTGTCCGGCGTCGTCGTTAGGACAGCCTGATTTTCTTAAATTAGCGCGTATGCGGGCCATAAGCACCCTCGGGCTGAAGGGTTTGACTATGTAGTCGTCGGCCCCCGCGTCAAGGCCGGCTATTACGTCGTCCTCACCGCTGCGCGCCGTCACCATTATTATCGGTACGGAAGACACCTTGCGTATCTCCGCGCAGACGTCCTCGCCGCGCATACCGGGAAGCATAAGGTCAAGCAGCACAAGGTCGTAATTACATCCGCGGAACAATTCAAGAGCGGCAAGACCGTCGGGCGCGATATCAGCGTCGTAGCCGTCGCGTTCGATATAAGCCCTCTCAACATCGGATATGGCTTTTTCATCCTCGACTATCAATATCCTCACTGTAAACTGCCCCCCTTTTTCCGCACTTTCGCAAAGCCCTTCCGCTTAAAAACACCTCGCGGCAGATGATAGTATATAACTCCGCCCCTGACAGGCCGGCAACATCTTTGTTTATTTTACAGGATAGGGCGGGATGTAACCCGCCCTATCGCGCATGTCACTTAGTTCTTAACAATTGCAAAAAACCCTGCCTGAGTCAGTCAATCCGCGGTCCGTTGCCGCCACATCCCGGCCCGAATCCAGCGCAGTCCTTAAATTTTTGAGGATCTTTCAGCATCTCTTCGACTCGCGCGTCATCAAGTTTATTTCTTATACTCTGAGCCTTCTTGCTGAGCGAACGCACCTTCGCTTTATCGGGAGCGTCTTTCCTAAGCTCCGCTCTTATCTCGTCCTCTATGTTCCTTAGCTCCTTGATATCCGCGCTATTTGACGCCATAAAACCACGCCTCTGTTCTCTTGCCGCATATTTTGCGGGGTCCTTGAGGATCTCCTCAAAACGAGCGGACTCTATCTCACGTGTGAGCTTCTGAACCCTGGCGTGCAAAGCCTGCGCCTTTGCCTTATCGGGCGAGTCTTTGCGCATCTCGGTCATGATATCGCCCCTCAGCCTGCGCACCTCTTCTATCTTGGCCCTCTGCTCGGCTGGTATTTTTTTTAGGTCATCCATTCCGGCAAAAGCCTTTGGTTTGGCGCACATATCGCTGAAACGGCGCTCCTCGATATCTTGCTTAATGTCAAGGATCTTCTCATGTATGCTGCGGGCCTTCGCCTTGTCCGGCGATGGCTTTGCAAGCTCCGTTCGAAGATCCTCCCTGAGCTTGCGCATCGTTTCAAACTGAGAGCGCATTTCAGGCGTCATCTCACGCCTGTCATTATGGCGCGGCCCCATGTCACCGTACCCGTGTACGCCATAAGGTCCGCCGCAATACGGCGAGGCAAGAGCGCCGCCCGCAAAGACCAGGACTAAAACTAACGCCGAAAAAATATTTCTCTTCACATGCATCTGCATCAACCTCCACTAAATTTGGGCACAGCGCCCGTCTTACGGGGACATGTCATCGGTGATGAGATGCCTGCTCTCGTATCGCCTGCACACAAGCTATTCATAC
>Ga0307367_100202_pt1 | contig 7716 bp, 7 predicted proteins | sample AAT_RA_Lys2_MT_FD_194610 | JGI IMG/M metagenome (GOLD analysis project Ga0307367, IMG submission 194610) | Metatranscriptome of enriched activated sludge microbial communities from anaerobic digester in WTTP, New Holstein, Wisconsin, United... | ecosystem: Engineered > Bioreactor > Anaerobic >... | reverse complement strand
TTGAGCGGCAGTATAGAAAATAAGGAACGGCAAAGCTTCAAACTTGGAACCAAGCCCGGCAGGCAGTCCGGAATTTACGACCACTCCGGTAAGCATGATAACCGCCGTATCTTCAGCAGCCCGTCCCATCGCCAGCATGATCCCGCCAAGTATCCCCCTGCCGGCTGCCGGGATAAGAATATGACGAAGCAGCTGATGTTCCGTAAATCCAAGTGCCTTGCCAGTGACTACAAGAGACTCGGGAAGGCTCTCTATCGATGTCCGTGTCGTTACTACAAGAGCAGGCATTACAAGCAAAGCAAGACAGAACGCCGCAAGACTGATACATGTAGTCGCGTCAGGCGCAAAAGTTCGCCTGAGAAGGAGGATCAGCACAAATCCAAAAAGGCCCATAACGATGGAAGGGACGCTTGCCAGCAGGTCCACAGCCATAGAAAGCATCTCTTTCTTTTTTCCCTTTGCGTAGCGGGCAAGGTATATTCCGCACCCTATCCCGGGGATCAGTGAAACAGCCATTGTAAGAGCTATAAGATACAAAGTTCCCGCAAAAGCCGGCCATATGCCGTCCCAGACAGGGCGCGCACCAATTATTGCATCGATTGGGTCTGTTTCCCCGAAGAATAGCCCGGCGTCAAGAACAGGCGTACCGTGGTAGAAAAGAAATCCAATCAACATCATAAAAGAACCAAATACAAAGAAGGCAGACATAAAGGCAAGAAATCGAAGAAGTCTGACCTTCGTCACAGCAAATTCCTCCTCAGCAGGCGGAAGAGTATGTTTGCTGATATGCTGACAAATAGGAGTATCCCGCCCGCTACGAAAAGCGAAAGATATGCCGTGCCTCCAACATCTGAGGAGAGAACGAGCCCGATATGTGCGGTAAGGGTCCTCATTGCGTCCAGCGGCGTATCAGCGTACTGGACCGCATTCCCTGCAAGCATGGTAGGAATGAGGGTGTCACCTGCTGCCCGGCCAAACCCCAGAAGCGCGGAAGACCATATCCACCGCCTGGATGCAGGCAGGATGACCATTGCAATGTTCTGTTCCCGGGTAAATCCCAGTGCTGACGCGGTCAGCCTGGTTTCAGATTCTAATGTCCTGAAGGCGCTGTCCATTGAAAGCACCATCGTAGGCATAATCAGGAGACTCAACACAAGAGAGGCTGTCAGCCAGGAAAACCCTGAGCCTCCGAGCCCGTTTCTGATGAGAGGGACAAGAAGAAAAACGGATGCGAAACCATAAACAACAGTCGGTATTGCGGTCATGATCCTCAGGACCCTGGCCAACAGCCTTGATGCCCATTTCGGGCCAAAACCATATATAAAACAACAGCATCCGACTGCAAATGCCCAGCCCATGACCAGTGATGAAACGGAAAGGAGCCCGCTTGCCCAGATCATAGGCATGATCCCGAATCGTCCCCCTTCAGGATCCCATACAGAGCCGAACAGAGAAGGTCCGCTCCTGATCAGCCCGTCAAAAGCACAAACAGTGATAAAGACAAAAAGAGCTGACATGAGAGAAGAGACATATACAGCCGATGCCTTTAACCAGATAGGGGTGTTTTTATTATCGTTCAATTGTCTATCCTGATTTAGTCGGGGGAGATAAGACTCTCCCCCGCCGACTCATTACTTCTTTGCGGGAAGCGGGATGTATCCGTTGTCTTTGGTTATCTCCGCGCCTTCAGGGCTGAATATGTAGTCGATAAAGAGCTTCGTGAGTCCCTGGGGCTTTCCCTTTGTGTTCATGTAAAGGTTGCGTGTAACTTTGTATTTGCCGTTGGCGGCGTTTTCCTGTGAAGGGACCGTTCCGTCAAATTTAGGAGCTTTTACCGACTTGTCGATGTACCCGATCCCGACATATCCTATCGCGCGTTTGTCCTGTGCTACCGCGGTCTTCATTGCTCCGTTTGAACTGACTACGTTTATAGAGGGAGCAAGTTCTCCCTTGTTTATAGCTTTCTCTGTAAAAACTTCCCTTGTACCGCTTCCGTCTTCTCTGCCGAACACATTGATCGCTCCGGGTTCTCCCCCGACTTCCTTCCAGTCTTTGATCTTGCCCGCATAAATATCCTTCACCTGCTGGCTGGTAAGGGCATCGACCTTGTTTTCGGGGTGAACGATCACCGCCACGCCGTCGATCGCAAAGGCGAAGGAGACAAGTCCGTACTTTGTGATCTCCTCTTCCTTCAAAGCGCGTCCGGTATTACCTATTGCCACAAGCCCTTCTCCGACCTGTTTGACTCCGACTCCGGAACCTCCGCCGGCTACTGTTATGCGGATGTCAGGGTTAACGGACATGATGCGTTTCGCCGCTTCTTTCATTACGGGAATGTGGGCGGTTCCCCCGGCTATGTCAAGATTACCTTTCTGACCTTTAAAGGCATCAAGGGGTGCGGCGACGGCCGAGGAAGCCATCAGCATTATTGCAAGCATTACCGAAATAACGATTTTTTTCATATCTCTGCAGCATCTCCTTATTAGGTTCTTAGAATATTTATTGAACAGGGGAATATCGGCCAAACGCACGAAGATCCTTCTGAAGCCATGACAGGACTTCGGAAGTACCTTTTCGGTGATCCGCGGCAGTTACTCAGCTTTTGGGGAACTTAAAGAGAAGAAAACTACGGCCTGTAAAAGGCGATGGACCCGGAGGCTGAATATGCGGCAAACAGGTAACGCATCCCGTGCATTATCTTATGGATAACAAATCATGTGTATGCCACAGTACGCCACCGCCTTACGGGAAAAAACCATAATCATTACAGATTCATTAATATCACACCAGCCGCTGTTTTTGTCAAGGCACGGTTTTTCCACTATTTTTTTCTAACTCAAAGATGAATTTATGCTCCACTATGAAAATTCGACAGAAAGCAACACCAGGCATTATACCGGGCTATCCTCGGCATTTCAACTCAACAGGGCCGGCAACGAAAGATCTGTTAGGATGATATTACACCACAGCTTTAAATCTTGTTGAAGCTTTACACAAGACCTCGAGAAGTTCTCTAGAACATAGATTCACTCACTATAAAAATTTCTATATTGCATAGGAGATAACCCTGTTTTCTTCTTAAATACAACGCTGAAATAACTGTTATTGTTAAATCCGACTTTCTCACTAATTTCAACAATAGTCAAATCAGATTTTTTTAACAATATTTTTGCATGTTTAATTCTAATATCAATCAGAATTTCAATGAAAGAGGCTCCATATGTATCACTAAATGTCCTACTAAAATAAGATGTGCTATATCCAACCATACTAGCTATATCTTTTAATTTCAATTCTTTATAATAAAATTCTTTTATAAAAGACAATGACATTTCCATTAAAATTTCGGGTTTTTATTTTTTGCAATATTAATTATTCGTGATATATCAAATATATATTTTTTTACTAATTCTTGCACATCTTTCAGCGAAGTTGCTTGAAATATTAAAACGATTAACTCTGCTTGTTTATTCAACAGATAGGAGCCATTAAGCTTAACCCCTTCAAAATATTGAGTAATTTTAGTAATTATTATAACTATTTTTGATTTAACTTCCATTTCTTTATTTTCTTCAACCATTAATGCACTTATTATTTCATTTATAACATCCTCCATTAATTTATTATCTCCTAAAAAAATGTTGGCAATAATTTTTTGAAACAATATCATTTCTTCGTTTTTTAATTGCTCTAGCGAAAACATGTTGTGCTCAAGAGAGTACAATAGCACACTATTTTTTCCATAAAAGAAAACTTGTTTTAATGCTTGAAAAGATTCTTCATAAGCTTTCCAAATAGTGTTTTTATTATGGCAATATTTACTAATTCCGATAGATACAGAATAATTGGTTGTTTTAATTATTGTATTCCTAATAAAATTTGCACTTTCTATAGCATATGTTTCCGCATCTTCATTTATTTTGCCTTCACAGTCAAGTATTACAACAATTTTGTCTGTGCCTATTAAAGTAGTTGATATTGCATTCATTTTTTGGGCTATGGCTTTTCTTGTTGCATTTAAAATATTCCTTTTTATATTATATCTTTTGCTATTGTCTAATTTTTCGCAAATTTGCCAAAAATCATCACATATAATTGTCATTACTATTCCTGATGATATATTAAATTTTAAAATATCAAGAAAAGGATTAATTTGGCTCGCTCTTTCCATATGATTATAAATTAAATCATTAATATATTCCATAGTAAGAATATCTTTTAGTAAATTTAATTTTTGATTTGAATATTTTAATAAGTTATTTCCTAGCAATAAAGATAATTGTTCTTCATAATTAAAATTCAAATATCCATCAATTAAATTATGTTCAAAAAAAGAATTATATGCATAAATATAACTTTTTTGTGCAAATAGTACAACATTACAATTGGGATTTTTGGATTTAACCAGTCGTACAACATCAATTACCTTTTGAGAATGAGTATCCGAATTAAAATCAATTAAAAGGACTGATGGAACATCTTTTTCTGGGATATTGTCTAGTGCAAAAGACAACATATTCGTAGAGTAGAAATCTTTACGAAGTTTTTTATGAAATAATGATACATTAGAATACTTATTAAATTCTAAGTGAATACATATCATACCATTTGCCTTTCATCTTTCATATATATTATATAACTCAAACTTCGCGGTAAAGGATATTTGACAGCACCTTAACAATCCAATAATAATCGTCAAAATAAGAGTGTGTCAACGCCGGAATAAAAATGACCCTAACGCCGGTTGAAAAGTAACATAGCCTCCATTTTTGGGATGAAAATTAGTCACCATACTAAGGTGATACTATACAAAGATCTATGTCATGAAAAGAATATCACGGTTACCTGTTTTTGACTATGAACTTATTTATTTGCCCGTCACTAGTCTAGACAGGCACCACAGGCTCAAATAACTCAGATTCCGAGCATAGGTTTGACGGAACCTGAGTTATATATTTCGAGCTTTTCTTATTTTACGTTGTTGCCTGCCCCTTCCAGTGCAGCAACAACTTCTTCTGCTGAACATACTGCCTCTGAAGGTTTCATTTCAAAGACTTTTTCGACATAAGTGTAGTCACTATATCCTAATCTTGCTAATGGCTTAATTGTTGCTATGTCAATTTTGTCATCTGCTGTAATATATTTATCGTCAATATGAATGCCGATGACCTCCCCAATTATTATATCTACGGTTCCTTCGTTGCCTTTTCCTGGCAACCGAATTGTTTGAATATATTTACATTCAATTTGCACAGGAGTTCCTTTTACCCTAAATGGTTTCACCAGCTTCGACGGCAACTTCTCCAAGCCAGCTTTCTCAAACTCATCTTCATTTGAAGGGAAGGGAGCAGCTGTAATATTCATTGCTTCTCTAAGGTCATATGTGACCATATTGCATACGAATTCGCTAGTGTCTTCAATATTTACAGTTGTATCTTTTCTCTTGCCAAATCTGTCTTGATTAATGGAAATCATAATGTAGTATGGATCGAAAGTTAAATTCTGAAACTGACTATACGGAGCAAGATTAGGTATCCCATCTTTACTTATAGTTGAAACCCATGCGATAGGTCTAGGAACAGTAAATGATTTTATTGGTGATCTTTTTAATTTTTGATTTGGTTTATTAGGCTCATAGAACATTCTTTATTCCTCCTTATAAAAGTATATTGTTAAATAAATTTGAATATCATATAGGAGATTGGAGTAATAATTATTAAAGACACTACAGTTCTTTCAAACCAAATAATTAGCATATCTTTAAGGTTTATTGGGATTTTAGTCGCAAGAATACATGGAACTGTAGTAGAAAGCATAATTACTTGTGTCACACTTAGAACACCAATAATAAACTTGGTTAGTTCTGGAGCTTTAACTACAACTAGAACTGGAAGATACATTTCGGGCAATCCTAGGAACGCAGCTTTTGCTGCCAGTAGTGGCTCAGGAATTTGGAGTAGCATAGTTAGTGGGTAAAATATATAGCCTAATATATCAAAAACAGTAGTGTAGTCTGCAAGCAATAAACCAAACAAACCTATTGACATGAAATTTGGTAGAACTTCAAAAACTAGATTAAAAGCATTTTTAACATTATTAACTATATTTTTATACAGAGGTCCTGCTTCAGAACAAACCCTTACTCCTTCATTAAATGAACATAATATAAGATTGCCATTTACAGATTCCTCAGGGAAACCATCTTCATTGTTGTAGTATGTTTCCGGCATTGATTTAAGTGGTTTTAGACGTGCTACTATTGCAGTAACTATGAAAGTCGTAGTAAAAGCAGTAATAAAAAACGGAGTCCAGAGATGCATTATGTTTAATGTTTTAGCAACTACGACCACAAAGGTTATGCATACAGTAGAAAAACCGGTAACAATTATTGAGGCTTCCTTAGTATTGTATTTTTTGTTTGTATACATGCTATTTGTAAACATTATTCCCATTGCAGTGCTTCCCATAAATGAAGCTACAGCATCAACCGCAGATCTTCCTGGTGTAAGCCATACTGTTTTCATTATGGGTCGCATTAGTAATCCAAAGAAATCTATGAAACCATAGTTCATCAAGAAAGTAAGAAAAACAGCGCCAACTGGTATTAATGCTCCAACTCCAACAGCCAATGCATTGAACAGAAACGGACCATGATCGTCTCTCAGTACTGCCTCTGGACCAAAATTTAAAAATACCAATATTGCAACAAATGCACCGATAATTTTTGAAATAGTAAAGGCTATGGAAGTAGTATTCTTGTTCCAGGTTTTTCTGTAGAAGGGAAGGACTGAAGCTAAAATAATAACGGATAGAGCGTATATTTGGCCTAAAGATTCTGACTTGCTTACTAAATGTGAAACAATATATTCGATAGGAATAGTATTCACGTTTCCGTCTTTAACTGTAATAGCCTAACAGATCTGTCGTTGCCTAGCTCTGTTGAAATGCCGAGGATAGCCCGGTATAATGCCTTGTGTTGCTTTCTGCCGAATTTTCATAGGGGAACATAGGGGAGCATAAATTCATCATCGAGGTAGAAAAAAACCGCATCGCGCCCCCTCTTGCCAGATTTAGCGCGATGCGATCCAAATATTACACTATGGTTATAATATCACGTTACGAAATCATTTTCAATTCCCGCGGCGAATATGCCGTCAAGAGCGTCAACCCATCAATTTGCCCGATATGCGGCGGATCCCTTTTCGTAAGGGACAGCAGGCTTAGGATCTGTATCCGTGAGGATGGGCATACTGTCTTTTACAGAATCAGACGTCTTCGCTGTAAAGAGTGCGCAAAAATACACACAGAACTGCCGGACTGCATAATGCCGTTTAAACGTTATGGGGCAGCCTGTGTGGAGAACGCTGTGGACGGACATAACATCTGTCCGGCAGAAGAAAGCACTGTACGCCGCTGGAAAAGGTGGCTTCAGACACGTTCAGGCGTGTTTGAAGAGATGCTTACGGCACAGTGGCAGAATCAACATCTCCGCCCGGCGAATATTCTTAGTGCGCCACTGTTTTTTCAGGAACTCCGTAATGCTGGAGCAGGCTGGCTGAGCAAATTAACGCGGCATATTGTCAATTGCGGATATGGCCTGCACACCTGCTTTGCGTTTTGTCCATAAAGAGAAGGCCGTATTCTTTCCCTGCCACATATATATAACAAAAGGAAGGGATCGTATATGACATGGCAAGAGAGCGAAGCCGAGCATCG
>Ga0307367_100191_pt1 | contig 7906 bp, 2 predicted proteins | sample AAT_RA_Lys2_MT_FD_194610 | JGI IMG/M metagenome (GOLD analysis project Ga0307367, IMG submission 194610) | Metatranscriptome of enriched activated sludge microbial communities from anaerobic digester in WTTP, New Holstein, Wisconsin, United... | ecosystem: Engineered > Bioreactor > Anaerobic >... | reverse complement strand
GTAATCGCCGGCCGGAAGCAGCAGGTATTTATTCTGAATTTTTTCTAATCCACTTAGGCGATAATGCAGTGATCTCGAACATCCGCGCCGCCCTTAATCTGGGACACAAATATTTCACCAGTTCCCTGACAATTGTCGCTTGGATCGCGGGCTGTACAGTCCAAATAATTTTCTGGTAAGGAATTTTCATCCTATCGCAATCTTTTTATTTTATCAATAGTATTGTCTATTGCTTTCACAGTTGTGATTACATCCGGGAACTACCAAATATACCGTATCCTCACGGTTATCCGAAAACAGGGAAGGAAAAATTATGGGAAGGAGCCATAGTATTTACCTCGAACATGCTGCAATCATGCCGGTAAAATCTTCCATCGCGGATCCCACGTGGCTCTTTTATAGCGATTTTTATGGAAATTCTTCATCAATATATCGGATTAGAAGAGAAATCAACAAAGGAATTTTGCAAGTTATACGATACTAAAAGGGGCTGAACACGTCAGATCGTTTAATAGCGGGGAACTCCCACCTTGTGATGAACTTCTTGTTGGAAAAGGAAGGCATTGCTCGGAAAAGAGAAACTTATAATAATTATTACCCGAAAACCGCAGAGTGTCTTTCAGTGCGATGTGCTCAATGATCTCTGTCCTGTATGTAGATGATGAACCCGGTCTCCTTGATCTCGGCAAGACCTATCTGGAGATGACCGGAGAATTTATCGTCGACCTCCAGATATCCGCACCCGCAGCTTTTGCAATGTTGAAAGCCCGTCAGTTTGATGCCATTGTATCAGACTACCAGATGCCAGAGATGGACGGCCTTGAGTTTCTCAAACAGGTCCGAAACGAGTTCGGGCAGATCCCCTTTATCCTCTTCACCGGGAGGGGGAGGGAGGAGGTTGTCATCCGCGCTCTCAACAATGGAGCGGATTTCTATCTCCAGAAAGGTGGCGAACCGGAGTCCCAGTTTACCGAGCTTGCCCACAAGATCCGGCAGGCAGTCCAGCGGCGGAAAACCGAGCTCGCCCTTGAGAAGAGCGAACAGCGGTACCGTGATGTAGTAGAGACCCAGACCGAGTTTATCTGCCGCTTCCGGCCGGATGGGACCCATGTTTTTGTCAACGAAGCATACTGCAGGTATTTTAACAAGACCCGGGAGGAGATCATCGATCATCGTTTTATCCCGAAAGTCCCCGATGTGGATTCCGGCCGGATCCAGGCGCATTTTCGGTCTCTGACCTCTGCACACCCGTCTGCCGAGATGGAACACCGGGTAATTATGCCTGACAGCAGCATACGGTGGCACTGGTGGAGCGACCGGGCGATCTTTGATGAGGCTGGCAGTCTTCAGGAATATCAATCTGTTGGCAAGGATATCACTGACCGGAAGATAGCCGAAGAAGCCCTTGCCGAAAGCAATTCCCGCCTTAAAAACCTTGGTGAGAACCTGCCCGGCGTCATCTTCCAGTTCGAGCTTACCGCTGACGGGAAGTTCCGCTTTCCGTATATCAGCGGGCGGTGGAGCGAGATCTTCGATTTAACCACCCATGAAGCCACGAAGATACCGGACCTTGTCGTTGCCAAGATTTTTCCCGAAGACCTCGAAAAAATGAACAACTTGATCGTGCATTCGGCAGCGGTGATGGAACCATGGCAGATGGAGTTCCGGGCAAACATCCGGGGCAGGACCATGTGGATCTTCGGGCGTTCGATTCCCGAGAAACGGCGTCCCGATGGCAGCATCCTCTGGAATGGCGTCCTTATTGACATTACGGAACGCAAGGAGGCAGAGACAGCGCTCCGCGAGAGTGAAGAAAAGTTCCGGGTACTGGCCGAGACCATCCCGGTCGCTATCTGCGTCTTCCAGGGCGACCATGATGTATACGTGAATGATTATACCGCCCAGGTGACCGGCTACACCAAGGAGGAACTCTGCACCATGAACTTCTGGGATGCTATTCATCCTGAAAGTCGGGAGCTGCTCCGATCCCGCGGTCTTGCCCGCCTCCGCGGAGAGGATGTCCCCAGCCAGTATGAGATAAAGTACCTGACAAAAGCGGGGGAAACCCGCTGGGCCGACATATCAGTTGGAAGAATCCAGTTCGGGGGTACCATGGCCGGGCTTGCCACACTTGTCGATATCACGGACCGCAAACGAACTGAAGAAGCCCTGAAAACCAGCGAAAAGGATTACCGGTCTATCATCGAGAACATCCAGGACGCTTTTTACCGGGCGGATGAGCAGGGGAACCTGACCCTCATCAGCCCCTCGTTTGCGCACCGGTTCGGGTATTCTGACGTCAGGGAGGTTCTTGGAAAGAACATCCGGGAAACCTTTTATTTTGCGCCTTCCGAACGGGATGACTTTCTGTCCCGGATCAAAAAATACGGGAAGATTGAGGAATTCCAGTTATCCCTGAAAACACGGGACGGAACGCCGATGATTGTCTCGGCATCAAGCCATATCTATTATACTGAAGACGGGAAGTTCGGGGGCGTCGAAGGGATCCTTCATGATATTACCGATCGCGTGAAGGCGGAGGCTGCCCTTGTCAACAGCGAGGCCGACCATCTTAAAATTCTGGACTCGATCCCCCACATCCTTTTTGAAATGGACAATAACTTCCGGATCACCTCTGCCAATCGTGGTGCCCAGCAGACCCTGGCAAATCCTCCGGGCGGACTTCTTGAGGGGACCGATGCATTCACCTTCATCGATCCCGCACAGCATGATCGGATGAGGGTGTTCTTAAAAGGATTCCCCCTTAAGGAAGGTCCGATACCTGCAGGTGAATTTACAATCATCCGAAGCAACGGGATCATGTTCCCGGCGCTCATCATACTCGACCGGATCATGCGGAACCAGAAATTTTCTGGCTTTCGGGGGATTGTCATTGATATTTCTGAACAAAAGAAGATCGAACTTGCCCTTCATGAGTCCCAAGTGAAATTCAATACCCTCGTTGATCGGTCCCTCGATGGGATCATTATTGTCGATATGACCGGAAGACTCCTCTTTGCCAACCGGAAGATGGGTGAGATCGCCGGGTTTGACCCGGCAACGGACCTTGTCGGGACTGCCTGTATCTTCGATTTTATCCTGCCGGAATTTGTCCGCAAGGCACGGTACGAGTTCTCTCTTGTTGTCGATGAACTCGACAGTTATCTCACCAATTACAAGATCCGGACTCTGGTCGGCAAAGAACTCTGGATTGAATGTATCGGCAGGAAGATCTCCTTTGAGGGGACCGATGCTATCCTTCTCTCTGTCCGCGATGTGACGACTCGCAAGACAATGGATGAGATACTCCGTGAGAACGAGAAGCTGTACCGGAACATTGCGGACAGCCTGCCGGATTATTTGCTGGTCCACCGCGGGGGAACAATCCTCTATGCCAACAAGGCTACGCTTGATATCCTGAAAATCGCATCCACGGATATTATCGGGCGTTCAATCTTCGATTTCGTGACCGGAGAAAGCCGGCAGGTGATTGAAACTAATATTATTCCTCAAGATATTCCGGACATCTGCAAACGATACGAGGTTGATGCGGTCATTCATAACGGGGAAATACGGCGCGGGCTCATTCACTCGACCATCACTTCATTTGGGGGTGAACCGGCACATCTCCTAGTGATCACGGATATTACATCCCTGCAGCAGATCCAGCAGGCCCTTGAGAAGGTCAATGCCAAACTGAACATGCTCTCCTCAATCACACGACACGACCTCCTCAACAAGTTAACCGGTCTTGAGGGCTATCTCTGTCTTGCGCTCGAAGTCGGGCTCACCCATCCAGATGCCCGGAATTATCTTGAGAAAGCAAAAGACACTGCGGCAGTCATGCGTGACCAGGTCCAGTTCACCTGGTTCTATCAGGAAATCGGGGTGAAAAAACCTGAATGGATTCTGCTTGACGGGGCTGTCCGGACGGCAGCGCAACAGCTGCCGCATAATGATGTCAGGCTTACGGTCTGCACCGGCAGTCTTGAAGTATATGCTGATCCACTCATCGAGAAGGTCTTCTATAACCTCCTGGAGAATTCCCTCCGCCATGGGGGTCATGTCAGGTCGATATCTGTTTCCGCCGGGCAGAGTGAGGAGGGGGTTGTAGTGGAATACCACGATGACGGCACGGGTATCCCCCCTGATGAGAAGGAACTGATCTTTGGGCGGGGATTTGGGAAGAACAGCGGTTTTGGCCTTTTCTTCATCCGCGAAGCCCTCTCCATCACCGGAATTACCATCAGTGAAACCGGTACCTTCGGGAAGGGCGCAACGTTCCGTCTTGTTGTGCCGAAAGGAGGGTTCCGGTCAGGTGATGATAACAACAAGTTGGAATAAATTTTCAAATCTGGAGCAAATTCAAAAGATCTTTCAGGAACTGAACAGTACTACAGGAATCTTCACCTCATGTTATGTGCCGTATTCTTCACCATGGCATACGAGGGTATTTTTTAACATTTCAAACGGGAAATAACATTTTTTAACGGAGCATGAGGTTTATTCTCAACAAGAACGAGCGTACAGACAATTCCGACTCTGTCACTGACACGGGAAGGGAAGGGATCCCTTCTCGGGATTGGTTAACGTGAGATGCGGATTTCTTTCCTGCTACTACATAAGATGCGATATCAAATGTAATTATCACCGGACCCGGTAGGGAAAGGATGACAGAAACATATAATAATTATTACCATTAAACACGCAGATAGCCATACTTTACGATGAGATAAATGATCTGTGTCCTGTATGTTGACGATGAGCTCAACCTTCTTCAAATAGGGAAATTATTTCTTGAGCGGAATGGGCAGTTCACCGTTGACACAATATCGTCTGCATCCAAAGCTCTGCCGTTACTTGGTCAGAAGAATTACGATGCAATCATCTCAGATTACCAGATGCCCGTGATGGATGGAATTGGTTTTTTAAAGGCCGTCCGGGCATCGGGAAACGATATCCCCTTCATCCTCTTCACCGGGCGCGGCCGGGAAGAAGTCGTCATCGAAGCAATAAATAACGGTGCTGACTTCTACCTCCAGAAGGGAGGTGACCCTTCCGCCCAGTTTGCCGAACTTGCTCACAAAATCCGCCAGGCTGTCGGGAGAAAACAGGCAGAGCGATCGCTCAAGGAATCGGAGAAACGACTTGCAGACATCTTCAACTTCCTACCCGATGCAACCTGTGCAATTGACAATACCGGCCATGTCATTGCATGGAACCGGGCAATCGAAGACATGACCGGTGTGCCTTCTGCCGAAATGCTGGGAAAAGGGGATTATGAATATGCCATTCCCTTCTATGGTATCCGCCAGAAAACGCTTATAGACCTGATCTTCGAACCGGATGAGATCATTACAAAGAAATATTCACATATCATCCACCAGAACGACATTCTCATTGCGGAAACCACCCTGCCTCATCCAAAAGGAAAGGAAGTCACACTCTTAGGAAAAGCCAGCCCCCTTTACAACCAAGAGGGGACATTAGTCGGGGCGATCGAGTCCGTCCGGGATATCACCGAGCTCCGGATGGCTGAAATATCCCTTCGGGAAAGCGAGCGGAGATACCGTGAGGTTGTTGAGACCCAGACGGAATTCATCTGCCGCTTCCGGCCGGACGGAACCCATGTGTTTGTCAATGATGCATTCTGCCGGCAGTTCGGGAAAACACGGGACGAAATCATCGGGCACCGGTTCGTCCCCCCGATTCCGGAGGAAGACCGCGGGCTGCTCCGCAGGCACTTCGCATCCTTTTCCCTTCAACACCCTGTGGCGGATATTGAGCACCGCATCATCATGCCGGACGGCAGTATCCGGTGGCAATGGTGGAACGATCATGCCATCTTCGATGCTGATGGCAATGTTATTGAATACCAGTCCATCGGCAAGGACATTACCGACAGGAAACGGGTGGAGGAAGATCTGAAACAGTCCGAGAACCTGTTCCGGACGATCTTCGATTACACCGGCGCAGCGAGTATCATTATCGGACCTGATACCACAATCCTCCGTGCAAATGATGAGTGGGTGAAGCTGACCGGTATGCCACGCCAGGAACAGGAGAACCGGCTCAGCTGGACCGTCTTTTTCAACAAAGATGATGTAGAACGGATGAAAGGGTACCATTATGCCCGGAGAAAAGACCCGGCAACTGTCCCGAATTTCTATGAATCCTGCCTGATCAGTAGTAGTGGCACAGTCCATAACGTCATCGTGCATGTGGGGATGATCCCGGGAACGAAAAACAGTGTCGCATCGCTTGTCGATATCTCTGAACGGCGCAAGACTGAGGATGACCTGCGGCTTGCCTACGGAAATTTAGCTACTGCAGAAGAACAACTGCGGGCGAAATTCGAGGAACTGAAGGAAAAAGAGCAGAAGGTCCGGGAAAGCGAGCAACAGTTCCGGGTTCTTGCTGAGAATGCCCCCGTTGCTATCGTATTTATCCGGGACAGACACTGCGTGTATATCAATGAATATGCGGCTGCCATGTCGGGATACAGCAAGGAGGAGTTATCTACCAAGGACTTCTGGGAGATCATACACCCTGACAGCCGTGATATGGTGAGAGCTCGAGGGCTGGCACGCCAGCGCGGCGAGGAAGTCCCGAGCCGATATGAGGTCAAATATGTAACTAAGGGCGGCGAAATCCGCTGGGCTGACCTTTCGGGATCACGGATCAGCTACCAGGGGAATCCCGCCAGCATTGCCATGTTTATGGATATCACCGACCGCAAACGAATGGAAGGAGCATTAAGAACAAGTGAGGCGAAATACCGCACTATCCTTGAAAGCATCCAGGAATGTTTCTACCGCACCGACGAAAAAGGGACGATCATCCTTACGAGCCCATCCGGTGCAATCCTCCTTGGGTATAATTCTCCTGACGATCTCTATGGCAAAGACCTTGCCATGAATCTGTATTACAACCCGGCTGACCGGAGGAAATTCCTTGCCGAGATCGATAAGACCGGCTCGGTGCGAAATTACGAAGTCATTCTGAAGAAAAAGGATGGGACTCCGGTTACGGTTCTAACCAGCAGTCACAAGTACTATGATCCTGAAGGGCGGTTCTTGGGGATTGAAGGGATCTTCCGGGACATCACGGATCGCAAAAAGGTGGAGGAGGCACTCCGGGTATCGGAAGAGCGGTTCTACAAAATGTTCCAATCGAGCGCGGACCTCATCGCCCTTACCTCAATTCCTGAAGGAAAAATCATTGCCATCAACGATAGCGCGGCCCGGGTTTCCGGATATTCACCAGAGGAGGCCGTCGGAAAGACCACCGACGAACTCCGGTTCTGGGTGGATCTGGATGCCCGCGAAGAGTACATGGATCGTTGCCGGAGGGAGGGCCGGATCTATAACTTCGAGACGCTCTTCCGGCAGAAGTCAGGCAGGATTATCCCCGCGCTCCTCTCCGGCTCGGCCATCCTGCTCGAATCCGGCCCTGCCTTCATCAGCGTCATCCATGATATAACCGATCGCAAGAGTGCTGAAGAGGCGCTGCGGGAGAGCGAGGAAACCTTCCGCTCCTTTGTCCAGGAATCTTCCGATGGAATTGTGCTCATCGATGATGAGGGGGTTGTGCTCGCGTGGAACGCAGCGCTTGCCCGAACATCCGGGATCCCTCCGGGCGAGGCCCTGAAAAAACCATACCTTGACCTCATCATTTCCCTGATGGTCCCGGAACACCGGACTCCGGATCGTACGAAAAGGATCAGGACTGCCCTGGACGAAGCTCTGCGGACCGGGCAATCGGAGTTTTTCTCCCACCCTATCGAAACAGAGTTCCTTCGGCGGGATGGCCAGAGAAGAATCATCCAGCAGATCATCTTCCCCATCCGCACAACAAAGGGATTTCATATCGGCTCCATATCCCGGGACATTACGGAACAAAAGGC
>Ga0307367_100184_pt1 | contig 8026 bp, 7 predicted proteins | sample AAT_RA_Lys2_MT_FD_194610 | JGI IMG/M metagenome (GOLD analysis project Ga0307367, IMG submission 194610) | Metatranscriptome of enriched activated sludge microbial communities from anaerobic digester in WTTP, New Holstein, Wisconsin, United... | ecosystem: Engineered > Bioreactor > Anaerobic >... | reverse complement strand
CGCCTTTTGACGCCCTATGCCGAGAGTCTTTTAGTCCCACTACTCTTAATTGTCCCAGGTGGTTACTTTTTCACTGTGAATTTCTTTTTCGTCGAACCATCTGGTCGTGACGGTCTTTGACTCCGTGAAGAATCGAATTGCGTCTTTGCCATGGCAGTGAAGGTCGCCGAAGAACGACATTTTATGTCCGCTGAAAGGGAATATCCCTGCGGGCACCGGTATGCCAACGTTGACGCCGACCATTCCGCCGTCGGTGCGCTTGACGAATTCCCTTGCGTAATAGCCGCTCTGCGTGAATATGACACTGCCGTTGGCGAAAGGATTTGAGTTCATGACCGATAATCCCTCTTCGAAGTCCTTCACTCTTTTTATGCAAAGCACGGGACCGAACACCTCGCAGTTGCCTATGGCCATTTCCGGAGTAACGTGGTCGAATATCGTGTGCCCGAGGTAAAATCCGTTCTCGTAGCCTTCTACCCTGCAGCCGCGTCCGTCAAGCACAAGGCGAGCGTTTGACGCTATCCCTTTTTCTATCCAATCTGTTACAAATTTCCTGTGCTCAGCGCTGACCAGCGGCCCGAGGTCGCTTTTTTTGTCATAGGCGGGTCCCACGGTCCTGCTGCGGCACATGCGGACAAGTTCCTCAACGAGGCGGTCCGCGATCTCTTCCTCTGCCACAACTACCGGCAGGGCCATGCATCTTTCGCCGGCGCAGCCGAAGGCGGCGTTAACGATGCCGGCCGCAGTGCGTGTGATTGGCGCGTCCTTCAGGACCAGCGCGTGATTTTTCGCTTCACAGAGCGCCTGCACCCTTTTGCCGGCGGCTGCTGCCTTCGCGTAGATATGCCGTCCGGTCGCGGTTGAGCCCACAAAAGTTACGCCGCGTATGTCAGGGTGTTCCAAAAGCATTTCGGACTCGTTCCTTGAGCAGGTTATCACGTTCACCACGCCATCGGGAAACCCGGCTTCTTTGTAGAGTGCGGCGATTTTAAGCGATGTCATTGGAGTGGAGCTGGCCGCCTTGAGGACGTAAGTGTTGCCGCACGCGACGGCAAGAGGCGCCATCCAGCCCATAGGGATCATTGCGGGAAAGTTCCATGGCGCTATCCCGGCAAAGACACCTATCGGCACTCTGTAGAGCGTGGTATCGTATCCGCTTGACGTATCCATAAGGGACTCTCCCAAGAGCAAAGAAGGTATGCCGCAGGCTATCTCTGTCATCTCCTTTGCTTTAAGCACGTCCCCCTGAGCCTCGTTCCAGACTTTCCCGTTCTCGCGGCATACGCACTGAGTGAGTTCGTCTAAGTGTTCCTCGATTAAATTGCGCAGGTTGAAGAAAAGCTGCGCCCGCCTGTGCGGCGGAGTATCGCTCCACGCCGGATAGGCCGCTTTTGCGGCCATAACCGCGTTTTCCACCTCGTCTTTCGTGCAGCAGGGGGTTTTCGCTATCACATCGCCTGTGGATGGGTCATATATATCCATATATTTAGATGTTTTTGATCTTACAAATTCTCCGCCGATGAACGGCTCTAAGATTTGAACCTGAGACATACTCGCGTCCTCCTTTTGTTATCTCCGCCGTGATACGTTTCTGTTTAAATGTGCTTTTTAGAATTTTACATGATAAACGAGGTAAATCACACGACATGGAATCTGAGCTTAACAGGCGATTTAAGGCCGCAAGGCCTGGCCGCGGCGCAGGAGGCGCCTATAAAGCTATTTTTCTGCTACAATAAACATGCGGGGTAATTTCCGCCATATCTGAAAGTGTACTGTAAATAAGGAAGTGCGTCAAAATGGTCAAAGCGTCTCTTTCCGATCTTAATCTGTTCAAAATCGTCGATGAGTCCGCAAAAGATGTCCACTTAGGCGGCAGCCAGGAATGGTACCGCACCGAGCATCAGCGCAGGTCGGGATGCGGCCCGTGCACAGCGGCCGTTTTGGTCTCATATATGGTCAGATCCAGGGAGCCGCTTGAGGAACGTAAAAAAATTCTTAGCAAAAAGGAATTCGTCTCCCTCATGGAAAAGATGTGGAACTATGTGACGCCGTCCGACAGAGGCCTGCCTTCGACGGATCTTTTTTACAAGTATCTCTTGTCTTACGCCAAAGACAATGGGCTCCTCGTAAGCAGATGCGCTATATGCGATATGCACAGCCCTTCCTCGCGGCCTTCGCTCTCACATGTGATAAGCTTTATTGAGGAGGCTCTAAAAAAAGATCTGCCCGTAGCGTTTCTGAACCTCGACAGCGGGGAAGAAGATCGCCTCGATGAGTGGCACTGGGCCGTGATTACAGCCATCGAACACGACGCCGGTCATGCCTTCGTAGACGTAATAGACGGGGGCTCGCTGCTTAGGGTCAATTTGAGACTATGGTATGAGACGACGAAACTCGGCGGCGGATTCGTTTTTTTTGAACTAAAAAATCAAAGTAAAAGGCGCCCATAGATAACGGGGCGCCTTTTTGGGCAAATAGATTTTTTGATGCCGGCCTATAAGAGTTTTTCTCCCTCCGTCTTGGCCACCACCGTTGATACGCACATGTCTCCCGTAACATTGATGCACGTGCGAGCCATGTCAAGCACCGCGTCGATGCCCGCTACTAGCCCTATGCCCTCTATAGGCAGCCCCGCTGATGTGAGCACCATCGAAAGCATGATGAGGCCCGCTCCGGGGACGCCTGCTGTCCCTATCGATGCCAGCGTGGCGGTTATGAGGATACCTACCTGCGCGCCTAAGGACAGCGGAATGCCGAACGCCTGCGCCACGAACAGCGCGCACACGCCCTGGTAAAGGGCCGTTCCATCCATGTTAACAGTCGCGCCAAGCGGCAGGACAAACGATGATACCTTTTCCGAAACGCCGAGGTTTTCCTGCACGTTTCTCATGGAAATGGGGAGGACTCCGGAGCTTGAGCGCGTGACGAAAGCCGCGAGCATTGCCTCCTTTACTCCGTTGAAGAACCAGACCGGAGACTTTTTGGCGACTCCAACGATCAGGCCGGAGTATACTATGGCGGCATGCAGGAAGCAGCCGAGGTATACTGCGAATATGACCTTAGCGAACGGAGCGAGAACAGACGGGCCATATTTTGCCGCTGTGACAGCGATAAGCGCGAATATGCCTATAGGCGCGAACTTCATCACTATGCCGGTCATTTTGTACATCGTCTCTGCCAGAGATTCGTTAAATTCGAGGAACTTACGTCCCTTTTCGCCTATGAGGGTCGCGGATACGCCTAAAAAGAGGGCGAACACAATGACCTGCAGCATCGCGCCGTTGACAAGCGCCTGGAGCGGGTTTGACGGGAATATGTTGAGCAGCACTTCAACCATGGATTGACTGGCTTTGGCCTCGGCCTTAAGGTCAGCCGTTATATTCATGCCGACGCCTGGCTGGATCAGGTTGCCAAGCACCAAACCAATTGCTATAGCCACCACTGTAGTACATAGGTAGAGCGCCACAGTCTTTATCCCAATGCGTCCTAAAACCTTGGGGTCTCCGATTGAAGCCGCGCCGGTTATCAAACTTGAGAAGACAAGGGGAACGATAAGCATTTTCAGGAGCGAAAGGAAGATCTTGCCTATCATGTCGAGGAGCGGCATGAGAAAATCCGCTATAAACGGACTGGTGCCCGCCATCGGGCCTATTATGAATCCTAAGACGATACCTACGACGAAACCGATTGCTATCTTCCAGATAAGCGGCATTTGCTTCTTTTCCTGCACGTCAACCACTCCTTATGATATAAGATTTTTTAAAGCAACTGCAATAAATAAAACATTTAATTAGGTAATTTGTATATATCCTGCGACTGTATTCTAGCATAACAGGCTGATAGTTTGAACAGTGGCTGTAAATGTTTGACATAACGGCAAACAGGTGTTAGTTTTTCTCCGATAACGGCAATGCTGGGAGTGGTTTATTTGCATATGGCGGACGCGCTTATCTCGCCAGCGGTCGGCGGGGTATTTTGGGCCGCGAGCGCTCTGTTGACGATACGTTGTTCATCCGTGCTCAAACGATCGGACGGCGAAGACAAGACGGCTATGATGGGGGTTTTGTCCGCGTTCGTCTTTGCGGCTCAGATGATAAATTTTTCTATCCCCGGCACCGGGTCAAGCGGACACATAGGGGGGGCGCTGCTGCTTGCCGTGTTTTTAGGCCCAGGGCGGGCGTTCCTTTCAATGGTCTCCATTCTTACGGTACAGGCGCTTTTTTTCGCCGACGGTGGGTTGCTCGCGCTTGGGTGCAACGTCTTTAACATGGGATTTTTCCCATGTTTCATCGCTTACCCTCTGATATACAAGCCTATAACCGAACGGATCGGCGGCAGGAGAGGAGTTTTTGCGGGGTCCGTTCTTGCGTCCGTGGCAGGGCTTGAGATGGGGGCATTCTGCGTGGTCGCCGAGATGCTTGCGTCGGACATGACTTCGCTGCCGGCGGGCCTTTTCTTTAGCCTTATGATGGGGATCCATCTGGCCATAGGAGCGGTCGAGGGTATGGCGACGGCGATGATAATCGCATACGTGATGGCAAACGCGCCTGATGAACTTCCGGGCAACGGCGCCGCCGGATTCGGCGCGCGCGCTCTCTTTTTTTTCGCGCTGATGGCCGCCCTCCTGGGTTCTGTTGCGGCATGGTACGCGTCTGCCGACCCAGACGGACTGGAGTGGTCGATAGATAAAATAAAGGATGTTTCTGGACTGTTTTTGCATAAAACGGGTCTGCACTCTTTTTTATATTCCGTGCAGGAGAATGTCGCGTTTTTACCTGATTACTCCTTTAAAGACGCCGGCGTACCCGGCAGGCTTGGGACATCTGTGTCAGGCGTATTGGGTTCATTGTTCGCGCTTCTTTGCGCGGCTGCATGCGGGAAGATTCTCAAACGCAGGAAACGCCGCGCAAGGTGAAGCTTAAGGGGCTGCAAAAGACACGGATATACACAGAGGGACCGGGGTACATATTCTCACCTGCGGCGCTTGTTGTGATTACGCTGATTTACGTGGTTTTTGTGGCGTCGTTCGATAAATACCAGGTCCTGAGGCTTGTGCCGCTAGCCGCGTATCCCGTGTTTCTCGCGGCGTCAGCAGATGTCAGACTGGGCGCGGTGCTGCGGAAGATAGCGGCAGCGTCGCCGGTCGTTTTGCTTATAGCTGTCTGGAATCCGCTGTTTGACGCGTCAAGATGTGAAATCCTCGGGTTGTCCGTGTCTTGCGGATGGCTGTCGTTTGCGTCCGTGGTGTTTAAGTTTGCGCTTACAGTATCGGCAACTCTCCTGATGATAGCCGCCGCCGGTTTTGATAAAGTATGCGGTGCGCTGCGTGCTTTAGGACTGCCGGATGTTCTTGTGACGCAACTTTTCCTGCTGAACAGGTACATCAGGCTGCTGATAGATGAAACCCACAACGCCGTGCGCGCAAGGCTGTTTCGCGGCGGACGTATAACTGTTGCCAACGCGGGGTATATTTGCGGCCCTCTTCTTATGCGCTCAATAGACAGGTCGCGCCGCATAAGGTTTGCCCTTGCGTGCAGAGGATACAACGGCAGCCTTTGCCCTAAAAATAAAGAGATGCTCTCTTTCTGTGACAAGCTGTTCGTTATTTTTTGGATGGTTTTTTTTATCGCCGTCAGGTTTCAGGATTTTATCTGCGCCAGTTGGCGCGCGATTTTGAGGTGTTTGGGTTGAGTCCGGTTTATGAGGCCAGGAACCTTGAGTATACTTATTCGGACGGGACGGATGCGCTTCGCGGACTTTCGTTCACGCTTAACGAGGGCGAAGTCCTGGCGCTTGCCGGGGTCAACGGCTCAGGCAAATCGACCCTTTTCATGCTTCTCATGGGCTGTCTTGAGCCCAGCGGAGGCGAGGTGCTGTACAATGGTGAAAATATACGCGACGAGGTCCGTTTCAAGCTGCGCAGGGAGGTCGGGTTGCTTTTTCAAAACCCGGACGACCAGCTTTTTTTGCCAACGGTCTGGGAGGACGTGGCGTTTGGTCCGCAAAACCTCGGTCTGGCGGACGACGTCGTCGCAGAGAGGGTCGCGTCAGCTCTCTGTGCCACCGGTATGGAAGCGCTTGCCGCTCGTGCGCCGTGGAAACTGTCAGGAGGAGAGAAAACTCTGGTAGCCCTTGCTGGTTTGCTCGCGATGAAACCGCGTGCGCTCCTGCTGGACGAACCTTCCGCAGGGCTTGATCCAAGAAGCAGGCTTAATCTTATTAAAATTATAAGACAAATACCATGTTCAATAATAGTGGCCACTCATGACCTTGATATGGCAATTGATGTATGCGACAGGGTTATAATCTTAAAGGGAGGAATCGCCGCGGGAGAGAGCCGCATCCCGGGACTTCTTCATGACGAGGCTTTTATGCAAAGCTGCGGCCTCGAGCTTCCGCTGAGATATGCCTGCAGTAACTGTGGCCCGATGTTAAAAAGAACCAGCTATTTTTGATGAGGTGAGATGATGGCGCTGCCAAATTTTATACCGACGTTGCCTCTTCCTTTCCTAAGCTTGTTTTTGCCTTTTGCCGGCGCGTCGGTCATCTTATGTGTGCGGCTTTACCACAGGATCGTATTTATGAGGAGCGGCCGTGTAATAAACATAAACAAAAGGGTGCTTAAAGTTTCGTTTCTGCTGTTTTTGCTGGTCAATATGGCGTTGGTTACAGCCATATGGCTGCGTTTCAGGTCGGAGGGGGCCGTTTTTTATGTATACGGCGGCGGGGGCTGGAAGGAGTCGCTGCCGGATGTGGCCGGTGTCAGCATAAGCGCCTTGATGCAGGTTGACTCGCTGGGAGCGGTGTCAGCTCTTCTGATGGGGTTTGTGGCGCTTGTCGCTGGGCTTCGTTCTCTCGCCGACGCACGAAACGCTTTTTCCCCTACCAAAGCCGCTTTTTATCTGCTCACGCTCTGTGGTATACAGGGAATATTTTACTCCAACGGTTTGTTTTTACTTTTTTTCTTTATAATGATATCCCAGGCCGGCGCATCCGGCCTTTACAGAGGCGTGCCTGCCGACAGGAATGTGTTCTGGAGGTCCGTCTGGTATTACACGTCGAGACTTATGATACTCTCTATGTTCCTCGCGGGAACCGTTATGCTTTATATGCGTTATAAGACAGATAATATCGCGGTTCTGTCAAATCTGATCGAACCGGGGCAAAGCGAACTTTTGGCTTTCGTATTGCTCACGGTCCCTCTTTTTTTTCTGTTCGTAAAAAGGTCGTCCTATGTTACGGACGGCGGACGGCGCTGTTTCTTTGGAATAAGGGCGCAGGCCGCTTTTTTTGCCCTTTTCAGGGTAATATTCTTTCTTTTCGGCTCTGTCGAGGGCCTTGCCAAGATCCCGGGCCTGTTTGTGCTGTCGGGGCTTTTGCTGTTTTTGTCCGCGGCGCTGTTTTCAGCTAAAGAAAGAGATCCCGTGAAATTTGCGGATTGCATGGAGATGTACATGAAGGGGTTCATGCTCGTGTCTCTTGGAATAAGCATGTGCGGCATATCCGGCGCCGAATCCGCGGCGCGTTACGGGCTCAGCGCGCTTGGAGGCATGTTGTCGCTGTGGATGATCTTTTTGCCGGCGTCAGCGGCCCTTTCCATAATATGCTGTCTTCTCAAGGAGGAGGACGGCGGCGGTGAGATATGGCGCAGAGGAAGGCTATGTGATACTATGCCATGCACTTGCGCGGCTCTTTTCCTCGTCATATTCGTGATATCGGGGCTTCCGCCATTTGTCGGGTTCTCTGCAAAGCAGTTTTTGTTCAGATCCGCAAATTCGATTAGCCCGTTTTTGACGGTCGCCCTGTTCATAGCCTCGATAGCCGCGCTTATGACCGGCCTGCGCTATCTTACCGTGCTCATGTTCAAAGAAGGGGCGCCGAAAGGCTCCGGTGACCTGGCGAAGGACATAGAGATCGCGCTGCCCATGCTGCTGCTCTTTGCCGTTTTTGTCACATCAACGGTCGTTCCAGGCAGGGTGTTCGAGAGCGTGCTCTTCCCTTCGGTCGAATCCTTAGTAAACAGAGG
>Ga0307367_100180_pt1 | contig 8168 bp, 7 predicted proteins | sample AAT_RA_Lys2_MT_FD_194610 | JGI IMG/M metagenome (GOLD analysis project Ga0307367, IMG submission 194610) | Metatranscriptome of enriched activated sludge microbial communities from anaerobic digester in WTTP, New Holstein, Wisconsin, United... | ecosystem: Engineered > Bioreactor > Anaerobic >... | reverse complement strand
TTATTTTGTGTCCTTTCTTCTCTTTTAAAGTTTGATAGCACTGTCCGGCCATGTCGAGCGAATCATACTTATGACCTTCCTTATACCGGACAGCTCAAGCGTGCCTCCGAGGGCAAGCAGCGCGACAGCAGTCGCTGCGCTTCCCATGAGCCTCATGGCCTCATCCAGCTCACGCGGAAGCCTTTCGACTCCAAACAGTGCGAGCAATATGCCTGCGACGCACGATATCACAAGCGGGTTTAACGCTATGTTCCTCAGTATCCTGCAGGACACGGAGAAGCTTGGTCTCCCGCAGAGGATTGCCTCGCCCGCGACTATCGAAAAAAGCTGAAACGATATGGTGCTCACAGCCAGGTAGACGGATGCGTTGTGCAGGCCGGCATCCCCCATTGCTATGTACATTACGGGAAAACCAAGGTAGAGGTTATTCGCCCTTATTGAGGAAAAAGCTGCGGTGGCTATGCGGAGTCTGTTGTCCTTATGGAAGATGTATTTGGCCCCGCCCCATGCGATTATTATCGTAACGATATAGCATATGTTGAGCGAGATCAGCAGATTGGGCTGAGAAAGCACCTCTCGCCCCGATTCGAGCGTCGCACGAAAAAGAAGAGGTGGAAGGATAACCCAGTAAAGGGTCTTAGTCAGCGTATCTACGTCATTTTTGGAATAAAATCCCCTCGCCCTGAGAAGATTACCGGTTATAATGATGATCATCAGCGGGAGCACCAAAGACAAACCAAGCATGCGCGCGAGTCCTTTCTAATGGTATTAGAGTCTTATTATACCCCGCAAAAGAGTTAGGCGCAGAAGAATTGCCGGTGATGACATGAAAGTTGGAAACGTGCGTTTTAAAAAATCTCTGATCCGGCCTTTTTTGGCCGCTCTCATACTGTCCGCGCTTCTTTTCCAGCCGCGCGCCCAAGCAGAGTATGCGTGGTGCGCGCAGAAGAGCGAGAGGCATGATCTGTGTTTTTACGCTCTCGATGTGGGCGAGGGAGACTCCTCTCTTTTTATCTTCCCCAACGGCCAGACTATGCTGATAGACGCCGGACCCGAGGATGCGGGCTTCAAGGTGGTGAGATACCTGAAAAACCGCGGAGTCAAAAAGATAGACTGCCTGGTCGCGACGCATCCGCACTCGGACCATATAGGCGGCATGATAGCTGTCCTGGACAAATTTGAGATAGGCAAAGTGTGGGATTCAGGCTTCATACTGGGATCAAAGCCGCAGAGAGATTTTTATATTGAGATCAAGAGGCGAAAGATACGTTTCGGACGCCCGAAACGCGGTTACGCCGAAAAGTTCGGCGACGTTTCGGTGGAAGTGCTGGCACCGGCAAAAGAGATCAAAAACAGCCCAAGCGACGCAAACAACAACTCGCTTGTCCTGCTCATAACATACGGCGCGGTAAGCTTCCTTATGACAGGCGACATGGAGGCCCAAGAGCGCGGCACGATATGGCCCCCGCCGCGATGCACGGTCCTTAAGGCGGCACACCACGGAAGCCGCAACGGTACGGACAAAAGTTTCCTTGAAGCGACTTCGCCAAAGATAGTGATATTAAGCTACGGCAAGGGCAACCGCTACGGTCATCCACACGAGGAGACCGTAAATGCGATAGCGGAAATGGGCATCAAGAGGTTCGATACTGCGGAAGGCACGCTTAAATTCAAAACGGACGGGACAAAGATAACGTACAGAAAGGATAGAGAGGTCCTTCCTCATGAAAAACAAAAGTGAGATCATATTCGTCGATTCTATAGACGATGATATGTGCAGGATATTAGTCGGCGATTCGGCAGTGCCCGCGGATTTTCCGCTTCTTCTGCTGCCGGACGGCGCCTGCGAAGGGGACTTTTTCTTAATTACAATCACACCCAGACCCGACCTGAAAAAACGGGCCCGCGATGAATCACTTAAGCTCCTTGAGGACCTGGGCGACAATCCGTGACCGCAACCGGAAAACGATGTTCCGGTTATGCCGCGCCCACGCGGTATATTAAGTTAAACGCGCGGAGGCTGCGGATTGTTACATTTATCTTGCTAATAATGAGGTTATAATACGCAATAGCCGAGGTTTTAAGACAAAAAGGGGGGCTATGTATGCCGTTGCTGCGCGTTGGTGTCGCCCAAACGGACGTCAGGCTTGGCGACAGGGAGGGCAATTACAGAAGGACAGCGGAAATTCTGGCGGACAGATGGCTTCCGTCCGAAACGGAAACGGCCGTTGTGCTTCCTGAAATATGGGATGTGGGCTACGTAATAGATTCTCCAGGGACATATGGCGATCCCGACGCGGCGCAGGCAGCGGCATTCCTGGGATCGCTCGCGCGAAGACACGGCTGCTGGTTCGCCGGGGGCTCTGTCCTGGCAGTCACAGACGAGGGCGCTTTTAACAGGGCGATGGCCGTCTCGCCTGACGGGGGCTATGTCGCGCACTACGATAAGGCCCACCTGATATCGCTCATGGATGAGGACAAATATCTCATGCCGGGCAATAAAAGGACCCTATTCGATATAGGCGAAACGCGCGCAGCTATGGCCATATGCTACGACCTGCGGTTCTGCGAATGGCTCCGCCTCTGCGCAGTTGAGGGGGCACAGGTTCTCTTTATCTCCGCTGAGTGGCCAAAGTCCCGCGTCGATCACTGGCGCGTGCTGCTTCAGGCGCGAGCCATCGAAAACATGATGTATGTAGTAGGCTGCAACAGAGTAGGGACATCTAACGGCACAGAGTTCGGCGGGCACTCGATGGTTGTGGACCCTTGGGGGGAGATCCTGTACGAGGGAGGCGACGCCGAGGATTTCGCGTTTGTCGAGTTCGACGTTGAAAAAACAGAAAAAGCCAGATCCTTCCTTCAGGTCTTAAGCGCAAGGCGGCCTGAGCTGTACGCGGAAAAACTGCGATAAGACCGACAAACGGCAGATCCTGACGTTTGCGACGAGGCGCTCGCCCCAGATGGACAACAGCCCGAGGCGGCTGTACAATTTGTGACGATGCGCCGGGTAAAGGGCGGCTATACGGCGTAACCCATCAGTAGGAGTGATCAAGATGTCCGACACGTCAGGACGTTACACCAAAACATACCCCGTCTCCTGGGAACAGCTGCACAGAGACTGCAGAGCTCTGGCATGGAAGCTGCTCGACCGCAGGAAAGACTGGAGCAGGATAATCACTATCGCAAGAGGCGGGCTTGTCCCCGCCGCTATCATCGCCCGAGAGTTGGATATACATCTTGTTGACACGATATGCATATCAAGCTACACGATGAGGGATCAGAAGGCCGCCAGCATACTTAAACGGCCCGACCTGGCTGGGGTGGACGCGACCTGGCTAATAATAGACGACCTCGTAGACACTGGAAAGACCGCTAAGATAGTAAGGGATATGTTCGTTGGCGCGCACTTCGCCACAGTATACGCAAAGCCCGAAGGCCGGCCGATGGTGGACACGTTTATAACGGAGGTCAGCCAGGACACATGGGTGCTGTTCCCGTGGGACAGCGCGCCCTCTACGTCTTTCATTCCCCCAATAGTCAACATGTGAAGCACAGGCCCCCCTTAAGGGGCGCCCTCGCATTTTTGCGCCTGTTGACAGCGGCGGAGCGAAAAAGATTTCTGATATGTGACCGTTACAACAAACAGTATACTTGCAACGATTAACTGTTGACACATAGCGACATTAAGGATAGAATAGGGCGCTGGGTTTATAATAAACAAAGGAGGTGAGTATATGAGCAATAAGCTGGTCTATATTTCCGGGACCCCGTTTTGGATGACCCCGGAAGGGCGCTTCATCGCAGTCGAGCTGAAAAACGGACTGCCGCTTGAGCGCACAGTGATGCGCGGCGCGACGTGCGCGTACGCAGGTTAGTTTAGTTATTTAGTAAAAGCACCGCGTTATTTTAAGTTTTAAAAACAGACAAATGAGAAACAACACTCTCAACACCGGTTCAGGCAGGTCGGCACTTCTGAGGCGCCATTAAACCGCCGAACCGGGGACGCGGCGGAGAAAACATATCAGGTCTCCTCAAATGGGCTCTATCTCTCTTAACCTCTTCATTATTAATTTTTTACTCTATTTTCTTCTTTATTTTGTTTGACAAAAGCAGGAGACAACGCTACATTTGTCTTAAAAAGTATTCTTAGATTCTGATTGTTCTTATGATAATTACGAGTCGCTTGTCAGTGTTATTCTTACAGCGGCTCGTAAAAAAAAAGAGGTGGGCGCGATGAGTATTGGCCATCGTTTTAAGCCGACCGAAAGAGTTGAGCAGCGTTATTTCTTTGCGCTTTTACTGGCATTATGTCTTGTTGTCACATCATTTCTTGTCTTTGTATCGAACATAGAGGAGTACCGCCGCGGGCAGGAGATTGAGCGCCTTGCCGAGATAGCTGACATGTGCGCAGTGAATGCAAAGGACCGCTTCAGTCTATACGTCGGCCTCGTCAGCGCGGCGGCAAGGCAGGTTCAGGCGCTAGGCGGCCTCAACCACGAAACAGCGGCCCAGCTGTTGAAACAGGCGTCCGCGGGTACCGACTTTACGGCGATGGCAATAATTTTACCGGACGGGACTTTCTTCACCACAGACGGAGGCAAAATCCCTCCCCCGGATCTCTCATACTTCTCAGACAGGGTTACTGTGCGGACAAGGACAATTAACGGGGTGGATTACATTTCCATAGCCGTTCCCATTACGCGCGGCCGCACAACTGCCGCAAACATTCGCGGCCTCATACCGAAAGACAGGCTCAGAAGCGTAATCGACCAGAAAATATGCGACGGGAGAGGCTATATACACCTTATGACCGGCGGCGGCGATTTCATTCTGAAAAGCGGCAGCAATGACGCGCTTTGCCGGGACGGATATGAAAACATAAATATATTTGACCTTCTTAAAAGAATCGGTTTTCGCGGTTCTATCACATTGGACGACTTAAGGTCAGCTATGGCCAAAGGCGAGGACATATCGTTCAGTTTTGCATATAACGGCGAAACTCGTGTCGCGCATATTAAGCCGGTCGGCATAGAGGACTGGCGCATCGGGGTGTTCGTGCCTGGACAATACGCGGCGATTCAAACGGAAGAGATAAAAAAAGACGCGGGGCTTCTTGTTTTGATGATAAGCTTCGTAATATCCCTCATGTTCCTCTACATACTGTTCAACGAAAGACGCGCGACAAGCTCTGTTAGATCGGCAAACCTGATGACAGAGGCGCTTGTGTCAAACATTCCGGGCGGAGTCTTTAAGTGCGCTATGGATGAAATGTTCACCGTGGAATATATAAGCGCTGGATTTGCCGGCCTCACAGGGCACACACTGGACGAGGCATCTGGAATCTGCGGCGGCAGCTTCTGGGACAGTATCCATCCCGACGACATGCAGAAAGCGCGCGAGGATATGGTATCGCAGCTTAAGGCTCACGGCAGGTTCTATGTGACGTACAGGATGACGAAAAAAGACGGCAGTGTCATACATGTGTTAAATAAGGGCGGGATGCTCGGCGACGAATACGGCTTAGGGTCGGCCTATGGGGTCGTAGTTGACATAAGCGAGACACATCTGGCAATCGAAAAACTTAAAGCGAACGAGAAAAAGTACGAGACAGCGCTTAAAGAGGCAAACATAATGACCTTCGAGTACGACGGATTAAACGATGTCCTTCATAACTCTGAGACGCTCTCTGAAAAATTAGGCGTTCCCAGGGTGACAGAAGGGTTCATGGCATCCGAAAATCCACGCGGCACTCACCTCCTTAAACTGAAGGAGATGATTGCGGCGCTGGCCCCATACAACGCCTCCATTTCCTCAAAGTACTACTGCAACACGGAGAGCGGCGTGTTTTATATAGAAACGCGCGTCGCTGGCAGCTTCGACGCGGAGGGCAGGCTAATAAACGCGATCGGAACAGCGGAGGACATAACGCAGCAGAAAGAGATGGAACTTAGGTGGATAAAAGCGCAGAAGTACAAAAATACGCTTTCCAAGCTTTACGATACGATGTTTGAGTTCGACATAACAAACGACAGGATAATAACCGGAAGGGGGCATTTGTCCGGATATGCGGAGCTCTCGGACAGCTACGGCGAGATAATAGAGTCGTTCGCGGCCACCTCTTTGCACTCAGACGACAGAGACGCGTTCCTGTCTTTGTTTTCGCCTGAAAAAGTAAGGGAGCGGTATGAGAATGGCATGAGCGACTGTGACGTTGATTTCAGGGCAGTTGACCAGCAAAGCGGCGCGTACAGATGGAAATCGGCGCATGCGACGCTCTTCGCTGACCCGGTTGACAACACGCTGCATCTGATCTGTTTCGTCAAGGATATACACGAAGACAAGGAACGCATCGACCGGCTTTTTGAGATGGCCGACAAAGACCCTCTTACCGGGCTTTGCAACAGAAGACGCGCAGAGGAACTCATAAGCGCGAAACTGGCGGAGGACAGAGCAAAAGAGCCGCGCCCGATGAACGCGCTTATGGTGATCGACCTGGACAACTTCAAGAGCATCAACGACTTTATGGGACACCTTTTCGGCGATACAGTGCTCGTTGAAGCCTCATCGCAATTGAGCGAGACGTTCCGATCAACTGACGTGATTGGTCGCATAGGCGGCGATGAGTTCATTGTGTTCATGAAGGACATACCTCACGTCGACATCGCCATCAGAAAGGCGGAGGCTATATGCGAGAACCTCAGGAAGCTGCATGGATGGAGCAAGGGCAAGATATCCGCCACGGCAAGCGTCGGGATAGCTTTTTCACCAAACGACGGAGACGACTTAAGCTTGCTGTACAACAAAGCTGACATAGCGCTCTACCACTCAAAAAATTCAGGCAAATCGCGCGTCACAATCTATAAAGATGAGATGTGCGGCACACCCATGCAAATAAAGGATGCTGCTTTAATAGACGATGCAGGAAACACCGCCGGACTCTTCTTTGAAAACCCTGAGAGCCACATATTCAGGATTCTTTACAACGCAAAGGACCTCGAGATAGCGATAAAAAGCGTAATTGAGCTCGTCGTCAGACGCTTTGGCTTCTCACGCGGCTACATATTCGAGAACTCGCCGGACAACTTGTATTTCTCAGAGGTGTTCGAGGTATGCAACGACGGCGTTGAGCCTGCCGCACAAGACCTTCAGAATGTCCCGTACGCGACGGGCCGGCCGGATTATCACCTTAACTTTGACGAAAATGGCGTGTTCCTGCTGGACATGAGGACTTACAGAGGAGATCTGTACCGGGAGTTTAAAAAACAGGGCATAACAAGCTTTATCCAGGTGATCATAACGGAAAGGGGGACCTTCAGAGGCTTCATAGGGTTTGACTGCTGCGACGGCAAATATACGCTGACCAGCAAGGACATAAGCTCCGTTGTGCTTTCGGGGCAGATAATAGCGGCGTTCGCGACAAAAGAGCTTAAACGCAGGAAAAAAGACAACAGAGCGCGCGCCGCCATGGACGCCGTCTCGCGACTGGCGCTTCCGGCTCTTATAGTTGACGCGGAAAACTGCGAGATCCTTTTCGCAAATAAATATCTGCTTAAAATGTCGCCAAATATAAAAACAGGCGATAAGTGCTATAAGGCTCTGTTCGGCGTAGACAGCCGCTGCGGAGTGTGTCCGCTTCGAGAGTCCATGACGGGCTGGGCTTCCGGCGCAACCAAGTATGTCCCGGCGATGAGAAAAAGCGTTGAGATAACGGCGCTTCCGGTCGATTGGCCCGGACACGCAAACGCATACCTCATAACACTCTCGCCTCAGACAGAAGAGTAATTCATTTATCAATCGCGCGATTGCTAATTAAGACAAAGGCTGCCAGAGCTTTTCAGCGCAGGCTGTTTTTTATCCTGCCGGCCGCCTCCCGCATCTTCTCCTCACAAACTGTGCACGCTATCCTGACATAGCCGCCGCAGTGCGGACCGAACGAATCCCCGGGGATCACTACAACACCTGCGTCACAAAGCATCCTGACCGCAAAATCGGTGCCGTCCATCCCCGTGCCGAGGACGTCGAGGAAGAGATAGAAGCTGCCGCCCGGCCTTATAGTCCTTATTCCGGGTATAGAGCTGAACGCTTCGTAAGCACACGCGACCCTGCGGGAAAACAGATCCGCTATCTCGCGCACGCGCGCGTCGCAGTTTCGCAGCGCAAACTCCGAC
>Ga0307367_100177_pt1 | contig 8178 bp, 6 predicted proteins | sample AAT_RA_Lys2_MT_FD_194610 | JGI IMG/M metagenome (GOLD analysis project Ga0307367, IMG submission 194610) | Metatranscriptome of enriched activated sludge microbial communities from anaerobic digester in WTTP, New Holstein, Wisconsin, United... | ecosystem: Engineered > Bioreactor > Anaerobic >... | reverse complement strand
GTTTTGCTGTTGTAGATATGTGAATCGCATGTGTACCCAATATTGCAGCTTCAGATGCCATTGTTCCTCCCTCTCCTATATAAAGACTAGCGTAATATAATATATCATGCATTTTTTCTGGAGATATTTTTATTTTGTATTCGTTTAGCTCCGTTGGAAGTATCCCTTCCGAAGTGATAAGTACCCGTCCATATCTTTTGAGCTTCCGCACCAATTCAACTTTGTTTCGGATACCGCGTTGCCCTACATCATGACTCGCAGTCCATGAAACAAATCGCAAAACAGAAAATGTGTCGCCTTTGCTAAGTCCAATTTCATCGAGCACCCTAGGATTGGGAGTAAAATAATTGGGATGAAGATATGCAAGTTCTGTATAACCATTATATCGAATTTGTTTCTTTCCTAGATCTTTTAGAAAACATTTTGGAGTGAGAACAACATCAGTAAAAGGCAAATACAAAAGATGCTCCTGGAATGAATGCTCTGTGTCATCCAAGTTAATGCATGGTTTTTTCATTAATTTCGACGCATGAGCACCACGGATAGATCCAAAACCCAAGAAAATATCTGGATTGAAAGACCTAGCTATTCTCAATAATCTCAGATCCATTATTGGAATATTTATTAATTTTTCCATTAAATGATTTCCATAGGTCCCCATCGGCATATAATCAAAACCATAATGATCCAACAGAGCATAGGCCACGTCTTTTTTGCTGGCTGTTATTAGCACCTCATGTCCCCTTTTTTGCATCTCCCAAATAAAATTTTTGAAATAATGAACATGCGCAGGGTGATTCATATCAACTAATATCTTCATAGAAAATTGCCTTCCTATGTCTGTCTCAGATACTTTTCATAAAATATATTAGGCAAAAGTCCAATTTCACAACATATCTTGATAGGAATTTTGCACGCTTTTATGGTTGAGTAATAGGTTGGATAATCCAAGAACGATTTGATTTCTGAAGACATTACTTCATTGAATTCCTCTCTGGTAAATCCTATCCGTTTTATGCAATAATCTATGATTTCCTGATTTTCAGGAAATGGCTCTTTAATCTTCTCCAAAGCCTGGCTCTTTTCCATCTGTCCCGATCGAACAAGGGCAGAATATTCTACTTTTCTGGCATCGATTCCGAATTTTTTCCAGCGGACATATGATATAAAATAAGTGTACGTGGATTCAAAATGATGACCCCCATAGTACTTCCAATCCAACTCCTGCTCTAACAATTTTTTTGATTCCTCTTTACCATAATCAATATATGACAAAAGTGGCAATACGCGAATTCCTTTGAGAAATGTATAATATAGTAAATTGGAAATAGTTAGGTTCGGAAAGCTCTTTAATTCAGCATTTCCAAATTTTTTTTGTACGCTTTTCATGTACCTGCCATCACCATAAGACCACTTAAGCGGCATCACTCCCTCTGCCCTAAAGGAATGACCATTTAAAATATAACTTATTCCTTCCTCAGCAGCAGCCCGATAGAGCGCAGAAATAATTCCAATATCAGTTGGCATTTCAGCATCAGGGATAGAGGCTTTTAGGAAAGAGATCTGCAAATCCTTGAATTCTTCCCAGTCACATGAAATTGTTCTCAGATCCACATTTAGCCTTTTTACCGCATTTCTCATGTTTTCTACAGCAATCTCTGAATTCCAATGGTTGTCGAAATGAACTGCCAAAGGCCTAAGTCCAAGCTTTTTGGCCATATAAAGGCAGTAAGTACTATCTGTACCCCCACTTACTCCAACAACGCAATCATACTCTTTATTTTTCCCTTTAGTTTTTATATTATCCAATAATTTATCTAGTCTTTTTTGACCCAAATCCCCTAAAGGAAACTTGGCTTCGAGCATATCATGAATCTTGCAGAAATTGCACACACCTGCTTCATCAAAAGTCAAGCCAGGCATGCTAGAATCTGATAAACATCTGGAACACATTCTATGGTTGGTCGACATTTTATCACCATACTAACCTAAATCAATTGAAGATTGATTATTTTTATCCGCCTGCATATCAAAGAACATGGCAAAAAACAAGAACTGCATGCCAATGATAAAGATCAGAAGAGATAAAACACCTCTTACAAACAGCGATTGGTTAAGAATAAATTTAAAATATAGAGAATATAATGCTCCAAATATGCCAATCGGCGTCAATATTATCCCAAATAAGTAGAAAAGCACCAGTGGATGGAAGCTAAACCAGACATACTTTGTTTTCAAGCGCCATAGAAAATTCTTTAATAGTAACCGGGATAATTTGGAAATGTATTTTCCATATCTTATTTTAGATTTCTCCAATCCGTATCTGGCTGGCATTACCACATCCTTGATCTTAAATCCGAATACATTCAATTTTACCAACAGGTCATTGCAATAGCCATACCAGGGATAAATTGTATCCGGATCTATCCTCTCTAGAGCATTCCGAGATATTGCAGTATATCCATTCTGGGGATCCATCAGTTGCCAATAACCTGATGCCATCTTGGTGAGGAAGGTTAGAATCACATTTCCAAAGGATCTCCAGGTACTCATTCCCTTCCTATATCCGGAATTCAGTAGCCTGTTGCCCTTGGTATAATCCACTTCCCCTTCCACAATGGGATCGAGCAGCGATGGGAGGTGTTGGGGATCCATCTGGTTATCTCCGGCCATGACCGCAGCAATATCAATCCCATCCTCAATTATCTTCTTGTATCCGGAAATAATAGCTGCCCCGACGCCCTTATTCACCTCATGGCAGATGCATTTAATTCTGCGGTCTGCCTTCTCAAATTCGCTGATTATCTTGGCTGTCTTATCCGTGGAGCAGTCGTCAATCACATATATCTTGTCAACATAATCCGGAATTGACCTCAGTGTTTCCCCAATCAGCAGCTCTTCATTAAAGGCTGGGATGACAACTCCGATGGTCCTATTTTTATAGCACAAGCCTCTTCCCTCCCAAATCTCAAGCTAAAACAATCAAAGATTATATCTGCATCTTCCGGCTTCTTGGCTTTAAGCCCTAAATACTCAATCTCATTGTCTGCTAGCAGCTCATCGCAGACGAATACGCTCAATCCCTTCTTCCTCAGCATCCTGGCCAGGGCCAGGTTTCTGCTGTGATAGAGTCCCTTGACCCCTTCCCGATAGGTCATGCCCTTTAGACAAATCTTAACATCCTTAAAGGGCTTGTCAATCTTCAGGCATTCCAGGATTATCTTCTCCACCCAATAGAGGATCATCTCATCATTCAGCTCCCGCGCCGTCCGCAAGAGCCTGGTCTCCTCAAACCTCTCCCGCCTCTCCATCTCCTTTACCAAAAACCAGGGATACACGGGAATACAGTGCCCGCCCACACCCGTGGACGGAAGGTGAATGCTGCAGTACTGATGATTGGCCTTCTCCCTAGCCTCATAAAAGTCGATCCCCAGCTCCTCAGCGATCTTGTAAAGCTCATTGGCCAGGGCGACATTCACATCTCTGTAACAGCCCTCAATCACCTTGACGAACTCGGCCACCCTGGCCGAAGACACCAACTGAATGTGGGGAATGAACCTGCTGTAAAGCTGAAGGGCTCTCCTGCCGCTCTCCTCATCTGCCCCTCCCACAATCTTGGGAAACTCCCGCAGCCGGGAGATGGACAGACCGGTCATAATCCTCTCTGGCGAATGGGCCAGATAGAACTGCCCGAGCTTGAGGCCGCTCTCCTCCTCCAGCCAGTCTCTTATCCGCCCGTCCGTATTTCCCGGCGGCACTGTAGTCTCCAAGACAACCAGGTCGCCGGGCTTCAGGATCTTGCCCAGATTCCTAAAAGCGCTCTCCAGAATGCTGTAGTCCGGATTGCAGTTCTCATCTATGAACAGCGGCACTATTACTATGAAGTCCTTGACCTCTCTGGCATCCTCATATCTCGGTATAGCCAGGAGACATTTTCCGCCGTGCCTGCGGACAAGCTCATCCAAGCCCGCCTCTTCCGGGATGGGATTTATTCCCTGATTTATGGCCTCACACTTCTTTTGATCCACATCTGCTCCAATGACGTCTATGCTAGTTCCGGCAATAACAGACGCTAATAGTAATCCTCTTTGGCAAGACAGTAGCTGCAACCTTCATATTCTTTACTCCTTAAATTCTTAAATCAATTAATTTAAGTGGATATAAATTTAAGATTGCATGGATTCATTGCAGATCTGGGACTTGCCATTCATGAAAACATGACCCTCGGAGTAATAATTCAAGCCACTGGTTTCGGCAATCTTCAAATTCAAGACCGCCTGCTCAGGCGTGACCGGAAAGCTCATTCCATTCCTCACGCAATCCAGGAAGGTCTTCAGCTCCTGCTTCAGGGGCTCCACCCTGTTTATCAGGACCTTCTCTATGATATTTTCCTGAACATATCTGGTATTGACTTCTCCATATCGCTCAGGTTTGCTGTGGATGCAAAGCTCCTGGGCCATGAAATCTCCTTCTATGGTGAATTCGTCCTCCTCAACGTGTATGGTTCTTATCTTTCTGCAAGCAATTCTGCTTGCAGAAATTGACGCGAGGCAGCCATTGAATTTAGCGACTTTCTTATGAACATTCCCGTCTCCTGCAGAATATAGCTCGTAGTCTGTGTAACCCTTAAAAAAGCAGTTCCAGATTAGATCTATATCATGAATCATGAGATCTACGACTACATTGGCATCCTTAATCCTGCTGGAGCCTGGATTGAGCCGTCTAATTTCAATGAATTTAGGATTTAACATCAATTTTTTAATCTCTTTTACGATAGGATTAAATCTCTCAATATGCCCTACTCCTACCACTAGGCTATCGTCAACAATATTGAGAAGCTCCTCTCCCTCTCTTGAGGTAATAGCAATGGGTTTTTCGATTAAACAATTGACCCCGTTCCCAATTGCCTCTTTGGCCAGGCCAAAGTGATATTTTGTTGGAGCGCATATGCTCACAGCTTCTACATTGTTGAGCAGCGATTGGACAGAATCGCAAACCGTTACATCGAACTTCTCTTCCAGGGCCCTGGCTGCCTTCTCATCGGCATCATAGATATAGATCGAATCCGCCTCTCTCATCTCTGAATAAATGCGCACATGATTCCTGCCCATGGCACCGGTTCCAATTACACCTACATCCATAATCAGGCTCCTAATTTATTAATTGTATTAATAATATAATCCATATCATCATCCTTTAATCCCGGAAAAACAGGGAGGCTCAAGATCTTCTTCGAGCACTCAGTGGCAATTGGGCACTGTTCGCTTGTGTATCCCAGCGACTTGTAGAGAGGTTGCATGTGAATAGGATAAGGATAATGAATTGCACTCCCCACCCCATTATGGTTCAAATAATCAAGGAACTGGTCCCTCGTGAGTGGAAAGCCGTCTTCAATCAGCGTCGCATATTGATGGTAAACGTGTTTTACTGCAGCATCTCTGAAAGGAGTCTTGAGCCCTGGCACATTTAGATTGCTGTTTAAGCGTTCCGCATTCTTTATCCTCTGCTCATTAAATCCATCCAGCTTCTCAAGCTGCGAAACTCCAATAGCAGCCTGAATATTTGTCAGTCTATAATTGTATCCTAGTGAGGTGTGAAGATATTTCTGGCTCTGTCCATGATTGATGATCAGGTAAAGTCTTCTCTTCATCTCTTCATTGCTGGTCGTGACCATCCCGCCCTCGCCGGTGGTCATGTTCTTTGTAGCATAAAATGAAAAGCATCCCAGATCTCCGAAGGATCCAACTTTCTTTCCCTTGTAATCGGCCCCGTGAGCCTGGGCACAATCTTCTACCAAGAAGAGATTGTGATCTTCGCAGATCTCTTTTATCCCCTTTACATTAAAGGGATGGCCAAAAAGATGGACCCCAATAATCGCCTTCGTCTTTGAGGTGATCTTTGCGATTACATCATCCGGGTCAAGATCAAAAGTCTTTTTGTCTACATCTGCAAAAACAGGTTTGGCTCCCTGAAAGAGTACGGCATTAGCTGTTGCGATGAAGGTAAAATCAGGTACTATTACCTCATCACCGTCTTTCAAATCAAGAGCCTTAAGCGCAATATCCAGGGCGACCGTTCCATTGGAATTGGCCACGGCATAATTGACTCCTATATACCTGCTAAAGTTATCTTCAAATCTTTTGACCCACTCGCCGCTTGCAAGTATGCCTGAGTTTAAAACTTCCAGGACATTATTCGCTTCTTGGCTATCGATTACGGGTTTACAAAGCGGTATCATAAGTGCACCAGACTAACCTGTTTTGCAAAGGTCCTGATCTCATGGCTATTCTTATCCCCTCTTCCGATTCCCTTATACACAAATCCCATGTCGATAAACTTATCTGGCTCTACCACATTCCTACCGTCCACGATGACGGGATTCTTAAAGCCGGTCAGCTCCTTCATCCAGACTGGATCGAGCTCAAAATATTCAGAGTGGCCTGTCATAATGGAAATACAATCGGCATTCTTCACAACTTCATTTAAATCTCTGTAAATCTCCACACCAGGATAGCTCAGTACATGCGGATCGTGTACAACTACCTCGGCACCTGCTTCCAATAGAAGATCTCTGTATAGCTCTGAGGGAGGATTTCGTGCATCATCCGAATCGTTTATAAAAGCCCACCCGAGAACTGCAATTTTGGACTTTTCCGGCTTTTTTCCGATGCGCTCAAGAGCGCTTGCAGTCAGATTAAACATGTGCTTGGGCATGAAATCGTTCACCTTTCTAGCGAGAACATAAATCGAATCAGCCCCCTCCGGATAGTCCAGATAATTACCTAAAATCTTCACGCCACGTTCTAGATGGTATGTATCCTTGGTCAAGCAATGACCACCAACGCCAGCTCCAGGCCAGAGCATAGCTCGAGTGATCCCTTCTCCTTTCAAGCTGTCAATGCCTGTTCTCACATCATAGACATTGATTCCCATGGCTTCACAATATAGGGCAAGCTGATTTACGGCCGCTATCTGAAGATCCCTGAATGTATTTTCAGCCGTTTTGGTTACCTCAGCTGCTGTAGCAGTCATAGTGATGATCCTTCCTTTGGTCAGAACTGGGGCGTAAAGCTCGAAAGCTCGCATAGTGCTGGCGTCGTCGATGCCTCCGACAATCCGGTCGTGTTCCCGAATGTTTCTGAGGAGGCGCCCCACCATAACCCTTTCCGGCGCATGTGCAAGGGCAAAATCTTCCCCTGCAATTAGTCCAGATTGATTCTCAAGGATCTCTCGCGCCATGCCATTAGTGGTTCCCGGTGTGATGGTTGACTCCAGAACAACTAACATTCCTGGCTGCAAATATCTTCCAACATTTCTGATGCCGGCATTGAGTGCACTGAAATCAGGCTCTAGATCCTTTGGGTTGGCAAAGGGTGTCTGAATGGCCAATGTAACAGCATCCAACTTTGAGATACTGGAAAAATCAGATGTGCACCTAAACTTTCCAGCATTTACGACCTTCTTAAGAAGATCTTCAAGTCCTGGCTCTTTGCCTTTTAGAGGGCTTTCACCCCTATTCAGCATATCAATCTTATACCCAGATGTGCTGGAAGCTCGCTGGAATCCAAGAACAGTATCAAATTGAGAGGCATCAGCAAATAGGACTGCCGCAGGAATTCCTACATATCCCATGCCGACTACGCCGATCTTCTTAATTGGCCCTTTATTGGCTAATAACGATTGTAGTCTGTCTGTCATAACTGTAAATCCTAAGCTTAAATCACGCAAACGCTTTAGCAAGATAAGCTGCTAACTCTGGCATAATGATTTCCGATGACTACCACATAAGAAGAACAAGGCCTGAATATAATATTCTCCCGCTTGAGCAGCTGCAAATCCGCTAATCACTCCCACTTCAAGTTTAGCCGTTATGCCATCAAGGTTCTCCAGCTTGCCGGTGGAGAAATCATCCATCACGAACACTATATTTTCATCAACAAGGGCTTCGGCCCGATTAGAGCCAATGAATCCTGCGCCCCCTGTGATAATAATTTTTCTATGACATAAATTAAATGCAAAGTAATTTAGCCCATTCTGACAAGAATATGAGCCAATTAATCCCGATTCTATACCAGCATAGACAAATTAAAATTCTTTTAAAGCTATCCTAATTAAATAAAGCCCCAGCAGCATAAACTAGCCCCTCTTATCACCAATCAATTCAGGTACCAGCTTTTC
>Ga0307367_100164_pt1 | contig 8413 bp, 7 predicted proteins | sample AAT_RA_Lys2_MT_FD_194610 | JGI IMG/M metagenome (GOLD analysis project Ga0307367, IMG submission 194610) | Metatranscriptome of enriched activated sludge microbial communities from anaerobic digester in WTTP, New Holstein, Wisconsin, United... | ecosystem: Engineered > Bioreactor > Anaerobic >... | reverse complement strand
GGCGGAGGTACTGGTGTTTTTATACTGGGAAGAAATGCTCGTAGTGGCCGAGGATCCTCGAAGAGATGACAGAGACAGGTTCTTGCTTGGTATGAAGGACGCTGTTCCCGCTCTTTATGCCGTGCTTGCGAGAAGAGGTTATTTTAAAAGAGACGAGCTTTGGCACTATCGGCGTTTAGGCGCCATCCTGCAGGCTCTGCCGGACCCAAGGCGCGTCCCCGGGATCGATGCGCCTTGTATAACTGTAGGCCCAGAGCTTGCGGTAGCATCCGCGCTGGCTGACTCTCTTGCCAAAGACAAGCTTGAGCCGAGGGTTTTCTGCCTTTCGGGATGTGACGTGTTTCAATTGCGAGATTTTCACCTTGAGGCGAAGAGAGTCGCAAAGACTGGTCTTGACAACCTGTTTCTCCTGATCTCACTGTCCGCCAAGGGCAAGGCTATGCGCGGCGGCGATATGGACGAACATAAAAAAACGATGTGCGAATACGGATGGGCGGTGCTTTCCGTCGATGGCGGCGATTTTAACGACATGGAACGTGTTTTCTCACCATGCGGACCCTTACAGAGCCGCCCTAAAGTTATTTTTATAGACAATAAGAACGGCAGCGGTATATCCTTTGTGGATGCCAAGCCGTCGCGGCACGCAAGGTCGATGAGCATGGACGATATGGACCAGGCATTGGAGGAGCTGGAGGGCAATGCAAATGGATAAGGCTGCGCAAAAGAGCGCTTGGGATGCTTTCTGCGATTACATAGCCGGATATGCGCACAGAGACGATTTCGTGCTTGTCGTACCCGACGATGGTTTTGATACGGATATTGGCGATATAGTTCCTCGCGAAAAGATCTTTTTCTCCGTGTCCGAACCGGACGCCATACTTAACGCGGCGGGGCTTGTGCTCGCCGGCAAGAGACCTTGGATAGCTGGTAACTGTTCGAGGCTTGTGAGCAGATGCTACGGACAGATAAGGGAAGCTCTTGCCGTCCCATCGCTTAGTGTCAGGATAGCGGCTGCGGACGGGGGGCTTTCAAGAGGGCCTGAGGGAGTCTCGTCCCTCATTATAGAGGACATTGCGCTAATGCGCGCGATGCCCAACATGAGCATTTTCGTGCCGTCGGACGACAGGTCTGTCCGTGAGGTCTCGAAAGCCGCAGATCTAGTGGAGGGGCCGGTTTACATCAGGCTCGGGTATACTCCGGTCTCGCCTATAAAGGCCGATTCCGAAGATTTCGATCCATGTTATCATGGAGGGGCGCGCCTTTTAAAGGACGGAACTGGCGTCACGATTTGCGCGTGCGGCATCATGGTTGAAAACGCGCTTGCCGCCGCTGATATACTGGAGCAGCAGGGCATAAGCGCCGAAGTGATAGAATGTTACAGCATAAAACCATTTCCGGAACAGATAGTCCTCTCTTCAGTGAGAAGGACCGGCTGTTGTGTAGTGGCTGAGGAACATGGCTGTATAGGCGGGCTCGGCGGGGCAATGGCTGAATGCCTTTGCAGGACGTATCCTGTACCGGTGCGGTTCGTATCCGTAGATGACCAGTTCATAGACAGCGGCACGCCGGAGGAGCTCCGTGAATATTACGGGCTCACGTGGAAAGAGATAGTAGGCGCGGCGGCGCAGGCTTGGGCGCTTCGCAGGAGGTAACGGTGCGATGGACATAAAATTTTCAGGCGTCACAAAAATATTTCCGCCCGACATAGTCGCGCTTGAGGACATATATCTTCAGGTCGACCGAGGCGAATTCGTATACCTTGTCGGAGCGACCGGCTCCGGTAAGACAACGCTGATGCGCTGCATATCGCGCGAAGTGATTCCTACAAGGGGACAGATAAGCGTAGGCGGCAACATGCTCCGTAAGATCGGCAGGTTTGACCTTGCCCTATTCAGGCGAGATATAGGCGTTGTATTTCAAGATTTCATGCTCCTGCCAAACTTTACCGCGTTTGAGAACGTTGCGTTCGTACTTGAGGTCATGGGGCTTCCTTCAAAGGAAATATCGGACAGGGTATCTGAAGTGCTTAAGACCGTGGGTATATGGCGCAGACGGAATCTTTACCCGCCGCAGATGTCCGGCGGAGAGCAGCAGCGCCTCGCAATAGCGAGAGCCATAGTAAACGATCCGTCGCTTGTTTTGGCCGACGAGCCGACCGGCAACGTTGACAGCTGCACTGCGGACGAGATAATGCAGCTTTTTCTTGAGATAAACGCGGCCGGCACTACGGTCCTCATGGCGACCCACAATCAGACTTTAGTAGACACATACCGGCACAGGGTTGTGGAGATACACCACGGAAGGATAGTGCGCGACGAGGCGCAGGGGAGGTATCAGCTCAATGGCGGCTGTTAGATACGCTTGCAGGGACGGAATCAGGTTGGTTGCCCGTCACTGGGGCATGAGCTTTCTCACGATATTCACTGCTATGTCAGTGTTCTATATCATAGGGGCGAGCACACTGTTTGTGCTCAACATCAGAAATATAGTCGGCGCTATGGAAAATCAGCTCTCAATACAGGCGTACCTGAAGCCCGGCGTAGACATAGAATCCGTCGCCCAAAAGATACGCTCCATACATGGAGTCAAAAATGTCAAAATTATCACTAAGGAGATGGCGCTTGAGAAGCTTCGCTCCAGAATAGGTAGTCAGGCTGACGCCGTCATGCTGCTTGGGGAAAATCCTCTCCCAGCAAGCATAGAGGTGCGTGTGAGCAAGGCGTCCGGCGTCGCGGAAACCGCAAGGATTCTGGTCGCTGTGCCGGAAGTTGAGGATATAGTCTACGCCGGCAGCGTTGCCGAGAAGCTTACCAATGTATCTAACTTTGTGGAAAGATTTTCGATAATAATGCTTATCATAGCCATAGCGGCAAGCGGTATAGTCCTTTTCAACACTATAAGGATATCAATATATTCCAGGGAAGAGGAGATAGGCGTGATGATGATGGTCGGAGCGACCTCGACATATGTGGCCCTTCCCTTTGTGATCCAGGGATTCCTTCTCGGACTGACAGGCGCTTTGCTCGCTTCACTGCTGCTTGGAGGGTCCTATTATTCTGCGGTGATAAGACTCAAGGAGATGCTGCCGTTCTTGCCGTTTCTGGAGTCGCCTAAACTTATAGGAAAGCTCGGGTTTATGCTCGTGTGCTGCGGCACTGCGATAAGCCTCATCGCGAGCCTCATTGCGGTAGAGGGTTTTATAAGGAAAGCGTCAAAGCCGCTTTAATATATAAGGAGGCAAAATGTCCTTAATTGATAGGAAAAGAACTCTAAAACTGATATCGGTTCTCATGTCCTCGTCATGCATCCTGTTTGCCGCGTCGGCCTTTGGAGCGCCGGCTAAAAACGCGTCAGATCTTGATGTCCAGATAAAGAAGCAAGAGCAGGAGTACCAGAAAATACAGAACCGCATATCGGCGACGAAGAGAAAGATCAACGAGACGGCGAAAAAAGAAAAAGATGTCTCGTCACAGATAGAGGAGCTCAGTCAAAAGATAACCGTGACGGAGCAGAAGGTAAACGTGGTCACGCTGCACATAAAGAAGGTGCGAAGAAACATAGTGAGGCTTGCTAATCAGATAGCCGATACCAGCAGGGGCATAGAGGAGGCACAGGACCTGCTTGGGAAGCGGCTGGTGTCCATATATAAATACGGAGGAGTAGCGGAGTTCAACCTGCTGCTGTCCTCGCAGGGGGCTCTGGACGCGCTCTCTAACACGTACCTTCTTAGCAGGATAGCGGAACAGGACCAGGCTCTCATAAACGACCTGACGGCGAAGAAAAAGAGGCTTAGCGAGATGCAGCAGGCTCTTAGGGATCAGCAGCTAAAGCTGCAGTCTCGCGATCAGGAACTCAGGCAGCAGCACAAAGAGCTCAGGAACGCGTCTGACGAACGCAGCGCGCTGCTGGCAAGGGTTCGCAGGGACAAGGCTCTGTACATGGCCGAGCAGGCCGAACTGTTAAAAGCATCAAAAGAGCTTGAGGCTACGATAAAACGTCTGATTGCGGAAAAGAGAAGGCTTAGCCAGGCAAAGTCTCCCGGCAAGAAAGCTACAGTGTACTACCGCGGCGGCCGCCTCGCCTGGCCTGTTCGCGGCGACATCACGAGCACTTTTGGGACAAGGGTGCATCCTGTGTTCAAGACTAAGATAACTCATACGGGGCTTGACATCCGCGCTCCCAAAGGGACTCCTGTAGGTGCGGCGGATGCGGGCGAAGTCCTCTACACAGGGTGGATGCGCGGATATGGTCAGGTTGTTATAATAGACCACGGCGCCAACCTTACTACTGTTTACGCGCATCTCTCGCAGATAGACTGCGCTGAGGACGACAAGGTCAAGAGGGGAGAGACCGTAGGCCGCGTAGGTGCTACCGGCATCGCGACGGGCAACCATCTCCACTTTGAAGTCCGTGTTGACGGCGATGCGGTCGATCCGATGCGTTACCTTCAGTGACCTGGCATCACTGCGCTTTTGTAAAACCGAGTATGACTGCCGTATGCCATAAACGTTCCTGTTGATATATAGAAAGGTCAGTGGTGTGAGTGAAGAAAATTAAGGATATTTCAATAGGCATAATCATCGGGCTTTTAATAGCTTCAGGGGTCTATTGGGCTCCTCAGGCGATAGGGTCTGACTGGCCTAAGGGGCTGCCGTTTTCTCCAGAGCAGCTCTCCATAATTAAACAGACTAAACTTGCGCTTGCCGCGTATCACGTCGACGGTGATAAAAAAGGCGTGATCGACGATACCAAGATGTACTACGGCGCAATGAAAGGCCTTGTTGAATCTGTCGGAGATCCGTTCACGCGTTTTGTCGACCCAAAATCGCTTGAGGAGGAAAACCTCGAAATGGAGGGTGAGTACGGCGGCCTTGGAATATACATAACAACACGTGACGGAAAGACAACTGTCATAGCCCCGATAGAGGGAACCCCTGCTGACAGGGCCGGGATAAAACCGCTGGATGAGATAATAAGGGTCGATGACAAGCATGTCTTTGGCATGAGCAGCGACGAAGTAGTCAAACTGCTTCGCGGTCCGGCCGGCAAACCTGTCAGGATCTGGGTGAGGCGCAAAAACGTGGATAAGATCCTCCAGTTCAGCATAGTCAGGGAGATAATAAAGATAAAGACGGTCAGGCTTGAGATGCTGAACAGCGTCGCCTATATAAAGATCAATCAGTTTAACTTCAAGACAGATCAGGAGCTGTCGGCAGCACTGAAGGCGGCTAAGGGCAAGAATGCGCGCGGGGTGCTTCTGGATTTGAGGAACAACCCGGGAGGACTGCTTGAGTCCTGTGTGGACGTAACGTCGCAGTTCATAAACGGCGGCGTCGTAGTCGGTATGAAGGGCCGCTTTGACAAGGCCAACGAGATAATGTACGCCAAAGAGGGACGAGCCAGTAATCTTCCTCTTGTCGTGCTTGTGAACGAGGGCAGCGCAAGTGCGGCCGAGATATTGGCAGGAGCGATAAAAGACCACAAGCGCGGCGTCGTGGTCGGCACAAGGACGTTTGGGAAGGGGTCCGTACAGTCGCTCTTTAACCTGCCTGACAAATCAGGCATTTACATAACAATAGCGCGCTATACTACGCCGTCAGGTGTGATAATTGACCACAAGGGGCTGGAACCCAACATCAAGGTCAGCGGAGAGCCAAAGAAGGATAAAAACGCTGACAAACAGCTGCAAAAAGGGCTGTCCGTGCTCAAAAACCAGATCGGCTGGAGAAAATAGATCCTTAAAGATCGCGGGGTGACGAATATGGCACGACACTATCGCCGCAGCATACCGTCCAATATGTTGCTTAGTATTCTCCTGCTGTTTGTTTTGACGGCTGCGCTTATATTTGTGCTGAACCGTCTTTACCCCGGGCATCTGTTGCCGCCGGCGGACAGGACCAACGGCGTCGCGTCATTGCAGAAGAAGCCTGATACGCATACACAGGTCTTATCTTCTTCAGACATGACAGCTGAAACCGTTAAGCCTGCACAACAAAATGAAGACGATAAAAGACCTGTAATGGCGCTGGTGGTAGATGATGCAGGCGAACAGATGAAACTTACGAAAAGGGTTGCTGATTTATCACTGCCGCTTACATGGGCGATAATGCCGTATACTAAGTACGCGCGCAAAACGGCTGATCTGGCCGCGGAGAAAGGCGTTCCCTACCTTCTTCACTTGCCGATGCAAGCCGAGGTTGATAAAAAAGGAGGGCCGTATCTGGTAGGTCTCGACATGTCGGCCAAGAGGATCCGCGGAATAACCGCCTCGGCCCTCGATACTCTGCCTGACCCTATCGGCATAAGCAACCACAGAGGATCTCTTGCCACGTCCGATAAAAACACCGTCGAGCCCGTCGTCCTGGAGCTTAAGGCTCGCCAGCTTATGTTTTTAGACAGCAGTACATCGGTTAAAAGCGTGGCTTATGATGTCGCGAAGGCCGCCGGCATAACGGCGCTTAAGAACAACGGCTTCATTGACGGAACAGCTGACGAAAACAAGATAGAGGCCAAATTCAAAGAAGCTGTGAACGACGCCGTAATAAGAGGGTCTGTGATAGTAATATGTCATTTCAGGCCGGCCACCGTGAATTTCCTTGAAAAACTTGACGCAAAGTATGAAAAACTTCCGGTGCGAATGGTTACGGTTCCGGAAATGGCCGGGATACTTGCCATGCGCGGGGGAAAGACAAATTCCAAATGACGCGTATCGGCAACAGCGCGGTCATCGGCCTCCAATGGGGCAACGAAGGGAAGGGGCCTTTGCTTTATTTTATGACTATCAGTTCGGATGTGATCGTGCGTTATAGAGGTTGTTCAAGCAGCGGCAGGACAATAAACGTTGGACGAAATAGCATTAAGGTCAGGTACGTGCCTCGCGGGATAGCGCAAAGCGGCAAGAAATGTCTGATATCAGGCGGAGCGTTTCTCGACATGGAAAAAATGACGGCAGAGATAGCCGCGCTGAAAGAGGCAGGCGCATTAAATGCCGAATTTGTCATAAGCCCTCATTGCCACGTAGTGCTTGACTACCACAAGAAACTGGACGTGCTGGACCACAGGATGTTTGGGATGCGCTCAGGCACGGCTATAGATGAGCTTGGGCTGTGCGCGGCCTGCGCCGATAAATGCCGCGGCCTTGGCATAAGGGCCGAGGATCTTCTTTCAAGGAATGCCTTATACGAAAAGATAGAACAAAATCTTGCCATTAAAAACGAATATCTCATGAAAGTATACGGCGAAAGAGGATTAGACGCCGAGGCGCTTTACGATAAGTGCCTGAAACACGGAGAAGCGCTTAAGCCATACATAGGCGATACCGCCAGGATAATAGAGCTTTCTATGGACAAGGGGATCGCGGTCCTGTTTGAGGGTTCGGGCGGAGCCATGAACGACATAGACGGAGGCATATACCCATATGTCTCGCCATGCTCATCCGCACTTTCATCCGTTATGGCAGGGACGGGCGTAGCGCCGAAAGCGCCATTGTGGGCGATAGGGGTTATCAAATCATACTCCACGAGAAGCGACGAAGGCCCCTTCCTCACTGAGGAGACTGGCGCAGTCGCGCCATTCATAAGAAGCAGAGGCTGCGAGATTTCGGATATAACGGGCAAGGCCAGGCGCGTAGGCTGGCTTGATATACCGGCGCTGAAGTACGCGCTGCTTGAAAATCCGGTCGATGCTGTCGCCGTGACCAAACTTGATGTGCTGACAGGCGTAGATGAGATAAGAATATGCATGTCTTACATGTTGGACGGCAAAGAGAAAAAGTGTTTTGACACAGGGATATTTAATGCAGAATATGCCGCGCCTGTCTACAGAACGATGTCAGGGTGGAAAGAAGATATCTCAGGCTGCTGCAGTTTTAAATCTCTGCCTCTGCAGGCGCAGGCCTACATAAAATTCATAGAAGACAGCATAGCTAAACCGGTTGTTTGGGTTGGATGCGGCAGGCATTGGGCTGACGCCATTATAAGGTACTGAGCGGAAAAACTGCCTGTCAGCTCATCCAGCGGCGCCGCATATGATGCACGCCTTCCTCTTTAGGCTTGACAGTCGTTGGGCGCCGCTGTGAAAGCTAGTCGTTGCGCTCTATGAGGATTTTATTCGCCTGCCACAGATTTGACGCTTACACTGCAGGCACCCCGGTCTTCGCGGAGTTCATTTTTTTTGTGCCTGCCTTAAATGAAATTTCTGCTTTCACAAGCCTGCCGCCCAGCCAGTCCGGCATGGAGAGTATCGTGGTTGGGTTCCGACAGACACAGCGTAAGCGTCAAACCTGAAGTACCTTGCAATTTGTGAATCAAGCACTCCCACAGTCAATTGGCGGCTGCAGGTGGCGTATATTATATTTGTATTTTTTTTTTTGCGGGAGACTGGAGCTTATTTTTGCCTAGCTATTACAGACGAG
>Ga0307367_100156_pt1 | contig 8704 bp, 9 predicted proteins | sample AAT_RA_Lys2_MT_FD_194610 | JGI IMG/M metagenome (GOLD analysis project Ga0307367, IMG submission 194610) | Metatranscriptome of enriched activated sludge microbial communities from anaerobic digester in WTTP, New Holstein, Wisconsin, United... | ecosystem: Engineered > Bioreactor > Anaerobic >... | reverse complement strand
GGGAGGGTACGGAGTAACGATCGTGAGGTTCAGGAGATAGCCGTCGTCCGCGCAAATGCTGATGGGCCGGCCATATCATAACCGTTACATAGCTGTTACAATTAACAGACACATCGTTAACCTTTTTGCTCTATACTCCAAAGCAAGAAAAAAAACAGGAGGAGATAAGATGAAAAAAGTTATTGCGATTGTCGTTTGTATGGCTGTTATGTCATTTGCTGGCGCCGCGTTTGCTGCGGGGCAGATAGTTATGGATGGCTCAACCACGGTTCTTCCGTTCGCGCAGGTGGCTGCGGAACAGTTCATGAAGCAGAATCCCGGAGTTAAATTTTCCGTGTCCGGCACGGGCACAGGGAACGGGTTCAAGTCGCTTGCGGACGGAAGCGCTCAGATAGCTAACGCGTCCCGTTTCATCAAGGATTCGGAACTAAAAACCTGCATGGACAAGAAAGTTTATCCGGTCCCGTTTGCGGTGGCCCTCGACTGCCTGGTCCCGGTCGTGCACCCTTCAAACCCCGTCAAATCGCTGACGAGGGCGCAGCTTAAGGACATCTATTCCGGCAAGGTCACAAACTGGAAACAGGTCGGGGGCAAAGACGCTCCCATAGTAGTCGTAGGGCGCGACACAAGCTCCGGCACGTACGGAACGTGGCAGGAGATGATAATGGACAAGGACGGCAAGACGCGCGTGACGCCTAAAGCGCAGGTAACGGCCTCAAGCGGAGCTATGATGACTACGATATCTCAGAACAAAAACGCCATAGGTTACGAAGGAATGGGTTATGTCGGTAAGTCCGTAAAAGCACTGGCTGTCGACGGAGTCGAGGGTTCCGCATCATCCGCCCGCAGCGGCCGGTATCCGCTCTCACGTTTCCTCTTTATGTTCACCAACGGATGGCCGGAAGGGGACATACTGGACTTCATCATGTTCATGCAGAGCGATGCCGGACAGAGGATAGTGAACAGAACCGGGTTTATATCTCTTCAGGAGATGGGAAAGTAGCGGGAAGAGCATTATATGACAGGCCGCGCGGGGTCGTCTCCTCGCGCCGCCTTTTGTGTTTATTTTGCTGCTCGGTGATGATTTCTCTTGCCGCGGCTTGGTGGGCAGATGATACTTTATGCCGTGAGGCTGTATGATTTGACAGAGAGCGGATGGTGAAATGAAGAAAAAAAAATCTCGCAGCGTTGATGCCGGTTTTGGCGGTATGGGCGACAGAGCCGCGTTAAGGATCGTCTCCTCCGTCTCGGCAGTAGGTATTTTGCTCATGCTGTTCATCCTGGGGTTCCTGGTAGTGAACGGGCTGCCTGTCCTTAAAGATGCTTCCATTGGCGGTATATTGCTTGGACTTGACTGGTATCCTACTGAGGATCCGCCGGCGCTAGGCATGCTGCCTTTGATTGCGGGCACGCTGTCCGCCACGCTGCTGTCAAGCGTGATATCTCTTCCCGTTGCGTTCGGGCTCGCCGTGTTTACAGCCGAGATAGCTCCTAAGCACATGAGAAACGCCCTTAAGGTCATGCTGGAGCTGCTTGGATTTCTTCCGTCGATAGTGCTCGGCTTCCTCGGCATGATGGTGATAGCGCCGTGGATGCAGGAAGCGCTCGGCGTCGCAAGCGGCCTTAACCTGCTGAACGCATCGATGCTTCTTGGTTTTCTCGTGATCCCCGTAGTGGCGTCTCTATCCGAGGAGGCACTTTCCGCGGTTCCGCAGGAAATGCGCGACGCATCTTACGCTCTTGGCGCTACGAGATGGGAGACTGTGATAAAGGTCGTCGTCCCGCACGCAATGAGAGGTATGCTTTCAGCCTCTCTGCTGGGTGTCATGAGGGCGCTTGGCGAGACTATGGTAGTGCTTATGGCGGCAGGAGGAGCCGCCATAATACCGCGTTCGCTTACGGACCCGATAAGGCCGCTGACTTCCACGATAGCGGCTGAGATGGGAGAGACAGCCGTGGGCAGCGTCCACTACCACGCGCTGTTTTTCGCCGGTTTGCTTCTTCTTGTTATCACGCTGCTGATAAACCTTATTTCAATGTATGTTGAAAAAAGAGGACAAAGAACATGAACAGGACACTTATGCGAAAATCGACTAATAGCTTCATGACGCTGATATTCTGGACATGCGGCTTGTTCCTTGCCGCTGTCCTTATTTTCGTTATCGCGTACCTGTTTAAACAGGGCTGGAGCGTCCTTTCGATTGAATTCTTGACGGAGCCGCCAAGCGAAGGCATGACCGCAGGGGGTATCCTGACGCCGCTTGTAGGTACTGTTGAGCTTGTGTTTGTATCCATGCTCATAGCTTTGCCTGTGGGAGTGGCCACAGGGCTTTATTTCGCGGAGTATTCAAATGACGGCATACTGACTCGATTGCTGCGCGTCTCGATACGTCTGCTTGCCGGAGTGCCTTCCGTGATATTTGGACTTTTCGGGCTTTCGCTTTTTGTGGTTTTCATGAACTTTGGATCGTGTCTCTTGTCCGCAGGCCTGACGCTTGGCTGTCTTTCACTGCCGCTCATAGTGACTGCTTCCGAGCAGGCGTTCCTTGCCGTGCCCCAGGATTACCGCGACGCGTCCTTTGCGCTTGGTGCCACAAAGTGGCAGACTATAGTAAAAGTAGTATTCCCGTCCGCAGCCTCTACCATAATAACCGGCGCTATCCTTTCCATCGGAAGGGTAGCCGGCGAGACTGCTCCGATAATGTTCACCGGCGCCGCGTATTTTGCTCCTGACCTTGCAAAGAGCGTCTTCAGCCAAGTGATGGCGCTGCCTTATCACATATATGTGCTTGCCACCGCGTCTACGGACATTGAGGCAGTGAGGCCGATACAGTATGGCGCCATACTTGTGCTGATAGCGATAGTATTAGGCACCAGCGCTGTCGGCGTTGTTATACGAGCGCGTCTTGCGTCGAAGAGCGGGAGGTAAAGAAATGGCGGAGAATGGTTTTGAAACACAGATAAGGACGATTGGACTTAACCTATCTTATGGCACGGCCCAGGTGCTGAAGGATATAACATTTGACATAGGACGGAAGACCGTGACGGCATTCATCGGTCCCTCAGGATGCGGCAAGAGCAGCTATCTGAGATGCCTTAACAGGATGAACGATTTTATCCCATCAGCCAGGGTGAGCGGTACCATAGAGATCGACGGGGAGGATATACTCTCTCCCGCTACGGACGTGATAGCGCTTAGGCGGCGTGTAGGTATGGTGTTCCAGAAGCCAAATCCGTTCCCCATGTCGATATATGAGAACGTCGCCTATGGGCCAAGGCTCAACGGAGTGAAATCACGCTCGGCGCTTGACGATATAGTAGAGAGCAGCCTCAAGGGGGCCGCGCTTTGGGATGAAGTCAAAAATAAACTAAGCAGGCCGGGCACAGGGCTCTCAGGCGGACAGCAGCAGAGGTTATGTATCGCGAGGGCCATCGCAACACAGCCAGACGTGCTTCTGATGGACGAACCGACAAGCGCTCTGGATCCCATGTCCACTGCGCGCGTGGAGGAGCTTATCAGGGACCTGAAAGTAGACTATACTGTCGTAATCGTCACACACAACATGCAGCAGGCGGCGCGAATTTCGGACTATACGGCCTTTTTCCTGCTGGGCGACCTGGTGGAATACGACCGCACAGCGCGTATGTTCACATCTCCGTCCGATAAACGCACCGAAGATTATATATCAGGCAGATTTGGTTAAGGGAGGGTGCCGTTCATGGATGCAATCAACACGAGGAAAAGGATCGAGGACGACCTGTCGGAACTTAAGCGCATGATTTTCAGGATGGGGCGCATGGCGGAAGAATCGCTGGAGAAGGCCGTATGGGCGCTGAAGAACAGGGACACCGAGATAGCTCAGGCAGTCCTTGATTCAGACGACCTTATAGACGACCTTGAAGACAAAATAGACGGGGCTTGCATGGAGTTCGCGGCCAGATACCAGCCGCTTGGCGAGGATCTGCGCGTCGTCACGTCGCTCATGCACATGGCTGTCGACTTAGAGCGCATAGGCGACTATGGCGGCAACATCGCTAAGGTCGCGATAAAACTCGCGTCGTCCGAGCCTATAAAGCCGCTTATAGATATACCGCACATGGTCGAAAAGATAAACGCGATGCTCGACATATCCCTTACGGCACTGGATACACGTTCGCCGGAACTTGCGATGACAGTGTTCCCCATGGACGACGAGGTCGACGACCTGGAGAAACAGATAATGCGCGAGCTATTCCTCATGGTCATGGAGAAGCCTTCCCGCATAGAGCAGTCCTTCTTGCTCATCAACGTCGCGCGCACGCTTGAACGCGCGGGAGACCACGTCACGAACGTAGCCGAAAGGATAGCGTACATGTACACAGGCAAGACTGTGAGGGCGTCTCAGCATCGCAGGAAGCAGGAGGCTTAGGAGAGTAACGTCTGTGAATTACAAGATCCTTGTAGTCGACGACGAAGAGAGCCTTGCCGAGTTTGTGTGCCGGGCGCTCAGACAGAATGGGTACGGCACTCTGTGTGCCTTTGACGGTGATGAGGCGCTGCGCCTGATCGAGGAAGAACTGCCGGACCTCGTCATACTTGACCTCATGCTGCCGATGATGGACGGCTGGGAGGTCTGCCGCAGAGCCAAGGCCAACAGCGCGACGAAAGATATCCCAATAATGATGCTGACAGCGCGCAGCTCACCGGTGGACGCGGTTCAGGGACTTGACCTTGGCGCCGACGACTACCTTAGAAAACCATTCCCTCTGGATGAGCTCTTAGCGCGGGTTCGCGTGCTGCTCAGGAGGAAACGGCACGAGACAAAGTCCGACGTCATAGAGGAAGGAAGCCTGCGCCTGGACCTGTCAGAGAAAGAAGCCTGGCTGCGCGAAGCGCCGCTTGATTTAAGCCCAACTGAGTTTGAGATATTGGCGATGCTGGTGGAAAGGGTTGGGCACGCGGTTTCCCGCGATGGGATATTGAGACGGATATGGGGATTAAGCGGCGACACTCGTACGGTTGACGTCCACGTATCAAGGCTCAGAAAGAAGCTTGACGACGGCCTTTTCCCTTTGCCAGTCATACGGTCGTCGCGCGGACGCGGATATAAGCTTGTCTGGGAGGAGGAAGGGCAGAGATGCTCCACAGAATGACGTTAAAAAAGAAAATAGCGCTGCTGCTGACATCCTCTGTTTTGATAGTTGCGCTTGCCGCGTGGGGAGTTGTGTACAGGGCCCAGAGAAACGAACTTATAGAGGACAACAGGGCGATGCTCTCACGCTATGCCGCGGCTGCCGCAAAAGCCGGCGAGGAGCGCGGCGTGGAGGGCATAAAGGAGATGCTGCGTTTTTGGATAGAGGTATATCCGAAAGGGCGCTTCTCGCTGATAAACACCATGGGCGAGGTCGTGTTTGACAGCCTCCCGACGGTAGTAGCGCCCGAAAACCATTACAAGCGCCCCGAGGTCATGAAGGCGTTTGCGGACGGCGAGGGGTACGCGCTTCGCTACAGCAAGACAGTTGGGGCATGGCAGAGCTATGTGGCAAGGCGTGTCATAATACCGGGCAGCCCCGGCGAGGGTATGGTGATAAGGTTATCGTACCCCGTCGAGGGCCTTGCCGGGCTCGTGAGGTCAATGGGCAGGCCGTTCCTGTACTCCATTGAGATAGTGCTTGTTTTGGTCTGGCTCGGCGCTTACTGGGTGCTGCGCCAGATAATGAGGCCGCTCAACGCGCTTAGCAGGGCGGCTGAGGATATAGCCGCCGGCAAAGCCGCGAGATTTCCGATATGTGACGATGAGGAGATGCAGAACCTCGCGAACGCGCTCAACTCCATGTCAGATTCGCTGAAATTGAGCGCAAAAGAGGCCGCCGAACGCGAAGAGGAGCTCGCTGTGTTGGTGGGCGCGCTGCCGGTGGGCGTAATTCTGATAGACGACAAACGCAAGATACGCTACATAAACAGGGAGGCGGCAGTGCTCTGCGGCAGGGGCAGCTTTATGCCTTCAAGGGGAGCTTCTGTTGAGCTTGTGCTGCCGTCGGAGGAGATCGTGAGGATGCTTGACGGGGAAGACGGGAGAAGGCTCTTCACGCTGTCGCGCAACGGCGTCCGGAAGATCGAGGTCACGACGCTCACTATCACGCGCGGAAGGCTCATTGTAATGCAGGACATGACAGAGAAGATGCGTCTTGAAGAGGCCCGCAGGGACTTCTTTATAGACGCCGGGCATGAGTTCCAAACACCGCTTTCAGTCATAAGAACAGGGCTCGATCTTTTAAAATCAGGCGGCAGATTAAGGGACGAGGAGGACATAAACACCGTCGACAGCATGATACGCCAGCAGGAGAGGATAAGCGGGCTTGTCGACGACCTGCTGTTTCTTGTGCGCCTCGATGTCGACCCTTTCGTAGCCGATTACGAGGAGATAGATCTCAACAGCTTAGCCGCGTCTATTTTGTCTGATGTCAAAGATCTGCCGAAAAGCCGAGGCATATCTTTTGACGCCATATCAGCGAATGGGCCGGCTACGGTCAGGGGAAGATACGCCGACCTTGAAAGGGCTCTGTTCAACCTGCTTGAGAACGCGGTGAAGTACGTGGCTTCGTACCGTGAAGCCGGTTCGGGCAAAATAGCGCTGTCTGTGACTGACGCGGGCGATTTTTGGGAGATATGCGTCGACGATAACGGCCCGGGCATAGCAGACGAAGAGAAAGAGATAATCTTTGAGCGTTTTCGCAGGGGAGAGCGCCATCGCGCGAGAAGCGGCGGCATGTCGGGCGGTTACGGACTCGGCCTTTCCATATCGCGCAGGATAGCAGAGCGGCACGGCGGCAACCTTAACCTTGCCGACTCAAAGCTAGGCGGCGCGGCTTTCGTAATGAAGCTGCCCAAAGCCGGGCGATAACTTCTGGGACGAAGCGCTAAAGATCGAATATCTTAAGCGTTTGCGGATCCTCCTTTTTACGGGACATCATGCTTCCAGCCACAAACGCGGCCGAGGCTATCGACAGCGCGGGCACAATAGCGGTTGTGCCCGCTATGCTCGTCTTTGTGATGTTGAACCAGAAAAAAGAGGCGCACCCAGCGGCCATCGACAGCAGCGCGCCGGTGGAGTTGGCGCGCCTCCAGTACAAACCGAATATCGTAGGGCAGAAGAAGACAGACTCAAGTCCTCCGAAAGCGAAGAGGTTTATCCATACCAGAAGCGACGGAGGCTCCAACGCGGCTAAAAATACAAGCGTTCCGACCGTGCCCGTTACGGCGAGGCTCATCTTGCGAACCTTTGCGGGAGGCAGCTTTGACTCGTCGTTCTTTGCGACGTAGTGGAAATAGATGTCCTTCACTATCGCGGCCGAGCACATTATAAGCATCGAGTCCACCGTAGACATTATCGCGGCAAGAGGCCCGGCTATGAATATCCCGGCCCAGAATGGCGACAAAAGATGGATCGTGAGGGTCGGAACAGCCAAGTCGCCGACCTTGATATCCGGCAGTACGGCGCGCCCCATCGCTCCGACGAGGTGCATCGAGAGCATCGTAAACCCGACGGCAAGGGTGCCTATTATCATGGCGTTATGCATCGACCTCGAGTCCTTGTAGCCGAGACACTTCTGAGTGGTCTGCGGAAGCCCGAGTATGCCGAACCCTACAAGGACCCAGAACGAAAGGATGAACGGCTTAGGGATGGCGTTTCCAGCTCCTTGGGGCGTTATAAGAGCCGGGTCTATCGACTTAAGAGCAGACATTATCCGGGCTGTTCCGCCGCCGGCGGTTACGACAGCGGCGAGAATGGCGACGGACGCTAGCGTCATCATGATCCCCTGTATCGTATCGGTCAGCACGACGGCGCGGAAGCCTCCGACAGTGGTGTATATTATCACAGTAAGCCCGAAGATGACGAGGCCGGCCCTGTATGAGTAGCCGGTTATGGCCTCGAACAGCCTGGCGCCGCCTATGAACTGAGCGAGCATGGATGCCATGAAGAATACAAGGATCGCGCATGACGCTGATATGACGACAGCGTCGCTGTTGTATCGTACGCGAAGGAAGTCAGTGACAGTGACTGATTTCGTTCTCCTGGCCACAACGGCGAAACGCCTGCCCAAGACGCCAAGCGTCAGAAATGCGGTGGGGACCTGTATCATTGACAGCAGTATCCAGCCTAAGCCTGCTTTGTAGGCCACGCCGGGGCCGCCTATGAAGCTGCTTGCGCTTGTGTATGTCGTTATTATGGCCATTGCGAGCACAAAGCCGCCCATAGAACGGCTTCCTATGAAGTACTCCTCTAAAAATTTAGCCGTTCCCGTCGCCTTGTTCAGCGCTCTGTTTCCCCAAAGCGCTATGCCCATAACCAGCGCGAAATATATCACGAGAGGTATGATCATCAGGATCTTTTCAGACATCTTCATCATCCTCATCAAGCGGAATATCTTTGAAAAACAGCTTTACCGCGAGAGCAAGCAATGCCGAGATTCCGATGTAGCCCACGATGCAGCTGTAGAAGAACCACTCGGGAAACCCCATTATATATCTGTAATTCGACGGATCGTCGCCGAACCCGTACGCGGTGACGTACCACCAGGCAAAAAACAGCACGTAGAGACCTATCGTGACCGCCGTTTCCGTGCGAGCCGCTTTTCCGCCGTCTTTTTTCAAAGCGCCGCCTCCCTTGGGTTATTCCGATCCAGCCGCGCATCCCGCATTAAATGCGGTTTTAGCGCATAT
>Ga0307367_100151_pt1 | contig 8848 bp, 8 predicted proteins | sample AAT_RA_Lys2_MT_FD_194610 | JGI IMG/M metagenome (GOLD analysis project Ga0307367, IMG submission 194610) | Metatranscriptome of enriched activated sludge microbial communities from anaerobic digester in WTTP, New Holstein, Wisconsin, United... | ecosystem: Engineered > Bioreactor > Anaerobic >... | reverse complement strand
GCTGACAGGATATTCGTTGACAATAAGGAAGCTGTTTTGGCCGAGGCCGGGGATTTTATAATTCCCATGAAGGAAGGCCTCTTTTCTTCGGATAAGATAGCAGGAGAGCTCGGAGAACTTCTGCTTGGCAAGGTGTCGGGGCGTCGGTCCAAAGAGGAGATAACCGTTATGAAGACGGTGGGTTTTGCGACGCTCGACGTGGTTGCCGCCGCTCAAATATTTAGCAGGGCGAAAGAGGTTGGAGCCGGGACCATCATAGACGTTTGATTTTAACCGTTCGTGTATTCGGGCGCGCGTTCCGCGCAAGGGCACTGTGGGTCTTGATGTGTTCCTTGCGCGAAACGCGTTGTTTTTTAGTGTTATAATCCACATCGGCAGCTAATGTTTGGTTGGCTGATATTTTTTGCTTAGTGCGGAGCGAGGCGCGTCTTTATTATGAAGAAAAGCGGGGTAACGTACGGTGTTGTGTGCGCTGTGGCATGTCAGGTTTTATTTGGTTTCAGCTTCCTCTTCACCAAAAGGGTCACACTGTCAATTTCCCCGATGGTTCTTTTGAGCTGGAGATTTATAGTAGCTTTTTTGCTGTTTACTGCATGCGCTATGGCGGGGATCGTTAAGCTTGATTTCAAAGGCAAATCTATCGCGCCTCTCGTTTGGGTGGCCGTTTTCCAGCCCACGCTCTATTTTATAGGGGAGACTTTTGGCGTAAAGCTGACCACAGCATCCGAGAGCGGCACAATCATAGCCTGCATCCCTATCGCCGCTTTGATCAGCTCGGCCGTATTCTTAAAAGAGCCCCCCACGCGGAGACAGATCGCTGGCGTTAGCATAGCTGCGGCAGGTATCTTGATAATAGTGCTGACGAAAGGCGTGGAAGCTACGTTTAACCCGCTTGGCTACGCCATGCTAGTACTCGCGGTGTTCTCGCACAGTCTTTATTCCGTTTTCTCCCAGAAGGCGTGTCAGTTTACAAGCGTGGAAAAGACCTATGTCATGGTTGCGTTCGGGGCGGTTATTTTTACAGTGGCCGCGCTGTTTCAGAGCCTTATGGCCGGGACGACGGCGTATTACCTGATGCTGCCGTTCAAAGACACAGATTTTCTGGTGTCCGTTATCTATTTAGGCCTTGGCTGCTCTGTGGCGGCATTCATTTTCTATAACGCGGCCATATCCGTTATAGGCACCAACAGAACGGCTTCCTTTGCAGGTATTTCAACGGTCGTGACGGTGATTGCCGGGATTGTCGTATTGAAGGAGGAGTTTTCTATGCTCCAAAGAGCGGGCGCGGCGCTGGTGATAATAGGCGTGTACATAGCCAATTCCGCCGCTGCAAGCCGGCATGGCAGCCCACTCACATAGCGTCTTGGGTTTTGTATAAGCACTTGTTTTTGTGTTGACCATGTTCTGTATGTCAAACATTAGGAATTATGCCGGTTTTGTTGTCTTACGGCAGTGACGCGCGGGCCGCTGTATTTGTTTTACCATGATTACGACGATAGGAGGGACGACATGGTTAAAAAATCTTTGCCCTGCCATCCGCTGCTTGTTCCGTTCATACCCGTGGTCGAGCTTTTGGGAGCTATGCTCGGAAGCGACTACGAGGTGGTTTTGCACGAGGTGTCGGGCGGAAAATCGTCCATAGTGGCCATCGCTAACGGCGAGCTTACGGGAAGAGATATCGACGCTCCCATGACGGATTTCGGACAGTTCCTGATGTCGAGCCCGAAGGCCGCTAATATCGACTTTATAGCAAACTATCCTTCTGAGGCTGGCAATGGCCGTGCGATGCGCTCCGGCGTCGCTCTTATAAGGGACGAAGAAAAGAACCTCGCCGGTTTTTTGTGCATCAACTATGACATGACAAGAGCCAGTGTGCTCAAGGATATGGGCGAGTTCCTTATGAAGACATCTCCGCTTTCTTTTGAAACGGTAAAGTCAGAGCGTTTCGGAGGTGTCGGCGATGCGGCTTCATATATAGAAAGAGCGCGGAAGAAGTTCGGAAAACCGTTGATTTATCTAAGCAGCGATGAGCGCAGACAGTGTATAAAACATATGGAGAAGATAGGTTTTTTTAAGCTTAAAGGCGCGGTCGATATATTCGCTAAGGAGACCAAGAGGAGCAAATACACGATCTACGCGGACATTCGTTCCGTGAGAGATGAGGTCGGCGAAGAGAAGTAAGGGAGGCTGCTTTCTCGCCTATTCCTGAAGGATTTAGATATCCGCGGACATTTTGGAAGTGCGGATCTTAGCTTATGCCGCAGCGGCGAACACCGGCTTGCGTTGACCTTGCAACGGATGCGCGTCATGCGCCGGTTCCGCCGCGGCATGCCAATGCTTAAGGCGCGGCCCTGTCGCTTGCTCGGCGGCAGGGCCGCGTATATAATGTACAAATTATCGGTGAAATATCTTCATCAGAAGAGGAGAGATAATAGATGCCGTATGATTATGCTGCCATCGAGCCGAAATGGCAGAAGAAGTGGGCGGATGCCAAAATATTCGAAGTTGAAATCGACAGGGACAGGGAGAAATTTTACTGTCTGGAAATGTTCCCTTACCCGAGCGGGGCGCTTCATATGGGGCATCTGCGCAACTATTCTATTGGCGACTTGATGGCGCGTTTTCTCAGGATGCAAGGGTACAATGTGCTGTATCCTATGGGATTCGATGCGTTTGGTATGCCCGCTGAAAACGCGGCTATAAAGATGAAAATGCCGCCTGCGGAGTGGACGTGGAAGAACATAGAGCACATGACGCAGCAGCTCAAGCGCGCGGGCTACAGCTATGACTGGCGCCGCCGAGTGGAGACGTGCAACGTCAACTACTATAGATGGAATCAATGGCTCTTCCTTCAGTTCTACAAAAAAGGGCTGGTCTACCGCAAACACGCGCCCGTGAACTGGTGCGAAAGCTGTAAGACGGTCTTGGCTAACGAGCAGGTCGTAGATGCCGGCGTGTGTTGGCGCTGCGGCACCCCTGTCGTAAAGCGCGGTCTTGAGCAGTGGTTTATCCGCATAACGGACTATGCGCAGGAGCTGCTTGACTGTCTCGACGACCTGACAGGGTGGCCTGAGAAAGTCGTGACTATGCAGCGCAACTGGATAGGGCGTTCCTGCGGGGTTCACTTCAAGATGGATATATCTGGTACCGGCCTTGCCATAGAGGCGTTTACCACTCGCATAGACACCGTTTTCGGCGTTACGTTTGTCGCGCTTGCCGCGGAACATCCCCTTGTCGAGGAGCTTGCGTCCATGGCGGGCGGTGACAAGGCGGAGAAGATGCGCTCTTTTGCGGCCAGGATGTCTTCAAGAAGCGCTATCGAGCGAACCGCGGTTGGTGCGGACAAAGAGGGAATGGATACCGGCTTCTTCGCCGTCAATCCGGTCAACGGTGAGAAGGTCCCGATTTGGATCGCAGACTATATTCTTATGGATTACGGAACCGGAGCTATAATGGGAGTTCCGGCCCATGACCAGCGCGACTTTGAATTCGCGCGCAAGTACAGGATTCCTGTAAGACCGGTGGTCCGCCCAGCCGACGGTCCTGTGCCCGACGGCGACGCAATGAAGGAGGCCGCGCCGGCCGACGGCATAGCCTGCAACTCGGGACAGTTTGACGGCCTGCCGACATCTGAGGCGATAGAGAGGATAGGGGAATGGTTTGAGGAGAGAGGGCTGGGCAAGAAAGAAGTTCAGTTCAGGCTCCGAGATTGGCTTATATCGCGCCAGCGTTACTGGGGGACGCCTATACCGATGGTATACTGTGAGCACTGCGGCGTGGTCCCCGTCCCGGAAGATCAGCTCCCTGTGGAGCTTCCTCTTGACATAGAGATGCCTCAGAACGGCGGCAATCCGCTTGTCACTCGCGAAGACTGGGTAAACACCACCTGCCCGGTATGCGGCAGACATGCAAAGCGTGAGACAGACACAATGGACACGTTCTTCTGCTCGTCGTGGTACTTCAGCCGTTACACTTCGCCGTGGTGCGCCGACGCGCCGTTCGACAAGGATGCCGCGTCCTACTGGATGAACGTGGACCAATATATAGGAGGCATAGAACACGCGTGTCTTCACCTCATTTACGCGAGGTTCTTCACAAAAGTGTGCGCTGACCTCGGGCTTTTGCCAAAGGACATGCGCGAGCCTTTCAAGAGGCTTCTGACGCAGGGTATGGTCATCAAGGACGGAGCGAAGATGTCGAAATCTCTGGGCAATGTTGTGGACCCGGATGAGATAATGCAGAAGTACGGCGCCGATACAGCGAGGCTTTTTATCCTCTTTGCAGCCCCGCCGGAAAAGGACCTTGACTGGTCCGACCGCGGCGTAGAGGGGGCTAGCAGGTTTCTGGCGCGCGTATGGCGCTTGGTCGAATCTAACCTCGAGGGGCTTAAATCAGCGTCCAGGGAACGGGTTGCGATGAAGGACATAGAGGGCAAGGAAGGGCGTTCTCTAAAGAGGATAACGCACAGCACGCTCGATAGGGTCACAAAGGACATAAGGGATGAACGTCAGTTCAACACCGCTGTCGCGAGGCTCATGGAACTCACAAACGCGCTGATAGCGTATGCCCCTGAGAGTGATTGTGACCGGCGCGTAATGCGAGAGTCTGTCGAAACGCTGCTGTGCTGTCTTTCCCCGTTTGCGCCGCACATAGCGGAGGAGCTGTGGCATTTGATCGGCAATGACACGTTCCTTTCCACAGAGAGATGGTTCTCCGTAGATGAAGATGCCCTGAAGGAGGACGAAGTCACCATCGTTCTCCAGATAAACGGCAAGGTCCGCGAGCAGTTCAGCGTGCCCGCGGGGCTTTCCAGGGAGGAACTTGAGGCGGAAATATTATCTCGGGAAGAGACTAAAAAACGCATCGAAGGCCTTGATGTGGTGAAAGTGATCACTGTGCCGGGCAAAATTGTGAATGTAGTAGTTAAGGGCTGATATGCCGTCTTTGCGCTTGATCTTTGCATCCGGCACAGCCCAGAGGCGGCTCCTGGAGGAAACTGAGTCCGGTCTCATAAAACAGGGGTATCAGTTAGCCTCAAGACAGGAGGGGGGGGATTGGATATCCCTCCTCTCCGATAATATGTCGACGGGGCTTTTTGACGAGAAGAGCCTTATAGTAGTGGACTCGGCGGAACTTATGGGGGTTATGCCGGAGAACCTGGTCTCGCTCGTATCGGATGAGTCAGCTGTGGTGATAGTTCTAGTATATGAGTCCGACCCGGCCAAATTCGTCCATGCGGATGCGCTTAAGAAGAGCGTCGTTATGAAGGCGGCTGAGTTCCCGAGGTGGCCGAGGGAAAGGCAGGCATGGGTCGAAAACCTTGCGAAGAAGATGGGGATCAGCTTGGAGCGCGGCGCCTCGGCGATGATCGTCGAACTGCTGGAAGATCCTGAGGAGATACGAGGCCAACTGTCGAGCCTGTCGATTTTCAAACGCGGGAGCGCGGTCAGTGCGAGAGATGTTGAGATGCTGTGCCTCGACGATGGGAGCAGAAGCCTCTTGCGTCTGTTGGACGGGTTGTGCGCGGCGGACTATGCCGCAAGCATCAGGAACCTGAGGTCAATAGCCAGGAACGGGGATATAATACCGATTGTCTCAGCCCTTCACAACAGGATGAGGCTAGCTTGGTATGCCGCCTTATATCCGCATCGCGGCGCCATGTTCGCCAAAGCGCTCGGAGCGAGGGATTACGCGTGGAGGATGGCTTCGTCTGCCGCGGCCAAATATGGTGCTGAGGCGATAGGCGCTTTTGTGACAGGACTTATAAAGATGAACATAGACGAAAAGAGCGGCGCTGGATCCGGATGGAATGGTCTCGAAATCCTTGTAGCCGATCTCATCGGTAAAAGAGGAGCGAGATCCGTAAGAGTCTGACAGAGACAAAAAGACAGCGGGTGCCCTCCACGAGCCCCGCTGTAATTTATAGCGATAATAAACGGTTAAGCTGAGAGAGTCTTGACTTTTGCAGCTATACTTGACTTGCGCCGCGCGGCTGTGTTCCGGTGGACGACGCCCTTTACTACCGCTTTATCCAGTACGCCCTGGGCCTCGTTCAGCCTCTTGACTGCGAGTTCGGAATCCTTCTGCTCCACGGCCTCAAGGACTTTCTTCACAGCGTTCTTGCAGCGGGTTTTCCAGAAACGGTTATAAATGCGGTTTCTCTCAGTAACCAGGACTCGTTTTTTCGCTGACTTCTTATTTGGCAATGCCGTCACCTCCTTCACAAAAGACGTTGGATATCTTAACACATACGTGCCTTAATATGCAATACTCGTTTGCCTTTTGTTTGATTTTTAATCCGTTTTTATGTAGAATTACCTGAGATCCGCTGTAAAATTTTTGATAATTTCCTTGCCGCGCGGCGCAGTGTATGTTATATTTGCTAAGTTGCCTTGAGAAATTATTTATTGCCTATGAAAATGAACCACAGGGGGTGTAGTCTGTGAAACGAACATTTCAGCCGCACAACACGAGCCGTAAGCGGTCAATGGGTTTTCTGGTACGTTCTGCCTCCCCGAGCGGACGCCGTATTCTGAGGAATCGCCGCCGTAAGGGTAGAGCGCGTCTTGCCGTCCAGTAGCCGTGCATTTCGGTTTTCCCTCTGCTGTCAGGCTCAAAAGCGGGTGGCAGTTCGACATTGTATTCCGCACCGGGCATCGTGAAACAGGCGAGCTGGTGCGGTTGTTCTTTGTAGAGGAGCAATCGGGGCCCACTCTTGCCGGTGTGACAGTAGGCAAAAAGATCGCTGTCGCCGCCAAGAGGACCAGGGGACGCAGGATGATGCGGGAAGCTTTTCGAAGGCTTTTGCCATGGATCGTCGACGGTGTTTGGATCGTCGCCTCTTTGCGCGAGAACGCGCTGGGTTGCTCCGCGCGCGATATCTATTTTGATATGGGCCGCTCTCTTAAGAGAAGAGGACTGATGCGGCCGGATTGGCCCGGATTTTGTTGGGAAACAGATCGTACTCAGCGCCAATGAAGATAGTTTCTATGGTCGCGGTATTTTTTATCAGGGTGTACCAATCAGCAATTTCTCCGTTGCTGGGAGGCGGAAAGTGCCGCTTTTACCCTTCATGCTCAGAGTATACGATTGAGGCGCTGAATAAGCACGGCTTTTTTTACGGCTCGCTTCTTGGCGTGCGCAGGATATGCCGCTGCGGGCCATGGAGCGATGGAGGGTTCGACCCTGTCCCTGATACGAGAGAGGTTATAAGGATACGGATAGGAAAGTTATTTAAAAGACCACGAAAGGTTAGGTGAAGGTATTGAGCGCAATTTGGACAGGGGCAAGCGAACTGCTCCTTGCGATACTGGATTTTTTCTACTCTATAACGCACTCATACGGTCTTTCGATAGTGTTGCTCACTATTGCAGTCAGGATCGTCTTATACCCTTTGAATCAGAAGCAGCTGGTCAGCATGCAGCACATGCAGAAGATTCAGCCGCGGCTTAAAGTGATCCAGGAAAAGTACGCTAATGATAAAGATAAACTGAATCAGGAGACGATGCGTCTTTACAGGGAGAATAAAATCAATCCCGCCGCCGGGTGTCTCCCGCTTTTGGTCCAGCTTCCCATCCTGATACTTCTGTTTAACGTTTTAAGGACGTATGATTTTGCCGGTACGTCATTCATGGGTGTTCTGCTGGGCTCGTCAACCACGGCTGGGCTCGCGCGCGCGGTTGGAGTGGCGGCCGAAGCCAACGGCACATACAGCATTCTTGCTGTTCTTACCGCTATACTGCGAAATCCGGCAGGACTCTCAAACGTTGACCTTTACATGGGCAACCTGTTTCTGCTTATAAGCATATCCGTCCTCACGTGGGCGCAGCAGAAACTTTCAGGCGCCAACACCCCTCAGCTTGCTATGATGAACACGATAATGCCGATTTTTATGGCTTTCATATGCCTTTCGATGCCTGGCGGAGTGATGCTGTACTGGGGACTGTCGTCTCTTATCGGAGTGGTTCAGCAGTACTTCGTTATGAAAAAGACGAAACACGAGCTCGCTGTTAAGCCTGTCCTGCACAAGAATAAGCCTGCGGCGGCTGCGCAGAACGAAGAAGAAGACGAAGATGACGACGAGGACGAAGAGGACTAAAGATCATGGAGAATAATAAAAGAGAAAATGAGGAACAGAAGCCGGTTCCCGAGATAGAGTCAAAGATCCTTGAATGTTCGTCCGTCGAGGAAGCGTGCGCTCGCGCGGCGGAGATCTGGGGAATAGCTCCCAGCGATATCGAGGTTACTGTGATATCGGAGGACAAGAAGCTTTTCGGTCTTTTGGGAAGCTCTTATAAGATCAAAGTTGCACCTTTTGCGCCTGTCTCGTATATAAAATCGTGCCATTTTGTCAACGAAGTATTAGAGAAGATGGAATTAGATCTTATACCGGAGCTATGCGACGACGGCACAATAAACCTTGTGGGGGAGGACGCGGGTGTCGTCATAGGCAAATACGGCGAGACGCTTAAAGCGCTTGAATATATCACAAACCTGGTATGCCATGACGATATGTCTACGAGAAGAGTACGTTTTGACTGCGGCGGATACCGCAGCCGCAGGGAGCGCGCGCTTACACGGCTTGCCGAATCGATAGCGAGAGAGGCCATATACAAGGGATCCCCGGTAAGCTTAGAGCCGATGTCCAGCTGGGAGCGCCGCATTATACACATAGCTCTTAAAGAGAACGGCGGCGTGGAGACGCGCTCGATAGGAGAAGAGCCTGTAAGGCGGGTCTTGGTATGCCCCAAAAACCCGAGGAAAGCTGCCGACCGCGGGAGTAAAAGGCGTTTTAAGGCGCGTTAAACATACTTGCGCTATGTACCCAGTACTTTTTAAAATCTCATCG
>Ga0307367_100137_pt1 | contig 9247 bp, 6 predicted proteins | sample AAT_RA_Lys2_MT_FD_194610 | JGI IMG/M metagenome (GOLD analysis project Ga0307367, IMG submission 194610) | Metatranscriptome of enriched activated sludge microbial communities from anaerobic digester in WTTP, New Holstein, Wisconsin, United... | ecosystem: Engineered > Bioreactor > Anaerobic >... | reverse complement strand
TTTTTTTTTATCGATGAAATATGTCAGGATGAAGAGGCTATTTACCGCGATAGCTCTGTTGTGTTTGTTGTCAGTTGGTAAAGCGGCTTTTGCCGCTGCCGGGGACATACCTGTTTCGGTAACTTTCGACGACGGGAAGGACATCGTTCGGCTCGACGCCGGATTTTACAGAGGGGGAGATCTTTGGATACCGGCGGCCGCGGTCCGCGGTATGGGGGTCCCGCTCTTGGACGGGCCAAACGGTAAGGGCTTCATCATCGAAATAAAGGATCCGGCAATGGTATTCAAAGACTCTCAAATAGGATTGCTTGCAGGAAACACTCTGCCGCTTTATTTCCCATCTCTCGCGGAAAACGGCGTGTCATATTTCAACGTGACGGGTATGGAGCGGGTGACCGGTTTAGCTCAAAAACCAAGCGGTTCCTCGGTCACTTTTCGCAGGTCATACGATGCGGCCGTGCCTCAGAATTTTTTTAAGCCCTCAAAAGACATAGGCGGCAAGCTATCCATTGTTTGGGCGCACGTCACAAGGGACAACCCGGATATAAGCGACGAACCAAAGATAGAAGGACTCGATGTAATATGTCCAACATGGTTCAACCTCTCCGACGGAAGCGGCGGCATGGCGAACAGGGCCTCATGCGCCTACGTAAAAGAGGCGCACAAAAAGGGCTATCGCGTCTGGGGACTCGTATCAAACGGTTTCAGCAAAACAAACACATCCGCATTCTTCAAAGATATGCGCGCAATAAGCATCTTCACGGCGCGCATGCTGGCTTATGCGAAGCTCTATGACCTTGACGGCATAAACATAGATTTCGAGGGAATGGATGTTAATGACAGGGATAATTTCGTGCGTTTTGTCGCGTTCATAGCGCCTAAAATCCGCGCCCAAGGCCTGACCCTGTCTGTCGATGTATTCATCCCGGCTAACAGCGATTCTTCGCGCAGCCATGATAGAGGAGCCATCGCGAAATACGTGGACTATGTCGTGCTCATGTCCTATGACCAGCATTGGCGTACATCGCAAACGGCCGGTTCCGTCGCGTCAATGCCTTGGGTAGAGCAGGCGGTGCAAAGAACTATAGCGGAGGGCGTCCCATCCGAAAAACTACTTCTTGGCGTGCCGTTTTACATGAGACGCTGGGAGGAGACCCCTGTCGGCGGCGGCAAGGTGAAGACAAAGGCGTTCACGCTTACCATGCCGGAGTCGGACACTATAGTAAGGTCAAGAGGGCTGTGCCCGATATGGCTTAACGACCTGGGGCAATACTTTTACTCGTACACTTTAAACGGAAAAACATACAAGGTCTGGGTGGAAAACGAGGCGTCGATAGCGCGCAAACTGCTGCTTGTAGACAAATACAGGCTTGCCGGAGTCGCAGCGTGGCGCAAGGGGCACGAAAAACCCGAGGTATGGAACATCATAAAAGAGATGCTGAAAAAAATATAACGAAGCCGCCAAACCGAGCGGCTTCGTTTCTTAAAAGTTTTCCGGTCTAGCCACGCGCTTCTCGCATAAGTTCAGCATGGCATTCGTAAAAAAGCTACCAGCCCTTTCCGCCGCCGCCTCCTCCGCCGCCGCCGGAAAACCCTCCGCCCCCCAAGCCGGAACTCCTGCTTGATGCGGAAGGGGTCAGGCTTTGCTCTATGCTGCCAGCGAGGCCTGAAGAAAAATCATGCAGGCCAGAGCCGCGCATAAAAATGTACGGAGAGGGACCCGCATACCACCGAGGTCTGTAGCCGGCTGATGCAAGCACTTTCTCAAACCTGTTGCCCCATGTTTTCGCGACGTCGAGTGCCAGCGCGTAAGGGAGAAGACGCTCGAAAAGCTCCGGCGTCTCGTCAGGAGGATTGAACATCTCAAGCCTGTCCTTTTCAGCCGTCGCCATATAGAGCGTAAGGCCTTCTATGTCGCTTAGCAGGTCGCTCCCTTCCTTTGTCCTCGCGACCATGAGCGGCCGCATGACGGAGATAACCGCAACGGCAGCCATGAACATTATAAAAGTCAAAGGAGAATACCCCTCGTCGATAAGCGCGACTGAGGCCACGGACGCCACAAATGCTGACGGGAAAACGCGTCTGAGGAACTGCGCCGCATTCCGTATCTTGCTGTTGGCCGCCCTTTTAAGCCTCATCCCCAACGAGATCAGTATAAAGCCGCATACGCCGCTTAACATCAGGTTTACAGGATGCGCGCCGCTGAAGGGGTAGAGCGCGGCGACTCCCAGCGCATAAATCAGCGCGCCTGCCGCAACCTTGTCCGTGTTCCTGGAGAACAGCGCCGAGGCGCGCCTGCTTAAGTTCCGTCTCAAACTTGACATGGCCGACGCAATCTGCGCCCCGCAGGATTGATTTAATTCAACGCTTTCAATGCTTCCTGAAAACAGCTGCATCATTAGCGCCTCTTCTTCTTTCGATAGCGTCAGATCATCAGCCGCGTCAGCTGCTTTGTGAAGGACATAGCCTCCTTTTTTAGTCTCAAAGAAAGTCTTTACGTCCTCCTTCTCCTCTATGGATAGCGCGCCTTTAACTGCCAGGCCCAATATAGCGGAGGCAAGCGCCGTATTGTCTACTGTCATATCGCGCGCATAGCGCAAAAACGCGGGAGACGAGCCATCCGGCGGATAGAATACAGGGATCACCGCTTTGCGCACAGGATCTCTGCCCCACTTTCGCCAAGCGTATAAAAACCATCCGGATACAAGCAAAAGAGTAAGCGCGCCTATTGCGGTCTGCGCCTTTTCATTATCCCGCGGCTTCGGCGGAGGAGGAGTGACCAAGCCCTTAGGCCAGGCAAAAACGACAGTTAATCCCTCTTTCGGAGCCAAAGCCCTTGTCGTAACGACGCTATTGGCGGACGTGAGCACGGCGTCGCCACGGGCGCCCTTTGCTCCGTACTCACCGACATACCACTCGACATCACGAAACCCTTCGCCAAACGGCCGGTCCGGCAGTGCTGCTGAACAGGACGCCCTCATTATAGGGAAAACCCAGTCATTTCCCGTCACATTCCAGTATAGTTCGTCATGATCCTCAAAAAAGCCTATCTGCCCTGTAGTAATGTATTTTATGGTAAACGTATGAAGTCCGGGCGCAAGTAGCCTGTCAGGATCGCCTATCCTGAGGTCAATATTATGACCTGAGCGCTCGGCGCGCCATAAAATGGCAGCCCCGTCAAGCCTTACGTCCGCGACATCAAAGCCGACTTCCGCAGTTTTACCGTCGCTGTCCCTGTACTCCACGGGAAACGTGCGTATTATGCCCCTGCGTATTGCGATATTTTCGACCCGCGCGGTTATATCCTCTGTTACCTCAATCGAGCTGTCCCGATTTATCCTGATTCTAACGTCATAATTCTCTATAGCCTCCGTAGCAGACGCGCCGGAACAGCATACGCATAAGAAAATAAGTAAAATGACTGCAAAAAACGGCAACCTGACATAAAGAGCCGTTGTTATTCCATACTTCTGGCTGCTCATATCGAACCTCTTTCTAAAACTTTATCTGAGGGTTATGCCTCTTTTCATCATCAGTCTCGAAGAAAGGAGCCTCTGTGAAACCTAAGCGCCTTGCAACAAGTACCGCTGGGAACCTCTGGATCGCCATATTAAGGTTGCGCACCGTGCCGTTGTAATAACGCCGCGCCATTTGTATATCGTCTTCGATGACGCTTAGCTGCTTTTGCAGATCAAGGAAATTTGCATTGGCCTTAAGATCAGGGTAATTCTCGGCGACAGCGAACAGCGTGCGAAGTGCCCCGGACAGATCGTTCTCCGCACTGAGTCTTTTCGCCTCGTCTTTTGCATTTACTGCGGCGGCCCTTGCGTTTGTTATATTCTGCAGCGTATCTTTTTCATGAGCCGCATACCCTTTAACCGTCTCAACGAGGTTTGGCACAAGGTCGGATCTCCTCCTAAGCTGTACGTCTATGCCGCTCCATCCCTCATCCTTCATGTTACGCAACCTGACAAGCCCGTTATAGGTGGTAACCAGCCATATCATCACCGCGGCTATTATCAGCGAAACTATCCATATTGCCGTCATCTGCATTCCTCCGATACGAAAAAAATCTTAAAGCGCGACTGCGCTCTAAGCACGGTTTTAAGCTATTATACATTTTAGCGCGTGCGCTTGTGATATCATCTGCTGATAAATATCCTTAAGGTTATCCTCTGTTCCTGGAGAGTGGTCTGCATGAGGCTTAAGAGCGCTATGTTTGTAAAAAAGCTGGCCGTTTTTTCTTCAGTCCTTTCTGTATCTGGGCTTGCGGCCTTTCTTTTGCTGTATTTCGAGGGGCGCGTGGAGTTCAAATATTTCTCACTGCCAGTCATGGCTTGCTTTATAAGCGTCACATGGCTCGCTTTTTCAAGGGCCGCAGTGGAGACGATGAAAGCTGAGCAGGGCGAGGTAAAAAACGAGGACACGCAGGTTTGACAAAGCCAAATGAGGACAAAAAAATCAAAAGCGTTTTTTAAACAAAGCTGCGCGGCCGCAAAAAACGTGCCCGCATACGGCTCTAACCAGGCCTGTCACATCAGGCGACAAACGACGTCTTATCGCTTCGCAAGCTCTTTCAGCGCATCTATCGTGACGTCTATTTCCTCTTCGCTGTTGAAGTAGCCGGGTGAAAGGCGCAAAGCGCCCTCCGGAAAAGAGCCCAGCGTGCGGTGGGCGATAGGCGCGCAGTGAAGGCCGGGGCGAGTTTCTATGCCGTATTTTTCAGAGAGTCCAAGCGCGAGGTAAGCGTTGTCCAAGCCCTCGATGTTGACGGAAAACACGGGAAGCCTTAAATCTCCTTTGCCGGGACCAAGTATCTTCAATCCTTTTACACCGGCAAGCCCATCCTCCAAACGCGCGGCAAGAGCCTCCTCCTTGGCGCGTATGCTGTCCATGCCAGTCTTATTTATCCACTCAAGAGCGGCCAGCAACCCTACGATGCCTGGTATGTTCGGCGTTCCGGCCTCAAATTTATCAGGCAGCTGTGACGGCTGGCGCTCTTCGTGCGAGAAACTACCTGTGCCGCCCTCTATGAGAGGCAGACACCGCGATGCAAACTCCGGGTTCCAAACTATTCCTCCGGTTCCCTGAGGCCCGAAAAGTCCCTTATGCCCAGTAAAACATAGAGCCGATAAGCCTAACGCCTCCGCTTCTATGGGCACGACACCGGCAGTCTGAGCACAGTCCACCGCAAGAGGCACGCCTCTTCTTGAACATACGTCAGCTATGGCGCCGATATCCTGCACCGCGCCGCATACGTTGCTGCAGTGGGATATTATCGCGAGGTCGGCGCCGTCTGCTAGCGCAAGGTCAAAAGCATGGGGATCCAGATAGCCTCGCATGCTGCAGCGCACTATCTCAAGATCGACTCCCAACGCCTCCATGGAGCGCAGCGGACGCATTACCGCGTTGTGCTCCATGGAGGAAGTCACAACCCTCATCCCGGGTTTCAGTATCCCTTTGACGACGACGTTTATGGATTCTGTAACGTTTGATGTGAACGTTACATACTTCGCGCCGCGCCTTTCATATCCGCCAAAAAACGAGGCGAGCGCGCTTCTGCAGGAAAACACAATATCCAAGCTCTCAATGTCGCGCTTCGACGCGGATCCCCTCGACAGATTGGCCCCGTGGTTCGTTATGAATTCGTACATTGCAGACGCGACCACATCAGGTTTAGGCCATGTCGTGGCGGCGTTGTTAAGATATATCGGCATCAGGTTCTTCAGCCTGTCACTATAGGCTTAGGCGTCCCAAATACCGCCTCCGTTATCTCAAACATATTTGAGACGACACCTATCTTCAGTTCATCCATTATCCCGAAATGTTTTACACACGTGCCGCAGACTAAAATCAAAGACCCTCTGTCCGCAAGCTCCGTAAGAGCAGAGAGCGCGGAAGACGCATCGGTCGCCATGAAAACGGCCCTGTTCATAAGCGCAATGACCACAGGAGGGCGTTCTTTCTGCGCCAGCGTCCCGAGGTAAGATTTCATAAGAACTTCGCCAAGCCCGCCTGATTCGGCTCCGATCATGTCTGAGGTCAAAAGCACGCCGTAATCGTCAGGCGTGCCGCTATCCGCACCAGATTCCTTTTGAAGCTTCGCGTTCAGCACTATTGTGCTGTCCCCATCCTGGCGCCTGACATCGTACCCCTGTCCCTCCAAATATCTTGTCACATTAGAGGCCGCTATATCGTTGTCGACCCATACAGCAAACTCCCGGCTGCCTTTATCGACGGCTTCTTTCGTCTTAATGACAGGTTTTGGGCAATCGAGCCCCCTTGCGTCAATCACATACATACGTTACACCCTCTTCTGCGCCGTTGTTGTGTAACCCTTGCCGGCAAATATCAGGCTTCATGCAGCATCCGGATAAACTCCTCGACGAGATGCGGATCGAAGCGGGTTCCGGCCTGGGCGCGTATCCTGCTCTCCACCTCTTCCTGCGACAGCATCTTGCGCCCCGGCCATGACCTTGTCAGCTCATTCCATTCATTGACTATCGCATATATCCTGGCTGAAAGCGGAATGGCGCTGCCCTCGAGGCCATGCGGGAACCCGCTGCCGTCCCAGTTTTCGTTCCACCTGTACGGTATCGGCGTCGCTGGGCTCAGCAGCTCGACGGATTCCAGATAATCTTTGGATATTATCGGATATTTGCGGTACTCCCGCTGTTCCTGCGGCGAAAGAGGAGCTGTTTTGCTGCGTATCGCAAACGGGACGCCGAGCAAACCTATGCGGCTGAACAATGCCCCCATATACGCGTAGAGACACTCCTCGTCGTCGATGCCCATCCTTCTGCAGAACTTCTCGGTCATGCGCGCGGCTCGTGGCAGCGAGCTTCTGAATTTTTCGTCACCAGGTGAAAAAGACGTCGCTATGTCTTCCAACGTCTTGTAGCACAGACGGTTGCCGGCTTCCGCAAAACGCTCGTAAACCATGAGGCTGATGCTGTCGAACTTGCTTTTGCTCTCCTGTTTGAAATCATGATACGCGATGACATCGTTGAGCACTCTTTGAAGGCTCGTTATCTCGTCATTCCTTGAGTCCACCGTTACGAATCCCCTCGGGACAGTCTCATCGCGTATCGCCTCTATCTCTTTCTGAAGCCTGAGCAGTCTCAAACTGAACGAGCGGTTGAACAGCAGATCGGTCAATAAGCAAAGCAGGACGGCTATCGCTGCGAACAATAGGAACATGCGCTGCAGCTTGCGCTCTGCGGCCGAGATATCTTCCTTTTGCGAAATGCCGACGACCCAGAACGACGGTTCGCCCTTATGATCCTTGACAAGCATGCGCCCTATGATGTAGCCGCTTTTTCTTCCTTCATCCCTTATCACTAAATTTTGCAGCGAGCCAACGCTTTCTTTCTCTTCAGCAGTGACGGGCTCTATCGCGAAGCTGAAGTGGAGGTTCCTAGAAATATCCTGTATGAGCTTTGATGTCACTGCTCTGGTCACTATCAGGTATCCCGCTGCGGGGCCTTCCTTGTCCGAGTTCAGAATCGGCTTTACTGAGAACAGGACGGGCGCATTTCCCTTCATGACTATGCCGCTTATTCCGCCGATCCGTATCTCCGAGAGAATGCCTATGTTGCGCGGGTCGTCGAATATGGCCTTAAATTCGCTCTCCGGATCAGAAGGCTCATCCGCCGCGCTGAAATCTTTGAACAGCCGGACTTTATAATCGTCGCCTATGAATATCATCGACGATATGCCTATATCGGTCAGCACGTCCCGGTTAAGGACCGTTTCGGGATACTCCGGATAGCGTCCTTGCATATACCTCCAAGTCGCGTCCGAATAGGCCCAGTTGCCCGCGATAGCGGCAAGCGTCTTTGCCTCACCGTTTATCGAAACGACCGCTCGAGAGAGGTTCAAAGATATCCTTTCACGATCCGCCTGCTCCGCTGATCTCCGCAGAAAGTTAGTAAACGTAAGGTCAAGAAGAAGAAGCAGAATAATCAGCATCGTTCCAAACACAACAGTGTTCTTTCTGCGCAGTGTCATCGGCACACCTCCCAAAAGAGATACGGACCTTTTATATTGTAACAGATGCAGGCACAATCAACGAACTTTTCTGACTAATCAAATTATAACAAAACATCACTAAGACCTCTCAAAAAAACTTCACCGCCAGTTTATTCTCTCACTATGACGCCTCCGGCGGCCACTATGCCGTCATCCGTGTAAAGTACAAGCCTTTGCCCGGGGGCCGGCGCAAAAACGGGCTTGTCGAATCTCACACTGATGCGTCCTCTCTCGCTTGAAAGAAGAACGCATGGCTGCGGCTCTTGCTGCGAACGGACCTTGCCGCGGAAGCCCAGTCCCTCCGCCGCTAAGTCAGGCGCAAGGATGTTGGCGTTGGTCGCTGCGACATCGCGGCGAAAGGCAGCGTGCCTCGGCGCGGCGACTATGGTGTTTTCAGAAGGCCTTATCTCTGTCACGTACAGCGGATGAGCGGCGGCTATCCGCAGTCCTTTGCGCTGACCTACGGTATATCCCGCTATACCCTGATGACTGCCTATGATATTACCCTCGGTGTCCTTTATAAACCCCGGGGTATGACAGCAATCAAGGACGGCGCGATAATCATCCTCCGCCGCGAAACATATATCCATGCTCTCGGGACGCTCCGAACAGGGGAGTCCAGCCTCGCGTACGAGCCGTCTCGTGTCGTCTTTTGACTCAAAGTCGCCAAGCGGCAGCTGCAGCCTGCCCACACGGTCAGGTCTTATCCCGCTCATGAAGTATGACTGATCTTTTTTTGTATTTCGCGCCCGCGCAAGATATGAGTGGCCATTCCTGCCGATCTTGCGCGCGTAGTGTCCCGTAGCCACTTCAAAACCGCAGCCCCATTCGCGTTCGGCTATATCCCAAAGCAGTCCGAACTTGATCTTTTCATTGCAGTCCGCGCACGGGTTAGGCGTAACGCCGAGCCTGTAGGCCTCGCAGAAGGGAGATATTACCGCTCGTTTGAACTCGTCTTCAATGTCGGCGAAAAAGTGAGGAATAGAGAGCAGCCGGCACACATCCGAAGCCGCCTTGCACGCCGACAGTCCCGGTCCGCGCGATATGTTCATTGTCAGACCCGCGACGTCATACCCTTGTTTAAGCAAAACAAGCGCAGCCGCGCTTGAATCGACGCCTCCGCTCATAAGCACCAAGGCGCGTTTACCGCCGTCGCCGTGCCATGGGCGATTCTCTCCTTCAAATGATGATTGTAATTTAATATTTTTTATCTCAT
>Ga0307367_100129_pt1 | contig 9396 bp, 7 predicted proteins | sample AAT_RA_Lys2_MT_FD_194610 | JGI IMG/M metagenome (GOLD analysis project Ga0307367, IMG submission 194610) | Metatranscriptome of enriched activated sludge microbial communities from anaerobic digester in WTTP, New Holstein, Wisconsin, United... | ecosystem: Engineered > Bioreactor > Anaerobic >... | reverse complement strand
CTCCGTAGCGCATCATCACAAGCCTGTCCAAGCCTATGTTTATATAGAATCCGGACCATATGGAAGGATCAAGCCCGGCTGACTTAAGCACGTTCGGGTGAGGCGTGCCTCCGGGCATCACCTCTATCCAGCCGACATGCTTGCATACCCTGCATCCCTCTCCGCCGCACACAAGGCAGCGCATATCTATCTCAAAACCGGGCTCGACGAACGGGAAAAAACCGACTCTCATCCTGACCTCAACGTCGCGCCCAAACACCTTGTCAAGTATGGTCTTAACAAGCAGCCTGCCTGACGCGAACGAGAAGTCTCTGTCCACTATCAGCGCCTCATATTGGAAGAACGCCCGCTCATGCCGCGCGTCGGTCGTCTCGTTGCGATAGACCCTCCCTGGGTATACGAACCTGGCGGGAGCGCCGTGTCGTTTTAGGTAACGCACGCTCGCGCCCGTGAGATGCGGCCGCAGGCATAGTCTCTTAGCGCCGCGCTCCGTTTCGTGCCCTTTGATCCAGTATGTGTCCATGCTGTCGCGGGCCGGGTGTTCCGAAGCGAAATTCAAATTATCGAAGGCATAGAGTTCACTCGTTATCTCAGGTTCGCTGAAGATCTCAAACGAAAGGGAACGGAAAGCGTCATTAAGGTCATAGCACATCTGCGTGATCGGGTGAAGCCCGCCTTGGAACGGTTCTATTCCAGGGACCGTTATGTCAGCAATCCCTTCTACCAAGGACGAACTCTTAAGGATCTCCTCCCTGCGCTCCTCTATAGCCGCGCTCAGCACGTCCTTGACATCATTCGCAGCCTGCCCGAGGATCTTCCTTATCTCTGGAGAGGCCTGGCCAACGCTTTTGAGGATCTGCGTAACCTCGCCCTTGCGCCCCAGAAGATTAGCGTGCACCGTCTGAAGATCTTCGGCGATCGACGTGCTGTTGATTTTTTCCATGCCGATTTTTTTCAGCTTCTCAAGTTTTTCAAAGATGCCAGTCTCCGCAAGTTTTTCCATGCCCTGTTTAGTAATTTCGTCCAACACTTGAAATTCCTCCACTATATATGCTCTAAAGCTCACTCCGGGGCGTTCCGGTTAAATTGATGTCTTCGGCATCGATTATGCCGGCGGCATCGTTTCCTCTTATCATCTTGTCCATATCCTCTTTATGGCCCAGCACCCACAGTTCGTCAGACTTATCAAACGGCCTTGAAGAGGACGGTACTGTCTGACGACCGTTGTTTTCGACAAGAACAACGACTACTTTGTACTTTTGGGAAAAACGCAGTTCCGCCAACGTCTTGCCTATCATCTCAGGTAAAGGAGAGATTTTCCCAAAAACGAAATCCCCTCCCTCAACCTTCGTAAAACGCGAATACCAAGGATATACAAGGTTCTCAGCTATTCTGGATCCCATATCAATTTCAGGCGAGACTACTTTGTGGGCGCCTACCCTCTTCAGCACTTTTACGTGCAGCGGATTGGACGCCCGCGCTATTACAAGCGGAACTCCGAGATCTACAAGTATGGACGTGCAAAGTATGCTGCTTTCGAGCGCTTCTCCTATAGTAACCACAGCGACGTCCACCTCTTTGGCTCCGATCTTAATAAGCGCGTTTTCGTCCGACACATCGAGCTGAGCAGCAACGTCTATCCTGTCGGCTATCTCAGCAACAGGGCCGGCCATTGAATCAACGCCTATAACGGTCTGTCCAAGCTCGGCAAGCTTATCGCACAGAGACCCCCCCAGCCGTCCAAGACCAACTATAAGAAAACTCTTCTTTGTATCCTTTTGCATTGCGCGGCGCCCCTTTGTTTTATCCTATGGGTATACTGGTATCCGGGTAATGGACATCAGATCCTTTGTCGGACGGGATTATTGAAGCAAAGAAGGATAGTATCCCAACCCTTCCCCAAAACATAAGCATCACAAGGATTATCTTGCCAAACGGCGAAAAATCAGGCGTTATGCCTAAGCTCAGCCCCACCGTACCCATCGCCGAGACAGCCTCGAACAGAACCTTGCTGAACGACATTCCGTCAATGACTGTCAGGAGAACCGCGCCCGTAAAGAAAGTGGTTACATATACGAAAGAGAGCGCCAGAGCCCTTCTTTCCGCGGTACACGGTATCTTCCTGCGCCGAAATACGTTCTCGCTTCTGCCGTGAAGCTCATCCCAGACAGCTATGGCAAGCACACCAAGCGTCGTCGTCTTTATGCCTCCTCCTGTTGAAGCCGGGGACGCGCCTATCACCATAAGCACTATCATTATGGCCTGCCCAAGGCCTGAAAACCTTACGGGTGATATGGTGTCAAATCCAGCGGTCCTTGTCGTGACACTTGCGAAAAGCGCGTTCCAAACCTTAGCCCACAGCGGCATACCGGCTAAAGCCCCGTTCCAGTCCGATATCAGGATCAAGACAGTACCGGCTGCAAGAAGCCACATCGTCACAGTTATAACGAGTTCAGAATAGTGAGAAAGCCTCTTGCCGGTCCTAGCCGCATCCCAGCAGTCCGCGAAAACGGGAAATCCTATCCCGCCAAGCACTATCAACGACATTATAGTCCCTGGGACGACAAAAGAGAGATGGAAATCGTTTAGTCCGTTAGGATATGTGGAAAACCCCGCGTTGCAAAAGGCGCTCACAGAGTGAAACAGTGCATTGTAGGCTGCGGTCCCTAGCGGCTCTTTGTGGAGCACAAAGCCGATAAAAAGCAATATCGCTCCCGCTGACTCGACGGACAGAGTGTATCGCACTATCATCATGAGAAGCTTCACGGCTCCGTGAACACCCTCCATCCCAAAACCCCAGAGGAACGATATGCGGCTTTTTATGCCTATTTTCTTGCCTGTGGCAAGTACCATCAGCATCATTCCGGTCATAAAACCGAGGCCGCCTATCTGTATCAGCAACAGAAGAACAAGCTGGGAGATAAGCCCCATGCCGCTGCCGACTTTCACGGTCGCAAGGCCTGTCACGCAGACAGCCGAAGTGGACATGAAAAGAGCGTCAACGAATGGCGTCCGCATGTGGTATATAAAATTATTGCTTGCCCATAAGAGAAAGGCTCCCGCCAGTATGACCAGCAGGAACCCTGATACAAAAATCTTCTCTACTTTGTACGACGTATGCAGATACAATTTTAAGACCCGGTCCTAAAGCGCCGTGCGAGCTTTCTCTACTAGTTCTGCGAACGCGGGCATATCATTTATGGCAAGGTCGGCAAGCATCTTGCGGTTTACCTTTATATCGGCTCTTTTAAGGCCGTTTATAAGCGCGCTGTATGCCATTCCGTTCGCGCGCGCGGCGGCGTTTATACGAACGATCCACAGCTTGCGGAAATCACGTTTCTTACGCTTGCGGCCGGAAAACGCGCTTGTCAGCGCGTGCAGGTAAGCCTCACGCGCACGGCGGTAGACGTTCTTCTTGCGCCCCCAAAATCCCTTGGTGATGCTGTACAGTTTTTTATGTTTGCTGCGGCTGGCGCTGGATCCTTTTACTCGCATTTCAATTTCACTCCTCTAAATTATTCTTCGATCGACACGTCCCAAAAGTTCAGGCTCATGCATAAGGCAGAAGCTTCTTAATGTGGCCGGCCACGCAAGCCGGCAGGATCCCCTTCTTCCTCAGAGACCTGAGCCTCTTTGAGCTCTTGCAAGAAAGAAGATGTCCGCGTCCGCTTTTTTTAAAGCTGACCTTTCCGGAACCTGTTATCTTGAAACGTTTTTTTGTGGCGGAGTGAGTTTTCATCTTGGGCATTGCACAGTTCCTCCTCTTATTCTATCCCTCGCGGGATTTGTCACACATATTTTTAATCTATAGATTCCGGCGCATGGCCCTGGGCGGCCCCAGCCGCCGGTTTAGCAGGTTTAGCCTTTGCTGCGGATACGCTGTCGTCCTGCTGTTTAACCGGTTTTCTCGCGGACTCCGACTGCGCGGCCGGCACGATCATTATCCTCATGTACGAACCTTCCATGCGCGGTTCCATCTCGACCTTGCCGTAGTCGCTGACAGCGGCCACAACTTTTCCAAGCACTTCCCTGCCCCTGTCCAGAAAGGCCATCTCCCTGCCGCGGAAGAATATAGAGACCTTCACGCGATGGCCGGCAAGAAGGAATGCCTTTATTGCCCTGACCTTGAAATCATAGTCGTGCTGGTCAATCTTAGGCCTCATCTTGATTTCCTTGATCGCCTGGTTCTTCTGCTTCTTTCGCGCGTCCTTGTCCCGCTTCTGCTGCTGAAAGCGATACTTCCCGTAATCCATTATGCGGCATACGGGCGGGGTTGCCTGCGGGGCTACTTCCACCAAATCCAGCTCCGCCGCTTCGGCCAGGGCAAGCGCTTCCTTCGTGCTCACCACACCGCGTTTCACGTTCTGCTCGTCTATGAGGAGAACCTCTGCCGCTTTAATGTCGGAATTTACGCGTGGTTCGTCGTCTTTGTTCGCTATGGCATTACACCTCCTGATGTTTTTAACGCGGATATAAAAAATGGGCTGAACGCGACACGACGCGCCCAGCCCATTGTAACAACAGCTTGAGAGTTGGCCTGACAGCATGTAAACCGGCAGGCGAGAGGCGCATCCTCTGCTTAAAAACCCGTTAATTTAAACCAGCCTGCAAATATTAGCATAGTCGCGCGGATAATGCAACCCAAGCCAGTGCCGGAATTCCATCCGCTCATTGGCCGCTGCGCAAGGACACGCTCACTTTTTCAGCGGATCGAATTCATCGCTAAGGTGCGCCGTAAATTCATCCATCGTCATGGAGCCGATATCCCCTTTGCTCCTGTCCCTTACGGCCACAGTCCCGCTCTCAGCCTCTTTGGCGCCTGCGACGAGCATATAGGGAACTTTTTGAAGCTGCGCGTCCCTGATTTTCTTGCCCAGCTTTTCGCCGCGGGGATCAAGCTCCGCACGTATGCCCAACCCTTTGAGCTTTTCTGAAATCATCGACGAGTACTCAATAAAATCTTCGCTTACCGGAAGGATCTTTACCTGAACGGGAGAAAGCCAGTAAGGGAAAGCTCCCGCATAGTTCTCTATAAGTATGCCCATGAACCTTTCAAGGCTGCCAAGCACCGTCCTGTGCAGCATTACAGGCCTATGCTCGGCTCCGTCGCTGCCTATGTATTTCATATCGAACTTCTCCGGCATCTGGAAGTCCAGTTGTATGGTGCCGCACTGCCACGTGCGCCCTATGCAGTCCTCAAGGTGGAAATCTATTTTGGGGCCGTAAAACGCTCCGTCGCCGGGATTGAGCTTATATGGCGTCTTGGTCTCCTCCAGAGCTTCCTTTAGGTTCTGTTCGGCCAGGTCCCAGAGCTTAATGTCTCCCATGCAGTCATCAGGCCTTGTCGAAAGCTCAACATAGTATTTAAAGCCGAACACATCGTTATAGACATACCTGTCAAGCTCCATGATGGCCTTTATCTCATCCTTGATCTGCTCCGGCGTACAGTATATGTGGGCGTCGTCCTGCGTAAACGCGCGAACGCGCATGAGGCCATGGAGGGCGCCCGAACGCTCATGACGATGTACGAAACCCAGCTCCGCCATCCTCAGAGGCAGGTCCCTGTAGCTGCGTATGTCGCTGTTATATACCAGTATGCCTCCGGGGCAGTTCATGGGCTTGATCGCGAACGGGGCCTCGTCTATCTCGGTGAAATACATATTCTCCTTATAGTGGTCCCAGTGTCCGGAGCGAAGCCACAGCGCGCGGTCAAGTATCATAGGCGTCTTTATCTCCACATAGCCGCGCTTTGTGTGCTCCTTGCGCCAGAATTCTATCAGCTTGTTCATTATGACCATGCCCTTGGCATGGAAGAACGGGAAGCCAGGGCCCTCCGCATGCAGGCTGAACAGGTCAAGTTCCCTGCCAAGTTTGCGATGGTCGCGCGCCCTTGCCTCCTCAACCCTGCGAAGATAGTCCTTAAGCTCCTCCTCTGACCCGAATGCCGTGCCGTATATACGCGTCAGCATCTCGTTTTTTTCGTCCCCGTGCCAATACGCACCGGCAAGGGACAGAAGCTTGAAGAACTTGCAGCAGCCGGTATGAGGGACATGCGGCCCACGGCAAAAATCGACGAACCCGTCTTCCCTGTAGACAGAGAGCACGACGCCCTCCTCGATGCCCTCTATCATCTCCGCCTTAAGGTCTTCACCAAGATCCGTAAAAAGCTTGAGTGCTTCCTGTTTAGTAAGCTCCTCGCGCACGAACGGGTTCTTCTCCTGCGATATCCTGCGCATCTCGGATTCTATCTTGGGAAGGTCTTCGTCCGATATCGGATCTGGGAACCTTATATCATAGTAAAAACCGTCCTTTATCGACGGGCCTATGCCGAACTTTGCCCCAGGGAATAGCCTCTTCACAGCATGCGCCATGACATGCGCAGTCGAGTGGCGAAGGATGTCAAGCCCCTCTTCTGAGTCCGAAAACAGCGGAGTTATTTCCGCATCCTTGTCCAACACGGCGTCACAGTCGACAATCACGCCGTCAACCTTTGCTCCCACCGCCTTTTTAAGGTGCCACTCTTCCAAAAGCCGACGCACGGACGCGCTCTTTGCTTCAAAAACTCTTCCGTCAGGGCTAAAAAAACGTGCCATCAGATATCCCTCCTGTATAAACTGCGGTCGGCGGCCATATCAGGCGGCCTTACTTCCTTCCGGTACTTCCGAACCCGCCCGAAGAACGGTCCGTACCGCCGAGATCGTCTGTCTCGACGATCTCAGCCCTAACTACTGCGGCAAACACCATCTGAGCTATCCTGTCGCCGATTTCTACGACAAAATCATTTTTGCCGTGGTTGACCAGTATCACGCGAACCTCGCCGCGGTAGTCAGAGTCGATTGTTCCAGGAGAGTTGAGAACGGTGACGCCGTGCTTGAGCGCCAGGCCGCTCCTTGGCCTTACCTGAGCCTCAAACCCCTCGGGCAGCTCCAAATAAAGCCCTGTCCCTACGCAAGCATATTCGCCCGCGCGTATGACCAAAGACTCCGAAGCGCGCAGATCCATACCGGACGCCCCCGACGTCGCATACCGCGGAAGCGCTGTGTCGCCTGATTTTTTTAATTTTACAGTAATACTTTCCATGCCTAAGACCTAGCTTCTATGCTCTCTCTCGAAACGGCGCGGCATACGGCGGTCCCCTCCGCGGTCCTTTCTATCGAAGGAACCCTCCTTACGAGGCCTGTCTCCTTCGTCGCGTTTCTGGAAACCGTCTCTTTTGGGGCCTTCGCTTTTTTGCAGCAAAGCGTACCTTTCCTCTCGCTCTTTCTCTATCTCGGCCTGCTCGGCGAACTCCGGGTCCTTAGCAAGTTCGTCAATTTTGTCCATGATACGCTTGCGGCTGAGGTTAACCCTGTGCATATCGTCTATCTCCTTGACGGTCACAAGCACCTTATCGCCTATGTTGAATATATCCTCAAGCTTTGGAATGTGATGCGCGCTGACCTCGCTGACATGCAGGAGACCTTCCTTGCCGGGCAGTACTTCAACGAACACACCGAAGTTGAGCATCCTCGTGACAGTCCCTACGAATGTCTCTCCGGCCTTGACCTCATGCACAAGGTCGCTTATTATCCTGACAGCAGACTCCGCCGCCTCATTGTTCACAGCCGCGACATACACGCGCCCGCTGTCGTCCACATCGATCTTTGCCCCTGTCCTCTGTACGATGGAGCGGATCATCTTGCCGCCGGGCCCTATCACGTCGCGTATCTTATCAGGGTCGATGTTCAATGTCATTATTTTGGGCGCGGTCAGAGACAGATCCTCGCGCGGCTCCGATATAACGGCGTCCATTACGTCCAGTATTCGCATACGTCCGGCCTTAGCCTGCGAAAGAGCTTTGATGAGCACGTCTCTCGTTATGCCGCCGGCCTTATTGTCCATCTGAAGCGCAGTCACTCCGTCACGCGTGCCGGCGACCTTGAAGTCCATATCGCCGTAATGATCCTCAAGCCCCTGGATGTCCGTAAGGACTTCCATTTTTTCCCCGTCAGACATAAGCCCCATCGCGATCCCGGCCACGGCTTTCTTGATCGGCACCCCTGCGGCCATCATAGCAAGGCTGCCGCTGCACACGCTGGCCATGGAGCTTGAACCGTTGGATTCAAGTATGTCGGACACCTGTCTGACCACATATGGGAAGCTCTCTTCGTCAGGCAGAACCGCGCGCAGCGCTCGTTCGGCAAGCGCGCCGTGCCCTATCTCCCTGCGCCCTGGTCCGCGCATCGGACGGACCTCTCCGACAGAGTATGGCGGGAAATTGTAGTGGAGTATGAACCTCTTAGCCGGTTCATCGAGCTTAAGACCGTCGAGGATCTGATCGTCTATGCCCATCATCCCAAGCGTAGTCACGCCGAGAGACTGCGTCTCCCCCCTCGTAAACAGAGCGGAGCCATGCGTCATTGGAAGCACATCCACTTCGCATGTTATCTGGCGCAGTTCGTCCATGGCGCGCCCGTCCGGGCGGCGCCTTTCGTCAAGCAGAAGCTTCCTTATGCATCTTTTGACCATCCCGTCCATAGCGGCAGAGATGTATTTTTCGCATTCTGGGCGGCATATGGCAAAGTATTCCTCCGCCCTCTGCTGCGCGGCCGCTATGGCAGCGCTCCTGGCCTGTTTCTCATGTATCTGCACAGCGGCGTATATGTCGCTGTAAATCTCTTTTTCCATCCATTCGTCTATCTCAGGAATAACCTCAGGCGACGGCAGATCGGCCTTCGGCTTGCCGACACGCGCTCGCGCGTCATCGATAAAATCAACTATTTTGAGTATAGCCTCGCTGGCAAGCTCAAGAGCATCGACAAGCAGGTCCTCGGACACCTCCTGCGCACCCGCCTCGACCATCGTTATCCCACCGCGGTGGCCGGCGACGATTAAATCGAGCGTGCTGTTGGGCATATCCTCCTCGTTTGGATTCACTACAAGCTCACCGCCGATGCAGCCTATGCGAACCGCGCCTATGGGGCCGTCCCAAGGTATATCGGATATGGAAAGAGCCATCGACGCGCCGTTTATCCCCAGTATATTCGCCGGGTTGGTCTGGTCCACAGACATAACCGTAGCGACTATCTGCACATCATTCCTCATCCATTCCGGAAATAGGGAGCGCACGGAGCGGTCTATCACCCTTCCGCTCAATATGGCTGTCTCCGACGGACGCCCCTCGCGTTTGATGAACCCCCCCGGGACCTTGCCGGCCGAGTAGAAACGCTCTTCAAAGTCTACCAAAAGCGGGAAAAAATCAAGCCCCTCTCTGGGCTTATCTGACATCACGGACGTTACGAGAACGACCGTGCTGCCGTGCCTGGCCAAAACCGCCGCGTTGGCTTGTTTCGCGAGACGCCCTACTTCAAACGACATTTTTTTGCCGTAAAACTCCATTTCAAAAACTTCTTTCAT
>Ga0307367_100127_pt1 | contig 9476 bp, 4 predicted proteins | sample AAT_RA_Lys2_MT_FD_194610 | JGI IMG/M metagenome (GOLD analysis project Ga0307367, IMG submission 194610) | Metatranscriptome of enriched activated sludge microbial communities from anaerobic digester in WTTP, New Holstein, Wisconsin, United... | ecosystem: Engineered > Bioreactor > Anaerobic >... | reverse complement strand
CACAGCGGTTCGATTGCCAACATTGACTCAGGCCCGCTGGGGCAGCGTACCGACAAAAAAAGAGGAGGTTACCGCAGTGAGCGATCGCATGGTGCCCATCCCGTTTGGGAAGATCATGAGCTGGATATTTAAGGAGAGATCTGAATTTGGCAGCATCTTTGGCGTCAGGCCAGCGTATGTTCATAATGGAGGGCTTATCCCGTATTTAGGCGAGCATCTGGAGATGCCGTTCGGCCCGGCAGCCGGTCCTCACACACAGCTTGCGCAGAACATAATCGCGGCGTACGCGGGCGGCGCGCGCTTCTTCGAGCTAAAGACGGTTCAGACCCTTGACGGAGAGGATCTGCCCGTGTCAAAGCCGTGCATCGACGCGCGGGATGAGTGTTACAACGTGGAGTGGTCGACGGAGCTTCGCGTCAACGAGGCGATGGAAGAGTATATAAAGGCTTGGTTCGCGCTCAAGCTTATATCGGCAGAGTTTGGACTCGGCAGCCCGCGCGGCTTTATGTTCAACATGAGCGTAGGCTATGACTATGATGGAATCACATCCGCTAAGATAGACTCATTCATAGAGGGGCTCAGGGACGCATCCTCAACCGATGTCTGGGGCGATTGCACAAAGTGGGCCGGCGCTAACCTGCAGATGTTCGACCGCGTGGACGCGGACTATATACGATCTGTGTCGCCTGCCGTGTGCGGCTCGATAACGCTTTCAACACTGCACGGATGTCCGCCGGAAGAGATAGAGCGCATAGCGTCTTACCTCATAAAGGAAAAACGTTTGAACACGTTCGTCAAATGCAACCCTACGCTGCTTGGATATGACTTTGTGCGCGCTGCCGCGGACGACCTGGGATTCGGGTACCTGAAGTTTGATGACCATCACTTCAGGGAGGACCTTCAGTTCAGCGACGCGGTCCCAATGTTCAAAAAGCTCCTCGCGGCGGCGGAAGAGGCCGGAGTTGGGTTCGGTGTGAAGCTTACCAACACGCTTCCCGTTGACAACAGCGGCGGCGTCCTAAGCGGCGAAGAGATGTACATGTCAGGCAGGGCGCTGTTTCCGCTGACGGCCGAGCTTGCCGCGCGTTTTGCCGCCGAGTTCGGCGGCAAGCTTCGCATATCGTGGTCAGGAGGCGCCGACAGCAAAAACATACGCGGGATCTGCGAAGCCGGCATATGGCCCGTCACGTTCGCCACGACGCTGCTTAAGCCCGGCGGGTACGGCAGGATAAGGCAGATCGCCGACGCGCTTTCCGGCTTTGACGCGTCGGCCGCGGATAGGGTTGACGCGTCGGCCGTATCGCGCATAGCGGCCGACGCCCGCGCCTCTCGCCGTTACCGCAAGCCCGCAAAGCATACGGCCCCGCGCAAGACTGCAGAGCCTGCGCCTCTGCTTGACTGTTTTGCCGCGCCGTGCTCAGAAGCATGCCCAATAAATCAGGATATTCCGGAATACATATCGCTTGTGGGAGAAGGCCGTTGCGTTGAAGCGCTCGGCCTTATACTTGAAAAAAATCCGATGCCGTTCACCACGGGGACAATATGCGGCCGGACGTGCTCGGCGAACTGCACGAGGAACTTCTATGACGAGCCTGTGCGCATACGCGGAGTCAAGCTTGAAGCCGCGGAAAAAGGCATAGCCGGGGTAATGCCGCGGCTTACGCGCGCGGATCTTCGGACAAAATCCTCCGTGGCAGTGATAGGCGGCGGTCCGGCAGGCATTGCGGCGGCGTATTTCCTGCGCAGAAGCGGCATAAGGGCCGTGGTCTTCGAGAAGGGAGAACGCCTTGGAGGAGTCGTCTCATCTGTGATCCCCGATTTCAGGATATCGCGTCGGGCCGTTGAGATGGACGTTGAGATAGCGCGAAAGACAGGCGTGGAATTTGTGACGGGGTCCGAGCAGCGCTCTGTAAAGCGCCTGCGCGGGATGGGTTATAAGTACGTCATTTTCGCGACCGGCGCGTGGAAGAGCAAGAAACTTGATCTCAAAGGCGGCGTCTGCACAGACGTGTTCGATTTCCTGCGTAAATTCAAGGACGCGCCGGAAAGCCTCGCGCTCGGGCGTGATGTGGCCGTGATAGGCGGCGGGAACAGCGCCATTGATGCCGCGCGCGCCGCAAAGAGGGTGAGGGGCGTCGAAAACGTCCGTGTGGTCTACCGCAGAACGAAGCGTCTGATGCTCGCGGACGAGGAGGAGCTCGAACTTGCTCTTAGCGAGGGTGTCGAGTTTAAAGAGCTTCTGGTGCCGATCTCGCACGAGGGAGGTTCTCTTGTATGCGCGGCCGCCGTTCTTGGCGAGCCCGACGGCAGCGGCCGAAGCTCGTTTAAGGTTACTGACAGGATCGTCTCCGTCCCTGCCGACACTGTGATATCGGCCGTCGGCGAATCGGTCTGCTCCGAGATTTTCAAGGAAAACGGCATAGATCTGCAAGAGGACGGCCTTGCCGTCACGGACCCCGCAACGCTTGAAACCAACGTAAGCGGCGTATATGTCGCGGGCGACGCAAGGAGGGGACCTGCCACAGTGGTGGAGGCGATAGCCGACGCAAGGCGCGCGGCGGACGCCATAGCCCGCGCGGAGCGTCTCGCTGCAAGCTCGGCTTGCGCCTATGTCAAGCTTGACCCCGGCTGCGCGCGCGACAGGAAGGGGATAATAGCCGAGGCGGGCGAATTGTGCGACGAGCCGGGGAGGTGCCTTGAGTGCGGCACCGTCTGCGAAAACTGCGTGGACGTATGCCCCAACAGGGCCAACGTGTCGGTGCGCGTTCCGGGCATGGAACAGCCGCAGATAGTCCACGTGGACATGATGTGCAACGAGTGCGGCAACTGCACCGCGTTCTGTCCGTGGGACAGCTCTCCTTACAAATGCAAGCTGACATATTTCACCGGCGCGGACGCCTTTGACGACAGCGAAAACAGCGGTTTTTTACCATTGGGCGGCGGCGTATACAGGGTCAGGCTTGGCGGCGAGGTTTATACATGTTCGCTGCCTGATGAGATCCGCATGCTGCCGGAAGGCGTGGGCGCCTTGATAATGGCGGCTGATGAACAGATCCCGCTTTGACGGGGAGGAGGTTCTGATATGATTGAATTTACCGTCAACGGACAGCGGGTTACGGCATATCGCGACGGCAAGCTTATAGATTTTTTAAGGGACGAGCTCGGGCTTCTGTCCGTCAAAAACGGCTGCAAAGAGGGAGCCTGCGGCACATGCACGGTTTTGGCGGACGGCAGGGCTTGCAAGGCCTGTGTCCTGTCGCTTAAAAACATGGCGGGTAAGAACGTGGTGACGGTTGAGGGCCTCAGCGAACGAGAGAAAGCCGTGTACTCTTACGCGTTCGTATTCGCAGGCGCCGTGCAGTGCGGATTCTGCACTCCCGGCATGGTCATGAGCGCCAAAGGGCTGATAGACTCAGTGCCCGCCCCGTCAGCCTCTCAGGTAAAGGATGCGATAAAAAATAACATATGCCGCTGCACCGGATATAAAAAGATAGAAGAGGCGATACTGCTTGCGTCGCGCATGCTGCGCGAAGGGCTGCCGGTGCCTGAAACGCGCTGCTCCGGCGCGGTGGGTGAGAGCATGCCGCGCGTGGATGCCGCCCAAAAGACGCTTGGTCTCGCGAAGTACGCGGCCGACATAAGGCCTCAAGGTATGATATTTGGCTCGGCCGTACGAACGGAACACCCGCGCGCGATCATAAAGTCCATAGACACATCCCGCGCAAAATCAGTGCCCGGAGTCGTCGGAGTCTATACCGCGTCCGACCTCCCGGGCAAGCGCAAGATAGGGCATCTGGTGAAGGACTGGGACGTTATCATACCTTGCGGCGACAGTACTCGCTACGTAGGCGACGCGGTCGCTCTCGTCGCGGCCGAAACTGAGGACGCGCTTAACGAGGCTAAGAAGCTCGTGAGGGTCGAGTACGAGGTTTTGAAGCCGCTGAGTTCTCCGTCTGAATCGCTGGCGGACGGTGCCCCGTTAGTGCACGAAGGAGGAAACGTCGTTTCCAGAGAGCGCCTTGTGCGGGGAGACGCGGATTCGGCTATAGCAAGATCAAAATATGTGGTTACCAACCACTACAGCCTGCCGTTTACAGAGCACGCGTTCCTGGAGCCTGAGACCGCCGTAGCGTTGGTCGAAGGCGGCGGTGTAGTGAGGATCTTTTCCGGGGACCAGGGCGTCTACCAGACCCAAAGGGAGTGCGCGGAGGCGCTGGGGATCTCGCCTGACTTGGTTCGCGTGACGGCCGCAGCCGTCGGCGGGGCCTTTGGCGGCAAGGAGGACATGAGCGTGCAGCACCACGCCGCGATTCTCGCGTACCTTACGGGACGTCCGGTCAGGGTCTCTCTGTCGCGCGCCGAGAGCCTCAGGGTTCATCCCAAAAGACATGCCATGGAGATAGATATGACGACGGCGTGCGACGAAAACGGCGTGCTGACCGCGATGAAGGCGGTCATAGTCGCAGACGCCGGAGCGTACGCGTCGCTGAGCAGGCCCGTGCTCCAGCGCGCCTGTACGCACGCGGCAGGCCCGTATAACTATCAGAACATCGACGTGACGGGCACGGCAGTCTACACAAACAACCCTCCGACCGGCGCGTTCAGGGGGTTCGGCGTGACGCAGAGCTGTTTTGCCATAGAGTGTAATATTAACAGGCTCGCCGAGATGGTCGGCATATCTCCATGGGAAATACGCTACAAAAACGCCATAAGGCCGGGTCAGATACTGCCCAACGGACAGATAGCCGACGATACGACGTCGCTTGAGGAGACGCTGCTCGCTGTCAGGGACGAATACTGCCGCCACAAGTATTCAGGCATAGCTTGCGCCATGAAAAACGCCGGGCTTGGGGTGGGGGTGCCGGACGTCGGAAGATGCAGGCTCGCCGTGAGGGATGGCTGCGTGCGCATCGCGACAAGCGCCGCGTGCGTCGGACAGGGGCTCGGCACGGTGCTTACGGAGATGGTGTGCGATGTAGCCGGCGTATCGCCGGATATTGTCGTCCATGACCCCGCGGACACGTTCTTGACACCGGACTCCGGCAACACAACGGCGTCGCGTCAGACGGTTATCACTGGAGAAGCGACCAGGCGCGCGGCCCTTAAGCTCAGGTTGGCCCTTGAGGGCGCGACGCTTTTCGACCTTGAAGGCACGGAATACTACGGCGAGTTTGAAAGTGTCACGGACAGCATGGGCTCTGACAAGCCTCACCCGGTAAGCCACATAGCCTACAGCTACGCGACGCAGGTCGCCGTATTGGACGACGACGGCAAACTGGTTAAGTTCATAGCCGCCCACGACGTCGGCAGGCCGATAAATCCCAAGGGCGTCGAGGGCCAGATAGAGGGCGGGGTTGTAATGAGCATGGGGTACGCTCTTACGGAGAGCTATCCTCTTGAAGATTGCGTGCCGACGGCCAGGTTCGGCACTTTGGGGCTCTTACGCTCGACGATGGTGCCCGAGATAGAGACGATGCTTGTCGGGCGCGACGGCGGGAGCTTTGCGGCAGGAGCTAAGGGGGTGGGGGAGATAGCCGCCATACCGGGCGCTCCGGCGATACAGCTTGCCTGCTATAAATACGACGGGAAATTCAGGACATCTCTGCCGCTTGAGGATACCGCATACTCAAGGAAGAAGCAGGCCTGACCAAACATACCTTTTAAACGGAAAAGCCGAGGCTGGACGCGCCTCGGCTTTCTGACAGCACAGGCTCATGACATGTTTGAGCTGTGAAACTTTATGCTTCTATTATTTGCCGCCGCATCCGCCGCCGCATCCGCCGCTGCTGCCGCCGCCGTCGCTGCCGCCGCCTCCGCCGCCGCCGGCGGACTCCTTGGCCTTCTTCACCTCTTGCGCGCCTTTTGCGCCGGGAGTATCTGGTTTATCAGCGTTCATGATCCAGTCTATCCAGAAGTCCTTCGTTCCGTACGCGATGTTCGTTATAATTTCAGCAACGCCCTTGCCTGGATTTACCACGGTCGTGGTAACAGAAGACCATTTCGAAATGGTGTTTGGAATCTCCATCGTCTTTGGGTCTACCTCATTGCCTGCGATAGTCTCGACGAAAGTCCATAGGTCGCTTGCTGCCTCAAAGCTGCCGCCAATAATGCTGCCTATTGCCAATATACAGCCTAATGTCGTTGCAACTGCACCCGCCCCGGGTCCCGCCAATGCACCACCAGCAAACAATCCGGCCGTCGCGAGTACCACACCTGTAACTAGCTTAAGACCCGTGACAGTTACGTTTACGGCGTAGCTGTTGGCGATATAGCTATACGCGTCCGCCATAGCCTGAGACATCCTCTGGCCAATAGTTTTGTAGTCCGAAGGGTTGAGTTGGTCTACGTTATTTGCAATAGTATCCGCGGCTGCGGCCGTGCTCTTGAACGAGTCTCCGAGATGTCCCATGAACGAGCTTACGGAATCAAAAAGGCCCGCGCTGGCGGGGGTGCCCAGCATCTGGCTGAGGGCCGTCGCAAACATGGCCTGTTCGTCCGGCGTCATGTCCATCATCGCGATCCTGGCGAGCCTTATGTTGCTCTCGTACCTCCGGGCGCTTGACGCGAGGTCCTTCATCTGGAGCTTGATGACAAAGCGCATGGCCTTGATCTCTTCCTCTGTCGGTGGCTTCTTGCCCCTGTCCGCGTCGTAGCCTGTCTTAAAGAAGTAACGCAGCCCCATCTCTGCGTTCGCGTATGCCTCGCAGAAGCGCGCGTGTTCCTTCTTCATCGCGTTTATATACTTTTGCGGCAGTTTGATTTTGGTTACTACAGGGCCCTCTTTCTGCGCCGCAGCCTGAGGAGAGCCGCTTTTTGCCGCCTGCTTGACCGCGGCTGGCTTTGACGCCGCGCCCGACCTGTCGGGGTTCTCATACTTTGAGGCAAGCGCCGCGTGAGCCGAGCTTGGCGTGCACGCGGCGAAGAACGCCAGGACAACCGCGTATAAAATCTTCACTCTGAACGTTTTAGACACAGCATATACGCCTCCTTCGACGACAAGAAGTTTTCTGACTGTTTTCTCCCTAACGGCAAAATCCGCAACAGCTTTGCTCTGCTAGTATATTATTATAAAATGGAAACATAAAAGTCAATACTAAATCGCATAAGCCGTTGTTCCTACTCATGCGGAGCTTCGCAATGCGGCACGTAAAATGAAAAGGCCGAGAGCGTATCCCCGCCCCCAGCCTTTTGTGTCTGTGACAAATCCTTCCAATTTACCGCGCAGCAATAACCCGATCTAGTTGCATCCGCATCCGCCGCCTCCGCCGCCGCCTCCGCCGTTTCCGCCGCCGCTTCCGGCTGACTCCTTACCCTTCTTCACGTCTTGCGCGCCTTTTGCGCCAGGAGCGCTTGGGTCTTCGGCAGACGAAATCCACGATGTCCAGAAATCCTTCGTGCCGGACAGGATATTGGTGATTATTTCCAGTTTGCCCTTACCTGGGTTGACGATCGTCACCGGCAGCGACGTCCATTTGGAAGCGTCGTCTATAGGCTTTAAGTCGTTGGGGTTTGTCTCCTTGCCCTCGATCGCGTCGATGAAACCGCAAGTCGCACTCACAAATTCAAAACCTCCGCTGATCAAGCTGCCTATTGCTACAACGCAGCCAGTCGCAGCTACGGCTGGAGCCGCGGACCCGGCCATTGCCGCGCCGCCTACAAACCCGGCGACAGAGAGAATTGTTCCTGTCACAAGCTTAGCGCCCGTAGCCAGAACGTTTGCCGTGTAGCTTGAGGCGAAACTGTCGTAAGAGTCTTTGAGCTTTTCACCGATGGTTTTGTAGTCAGAGGGGTTGACATTATCTATACCGAGACTTACGGTTTCGGACTTGACTGCCGTGTTGGAGAGCGCGTTTTCAAAACCCGCCATAGACGCGGCGAGGCTTCTTGTCTCAGCGCAGGCCGGCGTGCCCAATATCTGGCCGAGCGCCGACGCGAAGAAAGCCTGCTCTTTTGGCGTCATGTCCAACATCGCTATCCTTGCCAGCCTTATGTTGCTAGCGTACCTCCTGGCGCTTGACGCGAGATCCTTCATCTGGAGCTTGATGACAAAGCGCATGGCCTTGATCTCTTCCTTTGTCGGGGGCTTCTTACCCCTGTCCGCGTCGTAGCCTGTCTTAAAGAAGTAACGCAACCCCATCTCAGCGGTGGCGTAAGCCTCGCAGAAGCGCGCGTGCTCCTTCTTCATAGCGCTGATATATTTTTTAGGCAGATCAAAGGACGCCGTGACCTTCCCGTTTTCGGTGTTTGACTGCGCGCGCGGCTGTACTTTAGATTGCGTCACTGTCTTGACGGCAGTCTGTTTGGGCAAAACGCCGGCCGACATCTCCGCGTTTTCGTACTTGAGAGCAAGCGCGGCGTGAGCTGTGTCCGGCGCGAAGATGACAAAACATACGAAGACAAGAGCGGGTACGATTGACGATTTAAATGTGCGCGGCATGACCATTCGCCTCCTTTAGGCTCAGAAGCTCTCTTTTTCGCTGCGCTTCTGTTCGATGTAGCCCAGGACGTTATCCGCTATCGTTTTTGCGATCGTGCCGCTTCTCAGGCTGAGCCATTTTTTGCTGCCCTCGCGGTAGATCTCTTTGCCGTCTGAATATACGGACGACATCTTCACGTTGTATTTGCCCTTGTTCGTGTCGAAAATGAAGTAGTCCATCTCGTAGTCGATCCTCGCCTGCTTATACTTTGCCGGCAGATCCTGTCTCAGGCCGGCCTTGCCTTTGTCTGATAACACCACTTTAATCCAGCAGGATATTACGCCTCTGTTCTGCACAAGCGCGTTTGTGTTCAAATACATGTCGTAGCTGTCGTCGCGGTAAACCCTGACGAACTTTTCTCCAGCGGCCGACGCCGCCCCGCAAAAAAACACGGTTAAAAGAAAGAAAATCGTGGCGGCAAAAACCCTTTTTTTCATGCGTTATCCCCCCGGCTAGAAGTGTATGATCAGCGAGAAGCCTTGTATCATGCATATTATCAGCGATTGCGGCCGTAGCTGTCAATCTTGCGCGGCAAATATATCAGTGCTGATGATAATTCAGCATTTCATCATAGATTTGCGGCGGAACAGCTTACTGCCTGCATGTCTTATGGAATGGGACGGCGCGTATGTTAAGAGATGCTGTCTTTGCCGCCGGATGCCGTCATGTTGAAGCGGTCCTCTATCATTCTCTGCCTGTACGGCGCGTGCAGCAGCGCGTAAATGCCGGACGCCTCCTCTATGTAGCTCTTCGCGGATTTTGTCAGGATCTTGTCAAACTCTGCCGGGAGCAGCCCCTCTTCTTTCATAACTGCGAGGTATGCCTTCGCCATCGCGTGAACGGCTATCCACGACTTCTTTTGGATCGGGTCTGACAGCAGCTCTCCTATCTCAAGCGAGGAAAGCGCTTTTTGGTAGTCGCCGCGTTTTGCGTCCGCTATTGCCTTGAGGCTGTAAAGTATCGAGCCGCACCTGCCGCCCTGGCATTTCTCGAATATCT
>Ga0307367_100117_pt1 | contig 9717 bp, 1 predicted proteins | sample AAT_RA_Lys2_MT_FD_194610 | JGI IMG/M metagenome (GOLD analysis project Ga0307367, IMG submission 194610) | Metatranscriptome of enriched activated sludge microbial communities from anaerobic digester in WTTP, New Holstein, Wisconsin, United... | ecosystem: Engineered > Bioreactor > Anaerobic >... | reverse complement strand
TGAAAAACGGTTGATACTGACGGAGGCTGGTTTGACAGAGAAGCAAGCATGGAGGATTCCATCGCTGTGGACTGCAAATCCGCATCTTGATGTCACTGTGATTTGCTAAAAACCCTACCTGCCTTGTAAAGTAAGGCAAGCGCAAATGCAATACTTTTCAGAAAGGAGAAAATGCATGAGAAAAGCGCTAAGCTGGTTAGTAACCATCGTTATGACAGCCAGCATTTTACGAGTTGGATTTATTCCAACCCCTGCTCAGGGTGCTGAGAACACCAACGGCACCTTTATCAGCGTACGGTTTGTCCCTGTGGGATTTGACCGCGATGGTGAAGAGTTGGTGGGAAAAGACTTTCCCTGGCAGAAAGCAGGAGAACAGGTTTGGGGTAGAACCGGGTATAATATGCCGGATTCTCAGAAAGCCTTCGGTACTTGGACGTATACCAATACGGCCAATAACGTGACTTTGCAAATTTCCGACATCAATATCCCCGCTACTACCACAGAACTGACTGCTGTTCCTGTTCTGTGGACCGATTTTTATCTGACGGTCAATCCAGCCGGTGGACGCTCCCAGGAGTCCGAGCACTGGTATGCCGTGTATGATAACATCGGTCAGCTTTGGTTAGATCCGGACGGAAGATTTAACGATTGTCGTTATTTTGAACCGGCCGATCCGACCAACTTAAATGACAAGTACATCTCCGAATCCTGCAAGAACAACCCTCTGGCTCGCGTGGATCCCTCTACAGGGAACAACACCCAGGGACCTTATGTTCTTGACCAGGAGAATCCACGTTTCAATGCAACCGTGGATGAAGATGGGAACGCTGTCATTTATTTCTGGGACAAAAACCGTACTACCCGCGTATTTCGCATGGGCTGGGTGGACATGGTAGATTTCCCGCTTGACAGAGATAGTCAAGGAAATCTCATTGCTACCGAAGTTCAGGGAATTGAAGTGGAAGGTGCGGTAGATGTCGGTGTGTATGACTGGGACGCTTCCGGTGGAGCCAAAGTTGATGATTCCACCAGCTCCAATGTCAAAGGGTATGAGTTAGTAGACTTCCGGTATTGGGGATCCAATAACTTATCAGCCCCCTTGTCCGGCGGTGTGAATCAGGTTGCTGATTACCAGACTACTCCCTTAAAAACGTACAACTGGTACTACAACAGCTCTGACTTCTCTTCGGGTGCACCAACTTTGACCGCTCCCACGACTAGTAATTTATCCCCCAACATTGGCAGCATTAAAGTCAATGTAAACGATGAATTACACACCGGTTCCGGTACTGCCAATCTTCTGTCCGAAGATATCCTTGAAACTGGTACCTGGACCCCCGGAACGTATTGGGCGAATATTGACACGTATGACCCGGGCGAATTCATTTATCGCAAAGGGTATGGCTATGACGGTGGCAACACCCCGAACGAAGAATACTTCGTACAGGCTGGTGACATCCGATTAACCAACGTTTCGATCCATCGCAATGGCGAAACCAGAAACTATCCGGCCAACTCTATGGTCAAAAGTACGGATTGGGACTGGAATCTGATGCTGTATCGTTTCCCCGTGAATTTCGATGAAGAAGGTTTGCGTGTAGCTGCGGCTGATGACGAAGTACACGTTGACAACCGAAAGATTCCCGCTGATTTTGGTTGGGAAGATCTCTGGACTTCTTACGAATATGGCGAGTGGATTTACCGAGAAGTCGGTATGAATACAGCAACCCATGGTTATGTAACGGTTGGCGATTATCGTCTGACCAATGTGAATGGCATGGTCAACCTGGGAACCATGAAGAAGGACAAACACCGCGGATGGATCAATGCGGATGTGGACTTAGTACCTTCTGAAAATATGAATGGCGAATTAGTACCGAGAGTATTCGGCGATGGTCTCATCCTAGCTGAAGTTCTCTTTGGCGGATGCAATGCTCCGGCCTATAACCTGTCTGTAGAGACAGATATGTGGGAGGGCATGGTGCCATCCACCACCGCTGCTGCAATTCGTTCTCCGAACGATGATGTCAAGCCGGCTGCCCAGACAGTACAGAAAAATACTGTGTTGGATCCGACCGGTGCGAATTTCAACATTCCCGCCACCACTTTCCATAATGTGAACCTGAAATACCGTGAGTATATCGGCGTTCAGATCTGGAAAGACGACGGAGTTGACAATCATCTTGGCATCAATTATCCGAACAATCCTCCTCCGCCAGTGGATACCCTGTATCCTTACAACTTATCTGACGATTACCGTGCTGGTCGTACCGGTGAAGAATTCATCGGCGCTAGCAATGGTATGTACGCAGAAAAAGATTTTGGCCGTGACCTGCTTCCATTCCCCGGCGATATCATGTTTTACGATACCACTCAAATCGGTGGAAATGAAGATGGTTTATATGGCTGTGGCGAAGCGATTTACAAAGATGTAGACGGCAGCAGAATTGTTTCCGAAGGCGACAAACGTCTAACCGATGTCACTGTCACGATTGGTAACAACGTGATTAAGTACAAAGCAGGCACCACAGTCGCTGTCGGTGATGCCGATGCAGGCTTAAACCTGACGAATTTCCATGCGTTTAACCTGTTCTTTGATAAGAATTGGCCCGAAAAGGACATCCCGTTCAACTGGACATATGATGTGGGCGAAGAGATTTACTCTTTACCAATTACCGACGTGGAACCGGATGGCGTTTACGAGACCAATCTCGGGTATTTAGGCAATAATTACAATTTCTATATGGGCATCCAGGAATTGGATGACGGTGGCGCCTATGTGAACATGTATGAAAATGTTGTGTACATGGACGTGGACGCTTCTGGTACAGCGACCCCCGGCGATATCCGTATCTATGACGGTACCGGTAAATGGGGTCATGGCTCCATACTTAATTGGAAAGATATAGATTGTCTGGGCAACTGGACCTATATCACTCCGCCTACGTATCAGATTATTCAGAGAATGGTAGACGGCTATCCAGCTGTTTATGTAGATGTAAACGGTGACTTACTGGTGAACACCGGCGATATCCGTTTAACCAAAATCAAAACCTACTTACCTTACACCATTGTCAAATCGACCGATACCGATATTTCCCCGATCAATCCCGATACAGACGTAACCAATATCACTTCTTCTATCTCATTGTTTGATACCACTTACCGTAATGTCGTTGTCTATGATTTTGATGGCAATCAGTACATTAATGACGGCGATATGTGGATCACTCCTTACGCTCTTCGCAATGGCGATACCCGTTTGACAAATGTTACGATCTCAGATGTAACTTATGTTTGCGGATCCGTTTTAGGCGAAAAGATGGATATGTGGATCAACGAGAATCCAATCCATGGTCTGTCTATGGGCAAAAACAGCAATTTCCGGTTTATCGATTGGGAAGTATATCCCTCCGCCAAGATCGGGATGAATGTGAAGATTGACAAGCCCTTCAAAGTAGAGCAAACCTCTCAGATTGATGTGACTGTTGATCCTGCTCCAAGGCCAGCCAGATGGGTTGACGGCGTGTACTATCCGCCGGAAAAAGTGTACATTCTGGTTCAAAATACCGAAGGACCAGTATCAGAAAAGATCTATGAAGATTACAAGGTCATCACAGCCGAGAATCCTATTGCTACTTTCCAGTTCACTCCTTACCGTGGTACATGTCCATCCAACGGACAGAGCGCCGGTTGGAGAAAAACGACAGTAAAAGGGATCAATGGTTTTGTACTGCAGGATTACGACAACAGAGTCCGTATCGTCGCTATCAAAGAGGACGGTGGCGTAGCCGAACCTGCTCCCAAAACCTACTCTTTCGCTGACGGAAAGATTACCGCTCTTCCGATTGTCGACCCGTTCTGGGCGATGCACACCAACTTGAACAAACGTTGGGGTCAGGCGAAAGGCAACGTAGCTTTCAATCCGCCCAGATACCAGGTTCCTCCGTTTACCGAAGAGATGATGAACACGTTCGATTGTTTTGCCCAAGCAAAGTATGAAATCGCTCCCGAAGATATCGATTTCGTATCCAACAAAAAGTGTTTGGGTGTGTTGGATCAAAGATTCCCGAACTTGACTATTAAGTTGACGGATGCTAACAATCCAAACGATGTCAACGATCCGAACGGATTACGCATTTCTGTTCCCACTGGCGAAGGTCAGAACGTCGGTGTGATGTACAACGCGCACAATGGCGGTATTGACTACTTGTTTACCGCAGCCGGTTTGGACCAATATGGCAACCCGGATTTCGAAGAGAGATTCATCGTTCAGGTCAATTTGGACGGTACTTACCTCTATTGGCACTGGGAAGATAACTATCCGCTAGGACTGTTTGATGCTTCCGACGAGTTATACTCTCCTGTAGCCTTATGCGGTAACGACCGTATTCCGAACTATACCGAAAGCAAAGAAAGACCGAACTTTATCGACGCGGACTGTTCATTGGGTACCGGTAGCTGCACTGTTTGCGGAGAAGGTTTCCCTGAACTTTCCAAGATCAGCTACGGCGATAAATTTGCCGATTTCTATGTGATTACGTATGGTGTACCTGCCTATCTGATGAACTATGGCGTACGCTCCACCACAGATGATGGCGGAGAACTCCAATTAGCGATCGCTCCGCGCGATGCCGCTACCAAATTACAGCTCCGAATCTACACTTTCAACGTTCTGTTTGATTACAACTCCACCATTAAACATCCTCCTTATTTCATCATCGATAAGAACATCCCCAATTTCGACACCGATTTCATTCACGAAACTGGTAATTACATGACCGGTTTGCGTACCTATGAAACCATGGGTATTGATTATTGCGGCATTAAAGAATTTAAAGTACTGCCACCCGATCCGTATGTGAACTTTGTTGAACTGTCAATCGTTGACCACGCTTTACAGAACTCCAGAGTCAACTACACGACCGGTCCGTCTGCTCTCTCTCCGTTAAATGTACCTACCCCGCAAATCCAAGCTCCTTACCAACCGATGATTTTAGACGTTGGCAAAGATATGCGCGGATATCCCGGTGGACAGACTCATACCGGCAGAGTGCAGGGTGTCGTCACCGCTGGTGGCGTCACCAGAACCGATCAGGACCACAACGGTTGGAACGCTTATCCGGCTGTTTGGTGGTGGTATTGGTATGACAATGTGGACTATAATAACTTCACCGATTACAACCGTCTTGGAACGGAATTTTTCCCGTTAACCGATTATGGTATGTATTTCATCCTGAAAGACATCGATGGAAAACACCTCGGTTTTGGTGACAGATTCCCGATAGACCAGAGATTACGTCGTGTCGAAGTCAAAGGTCCTTTCGCCAGACCAAAATTATTTGATGAAGCAAACATTAAGTATGAATCTGATTATGAGTACAATGGACTTCGACATGTTCCGATCTCTTACGATTGGGATGGGGTCGTTGTTATTGATCCTTCCAATGATGAAGAAGAAGGATACTTCTATCAGTGCGGACAAGATTGGACTAACGTTGACTTAGAAGGCGCAAGCTATGCTCAAGTCAATGAAATCCTAAATGACAACCATCAGCTGGATTATCGTGGGCTGACCGATGTCTTCCGCTTTGAAGAGTTTATTCCGATCAGCTATGGCCGCGTTAATGTCACCGTCACACTTTGGGACGGTACTGTGAAGATCTTCCAGGATTGCTGCGCTGAACCGCCTACCGATGGTGTGGACGTGCACGCCCTTGAAGTGACCACAGACGTGGATACTGTTACTGCCGATTCAGACAACAAAGTCACCGTCACCGTGAAAGAGCACGAAGTGATGCAGGCTGTGCAACCAGCCAACGATGCTTATGTCTACGCATGGCAGGACAGAGGTATCCTGAACACCAGAACCAATCTTTATGACGGTGCTGGAGACGGTTGGGTCACCAATTCGCCTCATTCCTCTGATTTCTCCGCTTTATCGCCTCAGTATTTCACCGAGGACGATCTGAACGAAGACGGAAAGATCGCTTTCAGTGATTACGAAACCGAAATTATCGGTAGCTATGATTTAGCCACCAATACATGGACAGGCGGCGTGGTAGATGCCAGAACTTTCCAGAGAAACAATGGTCAGTACATCTTTGATTTTTCTGAGAGCAATGGTGCTCGTATCAACACAGTCGGTCTTGATTTCGGCGGCGCTAAAGGCGATCCGGATCACGTCGTGTCTGAGTTTGAGACTCTACCTATTATGATTACCGCTTATAAGTACGGCGACGATAACAACGACAGATCGTTCCGTCCTTTATACAGCTTCCCCGGTACGACACCTCAATACTCTCACGAAGTCTATCTGTCCGGTCAGAAATTCATCGAAGTGGCTCCGTTAATGGATCTCTCTGTATCCGTACAGCCCAATCCATTAACCGCCGGTGTCACTCCTGAATTGGTTGATCCGGTCTCTCCTCTCTCCTTTGTGCTCACCAACGAAGAAGGCAACCCGGTTGACCTAAGCCGTGGTGTGGCTGATTACGTTGGAAAATCCTTAGTAGAGACGGACGATATCTGGAATCACCTATTCAAAGATCCCCACCCGGACCCGCTTCCTGAATATTATTGGTTGAGAACTGACTTACATAACGATGATTCATCCAGAATCAGCAACCGTAAACTTTACTCGACCTCTGCTGCTCCGTTCCAGCCGATTACCGTGGACTTCTCCATGGCAAAAGACGGCAAGTATGCATTCCGCGGTTTCTGTGCGAACGATGAAGGGTCCTTCGATGTTTTCATCTACACCCCTGACCGCAAACACGCTGCGAAAGCTACCGTGAATGTCGTACTGCCCACTGCTGAATGGGCAATTGTGAACACCGAAGATCCTGCCGGTAACGAATTCCAGGTACCCGGTGAACCAGATTTTGCTTTAACTGCAGCTGATTGCAGGCTGTACCGTCTGCGCGTTACCGCGAAAAATGCCCAGGGCTTACTCCTCAAAGGCGTGACCAAGGGTGTTTCCACGTGCGGCGGCGGTATCAAGAATACAGCCAGATTTACGACGTACTCCACTCGACCTGGTTCCTTTGACTTTACCGAAAAAGACCGTTACCTATTTGCAGAGCATTTCCTACAGGATCTCTATCCGTACACATTGAACATCGGTTACGATTTCAATGACAATGGAAAGATCGATTGGCGTAACGCTGAATTATTCAGCCTCGGTGCTTTCACGCACAAACAGAATCGTGATGGTCAGTTAACACTTGGCCAAGTCTACTACAATACCACTTTGATCCGTTACGATGAAGAAAGTATTAAAGGCGGATGGGACATCACTCCCAATCCTAATTTAGTACCGCCTACCACCGGATGGGGATTGGGAGCTATCTATAACAGCGCCCACAAAGGCGGGTACTTGTTTGCTGACATCGATGGCGACAAGAAGTTGACCTATCATGACTCCCTCGGTTTGGACGTCAACGCCCAGACTACGTTCTACATCTTTGCAGAAGATTTGGCTTACATTGGCGGCTTGGTTGGCGACAATGTGTACTGTAACAATCCGGTTCAGTCTGACTTGGCAGGATATCCTCCTTCCTATAAGACAGATCCTGAGAAAGTGTACAAACGCTTTGTTCCTCAATTAACTCCCGATGGTGTATTCTTCTTGGATTGGGAAGCTTTCCCGAACAAAGAAGTAGAGATTAAAGCTCCTCAATTGAGGGTTTTAAATGCTCAGACCCGTGCCGATCTGAACAAAGATCTCGTTAATGCAGCGAATTATGATTTAGTGTATGCCACTGAAAATCATATGATCGTGCAAGTTCGTCCAGCTGATACACGTGATGTTCCTATGAAAGAAGACGGCAGAGTTTTCTTGATTGGCAATCAACATCAGACTGCCATTTACGGACATACCAAACAGTCTCCTATCGATCCCAAGGTGATGGAAACCACGCTTCATTTCACACCGACCGGCTTAGGAGAAAACGTAGCTTATCTTGGTTACTTCAACAAGAATTGCTTCTATCTCAAAGCACCCTATGAGCTCAAGAATACCTCCACTTATACATTGAGAGAGCTATTACAGCTCGATTCTGTCATTGGATTGAAGGTCGAAGTCGTTTCTGATGATATGTTACATCCGAACAAGACTTCCACCATCACCGCCAAGGTCACCGAGATCGGTACCAATGCGCCTGTGGAAGGCGCCAATGTGACCGTGAAGGGTCCTGGCGTGAACGCTTCCAAGAAGACAGATAAAGCTGGCTTGGCCACTTTTGATGTCACGCCGAATGACAAAGGCATCATCACTGTTACCGCCACCATGGACGGCAAGATTATCGGCACTGCGGAAATCCGTGTTGTGTCTGATACCTCCGCTCCTTGGATCGAGCTGGATCCTTTACAGCCATTTACGAACAAGCCTCAGGTAGAAGTAACCGGTAGAACCAATCCTGGCAACACCGTTACGCTGAATGGTTCCCCTGCACAGGTTGCGCAAGACGGTTCCTTTAAGGGCAATGTTACCTTAAAAGAAGGCTTGAACACTATTGTCGGCGAAGCCAAGAATCCTGCCGGACTCACGGTTCGTAAGATGGTCACGATTACTTTGGATACGGTTCCTCCCAACATCTTTATCGATGATCCCGGCTATCTGGTTGACGAGACCGAGATCGAATTAACCGGTCGTGTGGAGCCCTACTCTAAGGTGACTGTAAATGGTCAGCCTGCCACTGTTGTTCATGATATCTGGAAAGTCATGGTGAAAGTGAATCATGGTAAGAACGCTGTCACTGTAGTGGCAGTCGACCAGGCTGGCAACAGCAACACAGCAACCCGTGACATATTGGTCTACAAGAGACTCAATATCAAATTGACTCTTAACAATCCAGTTCCCACGATCAATGGTGTGGCACAAGCCCCATTGGAAGCCGCTCCGTTCATTTCCGGCGGACGTACTATGGTCCCGATTCGTTTCATTTCCGAAGCATTTGGCGCGAAAGTTGATTGGGACGCTACCACGAAAGGTATCACCATTACATTGGGTAACACCGTGATCGCGATGCAGGTCGGCAATACCACTGCGATGATAAATGGCAAACCCATCACTCTCGATACGCCACCAGTGATTATTACTGGAAGAACTTTTGTCCCTCTCCGTTTCATTTCCGAAGCATTTAATGCTCAGGTACTATGGGATGAAAGCACCAGGACCGTTACTATCATTTACGACTATCTGCCGTAAGGTTTGATGCGTTGAAATAAGTAACTGCCTGAAAACCCGGGGTGTTCGCACCCCGGGTTTTTTTTCGATCAAAAAATTTTTTTGCAATGAATTGTTCAATTGAAAAATTTTTACTATAATAGGGCTGCAAGATTTGTAGAAATTAGATATGTTGGTATAGGTATTGGTTGAAAGAGAAAAATTTGTTTATATTATTGCGGTGAATTGATGATATTTATTTGTTTTGTGGATGATGAGAATGGAATGGATTTATTGGACCGTAATAGATTTTTTGGATCTTGTTTAGCTCATGTTAAGTATGAATTTCTTGCTAAAACAAGAAAGGAGAATTGAAATGAGAAAGGCGCTAAGTTGTTTCTTGACATTCTTGATGACTCTCAGCCTTTTACAGGTTCGGACTCATTCGACTCAAGTGAACGCGGCAGATGCCAATGCAAATGCGACGTTCATTGCCAACCGCTTTGTTCCCGTTGGATTCGGGCGTGACGGCGAATTCCTCGACGGAC
>Ga0307367_100112_pt1 | contig 9815 bp, 13 predicted proteins | sample AAT_RA_Lys2_MT_FD_194610 | JGI IMG/M metagenome (GOLD analysis project Ga0307367, IMG submission 194610) | Metatranscriptome of enriched activated sludge microbial communities from anaerobic digester in WTTP, New Holstein, Wisconsin, United... | ecosystem: Engineered > Bioreactor > Anaerobic >... | reverse complement strand
TGGTATAGGTGATGGAGATGAAACAGACAAATACTATCAGAGTGCTTGGTGTACTGATCCTGATTGCCGGGCTGATGGCACCGGTATCAGCATACTCACTCCTCTTTTTTAACCCCTCGGTTGTCGAATCTAATCCAGGAGAACAACCGGAGATAGACCTCATTATGGAGGGATGTGATGCAGGATTATCAGGGTATGCCTTATATCTCACCCTTGATAACCCATCCGTTGCATCATTTGGTGAGATAACGTTCCCATCATGGGTGTCGATGAATAAAGTTGAACATATAAATAGCACTACTGTCCTCATTCAGGGTGCAGATCTCGGAAATCAGGTTGAACCTGCCCTTTCCATTTCTAATCTTGCCAAGGTGACCATCCATGCCCTAACTGCAGGATATGCAACTCTGAGTGTTCAGCCAGTTATCATTGATGACGATCGGAATGGCAGGTATGAAACGGTGAGCAAAACAGCAAGCATCGTTATATCAGGGGCAGGACCAAACCCTATGATACCAGCTTCACAGTGAGACGAATTATATGAAACAATTATTCGCATATGAAGAAAAGGCAGGTAGGATAGAACTTTTCATCAGGATTATTTATTCATTCATCATTGGAATAGTCCTGATGGTATATGGATTTGTTGCAGGTATCTGCATGTTGATCCAGTTTATTGTCGTCCTCATCCTCGGAAGGAGATCTCAGGGTCTTTCAGATTTTATCCAGGGATATCTTGAATATTATGTACACATACTGAGTTATACCTCATTTATGACTGATGAAAGACCAGGAATTCTTCCAACATCTGTCATTATCTACGAAGAAGAGGAGTGCTAACAAAAATACAAAGAAAAGGAGTTGTTAGCCATGGCAGGATTAGTTCCATTCAACAGGAGAAACAAAGACATGGTTGCAAATGCCGGTTGGGGGGACTTCTACAACGTGCTTGATGACTTTTTTTCCAACGATTGGCCATTCAAGCGGAGTCTTGCGGCCGACACGTTTAAATTGGACGTACAGGACAACGGCAACGAGTACCTTATAGAAGCCGAAATGCCCGGAGTGGATAAAAAGGACATCAGCGTTGTGCTTGACGACGGCAAGCTGGTCATCTCGGTCACAAAAGACGAGAAATCTGAGGAGAAGGATAAGAACTACCTCCACCGCGAGAGACGACAGGTCTCAATGAGCAGGACCATCTATTTGGCGGACGCAAAGAAAGAAGGAATTAAGGCAAAGCTGGACAATGGTCTGCTGATCGTAACGGTACCGAAGGAAGATAAAGTAAGCAACACCGTGGCAATTAACGTTGAGTAGCGAAATATTTTAAGGAGCGCGCCCAGCAAGCTTTTGGGCGCGCTCCTTATTTTTTCACAAAGCAATAATCAAGCCGCCGCTTTATTGTTCTATATTAAAACATTAAAACCTGTTCGGCAATGAGCGCGTCTTTTTCTAAAAGCCGCAGGACTATATCCGCTATTTCTGCGTCATATCTAATTCCCCTGCCGTCAGCCAACTCAGCGATAACCTCATTTTTACTCCGGGCAATTCGATAAGGTCTGTTCGTCGACATGGCTTCAACCGTATCACATACCTTGAGAATGCGGTTTTCTATGCTGATCTCTTTGGCGACGAGTCCGTCGGGGTATCCGTTGCCATCAGGCTGTTCATGATGGTGCAGCGCAACGTCTGCCGCGGGCCAAGGCAGGCTGCAGTCTTTCAATATCTCATATCCGCGTGAGGTATGCGTCTGGATAAGCTGCCACTCTTCCTTCGTCAGTTTGCCTGGTTTGCAGAGTATGCTGTCCGGGATGGATATTTTGCCTACGTCGTGCAACAATCCGCACACATATAGTCCGTCTGACATATCCTTAGAGACACCCATCTCTTTGCCGACTATGCGAGCATATTCCGCAACCCTTCTGGCGTGTCCTGATGTGTATGGATCGTGTGAGTCCAGCACCCTTGAGACCGTCTCCACCAAATCAAAAAAAGACAGCTTAAGTTTTTTCTCAATTTCCTTCTGTCTGCCGCGGATTTTTGCCTCGTTTATTTCACGTTCAACAACGGCGGGCAGCCTCGCTAAATTGTTTTTAGTCACGTAATCATGCGCCCCGGCCTTCATGGCGGCTACAGCGGCCTCCTCGCCCATTGCTCCGGATACGATGATAAACGGGATATTAACATCTCTTCTCTTCAATATAGACAAAGCATGAAATGCGTTAAATCGCGGCATATTGTAGTCGGAAAGGATAACGTCCCATGAGAGGCTAAAAGAGGCATCCATCGCCTCAGGGGTCTCCACACGGCTGCAAAAAGGGTCAAATCCACCTTTTTTAAGTTCTCGCTCCAAAAAGAGGACATCATCCTCAGAATCGTCCAATATCAGCACGCGAAGCGGCTTGCCCATATGGAATTCACCTCAATGAAAATGCTGTAATATACGTATAAAACCACAATATACGCTAAGCGGCAATGTTTAGGTTATAAAAACAACAGGCTATTTTTCGCCAGCGAGAGTAAAACAAAACATCGCTCCCTCGTTCATCTTGCCTTTAGCCCAGATCCTGCCGCCGTGGCGCCGGATTATTTTTTCTACGGTCGCAAGACCAATCCCTGTGCCGGGGAATTCATCGCTTGAGTGGAGGCGCTGAAACGGCTTAAACAGCTTGTCCGCATATGCGTCGTCAAAACCGGCCCCGTTATCCCGCACAAAATATACCATTTCTCCTACGTTGTCACTCATAGCACCAAACTCTATTTCTGCGCAGTCGCTCTTGGATGTGAATTTCCACGCGTTTCTCAGCAGGTTGTCCATAACGATTTGAAGCATCTTCCGGTCTCCGCTTGCGGTGACATCGTCTTGTATCGTGACGCGCACCTTTCGCGTGGGCTCGGCATAGCGGAGTTCTGCAATTATATCCCTTGATATTTTACTTAGGTTCACGTTTGAGATAAACATCTCCGTCCTGCTTAGACGCGCAAGCGCAAGCAACCCGTCGATAAGGTCGCCCATTAGATCGACAGCTGTCCGTATACGTTTGAGATAATCCCGCCCCCGTTCGTCCAGTACGTTTTCATAATCTTCAGCCAGCGCTTTGCTGAAACCCCCTATGCTTCTAAGAGGCGCCCTAAGATCATGCGAAACCGTATAGCTGAAAGATTCCAGCTCCCTGTTGGCTTCTTCAAGCTCCAAACGTATTTTTGTGTCGCTTATATCAGCAACTGTAAACATTGTCGCAGGATATCCGTCATTTTCAATTACTACGTTGCTTATAAGCCCGTATAGAACACTGCCGTTTTTCCGCTGCAGCCTTATTTCATAAGTGGTTGGTTCGTTCATGCCACGCTGTCTTTTTTCGCTTCTTGATATACAAAAAAGCGCTCCTCAGGGTGGATAATGTCCGAGATTGGCGTCGCGATAATTTCTTGCGGGGCATACCCCAGCATCGATGAAAAACGCTCGTTTGCGTATATTATTTTACCGTATTGGTGTATTCCTATTCCAACTAAGGCATTGTCAACCAGACTGCGGTATCTGGCTTCCGACCGCCTGATCTCTCTTTCCATTTTCATGTGCTCTCTCATGTCGCGAGCTGTGAGTATGATTCCGGCAGGATCCGCGTTCTTGTCGTTCACTATGGCGGCTGACAGCGATACAGAGATGCTTTTTCCGCCTTTTGCGCGATATTCGGCATCGGTGACATACGGATGCGACAACTGCGACAGAGCGTGCAAGTCTATGGCCTTTTCAGTTTGGGGATCCAATACCAATTTTACATGTTCCCCGGCAAGCCTGCCGTCTTTGTAACCAAGCAAGCGTGACGCGGCCTTGTTGGCTATGAGTATATTCTTATGTTTGTCCAAAAGTAAGAGGGCTTCCCCCATGGCATTAAGTATCTCTTGTGCAGCTGATGCCGGTGTGAGCGTCATTATTTCATATTTATTGATCGCGTACACAAAGCCCATAGTCCATATAAGAACCAGCGCGTGCCCAAGCGGCGGGACAAAAGGAACTCCCGCCATCGGGAAAACGATGTCGGTTAAGGACGCTAAAATCGTAGTAACGAAAGTTGTGGCCACGAACAGCCTTGCGGTTTTCTTTTCTCGATTTGTCCTGGCTTTGCAGTCATAAGCAACGGTTAACAGCATACACAGCCCTATGAGCAACAAATAATAGATAAAAAAGAAGATGGATTGGGGCGTCAAAGCCCATTTGTAAGACCATCCGTACGGCTGCCGGACAAGCCCTGAGATCAGTTTCCCGGACCATTGCTGGAAGATACAGTAGATGGCAGGCAAAGCACAAGCGGCGCATAACAGCGGTTTTTTAGAAATCTCGGCATAGCCGGTAAATTCCAAGAAAAAAAAGAGCACAAACACAGGAAAGCTGCACCACCCAAAAGACGCCGCATTAAGCCATAGCATAGCGTCCCGCGCTTGCTCTGCTCCGCGTTAAAAAATATCATCGCAGAGCTCCATATTAAAAAAGGCACTACAGCAAGGGCGCCAAGTTTGTTAAGAATGCTCTTTTTATTCTTATGCAGCAGGAAACAGATAAATTCAATATAAATAACGGTATCGGCGCAGGAAATGAACACGTTCAATAACCTCAAAATATCCATCGCGTTCACTTCCTCTCGGTTTGGCAAATGCCAGCGTAAAACCCTATACACCCGTTTATGCGGCAACCATATTAACTTATGTCAAAGAATCCGAGAATATTAAATGATTCAAATATTTAGCAGGATATCAGTTCGTCTTTTTAGTATAATAGCATGGTTTGGCTTTTTTGAAAATAATAGCCACAATAAAGCCTATGCCTTATCCGAAAATTTGATTGAGACGTGAGAGCCGTCACAGAAGGGTTTGTTTGCTGACTTGCCGCATCGGCAGAGGACGATCCTGTTTCTTGCTTCATATTCTTCGTTGCGGGATGATTCTATCCGCACCTTGCCTTTGACAAAAATTCCTCCGCTTACCCCCTCTTCTTGGTCCTGCAGTATATCAACCTCAGGTTCATACTCCGGTTCAATCATAACGCCGTTCTTCAGGACTGCGGTCAGGCGCCCCGCCGGACATTCAGACGCCGCTTTTACGGCTTCATTCCTGGTCTCGTCATCGTATGACGCCGCGGTCAGTTCCCACGCGTCCCCCTTCTCTCTGTGACAGAAACGCGCAAGCGCGCACCTGTTATCGTCCAACAGATCAATCCCAGGACCTTCGATAAGCACAGCTCTTTCTGTGTAATTGGAATTCTCCGCCGTTTCGTCCCCTATAAACCCTGTTTTAGCGTGCGCTCCGTCACAGAAAGGGGCGCACTGTGATTTCCCGCAGCGGCACAACGCGTATTTTTCGGCTTGGGGCAACTCGCGTCCGTCTTTGAACTCATAACCGCATTTCCCGCTCGGCGTTATTATTTTTTCTTTCAGCGGGATGCTTCCCGACACTACATACGGGCCATCTTTCATTATTTTAATAATGCGCTGCGTTTTGTACGTGTCTTCCATTTTTTAATCAGACTCCTTAAATTAAATCAGTGACAATCAATTTAAAGAGGCGCGCAAAATCGGGCCGGCACGATGGCCAGGCATCTATTGCCTTAGGCTGTAGTTGTATATGACAGTGACGCTGGCCTCCACGTTTATTTCGCCGCCAAAAACCGCGGTGGGAGTCCTTTCTGCCTTAGCCAGGCTCGCCATGTCAGAGACCGCATATCTGAACGGGCTGATTTGAGCGGAAGAGTCTTCCGCGATTTCATTTGGCGCGTCAAGTTTTATGCCGGCAGCGGCCTCTATCGTATCCGCCTTCGATTTGGCGTCAGCTACCGCTTGGGCTAATGCCTGCAAATAAATCTTTTCATTCTCGCTCTCGGTAATGCCAAAGTTTATGGAATTGGCCTCATTAACACCGTATTCCACCGCGGTGTCCAAAACCCGACCGACCTTGGCCAAGTCCGTCACGGTAACGCTGATTACATTGGTTACATTATATCCTGTCAGCAGCGCAGTATTTCCTTTATAGTCATATTTGGGATATATGCTGTAAGAAACCGTCTTGATCTTATCTTTAGCAATGCCTGTCCTGGCGAGAGCTTTATATACCATCCCCATTTTCTCAGCGTTTTCGCTCTGCGATTTGACAGCATCCTTATTGAAGGTGACCACTCCTATGCGCACATACGCTATGGTCGGCACTGCAGTTATAACGGCATGTCCTCTTACGGCCAGTGTTTTTTGCGTTTGCCGAACCTCTTCCGCAGAAGACGGACGCCCGCAGGCAATTAAAAAAAGCAAGGAGAGCATCGTCGCTAAAACAACAAAACTGAAATTGGCAGTATAGTTTATTTTATATGACATGAACAATTATCTCCTTTATCTTAAAAAACGGCGGCACCCTTTTGAGTATCACCGGTTTATGACCGCACAAATCACGCAAGGGACCGCCGAATTTTTTTGATAAGTTAAGTTTTGATAAACCTACTTTAAGAAACCATTGATGATCGTCTCTTCGGCCTCTTTTTCCGTCAACCCAAGTGACATAAGCTTGATAAGCTGCTCTGACGCTATTTTTCCTATCGCCGCCTCATGGATCAATTGAGCGTCCGTGTTAAACGCGGATATTTCAGGCACTGACGAAACCTGCGCGTTATCCATGATTATAGAGTCACACTGTATATGCCCTCTGCATCGAGCGTAGCCTCGCATGTTCAGGTGGAAAAGCTGCTTCGAGCTGTTTTGAGCCACTGATCTGGATATGATTTGCGCCGAGGCGTCTTCGCCCGCAAGATTAACCGTGATATTAGATTCGGCAGTTTGGTCCATATACGTCAAAAGCCGCTCTGTTACAATGAGGCGCGCGTTTTTGTGCAAACGAACCTCGGTCTCCCTCAGAGCTCGGTCGACTCCTTTTATCTGGGCCATTACGATCTCAGCCACACCGCCATCCTCGACATCTATAATGGTTTTAGGGTTCAATATTTTTGCCCCGCCGCCATCGCCTTCGCCATAATGTTTTTCTACGTATCTCATCTTGGCGCCCTTGCGCACAAAAAACTCATGTATGCCGTCATGCTGGGCTTTTCTGCCGCTCGGGTTATGGATGCCGCAGCCAGCTACAATAAGCACATCCGCGTCCTCGCCAACATCAAAGGTGTTGTAGACGAGGTCATCCATACCCTGGGAAAGTATGACCGGAATATGCACGCTCTCGCCCTTGGTTCCCGCTTTTATCGCAACGTCTATGCCGGGCTTGTCTTTTTTAGTGGTTATGTTGATATTAGCAGTTGTACGCCGCTCTATGCCCTCTCCGTTCTTTCGTATATTGAACGCCCCCTGCGGCACTCCATGCAGGTCGGCGATTTCCGCCAGCAATTTTTTATCTATCGCATCCAGCATCAGCTCTTCCACTCCTTTGGCAGCTTTTCCGGCAACGGCAGGCGGAGTCAAGCTCGCTGATCTCGCCAAGTATTTTCTCTCTGCTCGTTATATCGCCTATCGTTCCATTTGTAACTATTATGACCTCATCAGCTAAATTAAGTATGCGTTCCTGATGTGATATCACAACAAGCGTGGTGTCATATTTTTCATGCATTGTCTCGAAGATCTCCGTCAATTTCTGAAAACTCCACAGGTCAATCCCAGCCTCAGGCTCGTCAAATATAGCGGCCTTAAGCTTGCGTGCCAGTATGGTGGCTATTTCTATTCGTTTTACCTCTCCCCCTGAAAGGCTTGAGTTGACCTCGCGGTCTAAATAGTCCTGGGCGCAAAGCCCAACATCATAAAGCAGGGCGCAGTAATCAATCTCGTGATCTTTCGCCGCTATTGAAAGAAGATCTCTGACAGTGACTCCCTTGAATCTGGCCGGCTGCTGAAAAGCGTATCCCAATCCTAATCTGGCGCGCTCATAAATCTCCTTGCCGGTTATGTCCTCGCCGTCAAGTAATATTTGGCCGCATGTCGGTTTATATATGCCCATTACGGTCTTGGCGATCGAAGACTTGCCCCCGCCATTGGGCCCTGTCATCACATATATTTTCTTGTCCCGCAGTTTCAGGTTTATTCCGTCGAGTACCATTTTGCTTCCGCTGTCGTCCTGCAATGACAGCCCTATGTTTATCAATTCAAGCATCTATCAGACACCGCCTCACGCAAAATCTTTTATTCCGGACAGCAAAATCATTTCGAAAACTGCGAACGCAAACGCGGCTGCCCCAGCATTTTTGACATACCGCATGCTACGCTCATATGATACATCAAATCAGCGCGAAATTTATTATTTTTTATGCCGTTCAACGTGATATGTGTGCAATGATGTATCTATTTTTTTATTTTTTTGTTTTTTTATGATCTATCTGTTTTCACACAGATAGCCTTTTTTTCTAAGTTCATTTTCTATCAGATACAGGTCATCCTCGCTATCAGCCTGGACTAAATGCCAATGCCTGTCATTCGTTAAGTTCTTAAGAGGGGAACCCTTGCCCGATAAAAAGCTTTTGACCAGCTCTTCCGCGTCCTTTCGCGATTTGATGTTCAACTCGGCAACAAAATGTCCGTACGTTTGATGCTCTATCCGTACGTCCACGACGCGGCCTCCGAGATCGACTATCGTGAAAAGCTCGTCTAATATGCTTCTGTCGTCATGCACCACACAAAGCAGCCTCTGAGGCTTATGTTCTTTTTTTAGCAAGTAGCCGTAATTAGTAGACAGGATATCGTTGTTTTTTGCTCTAAGCAACGCGATATCCTGCACTATAACCTGTCGGCTCACGTTGAAAAGCCTGGCCAAATACAGACCTGAAAGCGGGGATTCGCTCCGCTTGAGTTGCTCTATAATACTCTCTCTTCTTTTTTCTCCGTTCATAAAAAAGACCTGTCCTGCCTTAATTTCAAAGACAGATCCAATATCGAAGAGGAGTAAGTCAGCGCCCCTGACGATATATAATCCACACCTATATCATTAAACGAAATTATGTTTTCAGCCGTTATGTTGCCTGAACATTCTATCAATGCTCTTCCTGAGACGATCTTAACCGCCTCTCTCATATCGCTTAAGCCCATATTGTCAAGCATTATTATATCCGCTTTTGCCTCAAGAGCCTCTTTCAGCATATCGATGTTTTCGACTTCAACTTCGATCTTGTGTGTAAAGGAGGCATTCTCTTTGACCATCCTCACAGCCTCGCGAATACCTCCGGCTGCCGCGATATGGTTGTCTTTTATCAGGATGCCGTCAAAAAGGTTGAACCTATGGTTGCGCCCGCCTCCGACCTTAACGGCATATTTTTCAAAGACTCTGTTGTTGGGAGTGGTCTTTCTTGTGTCAAGCAGCTTTATTCCGGTTCCTTCAAGCAATTTAACGACTTCCCTAGTATGAGTGGCAATGCCGCTCATCCTTTGCAGGTAGTTGAGCGCCGTTCTCTCGCCCGATAGTATGGCGCGCTTACTTCCCTCAACCTTGCCTATAATATCGCCCTTTCTTATGTAATCCCCTTCCTGAAAATTAAATTCAAACCTCATATCATCATCAAGAAGAGAGAACACGCGCTCAAAAACATGAAGCCCCGCTATCACACCGTCCTGTTTGCACAGCAGACAGGCCTCGCCTCTGACTTGCGTCCTGACTATGGAATCGGTCGTGATATCGCCATAAGAGATATCTTCGTCAAGGGCCGCCAATATAAGCTTGTCGATATTATTGTGCACCTTTCTCTTCCTCTCTGATTTTATTCAAAACCATCGTTTTATATTCAAGCGCGGCGGTTTCATATGCCGAACGGTCCGGATCAGGAAAATATACGTGTTCGTATTCCC
>Ga0307367_100102_pt1 | contig 10013 bp, 10 predicted proteins | sample AAT_RA_Lys2_MT_FD_194610 | JGI IMG/M metagenome (GOLD analysis project Ga0307367, IMG submission 194610) | Metatranscriptome of enriched activated sludge microbial communities from anaerobic digester in WTTP, New Holstein, Wisconsin, United... | ecosystem: Engineered > Bioreactor > Anaerobic >... | reverse complement strand
GGGAAGGCTCCTCGGAGTTCAGCCGGCGCGAGTGACGTATCCCTTTAACGAAGCTTTGACAAAAGCCTTCAGCTATTCATGGCATATGGGTATTGAGATATTGCGCGGGCTGTGGATGGTGCTGACGGCGCAAGTCCGCTCTGATGTTATCGGCCCCGTAGGCATAGCTGTGATAGCGGGAGACGCTTTTAAACAGGGACTTTGGTCTTTTGTCGCATTCTTAGGCGTCATCAACCTGAACCTTGGTTTACTGAATTTGCTTCCGTTTCCCGCCCTTGACGGAGGGAGAATCGTATTTATTCTGATAGAGATAATTACTCGCAGAAAGGTGCCTGAAAAGTGGGAGTCACTGGTACACTATGCCGGATTTATAATTTTAATAACGCTGATAATACTTGTTACCGGCAAGGATATCATAAGAATTTTCAAGTTAGGCGGCTGATGTTATGGGAAGCAGGCAAAGCATAGATATTAACGGACTTTCTATAGGCGGTAATTCCCCAGTAAGGGTCGAGAGCATGCTTAAGACGCCTCTTAATGACCTCGGCGGTTGCGCGGCTGAGACGGAAGAACTAAAAAAAGAGGGATGTGAGCTGCTGCGTGTCTCATTCCCAGATTTATCGTTAGAGAGCAATTTAAGTAAATTAATTAAAACGTCCGACATGGTTTTTATGGCCGATATCCACTTCGATCACAGGCTGGCCCTCGCCGCTCTCAACGCAGGCTGTCTAGCTGTACGGATCAATCCCGGAAATATGGATAGCCGCGCGAGGGTTCTGGAAGTGATACGGGCGGCGCGAGACAAAGGTTCCGCGATAAGGATAGGGGCAAACGGCGGTTCGCTTAACAACAGGCATATCGCGGAGGCAAACGGCGACAGGGCGGCAGCGCTTGTGCTTGCGGTAGAAGAACAGCTGAAGATCCTTATCGACAACGATTTTGACAGAATAATAATCTCGGCTAAATCAAGCTCCATTCATGATACATTACGTGCCAACTTCATGCTGTCGCGCAAATATCCGTTCCCAGTCCATATAGGAATAACCGAGGCCGGTGGAGGAATTGCCGGAATAGTCAAGGGTTCGGCAGGAATAACGTTAATGTTGGCCCAAGGCATAGGTGATACCCTGCGCGTAAGCCTCACAGCGCCAGGAACGGAAGAGGTTCGGACGGGATATCACATTTTGCGTGCGCTAGGCCTGAGACAGAGAGGATATAACATTATAAGCTGCCCTGCCTGCGGGAGAAGGCGAGTTGACGTTGCTGAACTTTTAAGAACAGTCACCGGGCTTTTGCCTGCCGATATCTGCGACGGCATCACGATCGCGGTGATGGGATGCGAGGTCAACGGGCCAAGGGAAGCGGCTGGAGCTGACTTAGGCATAGCTGGCACTCCAGACGGTTTTGTGCTGTTTCGGCGAGGCAAACCAGTTTGCACGGGCAAACTCGAAAACATTAAAACCGAACTGCTGAAAGTTATAGAAACGCTGTAAAAAAAAGATGGCCTTTGTGAAGAGACGTACCACATGCGGACCATCTTTTTATTTTCTATGAACCCAACATATATTTAAGTTTAGTTATGTTTATGATATAATCTCTTCGCAAATCGATGCAGTTTTTAAAAGAAGTTCCATGTCATTACATTTACCATAGGATATTTGTTTATAACACACTTGCTTCAAGCGCGGGATATTTTTATCCAATAACATTATGGAGGTGTAAAAATGTACCGAGAAGAGTCATTTAGTATATTTTCTGAAACAGGTCAACTGAAACAAGTTATGCTTCACAGGCCGGGCGGAGAGCTTGACCGTTTAACAATCAAAAACATGGATGATCTGCTGTTCGACGACCTGATTTGGCTCCAGAAAGCACAAAAAGAACATGACTGTTTTGCGGATATTTTAAGGGAAAATGGCTGCGAGGTCCTGTATTTTCAAAAGTGTTTGGCAGAGATAATAGAAGATCCTGATGTACGCAAATCTCTCATAAGGGATGTTTTTTCATACGAATGCCTTGACAGGCGCATTTCAGAGGGTTTAGCCGCTGCATTCATGGAACTTCCTTCTGATGATCTGGCGTCACACCTGATAGCGGGCTACAGCAAGGAAGAAGCCGCGCAAATTTGCAGTCCGGCGCTTAGTCTGATGGCTCATATTGAAACCGGCGGGGAATTTATCATACATCCCATGCCTAACCTTTATTTTCAAAGGGATCCTGCTATTACAGTCGGCAATGGCATAATCATAGGGCAGATGACGTATGAGGCACGACGAAGAGAACCACTTTACTGGAAGTATATAACAAATTATCATCCGCGGTTTAAGGACATGAAAATACTTTTCGGCGAAAAACCTGACGAAGTATGGCCGCATAAGGTTGAAGGCGGCGATCTCCACGTTTTATCAGACAAAGCGATGGCGATTGGAGTCAGCCAAAGGACAGCGCCTACAACGGTGCAGAGGATCGGACGTAACCTCGCAAGGAACACCCCAATCAAACGAATATTCGCTTTTGAAATACCTAAAGAACGTTACTGTATGCATTTGGACACCGTTTTTACAATGGTTGACAGGGACACCTTCACCATATTTCCAACAATCATAGACGTACTGAAAGTTTGGCAGCTCGACTACAACGACGATGGCACTTTAGCGTCTTTAAAACATGCTGTTCGGTGGAAGGAAGCGATCGCCGAAACTCTTGGGTTCGACAAGATAAGAGTGATAGAGATGCGAGGCAAAGACCAGGCTGAGACGGACCGCGAGCAGTGGCACGATGGCTGCAACACACTTGCTGTAGCCCCCGGCAAGGTGATCACATACAACCGCAACGTGATGTCAAACAATCTTTTAAGGGACAACGGAATCGAGGTCATCGAACTTGACGGCTCAGAACTGGGGCGCGGCAGGGGCGGTCCAAGATGTATGTCCATGCCTCTTAACAGAGACTCCGTAAAATAACTGATTTATTTTTATTCATATAGAGTTATATATTTCGGCAATTTTAAACAAAAATTCAAGGGGGAGTTTGAAATGGCAGTTAATCTTCGTAATCGCAACTTGATATCACTTAAGCACCATACACCGCAGGAAATCGAATATCTGCTCGATCTCGCAACGGATTTAAAGAACAAGAAACGCGCGGGAATAAAGGGCAACCTTCTTGCGGGCAAGAGCGTGGCCCTGATTTTTGAGAAACCGTCCACACGTACGCGCTGCGCGTTTACGGTTGCCGCGATCGACGAGGGCGGACATCCTGAGTATCTCGGGAAGAACGACATCCAGCTTGGACATAAAGAGGACGTAAAGGATACGGCGAGGGTGCTTGGGAGGATGTTTGATGGCATAGAGTTCCGCGGGTTCAGTCAGAAAGTGGTTGAGGATCTCGCCAAATACGCCGGAGTACCAGTGTGGAACGGACTTACCGATGATTATCATCCGACGCAGGTCCTTGCGGATTTCCTTACCGTGCGTGAGAATTTCGGACGCCTTAAGGGAATAAGGTTCACATATGTGGGTGACGGGCGTAATAACGTGGCAAATTCGCTCATGATCGGGGCGGCAAAGATGGGCATGCACTTTGTCATAGGAGCGCCAAGATCGCTTTTCACGGATCCCGGTTTAGTGGAGGAGTGCAAGAAGATCGCGGCTGAATGTGAGTCCGGAGCTACAATTACTATCACAGACGATCCCAAGGCAGCGGTGAAAGACGCTGATGTTATATACACTGATGTATGGGCTTCAATGGGAGAGGAAGAAAAACTGGCAGAGCGCAAAGCTATACTTCAGCCATATCAGGTAAACATGGATCTTATAAAGGCCACGGGTAACGACAATGTTATCTTCCTGCACTGCCTGCCAGCCGTAAAAGGCTATGAGGTAACAGAAGAGGTGTTTGAATCACGCTTCGCAAGGCAGTTTGACGAGGCCGAAAACCGCATGCACACTATTAAGGCTGTAATGGTGGCCAGCATAGGCAACCTCTAGCTCAGCGCTGCGGCATATCAAAAAAATACAGAGGCGGGGAATGTTCCCAGTCTCTGTATTTTTGGTGCGCCCGACATGTGCACAGGCTAGACGGTGAAAGACCGTTACAGGCTTTGCAGTGGGAACTGTTAGCTGAAGGCAAGGGTGTCCATCGTGAGGTGGAATCCGAAGGAAGCCGGAGGCAAACCCTTGGTCCGACGAACAGAAACCGCATATAAGGCATGTGTGGGACGGATGAGTCTGCCAAACAAGACAAAGTCCAACACTGCACGAATCCCTTGGTGTAAATGCGGCGGATAGATGAGGGGAAAGTCTGTGTACTTACTCGGGGAGATCTTGAGACCGGTCGGGGAGAAAAAAAAACTCTCTCGACAACCCATGCGGGGACGTATGGCTGAATCTCAAGAAGTCAGCAGAAGTCATAGTACTCACAGAGACTGTGAGGAAGGACAGAACGGTAACAAACTTCTCAAACGAAGGAAGGTGGGACAATGCATAGAAAGCAGAAAACTGTGAAAACAGACTATTCATGCGAGGATAGGCTGGAAGCCGAAAGTAACATGAAAGTGCCGAGCATTGTCCACACGGAGACCGTGAGGGAAGAAAGCGCAGAAATGCTGCTCGAACGCATCCTCAGCAGACCCAACATGGCAGAGGCATACAAAAGAGTAGTAAAGAACCACGGGTCATCAGGAATAGACAGAATGACAGTAGAAGCAATGTATGCACACCTGAAAGAGCACTATGCAGAACTGGTCCTGAGCATCATGAATGGTGACTACAGGCCGGAACCTGTAAAGCGGGTAAATATTCCGAAGCCGGACGGCGGTCAAAGGAAACTTGGGGTACCGACGGTAATAGACCGCATGGTACAACAAGCCATATCCCAAATCCTAACGCCCATCTTCGAAAAGAAATTCTCGGATAACAGCTACGGTTTCCGCCCTGGCAGAAACGCTCATCAGGCAATAGCGAGAGCAAAAGAATACTATGAGGAGGGATACAAAGTATCAGTAGACCTTGACCTGGCAAAATACTTTGACACGGTCAACCACTACCTTCTCATAAGAATGCTCAGGGAAGAGATAAAAGACGAGAGAGTCATACATCTCATCCGAAAATACCTCAAGGCAGGAGTTCTTGAAAACGGTCTGATAAGTCCGACCACGGAAGGGACCCCTCAGGGAGGCAATCTTTCTCCGCTATTAGCAAACATATACCTCACAAAATTTGACGACCTTCTCGAAAGCAGAGGTCATAAATTTGTAAGATATGCCGACGACTGCAACATATATGTCAAAAGCCGAAGAGCGGCCCAAAGAGTAATGGCAAGCTGTATATCATATCTCGAAGGGAAACTCAGACTTAGAGTCAACAGAGAGAAGAGCTGCATAGGAAGCCCAATGAAACTCAAATTCCTGGGTTTCTCCCTATATACCATAAAGGGGAAAGTTGGAATAAGAGTACACCCCAAAAGCCTGAAAAGATTCAAGGACAATATCCGCAGACTGACCAGCCGAAAACATGGCAGGTCAATAACAAACACCCTGCTCATCCTCAGAAGATACACGACAGGTTGGCTCGGGTACTACTCCATAGCAGACATGAGAAACTATATGCAGGACATATCTGAATGGACAAGAAGGCGCATACGTCAAATCTACTGGAAACAGTGGAAGAGAGTAAGAGCCAGACAAGAGAATCTTGTGAAACTGGGAATTGATGAAAATCAGGCATGGCAATGGGCAAACAGCAGACTTGGCTACTGGAGAATAGCGGGCAGCTGGATACTCAGCAGGTCATTAACAAGCAAATACCTCGCATCACAAGGATATGACGACATATCTAAAAGATACGAGGCAATGCGCTTAAGTTACCGAACCGCCGTATACCGAACGGTACGTACGGTGGTGTGAGAGGACGGCTGCTCAAATAATGGGCAGCCTCCTACTCGATTCTTCTCCAGCCGCGTTAGCCGACTGATACCTGACTTACGCAGCGCCTTGTGTTAGAATATGCGTGATCTGTGTAATATCGCCATATGCGGGAAAGAGAGGGCGTTGACGTTTGCCTGCGACATATCGTGATCCTCATAAAATCGCATCTTATATTGAATCTTGGATAAAAGAGCATGTGATTGCCGCCGGCGCCAAAGGTGCAGCTCTTGGTATAAGCGGAGGCGTCGATTCGGCGGTGCTTGCCGGTCTCTTATGCCGAGCCCTTGGCCCTGACAATGTAATGGGTGTCATCATGCCATGCCACAGCCAACCGATCGACGAGGAATACGCGAAACTCCTTATCCCGGTTTTCGGCTTGCGCAGCTGTAAGATAGACCTTTCGGACGTCTATGACTCCATGACAGCCGCAGTAAAAGACGGTGGCATTGTCTTGGATCATCTTCCATCAGCCAACATAAAACCCAGGCTTCGTATGACGACGCTTTATGCCGTGGCTCAGCAGAACGGATATTTGGTATGCGGTGCCAGCAATAAAGACGAGCTGATGTTCGGATACTTTACAAAATACGGAGATTCAGGGGTAGACCTCTTGCCAATGGCAGATCTGCTTAAGGGCGAGGTTCGCGTTTTGGCAAAGCATCTTGGAGTGCCCAGAGAGATCATAGACAGACCTCCGTCTGCCGGCTTATGGGCCGGGCAGACGGATGAATCTGAGATGGGGCTTACGTATGAGGATCTTGATCTTTATCTCTCAGCCGGCATAGCCTCAGACGATGTGAAGGCAAAAATCGACGCCGCTATAAAACGCTCCGCGCATAAACGAGCGCTGCCTCCGTCCGCAGTACTTCCGCAGGATCCCTGAGCCTGTCAGTTGCAGCAGACACGTATAATAATCATGGCTCCAGCAGAGATATAGTATAACAATGTCAATTCTATTTTTTTGAGGTGATTTGTTTGTCGGGACATTCAAAGTGGGCAAATATAAAACATCGTAAGGCAGCTCAGGATTCAAAAAGAGGAGTCGCATTTCAAAAATTGGTTAAAAATGTAATAGCGGCAGCCAAAGCCGGCGGGGGTGATCCCAATTCAAACTTCAGGCTGAAGGTTGCGATAGACAGGGCAAGAGCCGGAAACGTTCCGGTAGAGAACATAGAGCGCGGCATTAAACGTGCCACAGGCGAGCTCGACGGGGCAATTTATGAGGAGATACTGTACGAGGGGTATGGACCGAACGGGGTCGCTGTTATGGTCCAGGCCTTGACTGATAACAGAAATCGCACTGCTCCCGAGATGCGATCCCTTTTCGCGAAAGCCGGCGGCTCTATAGGTGAGGTTGGATGTGTCGCCTGGAATTTTGACAGAAAAGGTATCATAGAGATAACGGGACAGGGTATTGATGAGGATGAGCTTATGATGGCTGCCATCGAAGCCGGCGCTGACGATATGACTAAGGAAGCCGGCGGGTTTGAGATAACATGTGACCCGGGATTGCTTACGAGCGTTGCCGAGTCGCTTAAAAATGCGGGATACAACGTAGAGTCGATGGAGATCGAGCTTGTGCCTAAAAACACCGTCAAGATCACAAATAAATCAGAAGCGGAGAAGCTGCTTGCCATGGTGGAACGCTTTGAGGAGCATGACGACGTACAGGCCGTATACTCGAATTTTGAGATACCGGACGAGATTCTTGCCCAGATCGATTGATGGCTGTAATCGGGTGATACGAGCGCTTGGAATAGATCCCGGCCTTGGGACGCTTGGGTATGGTGTGGTCTCACAGCAAAATGACAGCCTGTTTTGCGAATGTTACGGTGTTGTGAGGACGCCTAAAGAGCTTTCTCTGGCACAGAGGCTTGTTTTTCTATACGATGAACTGAAGAAAAAGACAGACGCGCTTCCTCCGGACATAATAGCTGTAGAAAAACTATATTTTGGACGCAACACATCGACAGTTGAAATGGTATGGCAAGCGAGAGGGGTAGTATTGCTTTTGGCAGCGCAGCTCGGATATGAACCGTTCGAGATCAAACCCTCAGAGGTTAAAATGGCTGTGTGCGGATATGGGGCTGCTGAAAAAGGGCAGGTACAAGGTATGGTTGCGTATTTGCTGGGCATGCAAAAAAGACCGACGCCAGACGATGCCGCCGATGCTCTCGCGATTGCCATAGCAGGTCTTTCAATGGCTGTGTATGATAGGAATATAGCAAACGGAGATTCGCTATGATCAGCTCTCTTTGCGGGAAAGTCCTCTTTGTAGGAGAAGACAGCGTGGTGCTGGATGTTGCCGGATTTGGGATAGAAGTCTATGCTTCGCGCTCCTTATTTGACAGGTCTGTTGTCGGGGAAGAGATGACATGCTATGCGCACTTGCAGATAAGCGACGCAGGGCTTTCGATGTTTGGTTTTGCGACCGAGCTTGAGAGAGATCTTTTTCTTGAACTCCTGCAGGTAAAGACCGTCGGAGGGAAACTTGCCATAGCATTGCTTCGTCACCTGGACGCGGAGCAGGTTCTTAACGCGATAACATCCGGTAACGCATCAATGCTTGCGATCCCCGGCTTAGGTGTCAAGAGGGCTCAGCGAATATGTTTTGAATTAAAAAACCGAGTTGAAAAAAAATTTCACGATCTCTCAAAGAACGGTTTGGCTGTGCCGTTAGGCGGCGCTTTAGACAGTTTTGTCTTAGAGGCGCTGATGGGGCTTGGATTTTCTCATGGAGAGTCCGCTAGGGCTATTTCCTTGTCAAAGGCGGAATGTGATGCCGATGTGGCATGGACGGAAGAAAGCCTGCTAAAGGCATCGTTAGGCGTACTTCAGCGCAGGCTTTAGCGGGAGACCTTTCAGAGGAATCTACGATGGATAAAACCAATAAGCTTATAGAAACCATAAAAAATGAACCAGAAGAAGAGACTCTAAGCCTGCGCCCCCAGGCGCTCGGCGACTTTGTAGGACAGTCAGGCTTAAAAGATAAGCTCACGATATATATAACTGCCGCGATACAAAGGAACGAGCCGATCGATCACATCCTTTTCTATGGTCCCCCAGGTCTTGGCAAGACGACGCTTGCAGGGATAATAGCGAAGGAAATGAGAGGGAACCTCAGAATGACCACAGGGCCGGCTCTTGAGCGTACAGGAGATCTCGCGGCCATACTTTCTAACATTCAGCCAAACGATGTCCTCTTTATAGACGAGATCCACAGGATGTCAGCCAACATCGAGGAGATACTGTACCCGGCCATGGAGGATTTCGCACTGTCAATCATAGTTGGCAAGGGACCTCTTGCGCGCAGTATAAGGCTCTCTCTGCCAAGGTTTACATTGATCGGCGCCACGACAAGGCTTGGGCTTCTCACGTCTCCGCTGCGTGCAAGGTTTGGCATAGTAGAACAACTCAGTCTTTACTCTGCTGAGGAGCTTACTTTAATAGTTAAAAGGGGCGCCGGCCTGTTAAACGTGGCCGTAACGGATGCGGCGGCCGAGGAGATCGGCTTGAGATCGAGAGGGACACCTCGCGTAGCTTTGCGTCTGTTACGAAGAGTCAGGGATGTGGCAGAAGTCAAGAAAACTCAAAAAGTCGAAAGAGATCTCGCATGCTACGCGCTTGATATGCTGGGTGTCGACGCAGAGGGACTGGACGAAGGAGACAGGAAGCTTCTCAGGGCGCTTGTCGAGCTTTTTGATGGCGGTCCCGTCGGTTTGTCGACGCTTGCGGCCGCCCTTAACGAGGAAACCCAGACGATTGAGGACATATATGAGCCATACCTGATACAAAAAGGACTGCTTGAGCGGACCCAGCGGGGCAGGAAAGCCACCAGAAACACATGGGACTATCTTGGGATACCGGTATCTCAGCACTTTCTTCAGTACCAGCAGACGCAGCTCATAACGGAGGAAGATTTTTAATGAGCCAGATAGGGAAGACGCTGCTTTTGATAGGAATTATTTTCGTATTAGCAGGAACAGTGCTGATGATAGCGGGTAAGTTCAACATACCGTTGGGGCGTTTGCCAGGCGATATATCTTATCAAAAAAAGAACATCACAGTGTTTGCCCCATTTGGCACT
>Ga0307367_100095_pt1 | contig 10332 bp, 10 predicted proteins | sample AAT_RA_Lys2_MT_FD_194610 | JGI IMG/M metagenome (GOLD analysis project Ga0307367, IMG submission 194610) | Metatranscriptome of enriched activated sludge microbial communities from anaerobic digester in WTTP, New Holstein, Wisconsin, United... | ecosystem: Engineered > Bioreactor > Anaerobic >... | reverse complement strand
AAAGCTGCGGCTTAAGTTTGTACGCGAAGCCAACCAGGAGGAGGAATTGACATGAAAGTTGTGATCATAGGCGGCGTGGCAGGAGGCGCTACCGCCGCAACCAGGCTTCGAAGGCTTGACGAAACAGCGGAGATAGTCATGTTCGAGCGCGGCAGCTACATATCATTTGCGAACTGCGGCCTGCCGTATTACCTTGGCGGAGAGATAAAAAACGAAACATCACTGACAATAGTCACGCCGGATGTGTTCAGGGACAGGTTCAACGTCGACGTACGCACGGAATGCAGCGTCATCTCCATAGACAGACAGGACAAGTCCGTTGCGGTGCGTGACATGAAAAAAGGCGTCGAATACCAAAGATACGACAAGCTCATCATTGCCACGGGAGCGGCGCCCATAAAGCCGCCTCTGCCGGGCATAGACCTGCCTGGCGTATTTACATTGAGGACCATACCTGACACTAACGCTATAAAAAAGTATATCTCGGATAACGAGAGCAAACGCGCCGTCGTAGTCGGCGGAGGATATATAGGGATAGAGCTGGCCGAAAACCTCAAAAAAGCGGGCATGGACGTCACTGTCGTTGAATTGACGGACCACCTTATCGTCCCGCTTGATTATGAAATGGCAGCCGCTGTTCACAACCATTTAAGGGAGAAAGGCGTCGGCATAGTGCTTGAAGACGGCGTCAAAAGCATAGAAAAGACTGATTCAGGTCTTAGCGCGGTTCTCGGGAAAAGCGCGCTTGATGCCGACATAGTGATAATAGCCGTGGGAGTCAGGCCGGATACGGCGCTGGCGAAGGAATGCGGGCTTGATCTCGATAAGCGCGGATGTATAGTAGTAAACAAAAACATGCGGACGTCCGACCCCGACATATACGCGGCCGGAGACGCGGTACAGGTCGAGAATTTCGTGCTGAAATCCCCCGCTTTCATCCCGCTGGGCTCCCCAGCCAACAAACAGGGACGTATAGCGGCGGACAATATCTGCGGCATAGCGAGCGAGTACGGCGGCACTCAGGGCACCGCGATACTCAGGGTATTCGACATGACTGTCGCATGCACAGGAATTAACGAAAGGGACGCGATACGAGAAAAAATAACGTATGACAAGGTCTACTTCCTCCACCCGTCACATGCAAGGTACTTCCCCGGCTGGAACGAGATGCTCGTCAAAGTCATATTCGACACTGAAAACGGAAAAATCCTGGGCGCGCAAATTACCGGGTTCGACGGCGTGGACAAAAGATGCGATATATTCGCGGCGGCAATACGCTTCGGCGCGAACGCATCCGACCTTACGGGGCTTGAGCTATGCTACGCGCCGCCATACGGGTCGGCCAAAGAGCTGGCCAATTTTGCTGGATACGCTATAGAAAACTTAATGACGGGCAAAGTCAGACAGTTCCACTGGCATGACGTCGATTCTCTCCCCAGAGACGGAAGCGTCACGCTGATAGACGTCCGCAACGACACAGAGGCTGCGCCGGGCTCAATAGAAGGCTTCGTTCGCATCCCCCTTGAGAGACTGCGCGGCGAGATTGATAAACTGGACAAAAGCAAGCCCGTCTACGTGCACTGCAAATCCGGCATGAAAAGCTACGTTGCGTGCCGCATGCTCTCGGGACACGGGTTTGACTGCCGCAGCCTCGGAGGCGGCTTCACTCTCTATAACTCGGTGAAAAAAGACAAACTTGCCAAACCGTAGGACACCGACTACTGGTTAGACGGGCCGCGCCGCTCTGTTCCAGGCCGCGGCCCAAAACTCACACAAGCCGCACAGAAGCGCGCGCCGCGGCAAAAGCAGGCGAATCTGCATCAGATGATACAGAAAGCAGCGTCTCTTTAACGCACGGTATGGCGCGATGCAGCAGCAGAACATCCCCCATCTCAAGCAGCGCGTATGATTTTGTATCCCCGTTTTCTACTGAAACGCTGAGCTTTGGTAAAATACAATAGATCAGCTCCCAGGCCTCCTTTGAAGAGCCATTGCTGAACAACGGGACGCACCGCGCGCCTGACATGACGGCATCAATGGCCCCGCAGCACTCGCCGCGCTTCGTCATCAAGTTGAAGTCTGTGCACCTGCCCTTGGACTTAGTGCTCCAATCGCCTTCGAACTCTTCCTTTGAAAACGGCCCCATCTCAACCTCTCCGCGCCCCTCATGAATCAATCGGATCTTTCCATCAAGGATCATAAGATGCCTGTGTATGCCGGGCAAAGGGGTGAACACAGATTCGTCCGCCTCAACCCGCGCGGTGCTGACGCGCCACATAAAATTGCGAAGCCCGTAGTCGGAATCAGGCGGATATATCGCAAGCTGCGTCGTCGTTCCTCCGCTCCATACGCTCGTCTTATGCTCGGCTTTGCGTATCGTCCTGAAATCCATCCTAGAATACATATTCTCTGCCATGACGTTATCCCCCTGAAACCAAGCCCGATTTTAAATCGATGCGCAAAGTATAATCCCTGACGCGCACATATCAAAGCGCACTCTTGCCATTTTTAACGGATAAAGTCAGCCGCGCTGTTTTGAAAACGAGGCTCGCGGCGTCCGCAAACCGGCAAATTGCTCCCGTCGCTCGTTTGCGCGCCTTGCCGGCGATGCTCGGATTTGGGAACCCACTTCCCTTGAACGCCATCAGGATCGAACAGCACCGCCGGTTTTATTACGGACCCGCCGCACTCGGCGTTGATTAAGTCAACCGCATTCGCGGCTCTCCTCTTCCTTTCGCATATCGGCAAACCGCCGCGTTCCTCAAACAAAGACGTCTGCGCGCCGCGCGACATGTCAGAAAGAGAGGAGAGGACGACTCCGCATCTTTTGTACTTATATCCCGGGACATATATCTCGCCGAGGAGATCCTTGGCAACTGACATAAAGTCGGCATCCCAAAATTTAGGCTCCGGAAATACCGCCTCCCTGCTGGCCGAGTAACATCCGCACCTCACAAAACGGCTGGTCTCTATATATACCGACATCCTGCGCGCAGCCTGCCGCGACATCCTAAGCTGCCTGACGGCGGCCGATACAAAACATAAAAGGGGGGATAGCAGATCGTCATACGCAACAAGCGGGGATCCGAAGCTGCGCGACACCCGCACAGATTTTGGATCGGAGCTTTCAGAAATAATAGGATACATGAGCCTGCCCTTAAGCTCCCACAGAGTATAAAGCGCGGCTGAATCGAGTACACACTTGACCCACATATCATCTTTACGCATAAAGTCAGCCGCGGTCATCACTCCGCGATCCTCCAGACGTTTTGCGCGCGCGGCGCCTATCCCCCATATATCGCGGCATAAAAAACGCCTCATGAATCCGGCGTCATCATACGCGGATCTGTCAAGCCAAAATACTCCGCCGGTCTCAACGTGCTTCTTTGCGTACTCCGACGCCAGCTTGCAAAGTGTTTTAGTCGGCGCGATTCCGACCGACAGCGGTATACGACAGCTATTCCATACAGCCTCCCGCAGCGCGCGGCAATACTCCACCGGGTCTCTAACAGAGGCTATCGCCATATTAAAAAAACACTCGTCTATTGAATACACCTCAATGGTGTCGGAATACCTTCTGACGCGATCCATAACTTCGGCCGACATGTCCCTGTAAAGAGAGACCGAGGACGAGCGCACAGCAACCCCGTTTGCGGACAGAAAATCCCTCACCTTGAAATACGGGGCGCCCATCTTGACTCCAAGCTCCTTGGCTTCGTTTGAGCGTGATATGACACATCCGTCGTTGCTGCTTAAGACTACGACCGGAACCCCGTCAAGCGACGGATCGGCTCTCCGCTCGCACGACACAAAAAAATTGTTGCAGTCCGCAAGCGCCATCATCCTGTCATGCATAATATTACAAACCATAAGCGAATCACCCCATACTTAAAGTATACCATGATATAAAGTGATCGCCTGTGTCCTTGTCACAGAGAGCAGCGCAGCCCGCTCCTCGCCATTCAGCAGCAGCTTCCAGAGTATTCCATATACTCCATGACCCTTACCGCAAGATCCCTGCCGTAAAGCCTCTCCACAATATGCAAAGCCATGTCTGTCCCCGCTGAAATGCCGCCCGACGTTATGATTTTGCCATTGTCCACAAATCGTAGCGTATGGTCTATAACGGCACGCGGCGCAAGTTTTTGGATATCGTCTATGACTAATCTATGGGTGGTGGCGGTAAGACCGTCAAGAAGACCTAAAGCGGCCGGGATCCTGGCTCCTGAGCAAACCGTCGCCATAATTTTAGCGGACATTTGCGTTCCGTCGATCCACTCCATTACGTTTTGCTTCCTTATCTCGGCCTTTGTGCCGTCACCTCCGGGAATCAGCAAAATATCTATATCAGGGTGGCCACGGAAACTGTAATCTGAAACAACCGCAAGTCCGTTCACGGTCCTGATCTCGCCGCCTTTCTCAGATACAGTGAACACATTGAAGGCTTCTCCGCCGCTTAGCTGCGACGCCGATGAAAAAACCTCGTACGGCCCCGCGAAGTCAAGTAGTTCCGCGTCGTCAAACAGATAGATCCCAACGTTTTCCAACATGATCACGCTCTCTTCTATAAAATTAATGATAACGTCAGGCCTCGTATTCGGTACCGGTATAACTCAGCACAATTTCACAGAGCGCTCTGACGCCCGCGTGAAAGGCATTCCTGCGGGAAAAGTAACCTTGGGTTATGGATCTCAACGACAGGCGCGCCCTGCTCATGGCTGCCTATAAGCATAAAGATACCCGGAATGTGTTCCGGATAAAGGGAGAACGGTTCTCTGATATGCTATTGATCCACTATGATCACGCCGATTTCCCGCCATTGGAGTTCTCATCAAACACAATTATAAATGATAACAGGGACAGGTATGGCATAGTGGCTCACTTTTTCATGATTGCATCTCACCTGACCGGCGCAGTTTCAGATCAGCAGTTACAGGCCCTATCGCTATGGTCATGCGCCGTCAGACAATCTTCTTAAGTCCAGCTTCTCAGAAAGCAGCTCAAGCGCTTGCAATCCGGCGACGGAGTTTCCTTTTGCGTCAAGAGGCGGGGAAAAAACGCCGATCCCCATCTTACCGGGCGATACTGCGAGTATCCCGCCGCTAACGCCGCTTTTGCCGGGTATCCCGACCCTTACTGCAAATTCGCCGGAGCCGTTGTACAAACCGCATGTCGACATCAGTCCGAGCACGGCGAAAACGGTCTTTTTCTTCAGGACGCGCCGTCCCGTCAAAGGGGATCTCCCGCCTGATGCCAGCAGCGCCCCTATTTTCGCAAGGGATCTCACCGTACACATGACGCTGCATTGGCGAAAATATAGGTCCAGGAATCCATCGACGTCCCCGGGCAGCGAACCGACGCTTTTCATGAAATGAGCAAGCGCCTTGTTTCTGTCCGCGGTAGAGCGTTCAGACTCATAAACTCTGCCGTTGAACGATATTTTCTCTCCGGTCATAAGCTCGGCAAATCCGGCCATCTCGTCAAACGCGCCGGCTTTGAGGCTGCTTTGCAGCAAAGCGCATATGACGATCGCCCCAGCGTTCATAAATGGGTTTGCCGGTATTGGAGAGGACATCTCCAGCCGCATCAATGAATTGAATGAGTCAGCTGTAGGCTCCATGCCCACATATTTGAACACTTTTCTCATGCCGAGTTTTTCTATCGCAAGCGACAAAGATATTATTTTAGATATTGACTGCATCGTAAAGTACTGATCGACATCGCCGGTTTCAACTGTGCTGTTGTCAGCGGAAACGCAGCTTAAGGCGAAGAGGTCTGGGGACGTGAGCGCAAGTTCAGGGATGTAATCCGCTACTTTCCCATGGCACCTTAACCCCATGGCCGATCTCCTGATGTCATCGAGCAAGGACTGAGTCAACGCTGTTTTTGGCATAACACCGGACCTCTGCTTTCTTTGTAGTTGACAAACATATAGGTTAGGCGCAACTCCATATGAGCCATTTTAATCCACCGGCGTGGTTTTGCGGATACAGGTCGGTAATTATCGCCACAATAAACAGAAGTGCGGCGGCATACGAAAAAGCCGCCGCACGCGTCCGGATGATGCTCTTTTCATATCTCATTGAAAACGATTATATAGTTTGCTCTCGCGCAATCAAAAGGCCCCGTCAATGTTCAGCAATGAACCAAGCAGCACTTCGGCCCCGCATATCACGTTCTCGTCCGGGGTGTACTCGTCCTTTGAGTGGCTTATGCCTCCTCGGCTAGGGACGAATATCATGGCCGCCGGGATTACGCGGGCAACAGGCGAAGTGTCGTGCGACGCCCCGCTTGGCATCACAACATTGCTCAACCCCATGGCGTCGGCGGTTTTGCGTATTATGTCTATCAACCTTTCATCAAGTAAAACCGGCGACTTGCGGTCCGCCGCGTCAATCACGACTGAGCATGGATTGTCCCGGTGCGTTTCCGCTATCCTTTCAAACGCGCGTACAGCCCTGTCTATTGACTCGTCATGTATGGACCTTACCTCAAGAGGGAATCTCGTCTCTTCCGGTACGACGCTCACATGGCCCGGCAAGGCAGAGATTTTGCCTATGTTGCAGACCGTATCGGATATGCCGTCCATCCATTTAAACCAGTCGTGAATAATATCCGCGGCTGCCCGAAGCGCGTCTTTCCTTTCCGGCATTGGGGTTGTACCAGCGTGGTTGGCGGATCCCCTCACTGTTATATTATGGCGTGATATCCCGACTATGCCGGACGGTATGCCTATTTCTATGCCGTTTCTTTCAAGATACGGCCCCTGTTCTATGTGAAGTTCCACAAACGCGGCATAGTTTTGCAAGTCGCCCTTGCTCGCCCTGATATCCGAGTCATCAAGCCCCAAGCCCTTAAGGATTTCTCTTTTATAACCGTCGGGCAGAAGACCGGCGAACGCCCGGCTCCCGAATGTGCCCCCCAAGGGTTCCCCTTCTTCCGCGATAAACGCCACAGCCTCCACGCTCTTCTCTGTCTTTATCCCGTTTTCTTTGATGGCTGTAATGGCCTCGAGCGCGGAAATTATTCCTAAAGGACCGTCGTATATGCCTCCGTTATACACGGAATCCAGATGTGATCCGGTAAGAATAGTCGATCTGTTTTTGCCCTCAAGCCTGCCAAATAAGTTGCCGACTCTGTCGACCCTGGTCTTAAGTCCTACCTCCTCCATCTTATCGCGCAGCCAGTCCCTGGCTTCGTTGTATACCTGGGTATATGCCGCTCTTTTAAGTCCCTGCCCCTCTTCCCATCCGATCCTGCCCAGCGTTCGGAGGTTCTCGAGCAGGCGGTCTCCGTTTATCGAAATTCTCATCTCACAGACACCTTGAGCCACATCGAATATCACACACCTTTCTTAAGGCCGTCTTGCCATGGCAAGCGTGCGTTGTCAGGCAATGCGCAGGCTCTCACAAACAGCCGCAAAAAATCATGTTAGTGTCTGAGAAGGCACCTGCCGTACCCCGGCTCCGCGGTAACAGTCCCGCGGTCGAAGATGACGGTTCCGCGCAGTATCGTTTTGTGTATGACCCCATTAAGTTCCCATCCATCGAATACTTTTGCCACGCCTTTCGCCATAGTCTGCATATTCTCGGCTTTGACGATGAACGGCGCCGCAGGGTCACAAAGCACCATGTCAGCGTCGGATCCTATCTTTATAGCTCCTTTCCGCGGATAAAGCCCATAGGCTTTAGCTGGGTTCGTGGATATCAGCTCAACGGCTCTGAACAGCGAGATTTTCTTTTCTGCGACAGCCTTCAGCATAAGCCCCATCCTGGTCTCCAAGCCCGGAAAGCCGGCCGGGGCTAAAAATATATCGTGTTTATTCTTCTCTTTTTCTTCCACAGTGTAAGGAGCATGGTCGCTTCCGATAGTGTCGATCGTCCCATCTTTTATGTATTCCCACATTTGATCCGCGCGGCAACGATCCCTCAGAGCCGGGTTACATTTGGCATAAGCGCCGTATTTGACGAGCGCGTCTTCCGTGAGATAAAGATATTGGGGGCATGTCTCTATGCATATGTCAACGCCGCGGGCCCTTGCGGCCTGCGCCGCCTTAACTGCCTCCGGAGTCGATATATGGACCAGGTACAGTGAGCATCCTACCGTCTCGGCTATCCTGATCAGCCTGTCCACGGCAAGGACCTCCGCGATCATGGGACGAGAAGCCGCATGGTCAATCGAAGACATCCGATCCTTGCTTCTAAGCTCTGCTATCAAGCCTGAGACTATGTCATTGTCTTCTCCGTGCGCCGCCATCGGCAATCCGGTCTTTGCGACCTCCTCCATCACCTTGAGAAGCTCATAGCTGGTCTCGCATGTAAGTCCCATGAACTCCTTCTCCCGGCCTTCCGGAGCTGCATGCAGAAATGTCTTGAAGCCGCATACTCCCGCTTCGGCCAAACGCCGGATCTGTTCCGTATGCTTGCCCCCCGCGGCTCCGAGAAAAGCCACGTCAACTATTGACTGTTTCAGTACGGCTTCTATCCTCGGAGCCAATGTCTCGGGGCTATACTGCGGCGGCGTAGAGATAGGGTGCTCGACTATGGTTGTCACGCCGCCAGCGGCGGCGGCTTTAGTACCGGTCAGGAACGTCTCTCTATGCGGGCTTCCGGGAAAGCGAATATGAACATGGGGATCGACGCCGCCTGGCAAAATGTGAAGACCTTCTGCATCTATAGTCTCTTTTGCGTCAGGAAGATCGTCGCCGCACCCAAGAGACGATATTATACCGTCATTCACGGCTACCCATCCTCTTATAATGTCTTTTTCGATCACTATTTCAGCGTTCTTTATCAACAGATCGATCATATTTTTTCCTCCATAAATTAATAGCCGCAATGTTCATAGTGAGACAGGGACGACGCCCTTAACCGCATCCCTGAGCGACGAGAGCCACTTCTCACGGTCTCTTTCGAAATCAAACCTGGTGCCGGCCACGCTTACTGCTGTCACAATGCCCTTTTTTTCGTTAAGCGACGGGACTGATACGGCAGCCGCGCCTGGATCTATTTCCTCGACAGAGAAACAATATCCCTGCTCTCTTATTGTTTTGAGCTGTTCTCTGATCTTTGCGGGATCAGTGACCGTAAATGGCGTGAACGCCTCCAGTTTCTGAGAAAGAACCTTATCTACCAGCCGCTTTGGAGCATAAGCCAGCAAAACCTTCCCGCTGGCGCCCGCGTGAAAGGCCTGCTCTTTCCCAACTACAGACGCTACGCGTACCAGGCTCTCCGACTCAATCTTATGAAGGCAAAACGCCCTGTCCATGTCTATGATGTTCAGGAACGCGGTCTGTCCGCATTCCGCAGATATTTTTCTCAGTATCGGATCGAACTGTTTTACTATGTCAAGGTTCATGCGCCATTCGTTTGCAAAGGTGAGGAATTTGAGGCTGAGGCAGTAGCTTTTATCCTCAACGTCCTGATAGGTCCAGCCGATAGAAGTTAGATTCTGAAGCACCCTGTGCACTGTGCTTTTGGTTATCCCAGTTTCCTCGGCAATTTTTCTTACGCTGTCCTTTTCTTTCGAGCCATCAAGGGATTCCAATATGTTGAAAACCGTGTCTATCGAATCAAGCGACCTTCTCACCTTAACCACTCCCACTTTTTATCTCATGACATCCCGAACCCCAAAAAACGCGTCAATCCGCAAAGTGCCGCGCGCCGCACGAAGCCGCAGGATCTTCCTTAAGCCAAACTCCATCGTCAGGATCGTCTATGACTTCTCCGGCAGCCACGCTCATCACCGCTTTGAATATCTTATCATAACCGGTGCAGCGGCAAAGGTTGCCGGACAGAGCCTTTTTGACGTCATCGATATTCGGATGCGGATTTCTGTCAAGCAATGCCTTTGAGGAAAGCAGCATGCCTGGCGTGCAGTAGCCGCACTGTATCGCGCCGTACGCTATGAACGCTTTCTGCAGAGGATGCAGCGCCTTTTCTCCTCCAAGCCCCTCTATCGTCAGTATATCCTTGCCGTCGGCATCGGCGGCAAGCATCAGGCAGGAATTTATCGGTTTACCGTCCACAAGGACGGTGCAGCTTCCGCACTCCCCGCTGTTGCAACCGCACTTTGTGCCCGTAAGATTAAGATCGCAGCGCAGAAAATCAAGCAGAGTCTTGTTTGTGACCACTTCTTTAACTATTGCCCTGCCGTTTATGACAAATTTTATCTTTTTACTGAGCATCCCTCGACACCCCCTCGCTTTACTTACAAAGTTCCCGAAGCAGCCTGCGCGCGGCCACTTTCAGCATCTGCCGCCTGTACTCCGCCGATCCTCGCACATCGTCTATCGGCAAAGCGGCAGACGCCGCCAAATCCGCTATCTTGTTT
>Ga0307367_100091_pt1 | contig 10471 bp, 28 predicted proteins | sample AAT_RA_Lys2_MT_FD_194610 | JGI IMG/M metagenome (GOLD analysis project Ga0307367, IMG submission 194610) | Metatranscriptome of enriched activated sludge microbial communities from anaerobic digester in WTTP, New Holstein, Wisconsin, United... | ecosystem: Engineered > Bioreactor > Anaerobic >... | reverse complement strand
CACAGCTCAGTGCCTAGGATGCCCATGCAGTCTGCTACCAAGAGGCCCGTGTGCTCCACTATCAACACCGTGGAGCTGGTGTACAGCGAACACTAACGTTGGCGCTGCCCTCTACGCCCCCAGGGGAGGGGGCGACGTCATGGTGCGGTGTCGAACCGCAGCGGTGGAATGTATGATGTTCAACATTTGTAGATGTTGCTGGCCCGCATGAACTATCATCCATGACACTGTGTGTTGGATGGAAAAAGAAAATATCAAAAGGGGATGAGGTCACTCGAAGAGGAGTGCGTCCATCTCTTCCTTTTCCTTGGGTGCACGCTCGATGAGGGAGCTCTCGGCTGACCGGACGATACCGACACCGTTGATAATGCGGTCGACTTTGGTCGGGTCGCGCTGGTCCTTCATGTCGCCGGTCTTGCCGAAGACAAGAACGGTCGTGCTCTGGGGGATACCAGTGACGTCTTCTGTCATTTCAGGTGCACGGAAGAACGTGCGGATGCCTTTCATGACACCGTCGGCCATGAGGACGATGTGGCTACCACCATTGCGCGATTCACCTGAATCGCCGATGTAGCCCTCGACGATGATGAAGGTCTTGGCAGGTGCCTTGAAGACGTCAGCAAGCCCCATGGACTCGCTGGCCTTGTCGGCGTATTTGCGGAACTCGGCATAGAGCTGCTTCGCATCGACTTTACCGAGTGGGATGGGTGCGACCTGGGATGAGAGTGTGAGATTACCCTTCTTGGAGATGCTGCCGCGGAACTTGTAGAGCATGCCGAGCTCGACCTTCTGGTTGCCGTACGCCATCATGAGGGCGCCGTTCGTGAAGATGTAGATCGAGCGCTGCATGACAACCGGGAGTGCCTTACCGAAGTTCGGGTTCTCCTGTGTCTCCTCCTTATCGAGGAACTTGCGGGTGTCGAGCGCTGTGGGCTTACCGCCGATCACTGCAACTGAACCGCTGTCGACTGCTTCGTCGGGGTCTGCAGTGTATTTGGCAAGCGACTGTTTGCGCTGGTAGTCATTTGTGTCACGAAGTTCTGAGAAGCCAATGACGATCCCCTGGACCTCCTTGGTCGATGCAAGGACGGTTGCGAGCCGCACAATGTCAATGTGAAGCTGCCGGTCGATGTCTTTAGGGTCAGTCATTCCCTTCTTGGTCATGTAGTACTCTTTCATCTGAGCAACTTTCGCAGTTGCTTTGTCGACTGCCATGCCCGCCTGGACAAGCATGTCGACATAGGGGTTTGAAGGATTCGTTGCCATAGTTCACCATGGATGTTGTTTACATTACACGTAGTCCAATGTATCTGAAATACTCAATCCAGCACGGCAGCATGTAGTACGTGTGCTTGCCATACTTAACACGGCACAGTTGACCGCGACGCACTCCGCGCATTAAGTAGTAGCGCGCTAGGCGTATGTCGATTGAGTACTTCGTAGCGACGTCGGCGAGGGTATATTTCTCGTCGACGTCCCATGTCGTAAAGAAGATCGAGATTTGTTCACCGAGGATTTCAGTGTACGGAGGTTGAATTGGGTTGAGAGGGGTCGGGGAGGTTTGAGGTGTCGGGGGCGATTCGCTTAAGGGTGATAGCTCCATCTACGATCACCACCGCTATACCTTTGTTGGAATGGCGTATGCAGTACTCACGAAGACCACTGTATACGGACTTATACCCACGTCCTGTTTTCTCCCAGTCTACCTTCTTCGTCTCCTCGTTGGCTTTCTCGAAAGCCTTAATGATGTCCCTGGTGTAGACCTTCGTCTGCGTTGGACAGTCCGATAAGATCTCCATAGAGCATCACCTCGGAAGACTCGATGAGGCCGTTGCCAATCAGGAGTTCTCGGGGCGGTGTCGCTTCGAAATGTGGTACGCAGAACCTTACACTCAATGGGATGAAATGTTCCTTGCACTTTTCGCGCAAGCGTTGTTTGAGCTCATAGTGTGAATGGACTTTGCCTTCCCGCTTTACGCAGTTGACAATCATCACACCCTTGAGCTTGTCCCAAGGAATGATTGAAAGGTCGGCAACGTCTTCATCGTTGCTGACCACGAGAAGCATTTACGCACGCTCACGCGAGGTCGCTCAGGTCCTCGGCGGATCCTGCGGCTGATGCAGCGCCCGGTTTCTTGGTCTTCTTCTTGCGCGGCTCACGGATCTTGGGAGGGAGCTCTTCGTTCACGAGAACGATAAGTGCCTTGGTGACGTTGTCCTTGCGTGTCTTCCAGGTCTTGCCGACGATGCCGGCGAAGTAGGACTGGTCGAGGTGGACATAGTGCGGCGACTCCTTGTCTTTGATCTCTTCGTCAGTCGCACCTGCATTCTTTGCACGCTGAACGAGCATCTTGTAGCATGCCTTACGCAGGGTTGCAAGGCTGATTTCTCCGCTCGGAGGCTTGACTGCCTGGATGATGCGACGGATGTCGCTGCGGATGGTCTCTGCTTTTTCGCCCTTCGGGCCGCGTGCTTCGTCGGACGCCTCAATCTCATTGAAGAGTGCGACAATGTCGTTGTCTTGCATGTTGGTCTGTTCAACCATAGTTTTACACCTCTCTGGGTGGGTATCTCACATGGCTTTCATGTTGCGTTGCATCATATGAGAGTCCGCTATATAATTGGATGTAAAAGTATATAAATGTTTCTTTTTTGGAAATGTGAGTGAAAGTTGGATGAGCCAGCTACAGCGTGGAGTAAATGCCACCTGGGCCCCCATCTTCACTGACATCAACACGTACCCCACGGTTGCCGTACAATGATTGCACGGCGTCGTGACATACGTGAGCGAGCATCTCACACGAGCGGTCACCGATGTACATGGCATTGAATTGCTTGTACATCTCGGTGGACAACGTGTTACGGACCATGATGAATTCCAGTTCACGATGTTCGTGAGTGACCGCGATGGTTACGCGGAAGTGGAAGTCATGGTGGTGAGGGTACTTGAGGAACCTCACTGGGTCGGGTGCATTGTCATACTGATGCAGACCGGCAATGGTGAAGTCGACATATATGGCCCTCAATGGCTCAGTTGTGGTCATGTTTCATGCCCTGGTAGGACGATGCATCAACCTTCGCGAACGCCCACTTGGCTTCGACGCCAGGCGGGAGGTTCGGGTTATCTGTATAGCCGGTCACGGTAACCACGCGCAGACCTTGCTTGTTCTCGACGACTACTTTGTCGCCGCTCTGGAGGCCTTCCATCTCCGTCTTGTAGGCGTATTCCTTGAGGCTTCCCTCGAAGGTTACTTTAACGAACTTCATGTTGTTCACTCCACAATGATCTCTCCAGCATCACGCATCAGTGGAATGCGATCATCTGTGTTGAAGAGTATCTGCTCTACGGGTAGTGCGGTGATTAGTTCAAGCATCTCGTGCTCGATTATCGCCTGCTTCTCCCGGAGTATTAAGTGTTCATGATCGAGATGGTTCCACCGCTCGATGAGTGCTTTGAGGCGGTGGACTCCATTCCGATCGGCGGTACATGCCATGGGCATCACGTGAAGATGGCATCTATACGGTTGGCGTTCATGGCTGACACATCAACTGGCTTCCGTGGATGCTTCGGATGGTTCATGAACTTGATGATCTGCTCTTCAAGCTCATCTTCACTCAGCTGCTTGCAGCCAACGAACTTCTTGAGCTCTTCGAGGCATTCATCGCACAGGTATCCGTGATCGAAGCTGTACCGGTCGCACATGATGTTGGTGCAGTCTTTGCGGTTGCATGCCATTACGCCCATCAGTCATCCTCGAGCGGGCAGTGCGCTTGATTCTGTGACGATGTGCAACATAGTGTGCCACAGTGGACAAAATGCTTCCCTCCAATGACCTTGTAGGCATGCCGTTGTGAACCAACATGACTACAATGTCCGTCGCGTCCACTATCGATGGGTGTGAACGCAGGACACTTGGGATAGATGATGTCATCGGGGAATAATGACCACCTGCTAGCTTCCACTGGCCCGCGGATAGCATCAACCTGCTCCTTGGTCAACATGCTCAACTCGCTCCTTGAGGTCGAGGTTTATGGACGACCACCTGTTCAGCATTGCGTGCACGTGCAGTGATGCGTGCCGAGATCATCTTCCGCATGTCGACGATCTCCTTAGCAGCAGCAGTGGTCAGGGTGTAGATGTCTTCGAGTTCGACATCTGTGAGGATGGCCCCATCTTCGGTGAGTGCACGACTCTTCGCAAGCAAGCGGTTGGCCTCAGCGAGGTTGTGGTTCACCTGTTTCATGTCACGCTTGAGGTCTGACTGCCAAGTCATCGGAACTCCTCTTGAGCAATGCAGTCGACCATCCCACACTGAATGTTGGTGGTTTCGATAGGGCACGTGTCGCATTGGAACCCAGCACACTCATCATCACCTTCAACCTTCATGAGTCGGTTGATGGCCCTCGCCGCAGCGATCATGTTGTTGAGCTCGTTGTTGATGAGCCGTAACTTCTTCTCTGAGGGTTCCATGTTACCACGTATCCTCGTCGTCCATTAACGGCTCATGCCCGTGTTCCTTGGTGTATCGTGCACGCTCTTCTGCACGGCATTTCGCACAGTTACATCCATCGCCGTGCTCTCTGTCTGCACCAGCGCACATTCAGTCCACCCACCGCGGCTGGGTTGGGATGCCGAGGACCTTATGGAGGACCTGGTAGACTGCTACGGTCTTGTCCCATGCCATGTGCTCTTCTTCTGACCACCTGGTCTCGGCCTTTGCATCCAGAGCCTCAAGTACAGTGATACTCTGATTGTACTGAGCAATGGCCTCTTCGACATCGATGTGGAGATCGCAATCACACTCGTCGGCGACGATCTCGTATGTGGAGTTGTCAACCTGTGAGTTGTCAGTCTCCTCGACAGCGATGATGATCTTGTCGTTGTCGTGGATGTTAATGTTCAGTTCCATCTGTCTCACGCTCGGGTGCGTTGGTAGTCTTCTGTCTCAGCGGGGCACGTACGACCAGTTCAGGTGCCGGTATCATGTTGTGCCTGTCGTATACGACAACCTGCTTGACCTGATCAATGACGAGGACCACACCGTGTTCTGCTGTCTCAACCTTGACCGTGTGTCCGTCTTCAGATACATCCACGGTTACTTTTTCAGAATTGCGCATTGTTACCATCAGTCATCACCTAACTCGGTGACATTAATGTACTTGTCGATGAGTGGGAAGTCTTCACGAAGTGTCTGTATGAACAGACTGCGTACGTGTTCCGCGCTCTTCTCACATGCAATGACGGCCATCCACCGGTCTGGCAGAACGTGTAGCTCGTCGATTACGAACATCCCGTTGGCCAGATCGATGAACGACATCATGCGCGGATAGAGGTCACCGTGCGGGGTTTGCCATTCGACTCTGTATCTCATATGCCATCACTCCCGAGCCGTCCGTTATAGTAGGGGTCGGCACTGTCGAAGATCAGCTTACATGCCTTGAGAGGCCATGCACGTACGTCGGCAATGAGTTGGCCGAGTGGACGTTGGTAAATCTTGAACTCGACATCACGGGTAGTGAGTGCTTCGATCCAGTCATCTGCGACCACGGGATCAATGCGCCACCTACTCTCTGAGTATGGATAGCGTATGACCACGCACATGGACATGATGATGTCGTACTTCTTGGATGCAAACTCACGCTCATGTAACAGTTGGTCTGTCAAGTTGGCAGCTCGCTGACTGTTCACGATGAACAGATTGTCCATGTGATTGCAGTGTGCATCCTCGGCAGCTTTACGCTTGCGCGTTAGCCGCATAAGCTCAGCATATTGTTCTTGATCCATGCTACTCCTTCCATGCTTGGTACTCTGGCATGTCACTGATTTCTTTGATTGTTGCTCGGCCGGTTGATCCCTGACGATAGTTCTCTTTGTCCATCGTCGTAATGAAGGTGTAACGGTCAACTCCCTTCACAATAAGTTTGTATGCCATAGCTATCAAGCGAATGCGGATGGTACTTTCAACGCCATCGCGCAACTCTAATTTGGCGCGTAGGGCGTCGGCGAGTGCTTGACGAGGAGTCATACCAAGGGTCACTTCATTTTCAGAATGCCTTTTACAGACTCTGGATGAGCGCCATATGACCACGCTCCATCGCGTGAGGCCTGTAGATACAGGAACTGCCCGAAAGCATCTCCGATGTCATCATCGAGAAGACGTTTCTCCTTCTCGGTGACAACGGACCTCAGTGCAGCTTCCGCACGCCACTTAAGGAACTTAGCCCATTGTCTCTTAAGCTCACCTGGAGTTGCTCCGGATCGTGATGCGGAGATGCACCCGACAACCTTCCCATTGGAGTCGACGATCGTGTATATGAAGTGTGTCGATGCCATTATGGTCTCCAGCGGTACGCTGTTGCAATCTGCGGGAAGAGCTCCGCTGCTACCTTCTGAGGGAGCTTCTCGCCGTGAGCTGCGACTTCCATGAACTCGTGTTCGTGATTCTGCCCGGGGACAGCATCAATGTATGCTGCCCAATCGCCGATGTCGTCATTGTACACGGCGGTAGCGATGACTCTCATCGCCAATGCACGGTATGTGATACGTTCACTCATGTTTCATCAACTCGTTGGCTGCTGCCATCAGTGCATCTGCTTTGGCAACAAGATTGTTCACCCACTCGGGGTAGGGTACACATTCCCATGTAGCATCCCAATCTTGGGGTGCTGCGATACGTGCACACACGCGGGGTGAGGTGGTCAGTCGATTGATCCATATTCGTCCGCTCCTCCCGTTGGGATCTGAGCTAGCTCTTCGTCGAGCTCGGCTTCACGTTGCTCACGATCCAGTGCTGCATAGTGCTCGGCGATTAGGATCTTGAGCACGCGCACATCATCGTTGGTAAGTCTCGGGTCATTCATAGTTGATCTGGTCCTTGGTGTTCGGATGGATCTCGGGGCAATAGAAGTAGGAGCACACATCGTATGTGTGCGGTTTGCCTTCTTTGTCTCGTGGCCCAAATGCACCTCGGATGAAGTCCATAGGTACAGGTGGCCTTCTCGAACAGTGGCAGTATGGCCAGTCACTACCTCGTGCATCAAATGAGAAGATGCGTGCTGGGCAACCGTGGTAGATCTTATGCCGCCAGTTGTCCCAACTGATGGTCATCAGGTCGTGGGCCATTAGTTATGCCTACCCGCACCTTTGTTACTGATGCCTCGTAGTGCTAGCCATAGGCCGACGACTACGAGCGAGAGGCAGGCTACTCCAAGGCCTACCCATTGCCATGCGTACATTCCTACGATCTTCTCCATGTGGATCACGTCCTGGTGTCTCGAAGTTCCGTGAGCGTGTATATAGCTGCACGGGTGATTGGAGTTGCCCAACCATCGTTGAGGAAATCGTCTACTTCTGCCATAGTCTCGAAGGTACGATAACATGTGTCACGGAATGCTCCAGGCTTGACGTACTTGACGACGATAGGCATCGGGCAGTAGTGTGCACGAGGTGGCTTTGGGATGATCTTCCCGATCTTGTATGATTTGATCGTGCGAACCCTGGACCATATGCCTGACTTGATCTCTTCGTCAATAAGTGCTGGAACATCATCGGGGGAGTTAGCATCGAACTCCATCCGCATAACGTTCCGATCACTAAACATTGGCCGGATGTCAGTGGAGCCATACTTCTTTAGCCATTCGACATGCTCGTCGTTGGCTTTCTTCTCGTCGGGGGTGATGGTGTATCGTACACTCACCCATGTGATGTATCTCGTCATGCTCTACCTCTTGGGCTTTGCCATGCGACCTTCAAGTATGGCTGCCTTGCGAAGCCAATATTGTCGGCCCATGAATGTGGGTGCACTCGCTGCACGCTGTCTGCAATACGATGCTTCCTCTGCTGCAGGGTCCGTGTCCTGGAATGCAGCGAGGAGTTCAGGCGGGATGGTTTCTTTCATATATGAGTCACCTTCAGGATTGGTACCGGGCATAAGATATTATCAGCCTGGTGTTCTCTGAAACTACCATTGTGGTCACTGCACATGTGGAACTTGGCACCACACTTATTACAGCGGACTATAGCATCTGCCACATACGCGCCACCTGAAGTCTGATGTTCATGCGCATGCAACAGCTCGCAATGCTGTAATGGGTGGTCACATCTGTCTGGAAGTTCACTAATGGTATCGATCATGCTACTCTCCGTGCGTATGCGATCAGCTGCCTCGTTGCAGTGATCTGTCCGTAGTGATCACGGATACAGTTGCCAGCTGATGTGTCCGGTGATACAACATTCCATCGGGCAATGTGCTTGGCAACTACTCCCGACGTAATGTATACAATGTCATCTTCCAGATGTTTGGGCATTCCCTTGAGCTCGGGGTTCGTATGCATGACGACAGGAACGCCTTGAATGTCCCCGACAGTGATACGATCCGTTGCGAGGCGGACTGTATGCCCACCTGGGATGTTGCATGCACGCCCTCCAGGCGGTGCCAAAGATAGAAGATGTTTACTGCTGGTTAAGTTCAGCAGCTGGGTCACTTTCTCGTACGCGTTTTCGGGCACCTTCAACACCCTTTTCGATGTACTCTACCATCACTGAGTCGCACTCGATGTGAGCGTACCCAGTGAAGCGTTCAACTCGCAGTCCATTGCCTGCAGTGACGTCTGCAATGCTGTGGAGACCGTCAATCTCGGCGAATGCTTGGTGTTCGAGGTCGATGATCTTTCCACAGTACATGCATACTGTTTCTGCGACACGGCGATCAGTGATGAGGCTCATTGTGCACCTTCGGTTCTGTGATACGTGTATTCTTTAGGATGGATAACGCTTGTGTCAGTTGCATGTGCTGGAATAGCTCGGGCACATCTTGTGCCAGAAGCTCGAGCTTGTCGCTGATCTTGTCCAACCGCTGCTGCCGGGTAATCACGCTATCGTCCTCACGTATGCTACGTTGCACCATGGGACGAAGAATATCTCGTGTTTACCAGCACCAAGCCCACCGATACCATTTGCGTCAGATTCAGTGGCGGTTACACGAATCATTGGTGTTGGGCCTGATTTCAGGTGTATCTCTGATATTGTCGGCATTGAGTTTCCTCCGGATTGTGTCTCCTTCGATTACGTATCCCCACTCGGTGAGATCTTTCACTCGTACGACACGAACATGTGTTTTGTCTGTTGCCCATGACAAGTGGTCGATCACGGTGACAAACGCCTTTAAAGGCATTTTGGGTGTGTGTCGCTTGGCTACGAGCTTATTGTACGTGTCATCGATGAGTTTACGTAACTTCTCGCGATCATCGAGCACTGGTTGGTGAGTTTTCCACGATAGGGGTTCGAGTTGTCGATTTCCATACTCCAGCCCACAACGTTGGCAGTGAGCTGACTTCGACACTCGGTCCGACATTTCTTTGTAGACTGGATACCCACATCCAGTGCAGTACCCGATGCGAGGTCCTTTGCCCGGTGGCCACGTAGCCATCGGTCACTCCTTGGGGTAGGGTTGGCCTCTCAGGCAGTGAGGACATATGAGCTTTCCCTCGATCACTGACGGATTCTTGTCAAGATCGATACCACGCTCACAGTGGATGCACGTGTATACGTGAATCTCAGGAGCTTTCTTGGGCTTGGGCTTAGGGGCCATTGCGCTTCTTCCTGTAGAAGACCACATCGAAGCTCATGTCACACATGGTGTTGGGGCAGTGAGCCATCTCGGTGGTCTTACACTGTTCCTTGAGCTTCGCTCCACACTTCGGGCAATAATCAAATGTACCCTCAGGGATCATGACGTAGCTCTGGAACTTTGCTGCCAGTTGTTCTGACATAGTCGCTTCCTCTTGGCATGAACGGGCACAACATGAAATGATGGATGATGTTATGCCCGCTCAAGTTGCCGTGAAAAGGTTATACGACGTCCTTGAGGAGGGCGTCGACATCTTCCTTGGCAGGTGCCTTGGCTTTCTTGCGGGCCTCGATTGCCTTGATCTCGGCATCGGTGAGCTTGCGGCCATCCTTGTCCACGGGGTGCGGAAAGATGTACGCGACGCCATCAACGGTCCCGACGCGGTGTGCACCAGCTGCGCTGCGAACGCTGGAGTTCTGGATCTTGTTGTCGCCTTCGAGTTTATATGCACGGTCAATCGTGCGGACGAGGGTCCCAACCGGGATGCGGTCGCGGCCTGCTGCAAACAGCGGCTTGATGAACTTCTCACGGATGGTCTCTGCGGGGACAGCTGCTTCGCTGGCTTCCTTGCGTGCAGTGTCACACTCAGCGAAGAGTGCTGCGATCTGCTCAGGGCTGTCGATATCGATGTCGACGGTGTCCATAGACTGTTCCTCGGCCTCGGGGGCCGTCTTCTTGTTGATTTCAGGCATGTTCTGTACCTCTCACAGCCTTTCACTGCGTCGGCACGCAGAGCGGATCGTACGTGCTTGGCATGAACGGGCACAACATGAAATGATGGATGATGTTATGCCCGCTCAAGTTGCCGTGAAAAGGTTATACGACGTCCTTGAGGAGGGCGT
>Ga0307367_100050_pt1 | contig 12563 bp, 10 predicted proteins | sample AAT_RA_Lys2_MT_FD_194610 | JGI IMG/M metagenome (GOLD analysis project Ga0307367, IMG submission 194610) | Metatranscriptome of enriched activated sludge microbial communities from anaerobic digester in WTTP, New Holstein, Wisconsin, United... | ecosystem: Engineered > Bioreactor > Anaerobic >... | reverse complement strand
GGAGTCGCCGCATTGGGCATGGACAAACAATCCGGCATGAAGCTTTTTATTGATATAGGGACAAATAATGAGATAGTCATAGGAAACCGCGACGTTATGTTCTGTTGTGCCACAGCCGCGGGCCCTGCCTTTGAAGGGGCAAGAATACAGTATGGCATGCGCGCGAGCCTCGGGGCGATAGAAACAGTAAGGTTAGAGGACAGCGGGTTGGTATGCGGCACGATAGGCGGCGCGCCGCCTAAGGGGCTTTGCGGGTCCGGCCTGATAGACGCGGTGGCCCTGCTGCTTTGCGCAGGGGTCATAGATCAACGCGGCAGGCTGCAATCTCCCGAAGAGTGCAAGGATGAACGTTTTAGCCGGAGGATCAGCAGGGATCACAAAGGAATGCTTCGCTTTCTGCTGACGGATCCGAAAGATCAGGTTTACCTCACTCAAAAGGATATCAGAGAAGTGCAGCTCGCGCTTGGCGCGGTAAAAGCCGGGACTGAAATAATGCTGGATAGCGTCGGCATAGGCTTGGGCGACTTGGACGAGGTGCTGCTGGCAGGGGCGTTCGGAAACAATATAGACGTGCGCAGCGCGATGACCGTAGGCCTGTTGCCCCGTGTGCGGCACAGCATGGTCCGTAGCGTGTACAATTCTTCGGGCTTAGGCGCGTGCCTTTCTCTTGCGTCGCCGGAGTTTTATGAAAGTGCGCGTGTGACGGCAAAGAGGATGTCTTACATCGAACTCTCGTCACGCAAGGATTTCGAGAAGCGTTTTATAAGCAACATGATTTTTTCTTAAAAAAGAGGGGTGCGGATGAAAGACATCGAGATATTTTTTTCGGACTTTGACGCGGGTGAAGGTGAACGCTGCATAGAAGCGAGGCATGCCGCGATGGATGTCGACCTGTCTTTGCTTCTGAGGCATTACGCCGCTCTTGGGGAAAAACACGCAAGGAACGTTGAAAAATTTATGCCATACTGGGAGGCTGAATGCGAGAATTTGCTTTTATCTCCTAAGGCAAGGGTGTTGAAGATGCCTCGTAAGGCAGCTGAAAAAAGCTTTGGCCGCGATGCCGTACAATGGGACAGTTCTCCCGATGCCGTTATTATAGCCGTCTGGACATTAGGCGGCGATCTTGAGAGTAAAAGCATGGAGATGATGTCCTCCAAGGGGGATGTAATGACAGGATTTTTGCTTGATGTAGCGGGCTCAATAGCGCTGTACAATATGCATGATCTTTTAATCCGGTGGATCGAGGCGGAACTTGCCCTGCCGAACAGTAAAAATATAACTGAGGAGATTTATCCGGGCTTGGGAAGCGCTATTCAGGATATGACGCATAAAATAGAAACGCTGGGAAATACAAGAGAGACTATAGGGGTTTATGAACAAGGCTCCTCCATGTTTTATCCCAGAAAAACCCAGTACTCCTTTGTCGGGATAGGCTCAGCAAAAGGCAGGCGCAGCCTCAGGGCGCTTCCGTGCTCACCCTGCAGCGCGGACAAATGTCTGTACTATCAGCTGGGAGGCTGTCATATGCGGGCGTATCCCGGCGAACGGACGCAAGCGGAAGCCGCGGACGCAAGGTAAAAACATAAGGCGCGCTTAGTTTTGAGCGCGGCGCTTTGGAAATTTCAATGCTAAAAATCGCCGCAGCCGCTGTATGCAGCGGGTTGCGGCGCATGAATTTTTATCCTGTTATTATTGTGCCGGAGCCTAAGCGATGGCCGCTATGCGGATATCGAGCCGGCGAAGCTCGCCGCGTCAGAAGTTGATGGGGTAGCCTTCCTCGCGCACAAGTTTCAGGTATCTGTCCCTGATCTTTTCCGTTATTGGGCCTATGCCGCCGTTTCCGACCTCGCGTCCGTCAATTTTAGCGACCGGCACGACTTCAGCCGCCGTCCCCGATATGAATATCTCGTCGGCCGAGTAGAGGTCGAAACGATTCATGAAAGTCTCCTCGACAGGCAGCCCCATCTCTTTTGCTATCTCAATGACGGCTTTGCGCGTGATGCCCAGCAGTATGCCTATGCCAGGGTGCGGCGTCTTGACTACGCCGTTCTTGACGACGAACACGTTATCTCCCGTGCACTCGGCGACGTAGCCCTCGCGCGACATGCATATCGCCTCCACAGCCCCGGCGTTGTGCGCCTCAAGCCGCGCCATTATGCTCGGGAGGTAGTTAAGGCTCTTGATCTGCGGGGCGAGTACCTCGCCGTAGTTGCGCCGCGTCGGAGGCACGATGACAGTTATGCCTTTCCTTACTTCTTCTTCAGGGTAGAGCGCTATCTGGCATGCGATGCAGAATACTGTCGGGTTTTTCTTTGTGGCAGGGTTGAGTCCCATGTCGCCGCAGCCCCGAGTAGCTACCAGGCGGATGTACGCGTCCCTCATCTTGTTCCTGGCGCATGTGTCAGCGACTATTTTGCACATTTCGGGCTTTGTTTCCTTGAGTTTGAGCGCTATGGCCTTGGCCGAGTCGTAAAAGCGGTCTATATGCTCCTCAAGGCGGAAGACTCGCCCGTTGTACGCCCTGATGCCCTCAAATATGCCGTCTCCGTACAGCAGACCCGAGTCGAACACGGAGACTTTTGCCTCGTCCTCGTTGCAGAATTTCCCGTTAAGATATATTTCCACTTAAGTCACCCCTGTTTTTATAATATTTTTATGATCAAGGCTTTTCCTCGTCACGAGGAGCATTGTCTGAAACGCGCGGATATCGTCCGCCCTTCACCTGAGCTTGGAAGGATCCTTGAGCACGGCGCCCTCGACACCTGATGTTACAAAAGCCCTGTAGCGCTCCAGGAACAGGCTGTCCGTCTGCTGCGGCTTCGGCGTAAAGTGTTTCCTGCGGTTTTCGAGGACGTCATCGTCTACCAATATGTCGAGCTTTTTTTCCGGTATGTTGATGGAGATGATGTCGCCTTCCTCAACGAGCCCTATGGGCCCGCCCTCGGCAGCTTCAGGCGAGACATGGCCGATCGACGCGCCGCGTGTTGCGCCGGAGAAACGGCCGTCGGTTATGAGCGCCACTGTGTTGCCCTTGCCCTGCCCCATTATTGCCGAAGTCGGAGTTAGCATCTCCCTCATTCCGGGACCGCCCTTCGGGCCCTCAAAACGTATCACAACAACGTCCCCGTCGTTTATCTCGTTGTTCAGTATCGCGCTGCTTGCTTCTTCCTCCGAGTCAAAGACCCTGGCGGGCCCTTTGTGGACCAGCATCTCAGGGGCGACCGCGGACTGTTTGACTATGGCGCCCAGCGGGGCCAGAGTCCCCTTCATGAAGGCAAGCCCGCCCTCCTTGTGGTATGGCTTGTCTACGGGACGTATCACGTCGTCGTCAGTGACCTCGGCGCATTTTAAATTTTCCCGCAAGATTTGTGTTGTGACCGTTATGACGTCTCCGTTTAAGAGGCCATTTTCAAGCAGTCTGCGCATAAGCCCCTGCACTCCGCCGGCCGCCCACAGGTCCTCTATGTGATGCTGTCCGCCGGGGCTCATCGAACAGAGGTGCGGGACGCGCGCGCCTATTTCGTTGAATATATCCAGGCGGAGTTCAAGCCCGGCCGCCCACGCTATCGCGGGCAAGTGAAGCGAAGTGTTTGTCGATCCGCCGAGCGCGAGGTCGACAGCGACGGCGTTCTCAAACGCGTCTTTTGTGAGTATATCCTTTGGCCTTATTCCTTTTGCCACCAAGGACATGACGGTGCGCCCTGCCTCTTTGGCCAGGCGCACCCTGCCGGCGTGCACGGCGGGAACCGTGCCGTTGCCCGGAAGCGCGAGCCCAAGCGCCTCCATCATGCAGTTCATCGTATTGGCAGTGAACATGCCGGAGCAGGAGCCGCAGCCTGGACACGCGTTGTCCTCCACGTCGTGCAGTTGTTCGTCTGTTATCTTTCCCGCGGATTTCATGCCTACCGCCTCGAAGACGCTGTTTAGATCGAGCGTCTTGCCCTTGTGCCGTCCGGCCATCATGGGACCGCCAGATATGACGACAGCGGGGATGTTCAGCCTGGCGGCGGCCATGGCCATGCCGGGGATTATTTTGTCGCAGTTAGGCACGAGCACAAGTCCGTCAAATGCGTGGGACCGCGTCATTACTTCGATTGAATCCATTATAAGCTCCCTGCTTGGCAGAGAGAACTTCATCCCCTCGTGGTTCATTGCTATGCCGTCGCAGACCCCTATGACAGGAAACTCTATCGGAAGGCCGCCTGCGGCGTATATCCCGGCCTTGACTGCCTCGGTTATCGTCCTTAGGTGGACGTGCCCCGGGATTATCGCGTTGTAGGAGTTTGCGATGCCGATCCATGGACGGTCTATCTCCCAGTCCGTATAGCCGGAAGCCTTCAAAAGAGCGCGGTGGGGGCTCCTTAGATAGCCTTTTTTAGCTTTGTCGCTGTTCATCTCTCATCCTCCCTAGTTCAATATCATGTTATCTATCGCGTCGCCCGGCGGCACCATCGGAAGGACCAGCGCCTCCTGAGGTATCCTGAAATCCACAAGCGCCGGGCCCGGAACTTCAAGCGCAGCCTCTATCGTTTTTCTTACCTCTTCGGGCTTGGATGCGAAGAATCCCTTGACCCCCATGCCTTCGGCTATTTTCACGAAGTCAGGGCTGCGGCTGTAGATGGTGTTCGAGTAACGGCGGTCGTAGAATAGCTGCTGCCATTGGCGCACCATTCCGAGGCAGGAGTTGTTCAGGATGAAGACCTTGACGGGTATGTTAAAGCGCGCGCACGTGTCAAGCTCCTGTATGTTCATCATGAAGCTGCCGTCTCCGGCTATGCAGCATACTTGCTGTCCGGGACAGGCCATGGACGCGCCTATGGCGGCGGGGAATCCGAAACCCATAGTGCCAAGTCCGCCTGAAGTGACAAAACGCCTGGGCTCCTCCACTCGGTAGTGCTGGGCCGCCCACATCTGATGCTGCCCCACTTCTGTCGTGACTATCGCCTTGCCTCCCGTGACCTCGCGCAGAGTCTCTATGACCTGCCATGGAGCTATGGCGTCCTTGAACTCCTCTTTTGGCAGTGGTTCCCTCTTTCTCATCTGTTCTATATCCTCGAACCATATCCTGCGGTCGAAGTTACGTTTTTTTATGGAGTCGAAGAAGATGTCGAGTATGCGGCCGGCATCCCCTATAAGCCACACGTCCGTGCCTATGGTCTTGTCGATCTCGGCCTGGTCGAGGTCAATGTGGATTATCTTAGCGTCCGCGGCAAAGCGCGCCCTGTTGCCAGTGCTTCTGTCGCTGAAGCGCGAGCCTATGGCTATTATTAGATCCGCGCCCATGAGCGCCCTGTTGGCCACGGGGTTACCGTGCATACCGGCCATCCCCAGAGACAGCCCGAGCGGATGTGATTCCGGAAAGGCGCCCTTTCCCAGCAGGGACGTCGCTACAGGAACCTCGAGCTTCTCCGCGAAGTTTATGAGCTTTGCGGCGGCGCCTGAACGAATGACGCCTCCTCCCGCGAAGATTACGGGGCGCTGCGCGCGTTCGAACATGGCCACGGCTTCGTCGAGCCTGCTTATGTCGAAGGCTGTCTCTGGATGATAGCCTGGGAAATCGACTTTTTCCGGGTATTTGAACTCGCCGAAACTCTTTTGAACGTCGGCCGGTATGTCGACGAGTACAGGACCGGGTCTGCCCGTTGACGCTATGAAGAAAGCCTTCTTCATGGCCGGGCCTATCTGTTCCGGCGAACGCACCTGCATGCTGTGCTTGACCACTGGCAGGGTTATGCCGACTATGTCGGCTTCCTGAAACGCATCGGTGCCGATCACTGTCGTAGCTACCTGTCCTGTTATGGCGACCATTGGGACCGAGTCTAAATTGGCCGTCGCGATGCCTGTCACGAGGTTAGTGGCGCCCGGTCCCGAAGTGGCTATGCACACCCCGACGCGGCCGCTCACCCTTGCGTACCCGTCCGCGGCGTGAGACGCGGCCTGTTCGTGCCGCATCAGTATGTGGTTGATATTTGAGCGGTATATTGCGTCGTAGAGATGAATCACAGTGCCGCCAGGGAGTCCGAAAACAGTATCCGCACCCTCGGCTTCAAGCGATTTTACGACCATTTCTGCCCCGCACATTCTCGACATTGTCTCTCAACTCCCTTGCGTACGGGAAGGCGGTGGCGTACCTCCGCGTTCCTCGCACTTTTTTTCTTTTAGCCCCGCGCTTATGCGAAAAAGCGTCAGAGCGCGAGGCTGATATTTTCTCCCACCTGTTCGAACGCGGCGTTGCCGCCGAACTCGAACGGGAGTTCTTCCGGGGCGGCGTTTTCAAGAAAGGTCATGACAGCCTGCCGTACGGCGGCGGATGCCTCTGCTTCCCCGATGTGCTGGAGCAAAAGAGCGCCGGACAATATGGCCGCTATTGGGTTTGACCTGCCGGTTCCGGCGATGTCAGGAGCCGATCCGTGGACAGGTTCGAACATCGACAGCCCTTCCCCTATGTTGCCGCCCGCCGCCGTGCCTAGCCCTCCGGCAAGCCCGGCCTGAAGATCGCTTATTATATCGCCGAACAGGTTAGGGCAAAGCAGCACGCCGTAAGCGGCCGGGTCCCTGACGAGGTGGTAGCAGAGAGCGTCGACGTTGACCATCGCATACTTTATGCCGGGGTACTCCTCCTCGATGACGCGTCTTGCCGTTTCCTCGAAAAAGCCGTAAAGCGCGGGGACCGCGTTCGATTTGGACACCACCGTTACAGTATCCTCGCCGCGCTTTTTCGCAAGGCGGCACGCGTAGCGCGTTATCCTTTCCACGCCTGGTTCGCTGTTTATCGCGACCTGAGCCGCAAACGGATGGCATGGTTCGGCGGCAATCGTCAGACTGCCGGTTAGGGTATATATCCCCCGCTCCACTTTGATGGGCATATCGAGCGAGCCTTTTTCCGTCACCGAACCGATGCCCATGTAGAGATCTTCCGTGTTCTCCCTTACGACTACGGAATCTATGCTTTTGCCGCAAAGCGGCACCGGCGTCGGCACGCGCGGGAGGGAGAACGCGGGGCGCAGGTTGACGAACTGGTCAAAGCGAAAACGCAGCGTAAGCAATATGCCGCGCTCAAGTATGCCAGGTTTTACCTTAGGGTCGCCTATCGCTCCGAGCAGCATCGCATCGCACTTTGACATCTCCTCTATCATGGCTTCAGGCAGTATTTCCCCCGTCGCCAGATAGTGGCGCGCGCCGCACGGGAACTCCCTCCAGTCGAAGGAGAAAGAGAACTTTTCCCCGGCCTTGTCAAGTACCCTGCGCGCTTCTCCTATAACCTCCGGGCCTATTCCGTCGCCCGCCACTACCGCAATTTTATATTCTCTCATGTCCTCACACCCGCGGCGATTATTTGCCGAGCCTAAAGCGGACATACGGAGCAAGTCCGCCTAGCTCTATTATATTCTGTATGAACTCCGGAAACGGTTTTGCCGTATATGTCTCACCTTTAGTCACGTTGGTTATTATGCCGTTTGATAGGTCTGCTTCTATCTCGTCGCCCTTTGATATGCTGCGCGCCTCCGCGCATTCAAGTATCGGCAGGCCGATGTTTATTGCGTTCCTGTAGAATATCCTCGCAAACGAAGGCGCTATGACGCATGAAACGCCGGCGCCCTTTATCGCAAGCGGGGCGTGTTCTCGGCTTGAGCCGCATCCGAAGTTGCTGCCAGCCGCGATTATATCTCCAGGCCTCACGTTTTGCGCAAACGTCGTGTCTATGTCCTCCATGCAATGCCGCGCGAGTTCTTTGGGGTCGCTTGTCACGAGGTACCTGGCCGGTATTATTACGTCGGTGTCTATGTTGTCGCCGTAAACCCACGCGCGCCCCCTGAGTTTTGTCTCCATCCCCTAAGCCTCCTGAATCTGGAAATTCCTTGGATCGCAGATATGTCCGGCCACGGCCGCAGCGGCCGCCACAAGCGGACCTGAGAGCACTACCTCGCTCTTTGGCGAGCCCATCCTGCCGACGAAGTTCCTGTTGCTGGTGGATACGCAGCGCTCGCCTGCCGCAAGTATGCCAAGGTGCCCTCCGAGGCACGGTCCGCAGCTTGGCGTGCAGACGGAGGCGCCGGATTCCACGAAGGTCTCTATTAGCCCTTCCTTTATGGCTGCGCGGAAAACCTCGTAAGACGCAGGGATCACCATCAGACGTACGTTTGGATGCACTTTGCGGCCCTTAAGTATCTTGGCCGCCTGCCTTAAGTCGCCGATGCGGCCGTTGGTGCATGATCCTATAAATACCTGGTCTACAGGCGTGCCCTCAACCTTGGACACAGACTTCACGTTCTCAGGCAGGTGAGGCATTGCGACCTGCGGTTCCATCGAAGAGACGTCTATGTGTACCGTCTTCGCGAAGACAGCGCCGCTGTCGGCCTGGACGGGCTCGAAGGCTCGCGACGCGCGCTCTCTTGCGTAAGCGAGCAGACTTTCATCAGGGTTGATGAGTCCCGTCTTGGCACCTGCCTCTATGGCCATGTTTGACAAAGTGAAACGGTCGTCGAGGGGGAGGCGCCGGATGGCGTCGCCGTGGAATTCAAGGGCCATGTAGCGGGCGCCTTCGACCCCGATTTTGCCTATAAGCGCTAGAATCATGTCCTTGCCGCATATCCAATCGGGCTTCTCGCCCTCATAGACGACCCTCATCGTCTCAGGTACCCTAAGCCATGTCTCGCCAAGCGCCCAGGCCGCGGCCATGTCGGTTGAGCCGACGCCCGTAGCGAGCGCCCCGACGGCGCCGTGCGTGCACGTATGGCTGTCGGCTCCGAGCACTATTTCGCCCGGCAGCACAAGCCCGTTCTCAGGCAGAAACGCATGTTCCACGCCCACGCGCCCAACCTCCCAGAATAACACGCCCTGTTCGCGCGCGAACTCGCGGCAAGCCTTGACCTGTTCAGCTGATGCAATGTCCTTTGCCGGGGTAAAGTGGTCAGGCAATATGGCGCAGCGGCTTGGGTCGAACACTTTATCGGCCCCCATGTTCTTAAACTCTTTAATCGCGGGCGGTCCCGTAATGTCGTTTGCGAAAGCGAAGTCGACGCTTACCCTGCATATGGCTCCCGTCTCCACGCGGTCTTTAGTGTGCCGCGCTATGATCGCCTCAGCTAGCGTCATCGCCATTAAGCTTGACCTCCTTCGCAGCGGCCGCGGCGTAAAGCCTGTTAACCGCGTCTATGTAGGCCCTGAGCGAGGCCTCTATGATATCCGTGCTCGTCCCGCGTCCCTGCGCCTGTATGTCTTTGTAGTGCAGAATGACCCGTGTTTCTCCCTGCGCGTCCGAGCGCTCGCTTGTAGCGCCGATGCGGAACCCCTTCAGCTGCGGGTTGAATCCGAGTATTTTCCTGACCGCGTTGTAAACGGCGTCCACGGGGCCGTTGCCTACGGCGGCCTCCGTATAATCCACATTGTTCGATGTGAGCGTAACGCTGGCCGTCGGTTTGCATCCGGTGCCCACCTGCACGGCGAAGTCCTTCAGTGTGAACCTGCGCTCCGGTACAAAAGAGAGCACTCTGTCAAGTATGAGGGCCTCTATGTCGCCGTCCGACACGTCTTTCTTCTTGTCGCAGAGGTCCTTGAAGTACTTGAACGCCGTCTCCATGTCGTCGTCGCAGAGCTGATATCCGAGGCTTTCTACCCTGTCCTTGAATGCGTGGCGTCCCGAGTGTTTGCCGAGCACGAGGTCGGTTGCGGGGGCGCCTACGGTCTCAGGGGTCATTATCTCGTACGTGGCGCGGTTGCATAGCATCCCGTGCTGATGTATCCCGGCCTCGTGGGCGAAGGCGTTGATGCCTACTATAGCCTTGTTCGGCTGGACCATTACGCCGGTCAGGTGAGACACAAGCTTGCTTGTGCTGTAGAGCTTCGTCGTGTCTATCTTTGTCTTTACGGGGTACTGGTCCTGTCTTGTGTTAAGCGCCATCACCACCTCTTCCATAGAGGCGTTGCCGGCTCGCTCGCCAAGTCCGTTTATAGTGCACTCGACCTGTCGCACGCCGGCCTTTACCGCCGCCAGTGAGTTCGCCACGGCTAGCCCGAGGTCGTTGTGGCAGTGTACGGACCAGATTATGTCCGAGGGGGGATTGACACCGGCTATTATGTTTTTCACGAAAGCGGAAAACTCTTCGGGCTGGGCGTATCCGACTGTGTCTGGGATGTTCAGCGTAGTCGCCCCGCACTCTATGGCTGTCTTGAACACCTCTATCAGGAACGGAAGCTCCGACCTGCTGGCATCCTCTGCGGAGAACTCCACGTCCTCGGCGAGAGAGCGCGCAAGTGTGACGCCCTTTCTTACTTCCGCCAGCACCCCCTCCTTGTCGAGCTTGAGCTTATACTCCATGTGTATCGGGCTTGTCGCGATGAATACGTGTATGCGCGGATGCTCGGCGTTCGCCACGGCCTCGCCGGCCTTGCGTATATCATCCTCGCGCGTCCTTGCGAGGCCTGCGATGATAGGGCCTCTTATCTCGCGCGCTATAGCCTGTACGGAATCGAAGTCCCCCGGGGAAGCCGCAGGAAATCCGGCCTCTATGACGTCGACGCCGAGCCTGGCAAGCTGGCGCGCTATCTGAAGCTTTTCTCCCTTGTTGAGATTTATGCGCGCGGCCTGTTCGCCGTCCCTCAGTGTCGTGTCAAAAATTCGTACGTGATCCGTCATCATATGTTCCCCTCCCATTTAACCCCAAATCTTGTCCCGCGCGAGCGCCGCGAGCGGCGCTCGCGCAAAACCTGCCTAGAACTTCGGTATTTCCTTGGACTCCATCCATGGCATCATCTTGCGAAGCTCTTTGCCAACCTTTTCACACTCCGCCTCCTGCGCTTTCTTCGCCCACTTCTTCATGCGCGGACGGCCGGTCTGGTTTTCAAGTATCCAATCGCGCGCGAAAGTGCCGTCCTGAATATCGCTTAAGATCTGTTTCATGGCTTTACGCGACTCTTCCCCTATTACGCGCGGACCGGCCGTCATATCTCCGTACTTCGCGGTATCGCTCACGGAGTAACGCATCCAGCTCAGTCCGCCCTCAAATATCATGTCGACTATGAGCTTGAGCTCGTTGATGCATTCAAAATAAGCCATCTCAGGCTGGTATCCCGCGTCCACGAGCGTCTGGTAGCCGGCCTGCATAAGTTCGCTCACGCCTCCGCATAGGACGGCCTGTTCTCCGAAGAGGTCGGTCTCAGTCTCCTCACGGAACGTCGTCTCTATGATCCCCGCGCGTCCGCCGCCGATGGCCGACGCGTAGGCAAGCGCGAAATCCTTTGTCTTGCCTGACGCGTCCTGATAGACGGCTATAAGGCATGGGACGCCCTTGCCCTCTTTATACATGCGGCGGACTATATGTCCCGGACCCTTAGGCGCTACCATGAAGACGTCGTGGTCAGGCCCCGGGACTATCTGCTCAAAGTGAACCGCAAAGCCGTGGGCGAACGCCAGTTTGGCGTCCTTTTTGAGATTTGGAAGGACTTCGTTTTTGTATGTCTGTGCCTGCAGGTGATCCGGGATGAGGAACATGACGACGTCGGCCTTAGCGGCGGCCTCGGCTACGGTATAAACCTCAAACCCGTCCTTCTCCGCAACTGCCTTTGATTTGCTGGCAGAGTGGAGTCCTATGATGACCTTAGCTCCGCTGTCGCGCAGGTTCTGCGCATGCGCGTGCCCCTGACTGCCGTAACCGAATATCGCAATCGTCTTTCCTTCAAGAAAACTAAGGTCCGCATCACGGTCATAATAAACTTTTGCCATAACAAAAAACACTCCTTCTCCCTTTCGGGTATATGTAATTTTGATTTATGCACGGGGTCTCGTTGTGAGGCCTAGTCATAACATTGTATGAGGTCATTCCGTGTCTTCGGAGTCCTCGGCGTCTTCGGCTATGAAGCCTGAACGGGAGAGCGCCACCTGGCCTGAACCAGCCGTCTCTATTATGCCGTACGGTTTCAGCGCTTCCATGCAGGCCGCGAGCTTGCCTCTGTCTCCCGTTACTTCAAGCGTTATCGCGTCGGTGCCCAGGTCGACGACACGGCAGCGAAATATTTCAGCTGTCTGAAGCACGTGGGGGCGCATCTCAATAGGCGCGCGCACTTTAACTAAGGCGAGCCATCTTTCTACAAAGGGGCCCTCCTGCGTGAGGTTGGTGACGTCTATTACCTCTATGAGCTTAAGCAGCTGTTTGCGGATCTGCTCGTACACGCCCTCCTCGCCCTCGATCACGACGGTGAACCGCGACACGCCCGGCGTGGCAGTACGCCCTACGCTCAGGCTCTCTATGTTGTAGCCCCTGCGATATATAAGGCCCGCGATCCTCATGAGCACTCCGGGATTGTCCTCCGAAAGTATGCTGAAAGTGTTCTTCATCGTACTTGTCCCTCTTTTCGCCAAACGTGATAAAAAAAACCGGGACCCCTTTTAAAGGGTCCCGGTCCGGAAGTAACACGGCAACTAGGCGCCGGCCACCTCGGGGGACCCGCCGCTAATAAGAAGTACCAGTACGAGGACTAGATTAATAATAGAAATCGAACCTCTTCCCTTCACAGCTATCCCACCTTTCTGAAGCCAGAGCCAAAATATACCACGGAAAAATTCC
>Ga0307367_100040_pt1 | contig 13524 bp, 16 predicted proteins | sample AAT_RA_Lys2_MT_FD_194610 | JGI IMG/M metagenome (GOLD analysis project Ga0307367, IMG submission 194610) | Metatranscriptome of enriched activated sludge microbial communities from anaerobic digester in WTTP, New Holstein, Wisconsin, United... | ecosystem: Engineered > Bioreactor > Anaerobic >... | reverse complement strand
GCAGGGTAGCGGCGCTGGCAAATGACATTGCGCTTGCGATGGCTGTCCCAAGCCTCCGAATAGAAGCTCCGATACCGGGTAAACCATTTGTCGGCATAGAGATACCAAATCCTAAAAGGCGCGGTATTCCGTTCAGGACCATTATGGAAAACCCGTTATACAGTGAAAGCGGCGCCTTGCTTCCACTGCCGTTCGGCATAACTGTCAGCGGAGATGTGATAGTCGTGGGGCTGGAAAACCTGCCTCACCTTTTGGTTGCCGGCACGACAGGTTCGGGAAAGAGCGTGTTCATTAACTCCTGCATAGCGGGGCTCTGTTCCATGCGAACGCCGGAGGAAGTCCGAATGATACTTGTGGATCCTAAACGCGTTGAAATGGCAATTTATGATAAACTGCCGCACCTTCTCACCCCGCCGGTAACGGACACAAAAAAGGCGGTTCATGTGCTTGCATGGGCCATAAGAGAGATGGAGGCGCGCTACGCATCCTTCGCGAAGACAAGGGTAAGGAACATTGAAGGGTTTAATAAAAAAGCCTTGCCTAAGGATAAACTGCCCAATATAGTAATAGTAGTGGATGAACTCGCAGATCTTATGATGACGGCGCCTAAGGAAGTGGAGGAGTATATCTGCAGGCTGGCGCAGATGGCGAGGGCTACGGGGATACATCTTATTCTTGCTACGCAAAGGCCGTCGGTAAACGTGATAACGGGACTTATAAAAGCCAATATCCCCGCAAGAGTGGCCTTCACTCTGCCGAGCAACGCGGACTCGCGCACAATACTTGACTGTGCCGGCGCAGAGAAATTGCTTGGCAAGGGCGATATGTTGTTCCTCTCCACTAAATACCCCAAGCCCATAAGGATACAGTCGCCCTGGATAGATGAAAAAATTCTCGGAAACTGGCTTGACTACCTTGCGAATATATTCGGAGAACCTGATTTTATAGATATAGACAATCAAAGCGGTGCGCAGAGCTTTAGCGATGGCTCATCTTTTGATGACGAAATGCTGGAGGATGCCATAGAGACGGTTCTATCGACAGGCATTGCATCCGCAAGCGGGTTGCAGAGGAGGCTTAGGGTTGGGTTCTCCCGCGCGTCAAGGCTTATAGATATGATGGAGCAAATCGGGATTGTAGGCCCAGCCGACGGGGCGCGGCCAAGAGAAATCCTTGTCGACGCGGAAGATGCCCAGAAGTTATTGGACAATGTGAGGAATTGCTACTGATATGGCCGCTGTTTCTAAAAATCAAAAAGGGCCGTTCTTAAACGGCCCTCTGTACTTTTCCGGAACGGAGGCATTTCGTGCAGATATGAAGTTTTCGGGTCTCTCCGCCACCTACGTCGACGCGTATATTCTGAATGTTAATCAGCCAGCGGCGTCTGGTATGACGGTTAGAATGGCTGACCGCATTTCCGGTAACCGGCCCGCGGCCGCAGCAATCGCAGAACTTGGACAATTTGTTTTCCCCCCTTGCATACCTTGAAACAATCAACTTATGCATTGTATCATAGGATATCAAAAAGTTGCAACTATTATAACCGGAGGTTTTTAGATGAATTTCAGCGAAAAAATGAACGAACTGGATAAAATATTAAAAAAGCTTGAGGGAGATGCCATGCCATTGGAAGAAGCCTTGGCAGAATTTGAGCGCGGCATAGGCCTTGTCAGAGAGTGCAAAACCTTTCTGGACGAAGCCCGTCAAAGGGTAAAGATCCTTACGGATATGAAAGAGGTGCCGTTGGAACTCAGCGAATCCAGCAAAGGCGAAAACAATGGACAGACAAGAGATTGAGTTTGTAAAGGGCGCGCTTGAGGAATACCGCCTATTTTTTGAAGGTTATTTATCGTCTTCGGTCACTCTGCGTAAAAAGGGAGTCCCGCAAAAGCTGCACGAAGCCATGGAATATTCCCTTAACGCAGGCGGCAAAAGGGTGCGGCCCGCGCTGTGTATCGCTGCGGCCGAACGTTGCGGCTGCCTTCGTCAGGACGCGCTGCCAATGGCTCTTGGGATTGAAATGCTTCACACCGCGACATTGATACACGATGACCTTCCTTGCATGGACGATGACGATCTAAGGCGCGGCAAGCCGTCGAACCATGCCGTTTTCGGCGAGACATTGGCCGTTCTGGCGGGGGACGCACTGCTCGCTATGTCGGTAGAATTCCCGCTGGCAAATTCAAAGAACATAAAACCGGAGAGGCTGATAAGAGCCATGCAGATCTTTACGGGCGCGATAGGTCCTTCCGGCGTGTGCGGAGGACAGGTCCTTGATATGGATACTTCACAGGCGGCAGCAGATCCCGACTATGTCAGGCACGTAGCGGAGCTTAAAACGGGAGCACTTATAAGAGCTTCAGTGCTTTCCGGGGCTGCGCTTGGCTCGGAAGACGAACAGACGCTTTGCTGCTACTATGATTATGGAACGCATCTTGGCGCGGCGTTTCAAATAGTGGACGATATACTTGACGTAACAAGTTCGGCAAAAGAGCTTGGGAAAACCCCAGGCAAAGACAAGGATCAGGGTAAAATTAACTATGTGTTGGCATTCGGACTTGAAGGAGCCCGCGGGATTGCCCTTCAAGAGTCCGCGCTGGCAAAGGAATCTGTCGCCAAAATATTGCCCGAGGACGATTTTCTCGTGAGGCTGCCTGATTATCTGGCGGAAAGGACGCATTGATTTGCCGGCTGCGAGAAAAATATTGCGGAAGACGCGGTGAAGAAAATGAGCCTTCTTGAATCTATCGGGGACTTTAATGGCCTGAAGGGGCTGTCTTTAAGGCAGCTGGATATGCTATGTGCCGAATTGAGGCAGAAGATATTGGAAGTCACCCTGAAAAACGGCGGACACCTCAGCTCTTCTCTGGGGGCGGTAGAGCTGATCGTCGCGCTGCTTCGGGAATTTAATCCTGACAGGGATAAGATAATCTTTGACGTGGGACACCAGGCATACGCCTACAAGCTATTAACCAAGCGCCTGGACCGCTTTGACTCGCTTCGCAGTAAGGGCGGGCTGGCCGGTTTCCCGCGCATGGACGAAAGTCCCTATGATTTTTTCACCACCGGTCACAGCAGCACGTCAATTTCAGCCGCGGTCGGATATGCAAAAGCCCGCGACCTAAGGGGCGAAAAACACGAGGTCATCGCAGTCATTGGCGACGGCGCGCTTATAAATGGTGTTTCGTTCGAGGCTCTCAACTGTGTTGAGAGCGCAGACACGAAGATCATAATTATACTTAACGACAATAAAATGTGCATAAACCCGCAGATAGGCGGCATGGCTAAACATCTTGCGCGTCTTTCCGTCAACCCCGCGTACAAAAGACTGAAGGATTTCATAAAAGACCAGTGTCACACCATGAAACGAGGGGAGACCATAGAATCCGCGCTAAGCAAGGTGAAGTCGAAGCTGAAGTCGCTGCTGTTGCCCACAAATATTTTTGAAGAGATGGATATAAGCTATTGGGGTCCGTTTAACGGGCATGATGTAAAAGAGATGGAGGACGCTTTTCATTTAGCCAGGAGCTATGATAAATCACTGTTGATACACGTGATAACAAAGAAGGGGAAGGGTTATCGGGAGACGGAGGCCTTTCCGTCTTTCTTCCATGGCATAGGTCCCAACTCCTCTCTCTGCGACGCAACAAGGAGCCCCGAGCCTCAGTCAAAACCGAGCTGGAGCGCGGCAATGTCCGGCTGTATAGATGAGATCGCGTGCGAGGACCCAAGGGTCATAGTTTGCACGGCCGCTATGGCGGATGGGACAAAGCTTAACGGTTTTTCAAAAAAATTTCCGGATCGTTTTTTTGATGTTGGCATATCGGAGGAACATCTCATGATTTACGCCGCCGGTATTGCAGCAGGAGGGATGCGTCCGGTCGTCTGCATTTATTCCACATTTTTGCAGCGCGCCATAGATCAGGTAACACACGACATATGCCTTCCCAAGCTCCCAGTGCTTATAGGCATAGACAGGGCCGGATTTGTTGGTGAGGACGGCGAAACGCACCATGGGCTTTTCGATCTGGCTTGGCTCAGAACGATTCCCGAGATTACGATAGCCGCGCCAAGGGATGTGGCGGACCTTGATTTTTTTGTAAGAGGCTGGCTGGAACGTGAGATCCCAATGGCGATTCGCTACCCCAGGGGGGCGGCGCGTTTGAGCCTGGCTCGAGAGGGCCGCGGAAAAGTCCCTGCAGAGTGGGGCAAACTTGAAATACTGAGGCAAGGGAAGAGGGTATGTCTGATAGGTGTAGGCAGCACGACGGAGCTTATGCTGGATGCCGCTCAACTTATTAAAGACAGACAATCAACGGATGTGACAGTGGCAGACTTGCGCTTTATTAAGCCATTGGACTATGATGCCCTCGCTCCACTGATAACTTCACACGATATCGTCGTCACGGCGGAAGAAAGCTATCTTGCAGGAGGCGTTGGCGAGGCCATAGCCAAATTTGCAAAAGACATTGGGCACAGCGGCAGGGTGATCAATATAGGCGCCCCCGACATCTTTGTACGCCATGCCACAAGGAAGGAACAGTGGGCTGAATGCGGCATGACCCCGGAAAACATTGCGGAGTTGTGCGCGGGTGACAAGATAAATGAGGCGTAACCTTGTGAGGATAGACAAGCTTCTTGTGGATATCGGGCTCGCCGATTCAAGGACATCCGCGAGAGAATACATAGAGAGCGGAAGAGTTGCTGTTGACGGGCAAAGGATCGTGAAACCCGCGTCCCAAGTGCAGCGGGATGCGTCGATAGTGGTCGACGCTTTAGAGAAACGGTGGGTAAGCAGAGGCGCGTATAAACTGATCAAAGCCCTTGATTACTTCGGGGTTGATCCCCAAGGTAAAACATGTGTTGACGTAGGCGCGTCCACAGGAGGTTTTACAGAAGTTCTTCTGTCAAGAGGGGCTAAAATAGTATACGCTGTGGACGTGGGCTATGGGCAGCTGGCGTGGAAGCTTCGCACGGACAGTCGGGTTGTGGTAATGGAACGTACCAATGCCCGTTTTCTTACCCTGGATATGATAGGCAGTGAAAAAGCGGATATAATTGTCTCAGACGCATCTTTTATTTCACTGAAGCTGCTTTTAAAACCGCTGCAAAAGCTTTTAAAAACAGACGGAACGATGATAGTTCTAGTAAAACCTCAATTTGAAGTCGGCAGGGAACAGATAGGCAAGGGGGTCGTCCACGATCCGTCGTTACATGCGGCAGTAATAGATGATCTTTCCAGCTTTATTGAAGACGAGACGGAAATGACGATTTTAGGAAAGACATTTTCGCCTATAAGAGGACCTGAGGGCAATATAGAGTTTTTGTTCTGTCTTTGCATAAAAGGCAGAGACAACGATGTCCTGCGGCAGTTGCCGACAACTAATATGTTGGTGGAGGAAGCGCATAAAGCTACATTGCGTGCCAAAGAGAACGAAAGTGGGTTGGTCAGTTGATAATGGGAGCAAATAATATCGGACTGCTTTTCAACACTCAGAAACCTGAGGCTATCGATCTTGCGGGCCGTCTGTATTCGTGGGGCAAGGGGCAAGGAATAAATTGGATGCTGCCACCGCACGAGGCTGCCGTATTGAGCATACCCGAGACCCCTGACAACATCTGGCGGGAAGGAGTCGAGTTTGCCGTAATACTTGGCGGCGACGGCACGTTTCTGAGGGCCGCAAGATATACCTTTGGGTACCCTATCCCGCTTTATGGCATAAACCTTGGAAGGCTGGGATTTTTGGCAACCGGAGATCCTGAATCGGCAAAGCAGGATATAATGGCAATCCTCGAGAACAAATACACACTGCAGCAAAGGGATCTTTTAAAAGGGCTTGTTTGGCGGGGAGGACGCGTACTGCATGAGCTTTTAGCGCTTAATGACCTGGTTATCTCAAAAGGTAACCTGGCGCGCGTTATAGATCTTGAGGTAAGGGTCGGGGATGAGATTTTATCCCTTTTCCTGGCTGACGGCCTGATACTTTCAACTCCGACCGGCTCTACCGCCTACGCGCTTTCGGCAGGCGGTCCCATTGTCCCGCCTCATGTGAAGTGCATGCTGTTGGCTCCTATTTGCGCGCACACTCTTTACGCGCGCCCCGTTGTCCTTGGAGGCACAGACAGGGCGATAGTTGTGCCTAAAGGAGATGCCCGCAGTTACATGCTGACCCAGGACGGACAGCTTGGATATGAGCTGCTGCCTGACGATTCCCTTGAAGTGTCTCTTGACCCGGATATACATGTCGAAACAATTCAGCTGAATGACAGGAGCTACTATGATTTGCTGAGAGAAAAGCTGCGCTGGGGGTTTAATGGGATAACAGACGGGGGAGATTAACATTGATAGAAGAGCTTCGCGTTAGGGGGGTAGGGGGTATCAGGAAGGCCCACCTTGTCTTTCGGGGCGATTTTATAGTGATAACTGGAGAAAGCGGTTCAGGTAAAAGCAGCCTTGTAAGAGCGCTTGAATTCATCGCGGGTAAGAGGGCGCAGATAAATAACATACACACGCTTGAGGATGTTTCCGATGTACACGTTGTGCTTGCAAAGGAGCGTATTTCGGAACTGGCAGAAGAGTACCAGCCTCAGGAAAACACACTTATAGCAAGAAGGATTTTCGGCCGTAACGGGCGCGGGAGGTGCACGCTGCAAGATGTCCCCGTCACGCTGAGCATTCTCTGCTCCGTTATGGAAAAGGAGGTCGTGATACAAAGCCAGTTTGCTCAACTTGGACTGCTGGAACCATCAAGACAGCTTGAACTTGTGGATTCCTGCGGCGGTGAGGAACTTAAAGAAATACGGACCAAGCTCGCGTGTGTGTTTAACGAAGCGCTTTCTACGGAACGTGAGATAGTAGCGCTGAGGAAGCGCCGCAAAGAAATCGAGGGCAGGTTTGAAAACGCGGAATCACTCCTGAGGCAGATTCGCGCACTGGAGCTTTCAGAAGACAGCGAAAAAAAGTGGGAAGCAGAGCTTAATTCACTCGGCGCGAAAGCGAAACGAAGCGATGCTCTTCGCTTTATGCTGGAACGGCTCACCGGCGGCGCTGCGAGTGGCGGGATAATAGAAGGACTGGAAGAACTTTGCAGAAACATAAACGCCAATATTGAAGAAGATGAAAGAAACGTACGCAGATTGCGGGAGTGTGCGGAAAAATCGCTTTCAGCGGCGCTTGAGTTATCTGGCATGCTGCAGTCTGAGCTTGGCGAGGACGCGGCTCAGAATATTGAAGAGATCAAAGAGAGATTGGAGAAAAAGATTGGCATAGTCCGTAAGATCAAGCGTCTTTTGAAATTAGAAGATTGCAAGGACATCCTGCAGTACGTGAACGAAGCGGAGCACGAAATGGCATGGCTTAAAAGCAGCAACACAGATCTGGCCGAAAAAGAACGCAGAGCGTCGGATCTAAGAAAAGAAACCGCGAGGCTTGCCGTTGCGCTTAGAATGATGAGAAAAGACGCTGCTAAATCACTTGCTGCGAAAGTAAACGCGTATCTTGGGGAACTTGCCATGGATTATGCCATTTTTGATATAGACATAGAAGATCAGGACAGGATACGAGTATCCGGTGCTGAAAACGTTTCGTTTACACTCTCGCTTCCGGACCAGAAACCTCTTTCGGTAGGGAAGACAGCTTCAGGAGGAGAACTAAGCAGGATACTGATAGCGCTCCAGCTCTCATTGGGGGACGATCAGCTTCCGGGGACCCTTATATTTGACGAAGTCGAGGCCGGGCTTGGCGGCAAGACGGCTCTTCTGGCGGGATATAAACTGCGGCAGCTGGCTAAACGCTGCAGGACCATACTTATAACGCATGAGGCTACGATAGCGGCTATGGCTGACCAGCATTTCCTTGTAAAGAGAGAAGGAGAGGAGACAATCATTAAAGAGTTAAGCGGCGATGAACGCAAGAAGGAGATTGCACGCATGCTATCAGGCGACGACACATCTCAGGAAGCTTTGGATCATGCTCAGGCGCTGCTTGAAAATAGCAACAGAATCTAAACGCGTGCCTTTCGCTGATTTTGACATTATCATTGACTAAATCAACGGTAATTTATATAATACTCTGGCTATTATAAGCGCTTGGTGCGGGCCTGTTAAAGCCATAAGGCTGCCTGACACGCAGCGGAGGGAGGAAAATATTGATATGTATGCGGTAATCGAAACTGGCGGCAAGCAGTACAGAGTATCAGCGGGCGATAAACTGCGGGTAGAGAAGCTTAGTGCTGAAGAGGGGGCTGAAGTCTTTTTTGACAAAGTGCTTTTCCTTGGCAAAGACGATGGTCCTGTGGTCGGGGTTCCGTACGTTGCAGGCGCGTCTGTGTCGGCAAAGGTTCTTGAGCACGGTAAGGACGACAAGGTAATCGTTTTTAAGTACCGCAGAAAAAAGAATTATCGCAGATTCCGCGGACACCGCCAGCAGTATACGGCAATCGAAATACAGGGAATTACCTGCTAGAGAGGGGTTTTTGAGCTATGGCACATAAAAAAGGACAGGGAAGCAGCACTAACGGACGCGACAGTCAGCCCAAGTACCTCGGTGTAAAACGTAGTGACGGGCAGTTTGTAAATGCGGGGACGATAATAGTTCGTCAGCGCGGCACCAAATTTCATCCTGGAAGAAATGTTGGACAGGGCCGTGACTTTACTTTATTCGCGCTTACTCCCGGCAGAGTTCGTTTCCTGACTAAGGCGGACAGAAAGGTTATAACGATAGAGCCGGAAACGCTGTAAATAAAACGTATTTAAGATATCGATCCAGGGGGCCTAGGCAAACTTGCGGCCCCCGTTTGTAGTATTTTAAGGGACGAGGTAGTCAAATGAAGTTTATAGATTCTGTTCGTATCTCTGTTAAAGCAGGACGCGGCGGTAATGGGTGCATGAGTTTTTTAAGGGAGCGATTCAGGCCCAACGGCGGCCCTGACGGCGGTAACGGCGGCAGGGGAGGCAGCATAATATTTGAGGCTACGCAAAACATACAGACATTGGCCGATCTTGAGTATCAACGCCACATAAAAGGAGCAAACGGAGAGCACGGCAGCGGTAAAGCAAAGAATGGAGCCGCAGGCAAGGATACTGTGATATATGTGCCGTGCGGGACTGTGATATATGACGCTGAAACTGGAGATGGGATAGCGGACCTTGTCGAGCCTAAAGACCGTTTTCTTGCGGCAAGGGGCGGCAGAGGCGGCAGAGGGAATAGATACTTCTCCAGCTCTGCGCGCAAAGCGCCGCGCTTCTGTGAAACTGGCGAGATGGGTGAGGAGGCGGAGTTGAGGCTTGAGCTTCGGCTGATTGCCGACGTTGGGTTAGTTGGCCTGCCCAACGTCGGAAAGTCAAGCATCCTGGCGGCAATATCAAACGCTCAGCCTAAGATAGCGGACTATCCGTTCACAACGCTTTCCCCTAACCTCGGAGTGCTGAATCACGGCTATGAACAGATAGTTATAGCAGACATCCCGGGCCTGATCGAAGGAGCACATCTCAACAAGGGGCTGGGTCTGGAGTTTTTAAGACACATAGACCGCTGCAGGCTTCTGATACATGTGCTTAGCGTGGAGAGCCTGGATCCAGCGCAAATCATTGGGGAGTTTGAGACCGTGCGCGAAGAGATGTGCCTCTACGATGCAAAACTTGGCAGTCGTCCCCTTTTTATCGCGGCGAACAAAATCGACATGCTCGATGATTCACAAAAAATAGCGTTGACAGATGAACTTGCTAGATATTTTCAGTCTCGCGATATCCCCTTTTGCGCACTTAGCGCGCTGACAGGCGAAGGAATACCGGAGATGGTAAAAAATATCGTGGACTTTACCGACGCGCATCCTAGACCGCACAGCGAAGTCAGGCTCTTCGCTCTTGACGCATCCTCTAAAGCTGATGATATCCGCGTACGCCGCAGGAATAAAATACAGATAATATCTCAGCACGGAGGCGGATACAGGGTGATCCATCGTCAGCTTGAGAAAGCCGCGGAGCGGTATGACTTGAGCCAGGATGAAAACATAGCGAGGTTCAATATCCTGCTGCGCAAATACAAGGTTGAGCAGCTCCTTGAGGCGGCGGGAGCCGTACGTGGGGATCCGGTGTTTATAGGTTACAAAGAATTTACATTTTATCCCGATTATTATCCATCAGAGGATGAGGACGCCGGCGCAGGTCCAGAAGACGAACAACTGATGCCGGATGAAGAGGCGCGAGATATATAATGGAAAAAAACGGCAAGAGACGTATCGGTATAATGGGCGGCACTTTTGACCCGATTCATTACGGCCACCTAAGGGCCGCGGATGAGGCTCACGCGGCGTTTAACCTTTCGGAAGTACTTTTTGTGCCGACCGGACAGCCCCCGCACAAAAAAAAAAGAGAGGATAACATCGGCAGAGGACAGGTATATAATGACACTGCTGGCGACGGCTGAATGTCCGTATTTTGACGTTTCTCGCGTGGAAATCGATAAGGTTGGCTACAGCTACACCATAGATACTTTGAGGACGCTTCGAAGCATGCCCGAATATGAGCATAGCGATTTCTATTTCATAACAGGGCTTGACGCTGTGCTTGACATCGTTTCGTGGAAGGATCCGCATGAGATAATGGAACTGTGTAAATTTGTCGCGGTAAGCCGCTATGGTTATACTCACAAGCGCATGGAAGAACTGCCGGACTATCTGCGGTCAGCGATAATACCGCTTGAGATCCCATTACTTGCAATTTCAAGCACAGAGCTCAGAGAAAGGGTAAGGAACAATAGAAGCATACGCTTTCTTGTCCCGCCATCGGTTGAAAATTTTATAATGAAAAAATACCTTTATAAAGAAAAGAATCAATGCGCGGAGGCATGCCAGTGAAGCTGACAAAATCATTTGTCCTTGTATTTCTGTGCGGCATACTTGCAATAGGAGCGGGAGCCGGGCTTCGTTTATATTTTGCTCTCCATGCCAAATCAGGAGATATCTACAGCGAGATAGCGGATTCTTTTGGACCAGGCAGCCCTCAATATAATGCGCTCAAGGAACAGGGGCGTTTCAATATACTTATTATGGGGGAGGACAACGTTGAAGGCTCCAGGCGCTCAGATACTATTTTGTTCGCCGCAATCGACATAGACGATAAAAACATGAAGATTTTATCCATTCCAAGAGACACGAGGGTGGAGATACCGGGGCATGGGGTACAGAAAATCAACCATGCTTTCGCGTACGGCGGCGCTGATCTCATGAAAGCAACTGTTGAGAAATACCTCGGGCAGCCTATCCTTTATTACGTTATAGTGGATTACGACAGTTTCCCGGCGCTAGTTGACATCCTTGGCGGAGTGGAGATCGACGTGCAAAAGAAGATGCGCTATCGGGACAGGGCTGGCAAGCTTGACATCAATATCGAACCGGGCAAACAAATTATGAACGGCGTTACGGCGCTGCATTTTGTGCGTTTTAGAAAGGACGCTTTGGGGGATATAGGCAGGGTGCAGAGACAGCAGCAGTTCTTAAAAGCGCTGATAAAGAAAGCGTACGACCCGCGCACGATAATCAAAATACCTGAGCTTACGGCGCAAATGATGAAGCTGTTTAAAACAGATATGCCGCCTAAACTTGCCATACAGCTTGCGGGTTTTGTTCAAAATGAGCTGGGGCGGGACCGCATTTTCTTTTCCACGCTACACGGCACCGCAGCTACAATCGATAATTTGAGCTATTGGCTCGGCGATGTTAAATTAGCCAACGCCTTCTTGAACGCATCGGTTGAGGAACTGATCTCCGGAGACTTGCAGGAAAACAGTTCCGACAGTAGATTTGCCGGCATTTCGCTTGCCTATTCAAACGCAATGGAGAATACGTCGGGAGAAGCGAAAAACGCCGCTGCCAGTACCCCCAAAACAACCGAAGGGAAGCAGATGTCGAAAGACCAGCTTATAGCTATGGTAAGATCCATGCCTGAGGCAGTGGCCGTGCTTAACGGGACAGGCAAATCCGGTGTTGGGGAAGAGGTGGCCTCAAGGCTTCAAAAAATTGGGATCGATGTGGTTCACACCGGCAACGCCAAGCATTTTGACTACCGCTTCAGCAATGTTGTCTATCCTTTGAACGCAAACAAAAATGTGATTGAGACAGCGAAGACGCTTGGAAAGCTGCTGAACGTCCCCGGTAATCTGGTGAGGCCCAACAAGCAGGCGTTCTACGCATCCATAATAGTCGGCCATGACAGTGCCGAACTTATCAAACAGCTGGACAGACTTGTTGAGATAAGCAGCAAATAACAAATAAAGAGAGATGAAGAGATGAAAGAAAACAAGACAACTCAGGAGTTTTACGAGTCCTACAAACCTATCGTAGACGCGCTGATCAACAAGCATGCACTTGAGGTCACAGTGCATAACCTAAGCGAGGTTTCGGGCTTTACGGAAGCATTCATCATCGCTATCGCTCGTTCTGACCTCCATGCGAAAACACTTCGTGATGCCGCGGATGAGGTTCTTGACGAAATGAAACTGCCCTACAACGTCGAGGGGGAGGGGAGCAGCAGATGGTGTCTTATGGACGCCGGGCATCTTGTCGTTAATATCCTAAGCCGCGAGGGGCGCGATTACTACAGGCTCGATTCTCTTTGGGGCGACGCTCCCACCGTAAAATTTAAAGATAACGACGAATAGGCCGCAATAAAAACTAAATCATTGAAGCGGCGTCACGCTGCGTTTAGCGAAAGAATTCCAGGAGGTGAGGCAGGCACCGTGGATTGCATCTTCTGCTCTATTAAAGACTATGTTTTTGAGAATGATCTGGCATATGCAATATTTGATAAAACTCCGGTCAACGATGGGCATATGCTGATCATAACCAAGAGGCATGCGGCGGATTTTTTCGAAATCACGAAAGAGGAACGGGATGCCATATTCGATCTCATAGAGAAGTGCAGGGATCTCATAGATAAAAAGTTCAAGCCTGACGGCTACAATATAGGTGTGAACTGCGGGGAACCCGCGGGACAGTCAGTGATGCATGTCCATATGCACCTCATTCCGCGATACAAAGGAGACACAGCTTCTTCGCATGGTGGGGTGAGAGCAGTAGTACCTGAAAGGATGCGTTACGGGACAGGGCAATAAAGAGCGATATTACCGGCAATCTTTGGCTTCTCTTTTCCGATATCTCCGGCTACGCGCGACGCCTCTTCCTCGTATCATCCATATTTTTGCCCATTTGTTTTAAGCGATATATCAGGATGGATTCGGACTGGAAATATGACCAACAGATAAAAAGGGATATGTCATGAAAAAAATAGCTATATACGGCAAAGGCGGCATAGGCAAGTCGACGGTCACAAGCAACCTCTCCGCAGCGCTTGCGGTAAGCGGATATAAGGTCATGCAGATAGGCTGTGACCCTAAGGCTGACTCGGGCCTATTCACGGAACTGTGTAACTGGATAAAATTCAGTCCCGATCTATAACTCAAACCGGCCGCCGTAGACCAGACACATTTGATTCAAGGCGGCTTTCCAATTCTGGACAGGCAAGGTC
>Ga0307367_100039_pt1 | contig 13745 bp, 10 predicted proteins | sample AAT_RA_Lys2_MT_FD_194610 | JGI IMG/M metagenome (GOLD analysis project Ga0307367, IMG submission 194610) | Metatranscriptome of enriched activated sludge microbial communities from anaerobic digester in WTTP, New Holstein, Wisconsin, United... | ecosystem: Engineered > Bioreactor > Anaerobic >... | reverse complement strand
GGGGCAAGGGGTTTAATAAACTTTATATATATTGACGCCAAGCTTTCGAAGGCCATATCGAAAGAGCATAGTTTAGATCCCTGGGTCGACGACCTTAACCAGTATTTCGGATCGCCTCAGACTGTTGGCAAGGCGTTGTTTATAGCGCAGATCGAGGCCAATAAACCGTGGGATTTCAATGTCGAGGAGATCAGAATAGGAGATTATCGTATTGACAAAAACGATATAATATCGCCAAGCTGGAAAAATCCCGCGGAAAGCTTGGATCCCGGGAAAAAGTGGCAGTTTGCTTTTGTAGTGCCGATATCCGAGATGAAATACGGAAAAGAGATACCGGTTGGATACGGAGATTACCTTATCAAGTGGAGGGTTCCTAAATAAATGCATACCTATAAATGCGCGAGATGCGGCCATGTTTTCAAGGTTGAAAATTTTGCGGACAAATGTCCGGAATGCAGATGCAGAGTGCTGGTGCATGCCGACGGAGAACGCAGAAGGGGCAGGAAAAACTGCTCCGGAGGAAATTGCTCTTCCTGCGGCGGGTGCTCGTGCCACTCATGATATGCGCTTATTAATACGATGATTGAAAATTTTATAACTTTAGCTATAGAATCCAGCTGCGATGACACGGGGGTCGCTGTGCTTTCAGGACGGGACAGTCTTCTTGCGTCTGTACTGTCAAGCCAGACTGAGTCGCACTCGCGATATGGGGGCGTTGTACCGGAGCTCGCTTCAAGGATGCACCAGGAGGCAATGATCCCGTTGCTTAGGGATGCGCTTGAAAAAGCCGGCATTGAGAACCCGCGCGGCCAGATAAACCTGATCGCGGTTACCGCCGGTCCCGGCTTGATCGGTTCGCTGCTGGTGGGCGTCATGACCGCGAAAGCGCTGGCTCAGGGATGGGGGGTGCCTTTAGTGGGCGTCAACCATTTGGAAGGGCATATATTCGCCAATGTGGCTGCTGACACAAGGCTTAAGCCGCCTTTTATATCTCTCATAGTCTCCGGCGGGCATACTGAGGTTGTGTTGGCAGAAGATTTTGGAAAGTATGTGCTGCTGGGCTCAACGCGCGATGACGCTGCCGGTGAGGCTTACGACAAGATAGCGAAACTTCTTGGCCTTGGTTACCCCGGGGGGCCGATAATAGACAGGCTTGCAAAGGATGGCGACCCAGAAGCGTATCGGCTTCCTGTTCCCCTTTTAAATAGCGGCAAAGTAGAGTTCAGTTTCAGCGGCCTTAAGACAGCTGCCGCGGCTGTTTTAAAAGACCTAAGGGGCGGCGGGCAGTGTCTTAATATAAATGATTTCTGCGCTTCGTTTCAGAAAGCTGTCGTTGAATCTCTTGCGACAAAAGTCACACTTGCCTTAAAGACGACAGGTGTGAATAAAATAGCCGTTTCAGGCGGAGTTGCGGCCAACTCGGGGCTTCGCGCCAAACTTTCTTTGTTGTCTGAATTAAATGGCTGGCAGTTATTTTTGCCGCCGCTTTCCATGTGCATGGACAACGCCGTGATGATAGCTGCCGCCGGTTATAACGCGTATAGCCGCGGAATTTTTTCCGATCTATCCCTTTCTCCGAATCCATCATGGGAGATATGGTAAATAACGGTATCCTCAATTTTCTATAGCTTTCCAAACAGCAAGACCTCTGCGCTTGAGATAAATTATATATGACCGGGCCTGACTTGTATTTGGGATGTTTGTCCCGACCGGCCGCCTGCAATGGCAAGAAGATGTGCCGCATCTTTGCTTACCGTGATGCATTATCGTCAAAAATACGCAAGATTCCACATATTAAAATATATTAAAAAAGCGCTAATTATACGAGTTATCATGATTAAAATGCCCATAATAGAAAATATTTGCCTTTTATCGGGTTTGAGAAAACAGAGAAGAATTACTAAACTTTGCCATGTAAATGATTAGCACTCGGCTATTATGAGTGCTACTATGAAAAACAAAATTATTGCAGGAGGGGTTTATATGAAGCTCAAGCCACTTGGTGACAGAATAGTAGTTAAAGCTGCGCCGCATGAGGAAATGACGAAGGGCGGCCTTGTTCTTCCGGAGACCGTAAAGGAGAAGCCTGTAGAAGGGGTTGTAGTTGCGGTAGGCGAGGGCAAGATCTTAGAGAACGGTACACGCCAGCCGATGGATGTCAAAGTGGACGACAGAGTCATATACAGCAAATATTCAGGCACAGAGGTAAAGATTGACGGAGAAGAGTTCCTCATCCTCAGCGAGAGGGATGTCCTCGCAGTAGTTTTAAAGTAGTCTGACTTATCTATTCCATTTAATATCACAGATATGGGAGGAATTTAACTATGGCAAAGATATTGCTTTTTAAAGAGGAAGCCCGCCGTGCGATGGAGCGCGGTATGAATAAAGTAGCTGATACCGTCGGTATAACGCTTGGGCCGAAAGGGCGCAACGTGGTGTTGGATAAGAAATTCGGCTCGCCTACAATAACCAACGACGGAGTGACTATAGCTAAGGAATTCGAGCTTGAAGACCCGTTTGAGAATATGGGAGCACAGCTGCTCAAAGAGGTGGCGTCAAAGACGAACGACGTCGCAGGCGACGGTACCACTACGGCTACCGTGCTGGCGCGCGCTATGGTGCGCGAGGGCATTAAGAATGTCGCAGCCGGCGCAAACGGCATGCTTCTGCGCAAGGGTATAGAAGATGCAACGAGCCTGGTTGTCGAAGAACTTAAAAAGCAGGCCGTGCGCGTTAAAGAGCACAATATGATAGCTCAGGTAGCGGCTATCTCTGCTAACGACAAGGCTGTTGGCGAGCTTATAGCCGAGGCTATGGAAAAGGTCGGAGAAGAGGGCGTAATAACGGTAGAAGACAGCAAGAGCTTCGGCACCTCCCTTGAGACCGTCGAAGGGCTCCAGTTCGATAAGGGTTATATAAGCCCGTACATGATAACCAATCCCGAGCGTATGGAGGCTGTCCTTGACGACGCAAACATACTGATAGTGGATGGAAAGATCAGCAACGTTAAGGACATGCTGCCAATCCTTGAAAAGATAGTTCAGCTTGGCAAGCCTCTCCTCATCATCGCCGAGGACGTAGAGGGTGAAGCGCTTGCTACGCTGGTGGTCAACAAGCTCCGCGGAATTCTTCAGGTGGTTGCTGTCAAGTCACCGGGATTCGGCGATCGCAGGAAGGCAATGCTTCAGGATATCGCTATTGTGACCGGCGCTACGGTTGTAAGCGAAGAGGTTGGTTTGAAGCTTGACAGCGTCGATACCAGCGTGCTTGGCCATGCCAAGAAGATCAAAGTCACGAAGGAAGATACGACCATCGTAGAGGGAGCAGGGGATCCCGCTAAGATAAAGGACCGCGCTGCTCAGATAAAGAAAGAGCTTGAGGATTCAACTTCAGAGTACGACAAGGAGAAGCTTCAGGAGCGCCTTGCCAAGATAGTTGGAGGCGTAGCCGTCATCCAGGTCGGCGCCGCAACGGAGACCGAGCAGAAAGAGCTTAAGCACCGCATTGAGGATGCTCTCAACGCCACGCGCGCGGCAGTCCAGGAGGGCATAGTCGCAGGCGGTGGGGTAGCTCTGGTCGGCTGCATCAAAGAGCTTGACAAAATGATAAAGAAGCTTGACGGCGATGTGAGAACCGGAGCCATGATAGTCCGCAAATCTCTTACCGAGCCGCTGCACCTTATAGCGACGAACGCAGGCCTGCAGGGCGATGTCATAATAGAAAAAGTAAAGACCCTCAAAGAGGGCGAGGGGCTTGACGCGACTACTGGCGAATATGTAGACATGATCAAGGCCGGTATAATCGACCCTGTCAAAGTGACTCGTTCCGCTCTCGAAAACGCGGCTTCCATCGCGGCGATGATACTCACGACAGACGCGATGGTTGCGGATAAGCCGGAAAAGAAAGACACGGTCGGCGGAATGGGCGGAATGGGCGGAATGGAAGGAATGGATTACTAATTCCGCGGCAATAATCACGGTTTGTTTGCCCCCGCGAAAATGCGGGGGCATTTTTTCTTTTGGCAGTAGAAATACGGTTATGTTTATGTCATACTTAAACTGACGCTTAAGCTTTAGGATCCCTTTTATGTTAGAATTAGAGTCTGCCTTCCTGAAGGCAGAATTTTTGCTGCCTGTTGTAAATAACAAAAGCATCTGCAAAAAATGACAGCGACAGCCGCGGTTTCAAATGTCGATAAGCGCGCCGGAGGTGGAGGGAATTTATCCCTGTGACATGAGAAAAGATAATAAAATACTGATCCTTGACTGCGGTTCTCAGTACACGCAGCTTATAGCCAGGCGAGTCAGAGAGATAGGGGTTTTCAGCGAGATAATATTCTGGGATGAGGCAGATGAAAAACTTTCAGACAGACTCCCTGCCGGCATCATCGTCTCAGGAGGGCCGCGCAGTGTGCTGGACGAAGATTCTCCTCGCATCCCAGAGTCTGTTCTTAAGTCTGGCGTTCCGATATTGGGCATATGTTACGGCATGCAGCTCATAGCACACCAATTTGGCGGCAAAGTTCAGCGCGGTGTTGTCGCTGAGTATGGAAGAGCAATGGTGAAGCTCATGGGAGGCCGTGTATTCAATAGGATAAAAAATAGCGAAACTATTGATGTATGGATGAGCCACTGGGATGAGGTCGCTCTGCTGCCAGAAGGGTTTGCTGTGACAGCTGTGAGTGACTGCGGGGCCATTGCCGGTTTTGAATCTTCTGACGGCAGGATAAACGCTATTCAGTTCCATCCCGAGGTTGCTCATACCCCTAACGGTAAGGAAATCCTTTCAGCTTTTGTCTTTGATATATGCGGTTGTACAGCTGACTGGAAACTTGGCCATGACTGGATAGACGGCGAGATCAGGAATATACGGACACAGGTCGGGAATGAAAGGGTTATCTGCGGTCTGTCCGGCGGTGTCGATTCCACAGTTTCCGCGGTTATAACTTCAAGGGCCATAGGCGATAACCTGTTCTGTATTTTTGTGGACCATGGCATGCTGCGTAAAGACGAGGGCGTCCATGTTATGGAGATGTACAAGTCGCTTAACCTCAACGTTCGTTATGTCGACGCCTCAAAGCGTTTCCTTGACGCGTTGGCCGGTGTTACCGACCCAGAGCGGAAACGCAAGATAATAGGAGAGCTTTTCATACGTGTTTTCGAGGAGGAATCGCGCGCTATAGGCGGGGCGAAATGGCTGCTGCAGGGCACCATATATCCCGATGTCGTCGAGAGCGGACATGCCGGAGGCGGCGTAATTAAGAGCCATCACAATGTCGGCGGGCTTCCGGAGGACATGGAGATGCGGCTGCTTGAACCCCTTAGGAATCTTTTTAAGGATGAGGTCAGGGAAGTTGGGCGTGCTCTTGGCATAGACCCTCATTTTCTTAAAAGGCATCCCTTCCCCGGTCCGGGCCTTGCAGTCAGGTGCCTTGGAGAACTTACGAAAGAACGGCTTGATGTCTTGCGGGAAGCAGATGCGATATTCATTGACGAGATAAATAAATTCGGACTCTATGATGATATATGGCAGGCCTTCTGTGCTTTGCTCCCGGTTAGGAGCGTCGGAGTGGTGGGCGACGTTAGAACATACGGCGAAACCGCGGCATTGCGCGCAGTGTCGTCGCAGGATGCTATGACAGCAGAGTGGGTCAGGCTCCCGTACGAGCTTTTGGACGTCGTTGCCCGCAGGATTTGTAACGAAGTCCCAAAGATAAACAGAGTGGTTTTTGATATTACGGGCAAACCCCCGGCGACTATAGAGTGGGAGTAGGGGGGCGCCTGATGCCGTCTAAATTTGCTGAAGTGAGGCTTGATTTTAACAGGAAAGAGAGAAAAGGCATCTCAGAGGTCATTTTCTGTCCGGGAAAATCCGACGAACAGCTGCTTGCGATAGCGGAAAATATAAACGAAAAAAGATTTGACACAGCGTTCAGCAGAATGAGCGCCGAGCAGTATGAGCTGGTGTCGTCGGTTATCGAGCCGTTCCGCTATGACCCGGTGTCGCAGCTTGGAACTACGTGTTACCAAAGCATCGAGCCCGACGGGTCAGTCGTCGTGGTTTTGACGGCCGGAAGCACTGATATCCCCGCGGCAGAGGAAGCGGCAGGCATCGCTGAGTTTTCCGGATGTACGGTGAAGCGTTATTACGATGTCGGTGTGGCGGGTATACATAGGCTGATGGAAGTATTGCCGGAGGTATGCAAGGCTGATGCCGTGATAGTGGCCGCAGGTATGGATGGGGCCCTCCCGAGCGTTGTGGCCGGACTGGTGCCGTCTTTGGTCATAGGGCTCCCTACTTCTGTGGGTTACGGAGCAGCAAAAAAAGGCGAGACCGCCCTTCGCGCGATGCTCTGTTCCTGCAGTCCGGGGCTTGTCGTCGTGAACATAGACAACGGGATAGGAGCCGGGATTGCAGCAGTCATGGCCGTGCGAAAAAAAACAATGGGAGGAAGTTTGGCAATTGAAAGATGAGAGATATGTCAAAATAACTGAGAAGATACGAGAAAGCGCGCTTCCTTTTGCAGCATTAGCGTCTCTTTTTATCTTTTTAGCCTGTGTTTTATTGTCTCCGCTTGCAAAACCGCTTCTATGGTCAATAGTACTCTCCTATTTTGCCTATCCGTTCTATATGTATGTTTATAAAAAGATTTTAAAGGGGCGGTATGCCAACATAGCTGCAGGCCTTACAACGGCCGCCATACTCTTTTTTATGTTTATCCCGATGCTGCTTTTGGGACTTTTCCTCACCAAAGAGCTCTTTAGGATATATGACGCCATAATATCCAGCGGTCTGCTTAGTCCCCCTTACGGCGATATTATTATGAGATTCAGGAATATCCCTATACTCGGCCTGCTAATGTCAAAATTTGATATCATAAGCGGCATCCCAATGCTTGAATCGTTATTGAACGGTACTATAAGCTGGGCGACAGATGTTGCGAAGGCGATATCCAAGAGCATTTTAGGAAACGCATTCAAAACGTTTTATTTGTTGGCGATAGTAACGGTTTCGTCGTTCTTTTTTGTAAGGGACGGTCATAAAATACTTAACTACATAAAAGATATCATCCCGCTTCCGGCGGATGCGAGGGAAAACCTGCAGGGCAGGGCCGCCAAGATGTTACGCGCTGTTGTGTACGGCATAATATTCACCGCTGCCATACAGGGTTGCCTCGGAGGCATAGGCTGGTGGTTCGTAGGCTTATCGCATCCTATCTTTTTTGGTTTTGTAATGTTTATAACGGGCATGATCCCTTTCGTTGGTACGCCTGTAGTATGGATACCGGGTTCCATTGTTCTGCTTATACAGAATGATATAGCGGGCGCGCTGATGCTTTTGGCCTGGGGATTCGGGGTCGTAAGCATGGTGGACAATTTCATAAGGCCTTACTTTATCTCAGAGGAAAGCAGGATACATATGCTGGTGATATTCGTGGGCATATTTGGAGGCCTTTTTAACTGGGGCTTTCTTGGTATCTTCATGGGTCCGCTGATTTTGTCGCTTGGAATTTTTGTGCTCGACGTGTATAAGAGCATAGCTTTGGCCAATAATATTTCGGCCGGCGCTTTGGACAAGGAGAGGATGTAATGGCGAAAGTAGTCGCTGTGTCTGGGTATAAGAACAGCGGAAAGACTGTCCTTTGTCTGAAACTGCTTGAAGAGCTCCATAAGCTGGGCATAAGGACAGGATATATCAAACGGACCTGCGAGGACGTTCTTTTGAATAAGGACAGCGACACAGGCAGCGTCTTTCGTATGGGCACAAGGACGTTGCTTTGGGGAAAAGACGGGGCGCGCATTGAATCTCCATTCGATCAGCCGGGGTGTGAGGACGGCGCTGCCTTGCGGCTTATGCTGTCAAGATATTTCCCCGACGCCGAAATAGTGGTGATGGAGGGCGGCAAAAACATCCCCGTCCCTAAAATATGGGTCCGTTCAGAGAATGAGGAGATACCGGAGTATCCCGGTATATTTTATGTTTACGACCGCTTCGGTAAATCGGACGGAGAAAAAGTCTTCGGCGACAAAGACGAACCGAAGCTTGCCGCCAGGCTTTCGCGGCTCGTTCGCGGAGAGGCGTACAGGAGCGCCAGGGTATATATAGGAGATACTGAACTGCCGATGAAGGATTTTGTGGCTGATTTTATAAGGGGCGGGATATTAGGGATGCTGTCCGCTCTTAAATGGCCGGACCAACAGGCTGCTATAGTTAGGGTTTATGCCGATATAGCGGCGGAGAAAAAAATAAAAGGGTCAAATGATTCAGCCGCTCTTTAATCTATGCTAATTTTTCTGTAATGTTTTTTATTGTGACGGCTGCTTAAAAACAATGGGAATAAAATGAATTCAAATGGAGCATTAGATTAATTTTCTATTGTGTGATGCTTTATATGCGGTTGAAAATTACATCAATCAAGGATATAATGACAAATCGGGTCGGCCTGAAAGGCTGATGACACCAAACCTTTGAGGGGGTTGCTTCGGCAATGGACATTGTTTATATCATAGGAGGCATAGGCGCTGCAGCGCTTTTGTACGCGGCATATGCTTCTGGCAAAATCAAATCATCCAAGGTCACCAATGACAAGATAAATGAGCTTTCAGATATTATTCAAAGCGGCGCCATGGCATTCCTTTTCAGGGAATATAAGGCGCTGGTTCCTTTTGTAATCATCGTCGCCGCCCTGCTTTCATGGAAGATAGGAATGCCTAGCGCGGTCTGCTTTGTAGCTGGAGCTCTGTGCAGCGCGCTTACGGGGTACATCGGAATGAAGGTTGCGACCAAAGCTAATGGCAAGACAGCCTTTGCCGCCATGAAGGGCATGAACAGCGCACTTACGGTCGCGTTCACAGGCGGGAGCGTAATGGGCATGACGGTTGTAGGAGTAGGGCTCTTAGGGATCTTGCTTATGTTCGTTTTCTTTGAGGATCCGGCAATCATCACTGCCTTTGGCTTCGGGGCAAGCTCAATCGCTCTTTTCGCCCGTGTCGGCGGAGGGATATATACTAAGGCTGCCGACGTGGGGGCGGACCTCGTCGGGAAGGTTGAGGCCGGTATTCCTGAGGATGACCCAAGAAACCCAGCGGTAATAGCGGACAATGTTGGTGATAACGTTGGCGATATAGCTGGTATGGGGGCTGATCTGTTTGAGTCGTACGTCAACTCTATAATTGCGGCGATGGCGATAGGCGCCATAGTAGCTGGGTTTGGGGGAGTGGTGTATCCACTTATGCTTGCGGCCCTTGGGATAATTTCATCTATATTGGGGACTTTCTTTGTTCGCGTCAAAGAAGGCGGTGACCCGGCAAAGGCACTTAGGTACGGTTTGGGTTCGACCGGTCTTTTTATGATAGTGGGCGCGTTTTTCCTCACGCGTTTTGTCTTCTCCGATTTGGCGCTATTTTATGCAGTTGTATCAGGTGTGCTCGCAGGCATTTTGATAGGCGCCGCTACGGAGTACTACACATCGGGCGATTACTGCAGCGTTAAGGAGATAGCCGCTGCGTCTGAGACAGGCAGCGCTACAAATATACTCGCCGGCCTTGGAATAGGAATGAAGTCAACGGCTGTCCCCGTAATATTCGTCTGCGCCGCGATATTCGCCGGAGTGCGCTTTGGCGGTCTTTACGGGATATCGTGCGCAGCGGTTGGCATGCTTGCAATAACTGGAATGGCTCTGTCTGTCGATGCTTATGGTCCTATATCCGATAACGCTGGCGGCATAGCCGAAATGGCTGATCTGCCGAAGGAAGTGCGCGAGATAACCGACAGGCTTGACGCTGTAGGAAACACGACCGCGGCTGTTGGCAAGGGGCTCGCCATAGGATCCGCCGCACTTACCGCTTTGGCTTTGTTTGTCACATATGCACAGGCGACCAATCTCTCCGCCATAGATCTTAAAGACCCGAGCGTAATGATAGGGCTTTTTATAGGAGGACTGCTTCCGTTCCTCTTTAGTGCTTTCTCGATCCAGGCGGTTAGCCGTGCCGCTGAGAAAATGATTGAGGAGGTTCGGCGTCAGTTCCGTGAGATACCCGGGATCATGGACGGCACCGGCCGTCCCGAATACGAACGCTGTGTTGATATCTCCACTGCGGCAGCACTTCGCGAGATGGTGGTGCCTGGTCTGATGGCTGTTCTTGTCCCTGTGATAGTAGGTTATGTGATCGGCGCACAGGCCCTTGGCGGACTTCTTGCCGGGTCTATAGTTACCGGGGTCATGCTGGCTATTTTTATGTCAAACGCGGGCGGAGCGTGGGATAACGCAAAGAAATATATAGAATCGGGGCATCACGGCGGCAAGGGTACGGCGCCGCATGCCGCGGCCGTTGTAGGCGATACTGTCGGCGATCCTTTTAAAGACACGGCCGGGCCGAGTCTTAACATACTGATAAAGCTTATGTCCGTAGTCGCGACCGTTTTAGCGCCGCTTTTTGTATAAAACAGCTGGCACGGTCTAAATTTGTAACTTTTTGTGATAATAGCTTAGAGGGAGAGTACTGCTCTCCCTCTGAGCTTCTTTTAAAGGAGGGCAGCGCAATGTTTGCCGGCGATGATGTTAATGAAGTCAAATCGAAAATTGACATTATAGATGTCATCAAAGACTACGTCACGCTGCACAGAAAAGGAAGGGCTTATTGGGGGCTTTGTCCGTTTCATAACGAAAAGACCCCGTCCTTCTGTGTCTCGCAGGAAAGGCAGACCTATCACTGTTTTGGATGCGGCAAGGGCGGAGATGTCTTTACTTTCCTCATGGAAATAGAGCGCCTTAATTTTAAAGAAGCCCTTGAAAAGTTGGCGGAGAAGGCCGGGGTGCGGTTGCATTCGCTTGCAGCAGAGAGAAACACGCGAGGAGCGCGAAGAACATACGGTGATATAAACTTGCAAGCGCTTGATTTCTTTATAAAATCGCTTGAAGGCAGCGCCGGAGAAGCCGGCAGGGCGTATCTTGCGAGGCGAGGCATTGCGCCAGGCGTAAGCAAAAGGTTTGAGCTGGGATGGGCTCCTTCGTCATGGGACTCCCTTTTGAATTATCTGATAAAATGCGGTTTCTCAAAAAATCAGATAGTTGAGAGCGGCCTTGTCTCGCAGGGAGAGTCCGGCCTCTATGACCGCTTTCGCGGAAGGGTCATGTTTCCCATATATAGCATAACAGATAAGCTCATTGGTTTTGGCGGGCGCATCATAGGCGGTGATGGAGCAAAATATCTGAACAGCCCCGAAAGCGCTTTGTTCAGCAAGCGGGATAATTTGTATCTGCTTAATAAAGCGAAGGTCTCTATCAGAGATAAGGGCTGCGCTATACTGGTAGAAGGATATATGGATGCAATAAGGGCGCACATGTTTGGTTTCACAAACACGATAGCGTCATTGGGGACAGCGCTTACAGAGTCTCAGGCGGCGCTTATCAAACGGACCGCCGGTCTTTGTTATATTTGTTATGATTCGGACGAAGCCGGGCAGGAAGCGGCTCTGAGAGGTATGTATGTGCTTCAGAGGCATGGCGTCGCCGTAAAAGTGGTGCGGCTTACCAGCGGTAAAGATCCTGACGAGATATTGCTTCAGGAAAACGGGCCCGATATATTTACCGAAGAGCTTGGCAAGGCGCTGCCCCTGCCCGTATATCATACGGTGTTAAGAAGTAAGGATATGGATGTGCCGGAAAGGTCTGTCTCTGCTCGTAATGACCTTCTCGACGGTCTTGCGTCGTTATCTGCGTTTGATGTCCTGCCTTACCTTGATAGAATAGCTCAGCAATTGGGCATGTTTCCGCATGAACTTAGAGAGGAGATAGAATCGAGGCGCACAAAAACATCCGCCGGAGCGCAGGGACACTTTGAAGCAGGGTTAAGAGAGGGCAGGGATGATAATAATGTCACGCCGCGGTATGCGGATGATATTGAATGTATGTTTTGCAGTTTGCTGTGGGAAAGTCCAATGGCCAGAGAGTCTTTCAGCATAGAGGAGATAATCTCTTTTATCAAAGATCCGGAGGTGCAAAATATCATTACAGCGCTTCTTTCAGGCGAGCGTCCTGAGCAGCTGGAAGCACGCTGGCGGCAGATCGGCGACAGCCGTGGGCAGACTATCATAGCAAGAGGTAACGGCTTGCTTGCAAAGGAAGGGCTGGACTTTGAATCTGTCCACAAGTTAGCTGCGGTTATGAGAAAACGCTGTATAGAAAACAGGATGTCCCTGTTAAGGTCAAGGATGACAAGGGGATCTGCAACAGAAGCGGAGCAGCTGGAATATCAGCATTTGTCCAGGATACTCAAGGGAGGGAAATCCTTGGTATGAAGCCAAAGAAAACAAAAGACAGCAAAAAGACAAAAGAGGAAAAAAACATGGTCCCAGCGGAATCCCAAGGCGAGCATCCCGAGGATTTGATCTCTGACGAAAATTTGTATGAGGGTTTAATTCCTGAAGAGAGCGGGGATGAAATTTTTGAGCCTGCGGACCTGGAAGCAGGGACGGAAGATCCTTTAGACATTGCGGACGATATCAGCATCATATGCGATGACGATACCGCTGTGGAAATAGGGGCGGAACCGGCTGATAACGGAGAAGAAGACGAAGGCGCGGAGTATACCGCATACATAGATAACGTACGCGAACTTCTCCACGAGGGCCGTGAGAAAGGGTTTGTGACATATGAGGATATAGAAAAACATATGCCTAAGGATCTCCTGACCGCCGACATATTGGATAACCTATATATGAACCTTATGGAACTTGGGGTGGATATAGTTGATGAACCCAAGACCAAAGTGGACCTGTCCGAAGGCGAGATCCTGCTTCCTACAGCAGTGAACACCGAGGAGATGGGCGACCTTGAGGATCTGCCTCTGTCAGACCCAGTACGTATGTATCTCCGTGAAATAGGGAAAATACTGCTCCTCACATCCGATGATGAGGTCATGCTTGCTAAGGGTGTGGAGGCCGGCGACATGGCATGCAAGGATAGGCTTGTTGAGGCAAACCTTAGGCTTGTCGTGAGCATAGCAAAAAAATATATAGGCCGGGGTATGCTGTTTCTTGACCTGATACAGGAGGGTAACCTTGGGCTTATACGGGCTGTGGAAAAATTTGATTACCGCAAAGGATATAAATTCAGCACTTACGCCACTTGGTGGATCAGACAGGCTATAACCAGGGCCATCGCAGATCAGGCAAGGACGATAAGAATACCTGTCCACATGGTTGAAACTATAAATAAACTTATACGTGTGTCTCGTCAGCTTGTACAGAGGCTTGGCAGAGAGCCTACTGCAGAGGAGATAGCGGCCGAAATGGAGATACCGTCAGATCGCGTTGAAGAAATACAGCGAATCGCGCAGGAGCCTGTATCGCTTGAAACTCCTATCGGCGAAGAAGAGGACAGCCAGCTTGGAGATTTTCTCGAAGACAAGGACCTTCCAAGTCCTGAGGAGGCCGCGGCAAGCCAGATACTGAGGGAACAGTTAGACGAGATGCTTGACGACCTTACCGACAGAGAGCGAGAAGTCCTGCGGCTCAGATTTGGGCTCGAGGACGGGCATGCGCATACACTTGAGGAGGTGGGGCGTCGTTTTGGCGTGACGAGGGAACGTATACGTCAGATAGAAGCGAAGGCGCTTAGAAAGCTTCGCCACCCCAGCCGAAGCAAAAAACTCAAGGATTTTTTGGAGTAGGCTGAGGCTGCTTGTTTGCCAAATCTCATGCCGTTTTTGCTTAAAGTGTTTATGTGAGCAAAAACGGCGTTT
>Ga0307367_100025_pt1 | contig 16480 bp, 17 predicted proteins | sample AAT_RA_Lys2_MT_FD_194610 | JGI IMG/M metagenome (GOLD analysis project Ga0307367, IMG submission 194610) | Metatranscriptome of enriched activated sludge microbial communities from anaerobic digester in WTTP, New Holstein, Wisconsin, United... | ecosystem: Engineered > Bioreactor > Anaerobic >... | reverse complement strand
GTTGGCAGTACATAATAACTATGAAAGCGGATGGGAATATAATGCGTGGCTCAAGAACGGGATGGATCCGTTCCGAGCCTTGCAGGCTGCTACAAAAACAAATGCTGAAATATGCGAACTCGGAAATCAAATAGGCACGATCGAACCAGGTAAGCTCGCCGATATCGCTGCGTGGAGAAGAGATCTTCTTAAAGACCCTGATGCCCTAAGGGATTGTGTGTTTGTTATGAAGGATGGAAGAGTCTATACTGCAGAAAGCCGAATTGACGAAAAATGAAGCTCTCGGTAACGTACTTTCCGGGACAAAATGGGTTATGTCAAATTAGTGTGTGCACTTTTTATGTTGAGCCGCATATGTGTTAAGATCATGTACAAAATACGCGCACATTTAGCAGCGGAGTAAAGAGAGCCGGACATTATAAGAGGACGCTGTACGCGAACGCAGGCTAGCTTAAGGTTAGCCTCAGCTGTACAGCGTTCCTTTGAAGAGCGCGATAATTGAGAGATATAAGGGACGCGAGGCCTATTCCGAATAATCAATGATTGAGATGTATATAGTTGGCGAGTCTGTAAACTGGATATGGATAGTGGACATAACACAGGTGCTTTGTGTTACACGGATCAGTCCGCGGACAGTGGGCAACCTAAACAAAAATATATGTGACATAATGGCGTAACTATAAACTGAAGGATGACTACTTTCCATGTCATTGTCGCTTTGCCCTTTCTCATAGTGACAATATCTTAACTCATTCATAAGGTGACATTATAATAGACAAACGACAAGCTGAAACAAATGCAGCTTGACTTTCTAAGATTGCTACACTACTATGTAAAATATGATAGAAATGACTTCTCTCTGAGGGGTTGTATTGACTTGTATATTAAGAGCAATAAAAGAAAACTGCAAGCTCAAAAAACAAAAAAACATATATTTGATGTTGCACATCAAATGTTTAGAGAAAAAGGATTTAATAATGTTACAATAGAAGAAATTGCAGATGCTACTGGTATGTCTGTTGGTTCTCTTTATCATCATTTTAAGAATAAATATGAAATACTTGCTTCTTGGCATGAACAGTTAGATAATTTATACAATAAATACTTTGATAAAATGAATTCATTGTCTAAATCAGAGAATAAACGAATTATTACAATAATCAGAGAAATGATGTTGTATATGAATGAAACGTGTGTTTATTATGGTGCAGAGTATATAAGCGTTGTGTATTCATATATGTTATCTAATCCTGAATTTGCTAAGATAATGACGGATAGAAGACGGGCATATTATAAGATTATGCTTAAGTTGATGAAAGAAGGAAAAAAAAGAGGCGAAATAAGATTAGATATTTCAGATCAACAACTTGTAACAGATATTACCATAATAAGCAGAGGGTGCCTAACTGACTGGGTCATTGAAGGAGCGCATGAAAACATAAGAGAACACACTGCCTCTGTTCTGGACTGTTATTTGAGAGGAATAGCTGCTAACATGACCGAGAGCATATAATTTAATATTTTTAGAATATTCTGTTCAGAATTACCTAAATAATTATTTTATGTCTGTGTGCATGCTAAGATACGCCGCACAGAAGCTCGCGGCGGCAGCGAAGCAGCGACGCGAGTTCATCTATATCCTTTGCGCCGTATTTGGCGCAGGCACAGAGGACGATGGCCGCGGAGGCCGCCGCGTCACTTTCTGCGTTGTGGTGGTTGAGATCTATTTTAAGGTGGCGCGCCACGGCCGACAAGCTGTGCGATCCGAGGTCCGGCCACGCGCGCCTGGCCACGCCAAGAGAGCAGAGGGAAGTGCTATTGAGGGGCTTAAGCCCGTAGTGCGCGATCAAACGCAGCAGGACCGACCGGTCAAATCGCATGTTGTGCGCGACTAAGACGGTTTTGTCAAAGAGAGGGAAAAGGTCGGGCCATAGGTCTTCAAACGGCTCGGCGCCGCGGACGTCGTCCTCGGTTATGCCGTGGATGGCCGTAAATCGCGGCTCGAAACGGCCGCATACGGAAGGCGGCCTTATAAGCGCCGAAATTGTCTTGGTTATGCGTCCGCGCTCAACTATCGCGGCCCCTATGGAACAGGCTGACCTCATGTCATAGTTTGCGGTTTCAAAGTCTATGGCGACGAAATTGACCTTGTTTCGCCGATATGCGGCGCCGAAAGACAAAAAGACCTCGCGAGCGCTTCCCGCAAACTGCCATTTTTGCAGCTTATATTCCAGACTGCTGTCTGCCGCCATGGGCGCCGCCCCCTTCCCATCGACAAGCGCGTGTTCCGCGCTTTCGGGATGAACGAAGAAACCCTGCTTTGAGGCAGGGTTTCAGTCTATGTTGAAATTTTGCTTGATTTTCCTGGTGGGCGATGGGTGGTTCGAACACCCGACTTCCACCGTGTGAAGGTGACACTCTTCCGCTGAGTTAATCGCCCAAAGCTGCAACGTTCGAAATTATACTTGCTCGGCGGATTTTTTTCAAGTGCCGAGCCGTGAATTTGCGCGTGTCGCGTGACGGCGGCAGGCTGTTTGCGGGCTCGTTCGGTATGTAAAATGTCGGGCTGTTGGTGTAGAATATGCAAGGTTTGTACTATTTTTTCAGCGAAAGGTCGAAACGCGGATGTTCATATGCACTAAGATGAATGGCAACGGAAACGATTTTCTGGTAATTGACAATATGGATATGAGATACGATACCGCGTCGCTCGCCGAGTACGCGGTGAAGCTCTGCCGCAGGCGCGAGTCGGTGGGAGCCGACGGAATACTTGTCGCGGAGCCTTCGGCGCGGGCCGATTTTAAGATGCGCCTCTTCAACCGCGACGGGTCGGAGGGTGAGATGTGCGGCAACGGCGCCCGCTGCATCGCCAGGTACGCCTTTGAAAAGTGCATAGCCGGCGGAACCGAAATGCTGTTTGAGACGCTCGGCGGTGACGTCGAAGCCTCGGTGAGAGGTGACAGGGTTGCGATAAACATGGCCCCCGTGCGGATCGACGGAGCGGTGTCGAGGGGATCCTTGCGCGTGCTTGGCGCAACTTTCGATTATACGTTCATCACGGTCGGGGTCCCGCACACTGTCATATTCGAACCTGAGAGATCACGCACCCAGGACGAGTACAGGAGCATCGGAGAGGCGATCAGGAACAGGACGGACCTCTTCCCGGAAGGGACCAACGTGAACTTTGCGGTGTACAGAAAATCCGACGGCTCTTTGGACGTGCTCACGTACGAACGCGGCGTTGAGGACCTGACGCTTTCGTGCGGTACCGGTTCGGTCGCAAGCGCGATCGCCGCGCATCTTGCCGGCATGACGGGAACGCGCGTTGACGTCTTAAACCCAGGCGGTCTGAACAGGGTCTGTTTGACGTTCAGGGAGGACGGCACTGTATATCCGCTGCTTGAAGGCGGAGCGCTGCGCATAGCGGAGATAAACGCATCGGAGGACGCGTTCCTCTGTTAAACGCGGGGCCAGCCCTCTCGTGTCCCTTGAGTCGTCTTAAAAGTTATTTTTTGTGAAAAAAAGCGCGGCATGTGTTATAACAATGTGTGCCGCTTATTCTTTTGCTGATCCTACTGGAGGTATTGCAGATATGCCGAAACCGTGGTGGCGTGAAACTATAGAAACAGTATTCTGGGCGCTGATCCTAGCGCTTGTCCTTAGGACTTTCGTCGTACAGGCTTTTTGGATTCCAAGCGGCTCGATGATCCCTACGCTTGAGGTCGGAGACAGGGTCATAGTGCTTAAGTTCTGGTACTCCCTTCCCGGGGTAGAGCCTAAGCGCGGCCAGATAGCCGTCTTCAAGTACCCTGTGGACCCCAGGAGGGACTTCGTGAAGAGGATAATAGGCCTTCCGGGCGAGACGGTGGAGATGAGAAGCGGCAGGGTGTACATCAACGGCAAAGAGCTGTTTGAGCCTTACGTAAAGAACACCGACACTTTCGACATGCCGCCCCGGGTCGTGCCTGAGAAGAGCTATTTCTGCCTTGGCGACAACAGGCCAAACTCGCAGGACAGCAGGTTCTGGGGCTATGTCCCGAAGAACTTCTTCAAAGGGCCCGCGGTTTTCCGTTATTGGCCCTTAAGGAGCATAGGTCCGGTAAAGTAGATGGGACGCACAGTCTGGTACCCGGGCCATATGGAGAAGGGCAGGCGCAGGCTGGCGTCCCTTGCCGCGGCGATCGACGTGATCATCGAGGTCCGCGACGCGAGAGCCCCGGCCCTTTCGTCCTCGCCGATGCTTGCGGCTTTTCCGCCGAGCGTTGCGGTATGGGTTGTGCTGTCGAAGGCTGACCTCGCTGACGTCTGCGTTACGCGCCTCTGGACCGAACACCTGCGCGCGAAGGGTTTTGAAGTGTTTGCTCTTGACCTTCACAGGGACGGCGTCGGGCAGATAAAAAAGAAGATAACCGCCAAAAAGCCTGGCTTCAGGGATGCGCGCGTCGCCGTGGTCGGCATTCCCAACGTGGGCAAGTCCATGCTGATAAACAGGCTTGCGGGCCGCAGGGCCGCGCCTGTCGGAGGCATACCGGGCATCACGAGGGGAGTCTCGTGGTTCAAAGGGGACGGATTTCTCCTTGTGGACTCTCCCGGCATACTTGACCCGCATAAAGACCCGAGGGCGCACAGGATCATATCGTGGATAGGCTCCTCAAAGGGCGGCATAATCGGAAGCTGGGAAGGGCACGCCAGGGAGTGCATCTCCTTCCTTATAAAACGCGGGGCCTGGGGCGGGGTCGAGTCGGCATGGAACGTTGCGCCGGAGGGCAGTGCCGGTGAAATACTTGAGAAAATCGGAAGAAGGCTCGGCAGGCTGCTTCCCGGAGGAGGAGTTGACCTTGAGGCGGCAGGCTTCGCGTTCATGGACGCGTTTTCGTCCGGCAGGTTCGGCAGGATGAGCCTTGAGAAGCCAAATGACCCTCCGCTTTGGGAGAGCCTGTAGATCTATGTCGCGAGTGTGCGGCATGCTGATAGCGGGTACCGACGAGGCCGGAAGGGGACCTTTGGCCGGCCCTGTGGTGGCAGCGGCCGCCGTGCTTACGCGCGAACAGAGGGAGATGCTTGTGTCCGAGGGGCTCAGGGATTCAAAAAAAATGCCGGGCCGCCTCAGGGATCAAATCTTCGCGCGCATTTGCGAAATGGGCGTAGTATGGCGCGCTCAGGCCGCCTCGCCTCTTCGCATAGACACGATGAACATCCTCAACGCTTCGCTGTGGTGCATGGCTTCGGCGGTCGGCAGGCTCCCGCTCAGGCCGGACCTTGTGCTTGTCGACGGGAACAGGCCCATCCCATATCTTGCGTGCGACCAGAAGTGCGTGATAGGAGGCGACGGCATAGTCCCCTCGATAGCGGCGGCTTCCGTGATAGCGAAGGTCCTCAGGGACAGGGTGATGTCGGCTCTGGACTCGTTGTATCCCGGATACGGCTTTGCCGCGCACAAGGGATATCCGACGCGCGCGCACATAAAGGCGCTGGCGGAGCTTGGCCCGTGCGCGGCTCACAGGATGTCGTTCGCGCCGATCGCCCAAAGAGGCGCGCCGTGACGCTCAAAAGGGCTTTGGAGCGAAGCGTAAAGAGACGTGAGGCGGATCCCGCCTTATGCGGTTTGCAATCCGGGGACGCGCGGCCTGACAAAAAGCGCGCGTTTCATATAGAGCTTGGCTCGCGCGGCGAGGATATGGCGGCAGCCTTCATCACGCGCGAGGGTATGCGTGTCATAGAGAGAAACGCGCGCTGCCGTTTCGGCGAGATAGATATAGTGGCCGAGGACGGCGACGAGATAGTGTTCGTTGAGGTCAGGACGCGCAGCGTCGGCAGGCTTCTGCCTCCCGCTTTTACCGTGGGACCCGAAAAACTCAAGAGACTTGTGAGGTCCGCCCGCATCTGGACGGAGCTTCGGCACTACGAGGGGTTTTGGCGCATAGACCTTGTCGCCATAACTCTTTCAAGCGGGACCGAACCTCTGGTAGAACATATAAAAGGCATAACGGAGGGGATATTGTGAATCCTGTTTCTGGAATCACCCTGCGCGGCGTGCAGGCTGTGCCTGTCGAGGTTGAGGTGGAGACTACTGGCGGGCTTTTCTCAGTCTCCGTTGTCGGGCTGCCGGACGCAGCCGTAAAGGAGGCCAGGGAGCGCGTCAGGGCGGCTCTCAGAAGCGTCGGCATCAACATGCGCGGACGTGTCGCGGTGAACTTGGCCCCGGCCGACATACCAAAGGAGGGCGCGCTTCTTGACCTTCCGATGGCCGTAGGAATAGCCTGCTCGCAGGGAGGGCTCTCCGTAAAGAGGCCGTCCCTTTTTCTTGGCGAGCTTGCGCTTGACGGCAGGCTGCGTGGAGTGCGCGGGGCGGTCCCCGCGGCTTTTTTGGCCCGCGATAACGGGCTTGACCTGTATGTTCCGGAGGACAACGCGCCCGAGGTTGGGCTTGTGGACAACGTCAACGCGTGGCGCGTGGATACCCTTTCCGCTTTGTTCGCTCACCTTCGCGAAGATGCGCCGCTTGCGCGAGTGGAGCCGGTTCACGCGCTTGACGAACCGTGTGCCGCCGACCCCGACATGTCCGACATAAAAGGACAGGGCGCCGCCAAACGGGCCCTTGAGATAGCCGCGGCGGGGCACCACAACATACTTTTCGTAGGCTCCCCTGGTTCCGGCAAAACGCTGCTTGCGCGAGCCCTTAAAGGCATACTTCCGCCTCTTTCGGACCGCGAGCTCATGGAGGTGATTTTGCTGAGAAGCGCGGCCGGAGCTGAATTCTCAACGCTCCGCGAGCGTCCGTTCCGATCGGTTCACCACACGGCAAGCTCAGTGGCGCTCTGCGGCGGCGGCACCAGCCTGCGCCCGGGCGAGATAAGCCTCGCGTCGAGGGGCGTTTTGTTTTTGGACGAATTCCCCGAGTTCACAAGAGATGTGCTGGAGGCTCTGCGCCAGCCGCTGGAGGACGGGCAGATAACCGTGAGCCGCGCGTCCGGCAGCGTCGTCTATCCCGCAAAAGTGCTGATGGTTGCGGCGTGCAACCCATGCCCCTGCGGCTATTTAGGCGATCCTCTTGAGCGCTGCACATGTTCAGCGTCGTCCCTTGACAGGTACAGGCGCAAGCTCTCGGGCCCCATCCTGGACAGGATAGACCTTCACATATCTGTCCCGAGGCTCACGCCGGAAGAGCTTGTCTCGATGGAAGGCAAGTGCGGTGAAAGCAGCGCGGAGGTGAGACAGAGGGTCACGGCCGCAAGAAGCGTTCAGTCAAAGCGGTGGGGCCGTTTAGGGTTCGAGTGCAACTCGGAGATCCCTGAGCGCGTCCTTAGACGACACATACAGATAATGCCTGAGGTAAAAAACTTCATCCTCCAGGCGCTCCGCAGGGTGAGGCTCTCCGGCCGCGGTCTGTCGCGCGTGCTTCGCGTCTCCCGCACGATAGCGGACCTTGCCGGAGCGGAAAGGATCGAGATAACACACGTGGCCGAGGCGCTCGCCTACCGCGAGGGGGAGGCGCTTTCATGGATGAGGCCCTAAAGGCGCTTATGCTGCTGAACAGCGTATTCGCCGACGCCCGCGCGCTTGACGTTATGAAGTCGCGCGGCATCGATATGAAGGACCTTTGGAATGCAGGCGCGGAAGGCATAGCCGGCGTGGTGCTGACACAGAACGCGGTTTCGCGCCTTCGCCAAAACGAGGCGTCGGGATGGGCTGAGCGTGAATACGAAAGGTGCCTCTCGCTGGGAACAGACATAGTGACGTACGGCTCCAAGCGTTATCCCAAGCAGCTTTGCGACTTAAAGGACGCTCCTCTTATCCTCTACTGGCGCGGCAAGGCGCGCTCTATGCCGGCGGCTTCAGCAGCGGCGGTTGGAACGCGCGGCGCGACGTCTTACGGCAAGCGCGTGGCGCGCTCGATAGGCGAGGAGTGCGCGAGATGCGGCATAGGCCTCGTAAGCGGAGGGGCGCTTGGCATAGACGCATACGCTCACATGGGTTCGTGCTCGGCCGGAGGCCCTACGTTCGCCGTCTTCGGAAACGGCGTCAACATTGCTTTCCCGCGGCAGAACAGGGACCTGTTCTGCGAGATATGCGAACACGGCGCGCTGATATCGGAGTTTCCGCTTGACACGCGGGGAGAAGCGTGGCACTTCCCAAGGAGAAACCGCATAGTGGCGGCGCTGGCGGAAAGGCTCATAGTCGTAGAGGCGCCTGTCAAAAGCGGAGCAATGATAACCGCGCGGATCGCGCTTGACCTTGGGCGTGAGGTGTGGGCAGTTTTAGGTCATATCGATGAAGAGACCGCCGGCGGTTCAAACAGGCTCATATACGACGGGGCTTATCCTTACATAAACGCAGAGGTGTTCTTCGGCTCGTCGCACGCTGTTAAGCACGCTGCTGACACGGAGGACCTTGCTCCTGACGAGGCGGCTGTGTTTGCTCTGCTGCGCGCTTCAGGCGGAAGGACTGTTGACAACATCGCTCAGGAAGCTAAAATGAGCCCCGCCGACATTTTAAAAACAGTCGCAGTATTGTCTGCCAAAGGAATCGTATATTGCTCCGGCCCCGGCAGATTCAGTGCGAAAGTGTGAAAGGGGTTGGCTTGTGATGGCAGCGGTCAGGGCTGCCGCTTCAAAGGAAGGCGGCGCATCAAAAAAGAAGGTAAAAAGCAAGGGGAAGAGCGTGGCTGCTAAAAAAACGGCGGACAGCGGGACCGCGGTGTCCAAGGCACGGCCGCGCGCGAGGCGCTCCGGGTCCGGCTACGAGGGCAAGACCCTTGTTATAGTCGAGTCCCCGGCCAAGGCAAAGACGCTTGAGAAGATACTGGGGAGCGATTACCGCGTGCTTGCGAGCGTCGGACATGTCAGAGACCTGCCCAAAGCGCGCCTCGGGATAGATATAGATGACGGCTTCAATCCGGAGTACATACAGGTCAGAGGCAAGGCCGGCATCATAAACGAGCTAAAGGCCGCCTCCGGCGCAAGCTCTGCCACGCTTCTGGCGTCAGACCCCGACCGCGAGGGTGAGGCGATAGCGTGGCACTTAGCGGCGCTGCTTGGTATAGACCCGGCGCGGCGCTGCCGCATACGCATGCATGAGATAACCAAAAACGGCGTTACGAGCGCAGTCTCGTTCCCCGACTCCATAGATATGGACAGGGTGAACGCGCAGCAGGCGCGCCGCGTGCTCGACAGGCTCGTGGGCTATAAGCTGAGCCCTCTTCTCTGGTACAAGGTGCAGCGCGGGCTGTCCGCGGGGCGCGTCCAGTCGGTCGCGCTTCGGATACTGTGCGAGCGCGAGGAAGAGATAGAGAGGTTCGTTCCAGAGGAGTACTGGCTTGTTGACGTAGACGCCGGGAGCTCAGACGGCAAGAGAAACTACACGCTGCGCGCGGACAGGCATATGGGCAAGCCCGTGACCATAAGGGATGGAAGCCAGGCCGACGCGATAGAGGCGCACATAAGGGAACACGGCATAGTCGTGGACGAGTTCAGGACAAAAGAAGCGTCGAAGCCGGCGCTCCCGCCGTTTAAGACGAGCACGCTGCAGCAGGAGGCCTCGAGGAGGCTAGGCTTTGCCCCAAAAAGGACTATGCGCATAGCTCAGTCCCTCTACGAGGGAGTCGAGATCCCGGGCAGGGGAGCCACAGGCCTCATCACGTACATGCGCACGGACAGCCTGAGGCTTGCGCCGGAGGCCATAGAAGCATCGCGCAGATACATACTTGAGAACATCGGCAAGGACTACCTGCCGCCCAAACATAACGAATACACTCCCAAGGAGAGGTCCCAGGACGCGCACGAGGCCATACGCGCCACCGATCCGTTCATCACGCCGCAGTCCGTTAAGGATCACCTGACGCCGGAGCAGTTCAAGCTCTACGAGCTCATATGGAGCCGGTTTGTGGCAAGCCAGATGGCGGACGCTAAAATAGCGCGTTCGGCGTTGCTCTGCACGAGCGGGGAGTACCAGCTCAGGCAGTCCGGGATAGTCGTCACGTTCGACGGCTGGGGCAGGATCTTCCCGCTTGGCGTAAGGCACATATCGCTTGAGCCCGCGGCCGCCGGCGAGCGGCTTCTTGTCTGCCGCGTCAAAAAGGAGCAGAAGTTTACGCAGCCGCCCGCGCGCTACTCTGAAGCCGGGCTTGTCAAGGCGCTCGAGGAGAAGGGGGTAGGGCGCCCGTCGACGTACGCCACGATAATAGACACGCTTCTGGCCAGGGGGTACGTCTCACACGGCGAGGAGGACAGGAAGCTTACGCCGACGCAGCTTGGCCGCATAGTCAACACGTTCCTCGTAAGATATTTTCCGAGGCTCATCAACGTCGATTTCACAGCCCGGATGGAAAAGGAGCTAGACCAGATAGAGACCGGCGGGCTTGATTGGCGCAAAGTGATGGAGGAGTTCTGGAAGAGCTTTGAGCCGACGCTTGAGGACGCGCAGTCGCACGCGGAGGACATGAGGCCCAAGCCTGAGCCGATAGGCGAGGCGTGCCCCGAGTGCGGCAAGGACCTCATAATAAAAAGGGGCCGGTTCGGCGAGTTCATAGCGTGCTCCGGCTTCCCTGAATGCCGTTACACAAGAAAGATAGTCAAGACCACGGGGATAAAATGCCCCAAATGCGGAGAGGGCGAGCTTGTTCGCAAACGCGTCGTCAAGGGGAAGACGAGGGGCAGGTTCTTCTACGGCTGCTCTCGCTACCCCGACTGCGACTACGTGTCTTGGCAGAAGCCATCGGAACCTTCGGGAGACGCTGCTCTGCGCGAGGCGGAGGGCCGGGATGAAATTGACGACATGTGACGAGGTCCTGATAGCCGGCGGAGGGCTTGCCGGCTCTGAGGCGGCCTGGCAGCTCGCGCGGCGCGGAGTGAGGGTGACGCTGCTTGAGATGAGGCCTAGTCGCATGACGCCTGCTCACGCGACAGGCCTTTTGGGGGAGCTTGTGTGCAGCAACTCGCTCGGAGCCGACGGCACGTCCTCGCCCGCAGGCATACTGAAACAGGAGCTCAGGCGCATGGGAAGCCTTATAATGAGCGCCGCTGACGCAAGCCGCGTCCCTGCGGGCGGAGCGCTTGCGGTCGACAGGGAGAAGTTTGCCGCATACATAGACGCAAAGCTATCCGCTCATCCTCTCGTGAGCGTCGTGAGGCAAGAGGTGACAGACATACCGGCCGAACCCGCCATAATAGCAACAGGGCCGCTGACAGGCGGCGCTTTGGCAGAGAAATTAAAGTCCTTGACAGGTGACGGCCTGCTTTACTTTTACGACGCCGCGTCGCCCATAGTGACGCTTGAGAGCATAGACATGGGTAAAGCCTTCAAGGGGAGCCGCTACGGCAAGGGGGCGGACTATATAAACTGCCCAATGAACGAAGAAGAATATCGCGCGTTCTGGGAAGCCTTGGTCGGGGCCGAAACCGCGTTATTGCATGACTTTGACGAGGTCCCGCGTCACTTTGAGGGCTGCCTGCCGATAGAGGTCATGGCCAGGCGCGGCCCAAAGACGCTTTTGTTCGGGCCGTTAAGGCCGGTGGGGCTTGAGGACGGCCGCGGCTGCTGCGCCGTAGTCCAGCTCAGGCAGGACAACTTGGAGGGGACGCTCTTCAACATGGTCGGGTTTCAGACCAACCTCAAGTGGAGCGAACAAAAGCGCGTTTTCAGGATGATACCCGCGCTCCATAACGCCGAGTTCGTCCGTATGGGCGTTATGCACAGGAACATGTTCGTCTGCGCGCCGAAGGTCTTGGACGGATATCTGAGGCCGATGGGCAGAGACGCGCTTTTTCTGGCGGGCCAGATAACCGGCGTCGAGGGGTACATGGAGAGCACGGCCATGGGGATGGCCGCGTCTGTTTTTATGTACTGCGCGATATCGGGGCGCCCTTTGCCAAAGTTTCCGCGCGAGACCGCTATCGGCTCGCTGCTTGATTATCTCGTCACCGCTATGCCGGAGACTTTCCAGCCTATGAACGTCAACCTCGGAATATTTCCGAAGCTGCCGGGCGGGAAGATCCGTGACAGATCCGAGCGCTGCGCCGCGTACGCGATAAGGTCGGCCGAGGCGCTTGAGTCCTTCATAGCGCAAAATCCGCAGCTTTTGATTTAGTCCGCCAGTCCGCTCAAAAAATTGTGCATAAATAACAGCTTCTTGTGAATTTTCTTAAAATTTGCTTGAATTTTCCTGTTATTTTGCTACAATATTTTCCATGGAAGCCGCTGATGAGAACATAAGCTCAAACATAGACCTGTTTCTGGGACATCTGAAGTCGAGGGGGCGCTCCGAGCATACCCTTGTCAATTATGCCGTGGACCTGTCCCAGTTCAGGGAATACCTGATTAAGCAGGGGATAACCGATGTCGGCGGTATAGACTCGCAGTGCGTGAGGATATTTTTAAGCGGCATCATGGGCGTTGGCTTTGCAAAGACGTCGGCCGCGCGGAAACTCTCTTCTGTCAGGGGTTTTGTTTCGTGGCTCTGCGAAAGAGGGCTCATCCGTTCGGATCCGGTGTCGGGGCTCAAAGGGCCGAAGCTTCCCGAGATCCTTCCGAGGGCGCTTTCGTTTGAGGATACGGAGAGGCTGCTGACAGACGGGCCTGAACCCGGCAGACACTGCCTGCGCGACAGACTTGTGCTTGAGCTGCTCTACGGATCCGGCCTGCGCGTTTCTGAGCTTATCGGTCTTGACTGGGAGATGGTCGAGATATCCGAGAGGATCCTTCGGATAATAGGCAAGGGCGACAAGGAGAGGATAGCACCGTTCGGCACCGGCGTTAAGGAACTGCTTGAAGAGTGGGGCGCTGTCTGCGGAAATGCCTCGGGGCCCCTTTTCACGTCGGAGAAGGGGGCGGAGAGGCTCACCGTGAGGACTGTGCACAGGATAGTAAAGAGGGCGGCGGCCCGCGCCGGGCTGCATGGCGTATCGCCGCACACGCTGAGGCACTGTTTCGCCACCCACATGCTTGAGCACGGAGCTCCTCTCAGGATAGTGCAGGACCTCCTCGGGCATGAGACGATAGCAACCACGCAGCGTTACCTCTCGGTGACCGCCGAACAGATAAAAAAAAGCTACATGGAGTCTCACCCGAGAGCACAGGGGTGAGCGTGTCAATACAGAGCAGGGAGGAAATTTTAAAATGATGGATACACCAAGGGAACTTATTGAAGCGCGTCCGAAAATACTAAACGAGTCCGCCATGCAGGACCTCCTGGAGAAGACCAGGATGGTGAGCCGGGCTCTGCAGGCCGGCAAGGCTGGCTCGTCCCCCGACTACCCAAGGCTTGCGAGGCTCATGTCCGACCTTTCCGCGGCCAACGTATACGTGATAAACAGGGACGGCAAGATCCTGGGCTATGCGTGGATAAGCGAGTACGACTGCCCCATAATGGCCGACCAGCTGCTGAACGGCGTCATGCCTCAGGCGTACGTCGAGAAGGTCAACTCGTTTCACGAATCCGTGCTGAACCACACGGACCACGGCCTCTGCGCGTACGCGGACCAGCCCTGCACATACTCCAACAAACATGTCCTGCTCGTGCCGATAAACGGCTCTGGCGAGAGGCTCGGCACGCTCATCTTAGCGCGTTTCGGGTGCCAGTTCGACACGAGGGATCTTGTGCTCGCGGAGTACCTCTCGACGGTGTTCGGCCTTGAGATATTGAACGACAGGGGAAAGAGCATAGAGGAACGCGGCAGGGAGAGCCTTGTAGTCCAGATGGCTATGAGGGCGCTTTCGTACTCGGAGGTCGAGTCCGTGCGCCATATCATAGAGGACTTAGGCGGCCCCGAGGGCGTAGTGGTGGCCAGCAAGGTAGCGGACAGGGTCGGAGTAACTAGAAGCGTGATAGTCAACGCGCTCAGGAAGCTCGGCAGCGCCGGCATAATAGAGAGCAGGAGCCTTGGCATGAAGGGCACGTATATAAAGGTGCTGAGCCCGCTGTTCCTCGAGGAGATCGGCGCAGATCTCCGCAAGTGAGGAGGGAACTTAAGCCATGAGAGCGAGGGTGCTTATAGCGGACGATTCCGCGCATATGCGCACCATACTCAAAAATGCTCTGCTGCGCAACGGTTATGACGTCGTAGGCGAGGCTGAGGACGGAAACGAGGCCGTATCCCTTTACGAGAAGCTGAAGCCCGACGTGGCCGCGATCGACATAAAAATGCCGCGCATGGATGGGATAGAGGCGCTTAAGGCCATAAAGTCAAAGCACCCGGACGCAAAGGTCGTTATGATAAGCGCGATGGGGCAGCAAAAGGACGTGATAGAGGCCATGAGATCCGGAGCGTCTGACTTTTTCATAAAACCGTTCATCGCGGAGAAGGTCGTTGAGGCAATAGAGAACGCGCTTTGCGGCGTAAAACGGAGCTAGGCGGTTCATCGACGTAAGGAGATATATCTAAACTGTGGCGTATTTTTAAATATGTGGTAAAATTCGCCTGCAGGGCAAAACAAACGAGGCCGCTCCCGCCTCTGGAGGGAGCTACAATTTTTATGGAGGTAAGAACCGCACATGGCAGAAAAAACGCCCGCAACGTCACAGGTAAGCGTGGGGGACGTGCTCACTGGCACGGTGGAGCATGTAGCCGCATATGGCGCATTTGTAAGGCTTGAATCGGGACAGAAGGCCATGGTACACATATCTGAGCTTTCTCACGGCTACGTCAAAAAGGTTGAGGACGTGCTCGAGGTGGGCCAGAAGATCACTGCCAAGGTCATCAAGATAGACGACAAGGGCAGGATAGATCTGTCCCTCAAGGCTCTGCAGGCGAAAGAGCCGCCCAGGCCTGTGCACAAAGAGGAAGATTTCGAGAAGAAGCTCACAAATTTCCTAAAGTCAAGTGACGAGAAGATCGCCGACTTAAACAGCAAGGCAAAAGACAACCGCGGCGGCAAGAAACGTTCCGGCGGCAGTTCCGGCGCGTCTGGGAAGAAGTGACGCGCGCTCTCCTTCAAGCGCACGGTTTTTGAAGTGAGAATGTTTCATAAGCCGGATGAGTGGACGTGCGCTTGTCCGGATGATTTATATGCGATTAAGAGGCAAAACTCAGGCAGACGCTTTGACGCGCGGCAGGTGCTCTATATCGCGCGCAGATGTTCTTTCGGATTTCCGCAGGTGATAGTATGCAGTCCGCTGTCTGCTCAGGGCAGTCCGTTTCCCACTCTTTTCTGGCTCACATGCCCGTTCCTCTGCAGAAAGTGCGGCGAGCTTGAATCCGGGAGGAAAGCGCGCGAGCTCGAGGATCTGTTTCGCACCGTGCCCGACGGCGTGGAGAAGTGGCACCATGATTACGCTGCGCTTCGCGAAGATATATTAAAATCGTATGTAAGCGAGGGCGAGGCGAACGCCTGCTGCCAGCCGGAACGCGGCGTCGGCGGCATAGACTGGAAGAGGGCTCCGTACGCGGTCAAGTGCCTGCACCTGCAGGTAGCGACGTGGCTCGGTTTTGGTCACCCTGCCGCTGAATGGCTGGAGCGCGAGGTCAAAGACCTCGGGTGCGCTGGCGGCGACTGCTCGGTTGGTCAGTAATGGTTCCTTGTCTGCGGCGCTGAATTTGGCTTTATACCATTGACTTTCTCGTAAAAAGCTGTAAAATTACCCATCGTGATGTACACTTTGAGCCGTTAGCTCAGCTGGCAGAGCACCGGACTTTTAATCCGGGTGTCCCGGGTCCGAATCCCGGACGGCTCACCATCCACGGTCCCATCGTCCAGAGGCCCAGGACACCGCCCTTTCAAGGCGGCGACACGAGTTCGAATCTCGTTGGGACCGCCATTTTAAAGCCTTAAACAGGCCAGCGTAGCTCAGCTGGTAGAGCAGCGCACTCGTAATGCGCAGGTCTCCGGTCCGAATCCGGACGCTGGCTCCAGAAATAGCAAAGGCCCAAGGTATTTCACCTTGAGCCTTTTTGTATATCGATGATATTGTCCCGTGTCCATCCGAAAGGGAGCAAGCGTCAAATCCGCGGCACACGCCGGCGGCTGGAGATTTTTGACTTCGCTTCTGCTGACGACTTTGCGAACTTAATTTGACGCTAGCCCGCAAAAAACTGAAAGAGGAGTACAAAATATCTTTCTAAGTGATATAATCTAAAAACAAATTGAATATAACGCTCCCGCAAAGGGGAAGCCGGTGCGAAGCCGGCACAGCCCCGCTGCTGTAACTCAGACGAATCCGAAGCAAGTCACTGACGCAAGTTGGGAAGACTCGGACGAGGATGAAGAGAAGTCAGAATACCCGATGCGGCGAGAAAAAAGGAGGAATATTTGCGCGGGCGAATACCTATGGAGAAAGCTAAGTATAGCGATGTACTCCGTATAGTGTGAAGCCCCGGCTATTTGCCGGGGCTTCGTTTTTTGGGGAAAAATCAAATGCAAGACAGTAAGCGTCAAATATCCCGGACCTTGGATAACTTCCAGGAATCCGGGATGTTTTTCCCCGCACTAAAGACAGAGAGCAGCGCTGAGTCTCAGAAGTTTACTGTGCAGGGGAAATGTCGTTATG
>Ga0307367_100024_pt1 | contig 16850 bp, 17 predicted proteins | sample AAT_RA_Lys2_MT_FD_194610 | JGI IMG/M metagenome (GOLD analysis project Ga0307367, IMG submission 194610) | Metatranscriptome of enriched activated sludge microbial communities from anaerobic digester in WTTP, New Holstein, Wisconsin, United... | ecosystem: Engineered > Bioreactor > Anaerobic >... | reverse complement strand
GGAGAAGAGAGCCTGAGTACCTGTTACTACGGACGCTTCTCCTGTGAGCAGCGCGTCAAGAGCCGCCCTTCTCTCCGGCGCGCTCTGAGATCCCTTAATAATGACGCAGCGGATACCGGCGCCGCCAAGCCATTTAACACATTGGGAGTAAAGCTGATCGGCCAATACCTCCGTAGGCGCCACAAGCACGCTCTGCGCTCCGGCGTCGGCCGCTGCGGCGGCAAGGCCCAGCGCGACGAAAGTCTTGCCGGAACCAACGTCGCCCTGCAAAAGGCGCGACATCGGCACACCTGAGGATGTGTCTGCAAATATCTCATCCAGCGCTTTTTTTTGCGAAACCGTCAGTTCAAAAGGAAGGGACGAGAGAAACTTTTCATAGGCAAGGGCGCCTTGGGAAATTACAGGCGAACGTCCGCTTTTCTTTAGCGACTCCCTGCGAAGCGCCATCTTCGTCTGCAGCAAAAGGAACTCTTCATATGCTAGCCTTCGTCTTGCCTCTTTCCATTCCGTCTCAGACGCTGGGCGGTGCATCGCCAAAAACGCGCGGCGAAGCGGCATGAGCCGGCGCTTCTCAATTATAAAAGGAGGGAGGGTCTCCTCGACAGAAGGAAGCACCGTATCAAGGATTTCATCCATGAAACTCCTGAACCACCGCGCGCTAAGTCCCGCAGTCAAAGGGTATACCGGGACTATCCCTGTAAAACGTCTTATGTCAGATTCGTTTTCGATCACTTGAAACTCGGGGTTGGACATGAAAAGCTCGCCGCCGCGCAGCTCGGGGACGCCGAATAAAACGGCCCTGACGCCTTTTTTAAGGACATGCTCTATGCCCTTTCTGTTAAACCATGACGCCGACATCGCTCCCGTCTCGTCCTTAAACCTGCATATCGCAAGCTCAAGTCCTCGCTTGAAGAGATTTTTACGTTCGACACATTCAGCTGACGCCACGACAACTGCCGGCCTGCCGGGTATAATGCTGTTTACAGGCGAAACGTCGCGGCGGTCCTCATAACGACGCGGGAACAGCCAAAGAAGGTCCCCTACCACAGATACGCCAAGCACGGAAAGGAGCCCGGATCTTTTGGGACCTATCCCGCGCAGCGAGGATACCGGCTCTGACAGGATGTTTTTTGCAGAAGGGTCACATATTATCCGTGCTGTCTTGTCCATACATCACAGTCTTTGGATCCACGCCAAGCATCTGGTATGCGGCTTCAAGGTCCTTTTTGCTCGCGGGAGACGGCGATGCCTGCGTTTTGCAGGCCGCGTCATCATCTTCCACTCCATCAAGAACACTTTCTACCGCAGCCGCAAGAGGGGAGTCCGACACACACTGGCCAAGCATTTTTTCGTACTTCGCAAGCAGCCCTCTGAACTCCTGCTCGTATAAGGCCCTTATATTACGTATCTGAAGTATGCCCTCGCGGAGCTTATCAGCCTCCTGCACTGCTTCCCTGCATATCTCGTCCGCACGCGCCTCCGCCTCTGAGACAATCTTGGCAGCCTGATCCCTTGCGCTTTTGACCTTTTCGTCCGCGCTTTTCTGTGCGGTAAGAAGAGCTTCGTGAAGCACGTCCTTCATTTTCTCGTACTCGGCAAGGCTCTCCTGCTTTGCCAGCAATTCCCTCTCGAGGTCCTTGTTCCTCTGCATATAGACCTGAAGGGTTTCAGCTATACGGTCAAGGAACTCGTCCACTTCAGCCGCGTCATAGCCCCTTATGCTCTTCTTAAACGACTGGTTCACGACATCGAGCGATGTCAAAAGCTCAGCCACTTGATCCACCGCCTTTAATTTAAAGTAAGAAACGATATATTTTTCTTTTTTCGCTCATTATACAGCAGCACAGGCAATCGCTCATATATGAAGTCACTGCCTCGGACCGAATATCGCGGTGCCTATCCTGACTATAGTGCTGCCCTCTTCAACCGCTGTCTCATAGTCGCCGCTCATCCCCATTGAAAGTTCCTTTAGCGGAATGCCGCACGCTGCGCAAAGCGCGTCCCTCACCTTGCGCAGTCTCGCGAACGCACTGCGTACAGCGGCAGTATCTTCCGTATTTGGTCCAACTGTCATCAGCCCTTCGACAGAAAGCCTGGGGCAATACTCAAGCACGCGCTCAAGAAGATATTCCGCCTCAGAAGGGTCGATACCCTCTTTCGACGGTTCGTCGGACATCTTAACCTCAATGAACACAGGGTATGATGTGACATTGGTCTCCGCCGATATCCTGTCCAGCATGCGAGCCAGGTCAAGAGAGTCAACGCTCTCTATTGCGTCGAAAGTCTCAAGAGCCCTGCGTGCTTTGTTTCTCTGCAGATGTCCTATGAGATGCCACGGAACGGAGTTGTCAGAAGGCCAGCCGCTGCGTTTCAGAACAGCCTCCTGAACTCGGTTTTCCCCGAGCAGATCGACGAACTTCGAAGCCTCTATCATCATATCGAGCGGATGGTACTTAGAAACCGCCATGAGCTTTATTTCCTCAGCCCTGCGTCCGCTTCTTTCAGCCGCGGACGCTATCTTTTCCCGTATTGCCTCCACGTTGCTTTTTATGTCTACCACAGCTGCACTCTCCCCTCCCTGGCCGACGCCGCGTCTTCGACTACAGCGTCTCCGACGGACAACCCCTTTGTGACGAGGAATTTTCCGTTGCTTACGCGTTTGCCCTCAACGGGAGTGAAAACCACCCTGGACCCCCTTATCATATAGACGCCGTGCTTGCCGTCTCTTTCAAGCAGCGCGCTCTCAGGGACCATCGCGCCCTCGGTCCTGCCGGTCTCTGCCACCAGCGTGTATTTTCTGGATCGTATGTCTTCCGCGCGAAACCACGGCAGCGTTATATACAATCTGACCTTATGCCCTGTTCTCATGCTGACCCTTATATCGGCAAACGAACCTGTGTCTGACTCATCCATCTTCACCTTAAGCCTTTTGTTCTTTATCTGCTTAAGTATATCCTCTGTAGCTTCCGCGCAGCCTACAAAGCGTAATTCCTGAGGCTGTTCTATTATTTTGCCGACCGGTTGTCCTCTGCCTGTCAGCATTCCATCCTTCATTTTGACCATCGCTCTTGGTTCGGGAAGAGATTCTATCCCCTGCCATATCTCAGAATAACGCCACGAGGACTCAAGCCCATCCACGCCGGCTATAAAGTAGCCCTGCTGATACGCCTTGACTTCTTTTACCATAGCTCCTGAAGTTATCCTGGCTATGACAGCTCCGCGCCCGACCCTCACCGGTCCGGTCCCCTGAGGATAGGACACTATGCCCTCTCTGTCGGCAATCACTGGGACCTCTTTCCAAAGGAGCACACCGTTGATTTTTATCAGTTTTGTATCTACGCCCGGAACGGCCCACGTGATATCAGGGTGCAGATACTCGTAGCGATCAAGATACATTTTAAAAGCCCAGATCCACAAAACTATTACCGCTATTACAGCGATCCAGTAAAGGGGCCTGAAAGACCTGTTTTCCTCCGGTTCGAAACGCCTTACCATAACACCGCGCCTTTATACAAGAGAAATTAGGCCCCTCAGATCATCGAGTACCTTCCATGCGCCGGCTTCCTTGAGAGAATCAGAGTCAAAATTGCCCGTCGTCACCCCGACTCCCCTCGTACAAGCAGCGACAGACGTCCTCATGTCTATATCCGTATCCCCTACGTAGATGCCGTCCTCAGGCGTTATACCCAAAATGCCGAAGCCCTTGATGAGCGGATCCGGTTCTGGTTTCGCGCGTTCCACATCCTCAAGGCCAACAACGACGTCCATCAGATGCAGCAGCCCCATATATTCCACTGGACGGCGGGCATAGCGCCGGTTCGACACAACGCCTACCTTTATCCCCATCGCGCGTAAGGCTGAGAGCGTTTCAACTGTTCCGGGGAAAAGGCGCAGACCCGCCTGTTCCTCCTCGCGGTAGTTAGCGCGGTAATAATCAATCCATTCCTGTCTGAAATCCCCCCAGTAGGATCTCCAACTGTCTTCTATTGTGAGACCTATAGAGGCGAGTACCTCCTCGCGCGAGACGCTGCGAAAGCCGAGACGCTCCGCGAGCAGGTTGGTGCAGCGGTGTATAGCGTAGCTGCTGTCTACCAACGTCATATCGAAATCAAACAGGGCTGCCTTTATCTTTCTTGAAGCTTTCATCTGTGCACCCCCAAAACAAAGCCCTTAAGATAGTCCGTCTCAGGCACGCCCAGAAGCACGGGATGGTCCGGAGGCTGATGTATCTCATACGCCACATTGCAACGGACTCCCTCGTCGAGAGCGGCGCTGGCCAGAGTTTCAAGGAGCATGTCGCGCGTGAAGGCATGGCTGCACGACAGGAAAACCAGACAGCCAAAGTCGCGCAGCCGCTTGAGTCCCCTCACTGCGAGCTCCTTGTATCCGCGGCGCGCCGAATCTATGTTCCCTCTGCCGGGCGAAAAAGGAGGAGGATCCATTATGACTACGTCAAAGCGTTCGCGGGCCTCGTCCATCTTTCTGATTATATCGAAAACGTTGCCGCAGAGCCAGTTCATCTTCGCCGGAAGGCCGTTAAGCGCGAGGTTGTTCCTGGCCGTCTCTATGGCCGCCTGCGACTGCTCGACAGCCACAACTTCAGACGCGCCTGCCGCAAGCGCGTGAAGACCTAAATGGCCCTGATAACTGAAACAGTCGAGAACCCTGGCGTTGCCGCAAAAAGGAGCCAACACGTTCGGCACGTGCCTCACATCAAGGTACGCACCGGTCTTCTGCCCGCCGGCTATATCCACCAGCTCAAACAGGGAGCCTATTTTTACTTTTATCGGCTCTGCAGGAATCTCGCCCAGCAGGGCCCTGACCTCATGAGGTATGCCCTCTTTCTCCAGGTGTTTGGACTCATTGCGCAGGACTATCGCTGAAAGTTTCCTGACCTTGCGGAAAATCGACGCTACTTTTTCCGCATGGCGATACCAGCCGGCCGCTGATATTTGCAAAGACAGAACGTCGCCGTAAACGTCGGCGATTATGCCCGGCAGACCATCGGCCTCCCCATGCACCCAACGAAACGCCTCGTCGCCCGCGCAGCAGATCTTGCGAAACTCAAGGGCGCGCGAGGCACGCTCCCTCAGCAGTGCCATCTGGTCCGGCTCCTTTGCTCCGTAGCTCAGGACGCGAATGGACAGCGCGCTGTCGCTCCAAAGTCCCCAGCCGATCACCGTTCCGTTTTTATCCGAAAAAGCGATGAGATCCCCGGCGTTACATTCGGGAACCTGGCGCAGGTTGCCCCTGAATATCCACGGATGGCGCGCAGCGGCCCTCTCTAAGCCAGACTCGTTGAGAATCGCTCTGCGCCGTATTTTTCTCTCGGACGGCATTATTTATTGCTCCTCTCGACGCTTGCGAACGCATTGTGGTTGTGGATGCTCTCGTGGCTGGTCACCGAGACTCTGAACCACGCTATCCTGCTGTCTTTCTCGAGTGCTATCGCAAGGTCGCGCACCGAATCCTCTACAAAACGCGGATTGCTGTAGGCCTTTTCCGTAACCGACTTCTCGTCCTCACGCTTGAGCAGGCTGTAAACTGGGGCGGACGCGCACATATCGGCAAGCTCAGCAAGCTCTTCTATCCATACGAACGTTCTCATGCGGGCCGCTATCCTGGCGTGCGCGCGCTGATTGTGAGCGCCAAACTCCGATATCTCCTTGGAACATGGGCAAAGAGTCTGGATGGGTGCAATAAGCTCTGTGATAAGGTCAAACTTATCCTCCGTCAGTTCGGCGGAGAATCGTACGTCATACCGCATTCGGCCCCGAAGTCCGCTTACCGGAGCGGATTTAGTTATAAAATATGGAAATTCGAAATCAGCGTGAGCAGCCGGCGCATTCAGCCGGGACTTAAGGGAGCGCAGGAGGTTTTCCATGTTATGGAACGTGACCTGCTTCTCCTGATCGCTTAAGACCTCCACAAAACGGCTCATATGTGTGCCCCGGTAATCCCGCGGCAGAAAAACTGAAAGCGTGACGCCAGCCACAGTGTCCTGCGTCCCATGTTCGCGGTCAAGCACCTGTATAGGCCATGAGATATCGCTTATTCCGACGCGGTCTATAGGGATATTGCGCGCATCGCGCTCGCTCTGCACATCGCGCACGGTCAGATATCCTCCATCCGGCATACCGCGTATGATCCCTCGGTCTCCCATACGCGAACCTCGAACAGCTCGCAGTTTTCGCGCGCGAGCGGCTCCTTAAGCGTACGAAACACCCATATCGCTATATGTTCGGCCGTAGGCTGCGGCACTATATCATTGATGTAGGCATGGTCGAGTTTCGCAAGCACCAGATCTTCGACCAAGGCCTTGAGTTCGACAAAATCAAAGACCATGCCTTCCTCGTCAGGTTCGCCTTTAAGCATGACGGCAAGCCTGTATGTATGCCCGTGAAGCCGCTCACATTTCCCGTGATAATTCACAAGGTTGTGAGCCGCGTCAAATTTGAATTCCCTGCAGATAAACATAGACAGCCCTCCAAAACAACTTATATTCCCTGACAGATTGTACCATTACACGATGCATTATAATGCTATACTTTAACAAATAGGGGAGGTGCGTCACATGAAAATAACCGGCATATTCGCGCCTGTACCGACTCCTTTTAAAGAAGACGGAGCCATAGACGAGGCGGGATGGAGGAAAAACCTGCGCGTTTGGAGCATTTCGGGCTTGGACGGCATCGTGGTGTGCGGATCAAACGGCGAGATGCCATTTGTGCGCATGGAGGAGCGCGTGCTGCTTACAAAAATAGCCGTCGAGGAGACATGCGGCAGGCTTCACATAATGGCGGGAGCGCACTTCCCGTCCACGGCGGAGACCATAGCCTGCGCCGAAGCGCTTGGAGAAGCGGGGGCGCAGAGTCTGCTTTTGCTTCCGCCTCATTACTTCAAAGGAGACCATGACGCGATAATCAAGTACTTTAAGGACGTTGCGGACAAGTCGCCCATTCCCGTCTTCATGTACAACATGCCTGCCAACACCGGCGTGGACATGGATCTGTCGGTCATACTGGCCGCGGCGAGCCACCCAAACATAAGAGGAATAAAAGACACTTCCGGCAATATGACAAAGCTCGGATATCTGTCGTCGCTTGCGCCGAAAGATTTCTCAGTGTTCGGCGGCACGGGCAACTGGTTCCTCGCGGCGCTTGCGATGGGGGCGTGCGGCGGTACCATGGCAGCCTCCATACTGTACCCCAACGTATGTAAAATGATATACTCGGCGTTCAACGAAAATAAGATCGCTACCGCGATGGAACTCCAGGCTAGGCTCCTGCCTGTGAGCGACGCTATAACAAGCCGCTATGGGGTGCCGGGGCTTAAGGCTGCGCTTGAGATGCGCGGGATGACGGGCGGACCATGCAGAGCGCCGCTAAGGCCGGTTTCCGAGGATGTCAGGCAAGAGATAGCACGCGTGCTGGAAAAATCAGGACTAGACGAATATGAGACATGGAGGCGGCAATAATGCCGCATAAAAATAAACCAAGGAGGAAATGACGATGGAAAGCAAAAAAGTCCTAACCCTTCTGCTGGGCAGTCCAAGGATAGGCGGAAATTCGGAAAAACTCGCGGACGCGCTCGCCGAAGGCGCAAAAGAAAAAGGATACGAGATACGCAAGGTACACCTTGCCACGCTTGATATCAAGGGCTGCACCGACTGCCGCAAATGCTGGAGCACGGGCAAGCCGTGCGTGCAGAACGACGACATGGACAAGGTCTATCCCGAAATCGAGGCGGCCTCGGTCGTAGCTTTCGTATCGCCGCTTTACTTTTACTCGTGGTCGTCCCAGATAAAACCTGCATGGGACAGGCTGATACCATACTATATGCCGGGCGCGCTGAGGACTGTCCCGGCTAAAAAAGCGATACTCCTAGCCGCGGCTGGCGACAGCAACGCTTCCGCGTTCGACGGGATGACAGCGTCTTTTAAGCACTCCACGGAATTCCTTGGGTGGGAAGTTTTAGGACAGATCTGCGTAAACGGTGTCTACGCACGCGGGGATATGGAAACAAAAGGGAAAAAGCAGCTTGAAGAAGCAAAAGCTCTCGGCAGGTCGCTTTAAAATCCCGCATGTTGGACCGCGCGACTTAGGCGGCGCTAAAAATGCGCCGCCCTGCTCGCGGCTGCACGAGGTCCTCTCCTTCAGACCTTCGCGGCGGTCGGCGGGATTCGCTTAACATCCTGGTGAATGATATGATAAAGCTTTCGGTTTACCTTGTGACGCAAAACGAGGAGAAAAGGCTGCCCAGGACTATGGAGGCCCTGGCTAAGGTGGCGGACGAGATAGTAGTAGTCGATTCCGGCAGCACGGACCGCACTGAGGAGATAGCGAGAAAGTACGGAGCCAGGTTCATACACAACGACTGGATATCCATAGGACACCAGGTAAAGTTCGCGGAGGAGCAGTGTTCGTACGACTGGGTGCTGCGGCTGGACGCGGACGAAGTCCTGTCGGACGAGCTCATAGACGATATACTGAGCATTAAACGCGCTCCGGCTTACGACGGATATCTCCTTCGCATATGCGACATGTACCCGGGGTACGCCAAACCCAACAGATGGGTGAAGCACTATAAGCTGATACGCCTTTACAACAGAGAAAAAAATCACGATGAGCGGCAAACTCGGACATGACGACGTCGTATTCCTGTCAAAGGACGTAAGGACTAAAGTTTTGCACGGTTTGGTACACCACTATTCGTTCGTCTCCATGCACCAAATGCTTGAGAAAAGGAACATCGCAACCGACAGGCAGGTGACGCGCGCTCTCGAGGAGGGGAAAAACTACTCTCCGTGGCGCATGGTCGGCGTTTTTTCAATGAACTTGTTCAAGTACTTCATACTCGGCAGGGGATTTTTATACGGCTGGTGGGGATTTATAAACGCCGTCAACTTGGGCTATATGCGGTTTTTGAAATTCTCAAAATTCTACGAGCACGAGCAGATGAAGAAGCATGGTTACTAAACCGGCGTTTCCGCTGATCAGCGTCATAGTGCCCGCGTACAACCTTGAAAAAATGATCGCGGGGACGTTGCGTTCTCTCTTAAATCAGGATTACCCGGCTTTAGAGATAATCGTGGTGGATGACTGCTCTCCTGACAACACGGCATCGGCGGCGCGTGATGTCCTTGAGGATGGAAATATCCCTTTTAAAATCATAAGGCATGACGAGAACTTGGGTGTCTCTGCGGCGAGGAACACCGGCATGGCGGCCTCAAACGGCGAGTTCATCCTGTTTATGGACGGGGACGATTACGCCGACTCGGATTTCATCACTGAACTCTACAACGCGATGCTTTCAGGCGGCGGGTGCGACCTGTCGTTTTGCGGCTACAGGGTGCGCGCGGAGGAAACGGGGAATGAGTCGTACCGCAGGATCCCACGCCGGCTGCTTAAGTACTGCGGGCGCCCGCAGTACTTAGCGGCGCTGCGACTGCTTAAAAAGTTCGCGCCTAACATCTGCACCGTGCTTTTTCGCTCCGATTTCATCGCTTCCCGCAGACTCTTGTTTGAGCAAGGATGCAGCGCCGGCGAGGACATAGAGTTCTTCGTCAAGGCGCTCGTTCAAAGCAGGCGTGCCGGCATCTCGACGAGATGCCCATATGTCTACCTGATCCACAAAGGCATGGGCTCCGTTGCGCAGAGCACGACCGAAACGCAGAGGCTCACTCGGTACGCACACAACACGGAAGCGCACGCAAGGCTGGCCTCCTATCTTGACAGGTACGCGTCCGAGCCTTTGCTTGTGTCGCTTACGAGATATATGCTGCACCCCCAGGTCTGCCAGCGCCGTCTTTCATTGCTTGCGCTAATGGGCGACAGGCCATCTTTTGACGCTATGCTGTCCCACGACCGCGTGAGGCGCACTCTGCTGTCAAGCTGCAGGTCGTTCCGCCGCAAGCCCGAAGTCTTTTTAAAATCGCTCCTTCTGCTTGCCGCGCCGGGCGTATACTTCAACAAATACAAGCTCAGCCGGCGCTCCTGATAAAAAGGAAGGGCTTGAGCGTCACTTTCGCGGCGTCTTGCCTCTTGCCAAAACCCGATCGTATATCTCGAGAATTTTACGCGCCACGTTCGCTACGCCGAAGCATTGAGCCCGCAAACACGCCTCTTTTGCGACCATCTCGCGCTCATGCCGGTTCAAGACCGCGAAGATAAGCCTTTCCGCAAGCGCGCGGCGGTCTCCCATGTCAACGAACCACCCGCTGACACCGTCTTCTATTATATCAAGCGGCCCGCCGGCCTTTGTGGCAATGGGAGCGAGAGACGAGGCCATGGCCTCCGTCAGGACTATGCCGAAAGGTTCAGGGGTCTTGGACGGCAGCACAAAGATGTCAGACGCCCAGAGATATGGACGGATGTCGTCGGCAAAACCAGGCATCACCACGTTAGACGATACGCCTAATGAACCGGCAAGCTCCGTAAGGTTTTCCCTTTCCTCCCCGTCGCCCAGCAGCAAGAACAGCGTTTTTTCCGCAGCCGCAGGCATCCTTGAGATAATATCCGCATAGGCGGACAGAAGCACATCAAACCCTTTCCAGCTGACAAAGCGCCCGGCTGACGCTATCACTACCCGGTCATCCTCCGCTCCCAGTCTTTTCCTCATATCGCCCCTTACATTTAAGTCCCTTCTGTACCTCAAGACGTCTATGGGATTATGGACGACCTCCATCGACTCGAAGTGGTATCCCAGAGCACGCATATGCTCCCTTACCGATTCGGAGCATGGTATCAGAAAATCAGCGTTTTTATGGTAGCCGGCCTTCGGATATTTATCAACAGTCTGAACGACGGGTATCCCCTTGCGTTTACCCCAATATCCCCCTATCCTCGCAGCGGAGGAGAGCCTTGTATGTATGATGTCGGGCGCAATGTCGTCTATTATTTTGCCAAGCCTCACTGCGGTCCAAGGCAGCCATGCCACGGGCACATCGAACATGCGGCACTCTATGCCTTCCTCCCCAAGCCTCGACGCCAAAGTCCCGCCCGATTTGCAGACCACGGTGCTGTCAGCCCCAAGCTTTATGAGCTCATTTATAAGCCGTATCCAGGTCTCGCCCCACGACAGCCTGTTTTCGTCCACATAATGCAATATCCTCATTTTCGCGTCCCCAGCAGTTCCCTGTAAGTATTTTCTACAGCGCAAGCCATCTCATCCATTGACGGGATCGAGGATAGCGCAATGTCTGTCCTTGCCCGTTTGCTTATCATAAAATCCTCTATCGCGCGCGTCCATGCCTCGGCATCGCCCGGCGGAGGCAACCCTTCGCTTGTGCCCGCCATCGCCTCCACGCTCGGTATACGCGAAGCTATGACAGGAAGGCCGATCTGTACCGCCCTGACCAGAGTAAGCGGCATTCCTTCGGCGTGCGACGGGAACAGAAGACAGGAGGAACGGGCCATAAAAGCGTCGGCTTCGTCGGAGTAACCATGGAACACAATTTTTTCGCCCAGGCCAAGCGACTTCGAAAGAGCCTCAAGTTCATCTCTCATAGGACCGTCGCCGACGACATCAAGCTTCCAGTTGCTGCAGGATAAGCCGCCCAAGGCCCTTATGACGGTATCAAGCCCCTTTATCTTAGTGAGCCTGCCTACGAAGAGAAAACGGACATCGCTGCCGCAGCCGGGTGCCCACACAACATCAGGCTGCGGCAGCGCGTTTAAAATGACCTTGCTGCTTTGCGGCAGATAGTCCTTAAGATGGTTGCGAACCGTCTCGCTCACGCATATAACGCAGCCGGCGTGCTTGAGCGGAATAAGCCCGAAATTTAAACTGTAACAAGCATGCGCCGTATACAACCAAGGTATACCCGCCATACCCGATGCCGTCCAGGCTATGAACGCCGGAACCCTTGAATGCGCATGAATGATCTGCCAGCCTTCATCCTTTGCCCATCGTGATATCTTGCGCGCGCACATAAAGACCGTCAGCGGGTTTTTCTTATGTGCAGGCAGAAGCCTGTGTCCGACTTTATCCGACAGATGCGACCGCATCCTGCCGCCTGCCGACACAACAATAACACGGTGCCCCATTTCCGCGAGTTTATTCGACAGGTCTACGACATGCCGCTCAACTCCGCCAATATCCAGTTCGGGCAATATCTCAATCACATTCATCAGCTAAGCCGCCTGCCTGTTTAAAAACATCGCGCGCCGCCCCGTGCGGCCCACGCGACTGTTATCATAAATACCGCCTATACGGTCAAAACACCTTACTTGTCATATTTTACTTTGCAAAACGCCTTCACGCCAAATATATTGATCATGTGTCTGTAAAAATATTTTTTATGCGGCTGATCTGAATATTTCATTATATGCCTGCGTTCATACAAAGCATCAGCCAAGGCTTCGTCGTACTTCCCATTGATTTTGACGCCTTTGACCGCCGAAAAATAAAAAAACGCTAAAGTTTGTCTTATTGCCTTAACATATCCCTGCGACAGACGGGCTGTCTTGACGAAATCATCGAGGCTGTCGATGATTTTGACCAGATCCGCGTAATGTCTGGGAGTTTTACAGGAAGTCTCAGAACCTTCCCTCAGTCTGTACATATAGCAGCAAAGCGGCATGTATGCCACATTGCTGGCATAGGCAAAGATCCTGTTGCACCACTCCTCGTCCTCATAATGTATGCCGTTGCGGAAATAGAGACCGTTCGACACTATCATCTCTCTTGATACAGCTTTGGCCCACACCATGGAACGGAAAAATCCAGATCTCTTCCACGCGCAGAATATATCCTGACCCGGGCCGCAAGCAGGATGCGGGGTTATGCGTCTTGTTTTAAAGTCACGCCCCGACTCATTAGCCACCTCATATTCAAACTCGACTATGTCTGAATCGGCCGCCTCCAGCATAGCAAGCAGCCCTTCAAGGCGTCCCGGGATAAAATAGTCGTCGCTGTCCAAAAACAGCAGATACCTGCCAGATGCTGCCAGCATCCCAGTATTTCTCGCACCTCCGGGGCCTCCGTTTCGCTGAGCCGTCCATATAAGGCCGTACCGCTTCCCGTACTCTTTCAGGATCTCGCAGGACGAGTCTGTCGAGCCGTCGTCAACCGCTATGACCTCCACGCTGTACTTTTCCGGCACATGCATTAAAACCGAATCCAGGCACTCCCTAAGATATGGCTCGGCGTTATATACAGGTACGATTATGCTCGCCAATATCTCGTCGCTCACGATCTTAATCACCTCGAGATTAACTTCGGCGTAAACCCGGCCTTCGTCCCGCCAATCACTTAGCGGCAAGGCTAGACAGATCGAATATCGGAAGAAGAACGGCTATGACGACGAAACCCACCAAAACCCCCATGACGAGTATTATCATGGGCTCGGCGAGGGCCGCCCATCTCTGCATTGACGACTGCGCGTAATCCCAGCAGCTCTCACCAAGACGGATGAGACAATCCGCAAGTCCGCCGCCGCTTTCCCCGACCCTTACTATGGTAACTATCTCCTCGGGAAACGACCCCTCCTTCTCAAGACCCTGCGAAAAACGGTAACCGCGCTCTATGTGCCCGGCGACAGCCTCGAGCCGACCCTTTACAGGATCAAGCGGCGACGTCAGCCTAAGCGCCTGGACAAGAGGGATGCCCGCCCGCAAAAGCGTGCCGATCTGCATGAATATCATAGCGAAAGCTATGTTCGCGCGGGCGTCTTTAAACATCGGAACACGCAGTTTTTTCCCGCTCCTGCGGCGCCAAAGCGCAAAAACCGCCGCAGCGCATGCCGCGGGGACTAAGGAAGCGCGCACGGCGTGGGATATCATTATAAGGATTTTTGTCACAAGAGGGATCTCTGCGCCGGACTCGGTTATGAGCTCGGTGAGCCGCGGGACGACGAAACTCAGCAAGAAAATTACAACCGCTGTTCCCACCAAAAGCATCAGGACAGGATAGGAGAGAGACGACTGTATCTTTCTGCGGAACTTTATCTCGTTATTTATAAGCTCTCCGGTTTTTTCGAGGACCTCCGCAAGAGACGCTGACTTTTCGCCGGACTCGGCCATTCCCACAAGGCTCTCTCTAAAAACGCCGAGGGACGCCATGGATGACGCGAGAGACCGGCCCGATTCGACTGACTCGCGAAGCTGCGTGAAAACCGGCTTCAGCCTCTTATCGCGAGTCTGCCTTTGGAGGAGTTTAAGCACCTCCGTAAGCGACAGGCCGCTTTTCATGAATGAAGATAGGGTTGTGCAGAACAGATATTGCTCTTCAAGGCTCAGACGCCTTGTCCTGCCTCTAAGGCCTAAGATGCTGGCGCGCGCTTTAGTGGACGATTCCTCTTTTATGCTGACCGCCGTAAGCCCCTGTGCCGTAAGATCGCGCAACAGATCGTTCTGGTTTGCAGCTTCTCTCTGAAGCCGTTTTTTTTCACCTTTTGCGGTATACAACTCCACTCTGTAGAGGGGCAACTGCTACACCTCTCCCACAACACGAAGCATCTCTTCCGCGGTAGTCTCCCCATCCCTCACCGCCTTTATTCCAAGCTCCAGGAGCGTGTAAAAACCGGACATCCCAGCCAGTCTGCGCAGTTCCGAGACAGGCGCGGACGCAGCTATGGCCTCCTGTATTTCAGGCGTAACGTTAAACTGCTCGTAGAGGCCGAATCGCCCCCTGTAACCGGTAAAACCGCACCTTTCGCACCCACGTCCACGCATAGCCCGCTTAACTCCGTTTTTCAGCACTACCCCGAACGTCGGAACCTCTTCGGCACAGTAGGGGCAGACACGGCGGACGAGCCTCTGTGCTACTACACCCAAAAGCGACCCCGCTATGAGGTAGGGCTCTATCCCCATATCCGCCAGGCGTGCCACAGCGCTGACAGAATCGTTCGTGTGAAGCGTCGATAGCACCAGATGTCCTGTGAGCGATGACTGTATTCCTATATGCGCGGTGTCGAAGTCGCGCATCTCTCCTATCATTATTATGTCAGGATCCTGGCGCAGAATGGAGCGCAGGGACGAGGCAAAGGTAAGTCCGGCTTTTTCGTTGACCTGAACCTGGCCGACTCCCGGCAGGTCATATTCTATAGGGTCTTCGACTGTGATAATGTTCACTTCCGGGCGCGCAAGCGCCTGCAGTATCGCGTAAAGGCTCGTGCTTTTGCCCGATCCCGTCGGTCCCGTGAAAAGTATCATCCCGTTCGGCCTGCGTATCAGCGACTCAAGCCTATCCAGTTCATCTCGTTTCATGCCAAGGTCCTGAAGAGAAAGGAGCCCTCTCGCCTTGTCCAGAAGCCTCATTACTATCCTCTCCCCATGCTGCGTGGGAAGAGAACTAACCCTGATGTCGACCATTCTCTCGCCAAGGCTGATTCCTATGCGCCCGTCCTGCGGGACAAACCGCTCCGCTATGTCCATATTCGCCATGACCTTTACGCGGCTTGTGATGGGAGCCTGATGGCCTTTGGAAAGACTATAACGGTTTTCAAGGACACCGTCTATCCTGTACCTCACCACGACCTTATCCTCATAGGGCTCAAGATGTATATCCGTCGCGCGCTCTCGCAGCGATTCCATTATTATCCCGTTGACAAGACGCACCACAGGAGCGTCGACTGTGTCGCTCATTACCTCCTGTCTGACAAGCTCGGAGAGATCGGCGACTTCCTCTATCGCGCCTATGGTCTCCTGTGCGACGCCGCTTTTTATGTCGTAAAGCCTGCGCATCAGCGCCTGTACCTCTGCGGCTGAACATATTTCTATGTTGAGGCTGCAGCCCATGCCGGACGCAAACAGCTGCGCGTCGGGTACGGAAGACATGCCCGACGCTATAACGGTAAGCACTCCACCGTCCATGCTCACGGGCAAAAACCCCCTGTCCCTGAGCACGTCCAAGCTAACGCCCTGCGGTATGAGATCAAGGACGTCCTCCGGCCTTACGTCCGGCAAGCTATGACGGAAACCTCGCATCCCGTCTTTCACCATATCCGGGGTCTGCGCGCCATCTCTCATCAGTCGGTCGTCCCCTCTGGCTGAGACTGCTCTTTTTTGCCTGTCGCCCCCTGCTCTTTGGCATCATCGCCTTTTTTGTCCGGGCTCAGCATCTTGTTTCGAACGTTCTGCTTCTCCACGGATTTTTGATAATCCGCGTGGTTGCGCGTGAGTATCTCCTTTTCCGCGCCGCTTAAGTCCTGACCGCCGCTTATTATATCGTTGGTTATCCTTGACGCGTCCTGCGGCGTCTCCAAGATGTACGGCGTAAGGAATATCATGAGGTCTATCTTCTCACGCTGTTTTTCGTTCGACCTGAAGAGATTTCCTACAAGCGGTATGTATGAGAAAAACGGCACTCTGTTCTTGAGCGCTTTCTCAGCCTCTCTTATAAGACCGCCAAGGACGATTGTCTCGCCGTTGGCAACGAGGACGTTGGTCTTTATCTCTCTCTTTGACGTAACAGGCGTAGTGGATCCCGTTGTGGTCAGCAAATCTTCGACCCTCTGTTCTATCTCAAGCGCCACCAAGTTGCCGCTGCGCACATGGGGCGTCACGTTCAGAATCAGGCCGACGTCTTTGTATTCATAACTGTTCTGCACAGCCCCAGGGTTGGTGGTATCTGTCAGGCTGCCCTTCATCTGCGGTATCACCTGCCCGACCTGAAGGTGGCTCTCCAGGTTGTCGGTGCACATAAGCCTCGGCATCGAGAGCACGTTGATGGCGTCGTATTTGTTGAGGAGCTTCACATAAGCGTACACAAGCCCCTTGCCTTCAGTATTGGTAACCGAATACGTGCTGCCGTTCCTGTCGACCAGCTCTTCCTGAGTTATGAGGCTTTGATAGAGGGAGACTATGTCCGAAGGGACTGATGCTGTCCCGAGCTGAGCGTTCCCTGCT
>Ga0307367_100019_pt1 | contig 17730 bp, 18 predicted proteins | sample AAT_RA_Lys2_MT_FD_194610 | JGI IMG/M metagenome (GOLD analysis project Ga0307367, IMG submission 194610) | Metatranscriptome of enriched activated sludge microbial communities from anaerobic digester in WTTP, New Holstein, Wisconsin, United... | ecosystem: Engineered > Bioreactor > Anaerobic >... | reverse complement strand
TCCATCTCACAACTAGCTTTGATGATGCATCGATATATTCGCGCATATGGGGTATAATCTTTGGCCGGTGGCGATACGCATCGATACGCGGCATAAAGGAGATCGGCGATGGTAGAGATGCATCACTTTGTACATAATACGGATATAGGCCAGAACTTTCTGACAGACAGGTCTGTCGTGGAATGGATGGTGAAAAGGGCTGACTTAAACGCCTCTGACTGTGTGCTTGAAATTGGTCCAGGAGCCGGCATACTTACGGAGGGACTTCTTTCTTCCCAATGTGCGGCTGTTTGTACGATAGAGCTTGACACTCGCCTTAAGCATGCCATAGAGATGTTAGCAATCAAGGACAAAAGGCTCACCGCGCTATGGGGGGATGCGGTAAAGTTTGATTATGAAAGATCTCTCCCATGGTATCCCAATAAGATAATAGCCAATCTGCCTTATCATATAACTACGCCGCTGATGTGGGTCTTCCTTGAGAAGCTTGTAAAACACGGGCTCGTGTATATGCTGCTTATGGTTCAGCTCGAATCCGCGCAGAGGATCGTTGCTAAACAGTGCGGAAGAGAACGCTCCCCGCTTGGCATTACGATTCAGGCCATGGGAAGGTGCGAAATAACGCGTGAGGTTCCGCAAAGCGCTTTTAAGCCTCAGCCTAGGGTAAGATCCTGCATAATAGAGATGAAGATCGAGAAGAATTTGGACTTGCCGCTGAACCGGACATGGAGGGCGCTTCTGGCGAGGTCTTTTATGCATAGGCGCAAGACGCTTGTCAATAACTGGATGGCGGGGTATGCTGGCATGACGCGCGAATTGGCCCAAGATATACTCGAGCGGCATGGACTTGTCATGTCTGCAAGGGCGGAGGAGCTCTCCCTTGATACGTGGCTGGATTTGGCGAAAGAGCCTCTTTTTTTAATAGAAGAGAAGAACGATAGGCGCGACGGAGCGGGATTTGATGTGGAACCTGAATAAAGTCATAATAAACGAAAGTACAGAGCCGCCACTGGAACTCAAGTCTGTTGCGCCGTTTCGAGGAATTTTTGTTGAGATAGGTTTTGGAAACGGGGAGTTTCTTGAGTATCTCGCGAAGGCACACAGAGATGTTCTCATCGTGGGCATAGAGGTATCTCAGATGTGCGCGTTAAAAGGGGCGCGCCGCGCCTTATCCGCAGGGCTGGATAATGTGCGCATAATGCATGGTGACGCAAGGTTTTTGCTTAGATGCCGCTTCGGGCGGGAGAGCGTCGAACGTGTTTTTATGAATTTCCCCTGCCCTTGGCCCAAGACTCGCCATTCAGGGCGGCGTGTAACAGTGCCCCAGTTTGCGGATATGCTGAATTATGTGCTTGTGCCCGGCGGGACATTTGAACTTGCGACAGATGTGGAATGGTACGCGAAGGACGCGTTGGCATCCATAACGGCAAGCGGTGCTTTCGAGTGCGGTGAGATTGAGATAAATCCGTTCAGGCCTTATGTCACCAAGTATGAAAGAAAATGGAAATCTATGGGCAAGGACACATGGTCCTTGGTGTTGCGCAAGAGCGGCGCTATAGATGCGGATTATTATGTGGAGGATGATTGGCCGATGGAGGCTGAAACCTGCGGAAAAAAGAGCGTTGAGTCGCTTCTGGCGGAAATCAAAGGCGCCGCCGGCACGGCCGCGGGCGGCAAGGGGCATTGGGTTTTCCGCGAGACATTCATATCTTCTGACGGTGTCGGGCTTGTCCTGGTCATTACGGCTGACGAGGGGTTCGAACAGCACTTTTACCTGAAGGTGATCCCAAGCGCGCTTGGGATCACCATAAAGGTGGATTCGGTAGGGCATCCCTACAGGACGCCGGCCATGCGCGCAGCCCTTATGCATGCGCTTAAGGCCGCCGGATGATGCGGGAGTTTTGGATCACGTTGAATCGTTTGGCGAATATGCATTTGCCATCTTGCATATTTCCTGTTTGTATGATAAAAGACTCCTTAATGATAGCAGAATAAGGAGGGTAGGTTATTTAAGTCTATCATCACAAACTATTTCAAGCATTTTCTGTACTCTGACCGAACTGGATTAACAGGGGAAAAAGGCCATACGGACAGCCTGGTCAAATGCCGAACTAGCGATTGTGATATCGTGTTGATGGGCGTAAGCCCGAATTTTAGTGCGGGAACCTCCGCAAAATTGTGTTCATAAGTGAGAGTACTTGTGAATGATCGACATGAGCAGTAAAAGTATTTATTACTGTATAGGCTCAAATAAACTACCACATTTGAATAATACATAAAACAAATAAAGTAGGGATCATATCAAGTACAATCATTTCGTCCCCGCGCGGACGCGGAGGCAAATGGTTGTTTTTTATTCATTAAAAACGGTTGGGGCGTCCCCGATCGGATTGAACACGCCTGCGGAGGCCATTTTATGGAAGGAGTATGAAATGGCCGATAAAATAAAACTCTATGGGTTTAACAACCTCACGAAGACGCTGAGCTTCAACATCTATGACGTGTGCTATGCCAAGAGCGAGAGGGAAAAGAACGAATATGTGGCTTACATAGACGAACAGTATAACGCAGAGCGTCTTACAAATATCTTATGCGATGTCACCGACATGATAGGCGCGCATGTGCTGAACATCTCAAAACAGAACTATGACCCGCAAGGCGCGAGCGTCACCGTGCTAATATCGGAGATGCCCATGCCGGATGAGTGCCTCGATCCTTCGTGCAACAGCGGTGCCGGGGTCCTGTCAAGAAGGGAATCAGTGTGCGGCCATCTGGATAAAAGCCATCTCACGGTTCACACATATCCTGAATACCATCCAAACCAGGCGGTTTCGACGTTCCGTGTCGATATCGATGTGTCGACGTGCGGGAAAATTTCGCCTTTGAACGCGCTGGACTATCTGATCGGGAGTTTTGATTCAGATATTATAACCATAGACTACCGTGTACGCGGTTTTACGCGCGAGATGGACGGGCGTAAATGCTTCATCGACCATAAGATCAAATCTATACAGGATTTTATTGACGCCAAGACACTTGAGCTATATGACGCTCAGGATATAAACGTATACCAGGCAAATATTTTCCATACGAAGATGCTGATAAAGGAGCTTTATCTCCAGAACTACCTTTTCAACAACGATGTCCTTGAGTTCAGCCCGAAGGAACGCCTTATGATAACAGACATGCTGCGCCGCGAGATGATTGAGATATACGCCGGGATGAACGTCTATGAATAGACAGGAAGAGACTCCGATATACGACGCCATGCGTCAGTATATCAAAAACAGGATAGTTTCTTTTGATGTGCCGGGACACAAGCAGGGCAAGGGGCATAAGGCCCTCGTAGAGGCGTTTGGGGAGAAGTGTGTCTCGATGGACCTCAATTCAAGTAAGCCTCTTGATAACCTTACGCATCCGACAGGAGTGATACGCAAAGCCGAGGAGCTTGCCGCAGAGGCGTTTCGCGCGAGACATGCTTTTTTAATCCTGAACGGAACGACTGCGGCAGTTCAGAATATGATCTTCTACTGCTGCAGGCAGAACGACAAGATAATAATGCCGCGCAATGTACATAAGAGCGTGATAAACGCGATGGTAATATGCGGCGCGATACCGGTATATGTGAACCCCGGTGTCAACGCCGATTTTGGAATAAGCCTGGGGATGTCGGTTGAGGATGTGAAAAGAAGCGTTGCGGAACATCCCGACGCCAAGGCTGTTTTCATCAATAACCCGACGTATTACGGGGTATGCAGCAATCTGAGGGAGATAGTAAGGATCGCGCATGATGCCGGTATGCTTGCAATCGTGGATGAGGCTCACGGCACCCACCTCTATTTTGGCGAGGATCTGCCTCTTGCCGCAATGGACGCGGGGGCGGATATGTCCGCGGTCAGCATACACAAAACCGGCGGATCCCTCACGCAGAGCTCTATGCTGCTGCTTGGTCCTGGCATGGACGCGGAGGCGATGAGGCAGACTATAAACCTGACGCAGACCACGAGCGGAAGTTATCTTCTGATGATCTCGCTTGACATAGCGAGGAAGAATCTTTTTCTTAACGGCAGGGAGATTTTTAAAAAGGTATGTGCGCTGAGCGGCTATGCGCGCAAAGAGGTCAACAAGATCCCCGGGCTTCACGCTTTCGCGGAGGACATCATAAACGGCGATACGGTTTTTGACTTTGACAAGACTAAGCTCAGCATACACACGCGAGCTATGGGCCTGGCCGGCATAGAGGTCTACGATATACTGAGGGATGAATTCGGCATTCAAATAGAATTTGGGGATATAGGCAACGTGCTTGCCATAATATCGGTCGGAGACAGAGAGCTTGAGATTGAAAGGCTGCTCGGCGCATTGTCTGAGATAGAGCGCAGGTTTGCGCGCGAACCCATGAACATGCTCGACCATGAGTACATAAACCCTGTTGTGGCTATGTCCCCTCAGCAGGCGTTTTACGCAAAAAAAAGGAGCGTGCCTATAGAGAACAGCCGTGGGCTTATCAGTTCGGAGCTCGTAATGGCGTACCCTCCGGGCATACCGATTCTGGCGCCCGGCGAGCGAATAACGGCCGAAATAATAGATTATGTGGCCTACGCGAAAGAAAAGGGCTGTGTCATGACGGGAACAAAGGATATGTCCATGAAAAATATTGAGACTGTGGAGGAATGATAATGGAGCTTTGGTATACGGAGGAACACAGCGAAAACGTGAGGTTCTCAATAAGGGTCAACAGACAGCTTTATTCTGCGCGCAGCAACTTTCAGCGGATAGATATTTTTGAGGCCGAGGATTTCGGCAGGTTTCTCACGTTGGACGGTCTTATGATGGTCACTGAGAAGGACGAATTCATATATCACGATATGATAGTCCACGTGCCCATGGCCTCAAACCCGGACATCCGCAAAGTGCTCGTGATAGGCGCCGGGGATGGCGGCACGGTTCGCGAGCTCACAAGGTACGAATCCGTGGAACGCATCGATATGGTGGAGATAGACAAGATGGTTGTGGACGCGTGCAGGGAATTCATCCCGCAGACGTCGTCTAAGCTCTCTGACCCGAGGGTTACGATATTTTACGAGGATGGGCTTAAGTTTGTCCGCGACAAAGTGGGCGAGTATGATCTGATAATAGTCGACAGCACGGACCCGTTTGGACCAGGCGAGGGGCTTTTCACGAAGGAGTTCTACGGCAACTGCTACAAGGCGCTGACCGACAGCGGTATCTTGGTGAACCAGCACGAATGTCCGTACTATGCAGGCTATGCTCTTTCTATGAAAAGAGCGCACAGGAGGATAAAGGAACTTTTCCCGATAACTAAAGTTTATCAGGCGCACATACCAACATATCCTTCTGGGCATTGGCTGTTTGGTTTTGCGTCTAAGAAGATCGATCCGATAGGGGACTTCGACGCCGCAAGATGGAGAAAGCTCGGGCTCGAGACTAAATATTACAACACAGATTTGCATACAGGCTGTTTTGCTGTTCCGACCTATGTAAAGAAAATGCTTGAGGAGGCCGGCGATGAGTGATAGACAGGCCTCATTTATGGCTTGTGGCGGCTCGTATTCAGAGTCCGCCGTCGTTTTGTTCGGGGCCCCTTTCGACGGCACATCCAGTTACAGGCCTGGATCTAGGTTCGCCGGATCTGCCGTGCGCGCTGAATCTTTTGGTATAGAGACTTACTCCCCTTATCTTTGTAAAGACCTCGAGGATTATCACGTTTGTGACGCGGGGGACTTGGATCTGCCGTTTGGAAACGCGAAGGAGGCTCTCTCTCGCATAGAAGAAATGACCCTGCGCGTGGCGTCCGACGGCAAAATACCGCTTATGATAGGCGGGGAGCATCTTGTGACGTTTGGTGCCGTTAGTGCCATTGTCAAGAAATATGGCGACATATCAATACTTCATTTTGACGCGCATGCAGACCTGCGCGACGAATATGCTGGCGAAAGGCTTTCACACGCGACCGTAATGCGCCGCTGCTGGGATATAACAGGTGACGGCCATATATTTCAATTTGGAATACGCTCGATGACAAAAGAAGAAGACATGTGGGCGGCAGCACATGTCGTCCAGAGAAAATATGACTTTGCGACGTTAAGCGAGACGCTTGCCGGGCTTGAGGGCTGTAAGGTCTATTTGACGATAGACCTGGACGTGCTTGATCCGTCTGCGTTCCCTGGGACGGGAACGCCCGAGCCCGGAGGAGTCTCTTTTTGTGACCTCATAGCAGCCGTTCATAGCATGGGCCAAATCGATTTGGTCGGATGCGACGTTAATGAGCTAGCGCCGCACTATGACCAAAGCGGCGTATCTACCATAACGGCGTGCAAGGTAATAAGAGAGCTTATACTGACACTTCTTTAGGAGAAAGGTCGGCTCGCCGTCATGATGAATCGCTGTCACACTTGCGTCTGAGCCGCAGAAAATACCATGCGGTTATCGTAAACGGAAGGAATGCCACGATGTCCAGCGTGATCTGAAGCCCTATAATATCGGCTAGAAATCCTACCGGAGTCGCAAAAAGGTTCGCTATGCCCCACGAGACTCCCATTGCAAGAGAGCTTGCGGCGCTGCGCGATTCCGGGCAGCGTTGCTGCGCCATGGCCGTAGTGACCGGGGAGCTTGCCTCAAGGAACGCGAAACCAAGCATTAATGAGCATGCCGAAAGCAGGCCGGAAGAGTTGAGCCCCGTTATCAGGAAAAGGGGCGAAACGGTTATGGATGTTATCAGCACTTTCTTGTCTCCATAAGTATCGGCGAGTCTCCCGCCGACGATGCCGGCTACGGTGCTTGCCATCGTGACTGCGAACAGGGACAGTCCGCCTGCCTTTATCGAGCCGCCCCTTAACACAATGAGCAGAGGAAGAAAGATTTTGATGCCCTGGTAAGTCGCGTCCCTTGTGCTGGCAATGAACATCACGAATCCTATTTTGCCGAGCAGGCTCCTTATGTTTCGGAAAAAATCATCTATGCCTCTGCCGTGGTCTTCTATTTTGGCGGTGTCGTTGTGTTCTTTGCTCCCGACAGCATTCCACAGATATAAACATATCAGAAATATCGGCACAAGCGTTGCTGGGAATCGGTTTTTACCAAGGATGGAGATCATGTAGACCACATATACTGGACCTATGGCACTGCCAAGGCTTCCGGAAGCGGCGAACATGGATATGAAAAAGGCCAGTCTTCCTGTCCCGGCTGCGGATCCCGTGCGTCCTGTCCCCTGCGGATGAAAGAGGGCCGTTCCTATGCTTGTGCAGCCGACAAACAGCAGTGCGGCCGCGTAATTAGGGGAGAGCGGCAGCATGCATATGCCGAGAGCGCTAAGGCAAGGCCCCCATACCGCAAACCAAGGCCTCTTGAGCCTGTCGGCCCAATAGCCCGATACAGGCTGCACGAATACGTTAGTGATGCCGAAGATTCCGCTTAAAAAACCAGCCTGGCTCATAGAGAGGGATATGGAGTTCACCAGCATTGGTATTATAGCGGGCAGCGAAGTTGAGTGAAGGTCATTAATAAAGTGGAGGAACGTAAAGCTGAATATGCTGTTTCTGTTCCGCTTCGAGCCGGCCAGGTTTTTTATCTGCCCATTCCCCATTTATGCAGCGTCCCTTCACTTTGTGTACAATATCAGCTTGGGATATTATACTCTCTATGATTAAGCTGGGGGTGGTTGTTATCAGGGAAATGAGACCCACTATGGGGAAAGTCATGCTGGCTCTTTTCAATATTTTAGGGCCTCTTAACGGAAAGTATTTCCTTGACCTTTTCGCCGGCAGCGGCCAGATAGCGTTTGCCGCCGCAAGGCGGAACGCGGCCCTTGTCTTTTGCGTAGAATCCGACAGAAGACGGTATGAGGCTATAGTTAAAGCCGCTCCTTTAGGAGTAAAATGCTTCTGTATGGATGTTCGGCGCGCTATACCCAAGTTTGCAAAAAACGGCGAAAAGTTCGATATAATATTTGCCGATCCTCCTTATGGCCTCGGCTGGGGAGAGGAATTCCCGCGCGTTATGGCTGCCGGCTCCGCGATATTGGCTGAGGACGGCGTAGTGGTTTTTGAACATTCGGCGGATGAAGAGGCCAAAGATTTTGGTTCAAGCGACTGGTTCATGGAAGATCGTTTTTACGGCGATACTGTCCTGACCTTTTACAGAAGAAGGAGAGCTTGATGATGATAAGAGCGGTTTATCCTGGATCGTTCGACCCGATAACCAACGGTCATATCTATATAACGGAAAGAGGGGCGGCTCTCTTTGATGAGCTTGTAGTGGCCGTCCTCGTCAATCCTGAGAAAAAATCCACGTTCAGCGAGAAAGAACGCCAGATCATGGCCCAGGAGGCGCTTATCCATCTGCCTAACGTGAAGATCAAGTCATTTGACGGGTTGCTTGTAGATTTTATGCGTCAGGAGCAGAGCCGGATAATAATAAGAGGGCTGCGCGCTCTTTCTGATTTTGAATACGAGTTTCAGCTGGCACAGATGAACAGGCAGCTTGCGCCTGAAATAGAGACTTTTTTTATTGTGACGGACGCCAAGTACTCCTATCTTTCGAGCCGCGGCATAAAGGATGCCTTCAGGTTCGGCGGTTCGGTCAGGGACATGGTTCCTCCCGGTGTTTTCCGGCGCCTCAGGGAGCGTATCCCGCCGCGCAACATATGAACTTTAAGTCTGTTTTACTCTCTTATTATGACTTTTCGTGCATGCTCCTTGCCGTATGAGCCGCATGGTATGATTTGCTGCCAAAGCTCGGCGGCCAAGCATTCGTAGTCCATCATACGCCCCGCGTATCGGGATATGGAGGCTGCTTCCCCGCATCGTGTTATCACAGGCAGAGCAGCTTTTGTCCTCATTACGCGCAAAAGCTTCCTTCCGGTCGGATTCATGCCGAGCACTCGTATGTACGCCGGTCCGATGCGCTGAAAGGCTCTGTTGGTCCAGTGCTCCAGCCCTATAAGAAAGTGTATGCCGTGCCGCTGGATTCTTCCTCGCGGATATCTTTTGCTGGCGCACAGAGACGCCCACTCCTCGAACGAGCCGCAAGAAAAGGCTGCTTCACGGAGGCGGTGTTCGATGCCTTCCTCCATCTCCGCACATCTGGATATCTCGCTTGGAGTTGCGCGGATGAGCGCGGACCGCAGGATATTCCAAAAAATTCTGCAGTCTGTAAATATGTGTCCCGCGGCCATCTCGCGCCTGATTATAGAGGACGAAGGCGGCGGAAGCTGTGACATTGCGTCTTCTGTGCGTCCCTCAAAGAGAGCCTTCCGTATGGCTGTCGCGCTTGCGTATTCCGCCATGTTTTTATCGTGATAATTCGAGCCTATCCTCTGTACGCGCACAGGTGCCATGTTCCATTTTTTTTGGCTGATGCGCATCATATACGCCAAGGCGAGGTTGTTATTTGATCCGCGAAGTTTATCAGCGCTTCCCGGAACGATAGAATCAAGCGCCAGAGAACGGGCCTCGACGAAAGAGAATCCCTCGCTTAAATATTGTTTAAGACAAAACTTGAAAGGTTCCGGTTCTTCGGTTAGAATACTAACGATTTTGTCCATTTGCCATGACGGTGATTCCAGACCGAAAGACAGATGAGTTACGATGCCCGTAGATCCAAGGATATCGACCGCCGCGTTGGCAAATACGCCTGCGTTGTGCGCGGAGAAGACAACGGGGAGCTCCAGGACCAGGTCGGCTCCAGAATCAAGGGCCATCTCAGCGCGGCTTCTTTTGTCAAGCAGCGCCGGTTCGCCTCGCTGAACAAAATCGGATGAAAGCACAATGACTACAGCCTCTGCGCCGCATAGCTCGCGCGTCTTGCGCAGGTGGTGCGTATGCCCGCGGTGAAGCGGGTTATATTCGGCTACAATGCCTGCAACGGGCGTGTTCATATAAAAATCTTTCACCGTCCTTTTGTTGTATAGGATATCACAACGGAGGCAGAATAATGAGATCAGGGAGGCAATCACATTCTTATGAAGGTTCTCGTTCTTAACTGCGGCAGTTCGTCATTCAAATATCAGATGATTGACATGGAAAAAGAGGAAGTCCTTGCCAAGGGGCTTGTTGAGAGGATAGGCATAGCGGGTTCAAAGATAAAGCACACAAAAACGGGCCGCGAACCGATCCAAAGGGAAGTGGATTTTCCAACGCACACCAAGGCGATCAAGTATGTGCTTGATATGCTTGTTGACGATGAATACGGTGTTCTAAAAAACCTTGATGAGATCGCCGCGGCCGGGCACAGGGTGGTTCACGGAGGAGAGAATTTCACTTCTTCTGTGCTGGTTACGCCCGATGTCCTGAAGGGAATAGAAGATGTCATACCTCTTGCCCCGCTTCATAACCCCGCCAACCTTCAGGGGATACGTGCGCTCATGGAGGTCCTTCCCGGCGTGCCGAACGTTGTCGTTTTCGACACGGCGTTTCACCAGACCATGCCGCCTAAGGCGTATATATACGGCATCCCTTATAAATATTATAAGGAGGACAAAGTGCGCCGCTACGGGTTTCACGGCACAAGCCACTACTATGTAGCCAACAGGGCCGCTGAGATATTGGGTAAACCAATCGAGTCGCTGAAAATAGTAACTTGCCATCTGGGGAACGGAAGTTCCATCACGGCTGTCGACGGAGGAAAGTCTGTCGATACCAGCCTCGGTTACGGGACGGCCGAAGGCGTGCTTATGGGTACCCGCAGCGGAAACCTGGACCCGTCTGTTATGATATTTCTGATGGAAAAACTCAGGGACCCTGCGCTGGTCAATGATGAAGTTCAGAAGAAAAGCGGGCTCCTTGGCCTTTCCGGTATCTCGAGCGACCTGCGCGATGTTGAAAACGCGGCGGCCAAAGGAGATCCGAGGGCAAAGCTCGCAGAAGAAAAACTTGTATATGACGTGAAGAAATATATCGGCTCATATTCCGCCGCAATGGGCGGCATAGACGTTTTGGTGTTTACCGCCGGAATAGGCGAAAATGGGACGGATTTCCGCCGTAAGGTCTGTGATGGTCTTGAGTACATGGGTGTTAAGATCGACTTGGAAAAGAACAACTGCCGCGGCAAAGAAGTGATTTTTAGCGCGCCTGATTCTCGCGTCGTAGTCATGGTGATACCGACCGACGAGGAAATGGTGATAGCCCGTGACACAAAACGCTGTGTCGAGACAGCCCGCAAGACCGAGTGATGTCAGAGTTCCTGGAAGACGTCCCGCAATATTGGAAGCATAAACTGATACTGGCCTCCGTTCCCAAAGACGGAACGCCATTTGAGGACAGCTTCGATGCCTCGCTCAGCAGGCCTCTGCGCTATTGGGCTCAGGTCTACACCTTTATATCGCCGCTGGCCGTAAGGGTGGAGGCTTGCGGCACAGAACGCCGGCTTTTAGTCGCTGTCTCTGTCCGTGCTGAGGCTCAGCTGCCTTGCGCGAGATGCCTTGAGCCTGCCGACGCGGTAATAGAGGGAACCTTGAGGTATTTTTTCTCGCTGAGGCGCGACGTGGGCGATGAGAAAGCGGGAAAAGCGGATGGAGATGAGGAGATTATTCTCCTTGACGCGTGGGAGGATGAGATAGATTTAGCTTCTCTTATATGGGAAGTGCTCATAACATCGCTGCCGGCGACGGCGCTCTGTTCTCCCGGCTGCAAGGGGCTTTGTCCTGAATGTGGCACTAACCTCAATAAATACACGTGTGACTGCAAACGGGAGAAGGGGGATCCGCGGTTTGACGCCCTGCGTTTTTTTGAAGAAAAAGGGGACGTCTGACTGCAAAAAAATAGATAAAGTGCTAGAATTGGGCAGGCGATTTTTTTGCCGTAGATCTAAGGGGGGAAACATAGAATGGCAACACCAAAAAGGCGGGTATCCCACTCCCGCACGCATAACCGCAAATCACAATGGCTTGGCGCGCTTTCCGAACCGAGCCTGGTTGTCTGCAGACACTGCGGAGAGATGATCCAGACTTACCGTGTGTGTCCGGCGTGCGGTTACTACAGAGGACGCCAGATCATCAAGGTGGCTGAATCAAAGACAGCGGACAAAGATTAGCTGTGATTTGTAAAAAAGCGGGGCATCGGTCTTACGGCCATGTTCCGCTTTTCTGCGTTTTTGATATGCCGTGTATGGCGCTGACGCAGATGTTAACGCAGAAGACTTTGTCGAACATGTGATTTTAGAGCGCTTGAGATTTCGCTTATCCTTTGATTTTTCCCATTGACAAATTACAGACCATATAATATCTTGTCTGGTATTATGACCAGCTATTAACTGGATTGCGGGAGATGTCTCATGCGCTCTGAGGTCAAGAAGCAGCGGCATAGAAAATTACTGAAGCTTATAGATGCCAACCCTCTGATGACTGATGAGGATTTGGCCGCATCTCTTGGCGTTAGCTTGAGTACGGTCAGACTGGACAGGGGGTTGCTTTCGATTCCCGAGCTTCGTGAACGGATGCGTTCGATGGCAGAACATGCTAACAGCAGACTGAAATCGCTTCGAGATGAGGAAGTGGTAGGCGAGCTGCTGGAGCTGGAACCAAATGAGTGGGCGCTTTCCGTGCTCAATACCAGCAGGGACATGGCGTTCAGGCATACAGATCTCGTAGGCGACTACTACACTTATGCGCAGGCCTCGACCTTGGCGATAGCTTCCATAGACGCTGAGATGGTTATCGTCGGAACTGCGAGGCTGAGATATCGGCAGCCGGCATATGTCGGCGAAAAGATAGTTGCCAGATCAAAAGTGGGAACACATAAGGGGAATAAATATGTCGTAAGCGTCCACAGCAGGGTAGATGACAGAGAGGTTTTTGTCGGGCGCTTTGTTGTGGTCGTAAAGGATTCGGCGGATAAAGTTTAAATGGGGGCCAAGAGATGCTTATAGCACTTGATGCAATGGGAGGCGACCATGCGCCCGAGGAGCCGTGTCAGGGGGCTGTTCTGGCGTGCAGAGAAAAGCCGCATCTTTCAGTCGCGCTGATAGGTGACAGCGAGAGGATTAAGCCGATAATAGACAAAGCTGAGGCAAGCGTCCGTTCGCGCATCAGCATAGTTCACGCCGACGAAGTTATAAACGGGGACGATTCTCCTTCGATATCCATCAGAAGAAAGAAAAGGTCGAGCTTAGTGATCGGCTTTGAGATGGTCAAGTCTGGCGAGGCTGACGGCATAGTGTCCGCCGGCAACACGGGAGCGATGGCTGCCGGAGGAGTGCTTCTTCTCGGTCGAATCCCCGGAATAGATCGCCCTGGACTGGGCGCCGTGCTGCCGGTGCTGAACAGGCCTACTCTTCTTATGGACGTTGGCGGGACCGTACGCTGCAAACCCATCAATCTTTTGCAGTTTGCGCAGATGGGGACAATATACATGAAGCTTTTTCAGGGGGTGGAGGACCCTTCCGTGAGGCTTTTAAGCAACGGAGAGGAGCTTACCAAGGGCGACGAGGTCATTACGTCCGCGCGTGAGCTTATAGAGGCTACCAGTCTGAATTTTCAGGGATATGCGGAGGGCAAGGACATTCCTTACGGCATTTCGGATGTGATTGTCTGCGACGGATTTACAGGCAATGTTGTGATCAAGTTCGGCGAAGGGTTAGGTGAATTGCTCCGGGATCAGTTTAAAGAGGAGTATACGCACCACATCCTGCCTAAAATAGGCTTGTTTTTTATGTGGCCCGCGATGAAAAGAGTGCTTGGCCGCTTTGACTGGGAAAAACAGGGGGGATCACCTATCCTCGGGGTCAATGGAACGGTTATAAAGGTTCACGGCCGTTCAAAACGCAAGCCAATATCATACGCCGTTCTTGCCGCGGCAAATTTTGCCGAACGGCATGGCGTTGAACTGATAAAAGAAGGGATAGCGAGGAGTGGCATAGAATGAACCTGATAAACGGCCGGCCTGCCAGGATTGCCGGGACTGGAAAATATATTCCGGAAAAAGTCATGAGAAATTCCGATTTTGAAAAAATCCTTGACACGAATGATAAATGGATTGTTGAGAGGACCGGCATAAAAGAGAGACATTTTGCGGCGCAAGGTCAGAAATGCAGTGACCTGGCATATAACGCCGCGATACTCGCCATAGAGGATTCAGGGTTGGCTGCCGAGGATATCGATATGGTCCTGGTGGGGACTAATTCACCTGACTCCGCGTTTCCGAGTGTGGCCAGTAAGGTACAGGGCAGACTGGGGGCAATAAATGCCGGCGCCGCAGATATACAGGCTGGCTGTACCGGCAGTCTCGCAGCGATGTCAATAGGCATAGCAGGCATAGCGTGCGGCATGTGGGAAAACGTGCTCGTAATAGGGGCGGAAGTATTCGGCGATATATTGGACTGGACAGACAGAAGCACATGCATACTTTTCGGTGACGGAGCTGGCGCGTGCGTTTTAAGCGCCGCGCGTGGAGAAACCCGCGGCTTTATAGCGTCGAAGATCGTTTCAGACGGGACGAAACATAACTACATAACGCTTGAGGATGAAGATGGGAGCGTTGTCAATAAAGTCAGGATGAGGGGCAACGATGTGTTTAAGTTCGTCAATACCGCTCTGCCGGTTTTCATCAAAGATTTTTGCAAGGACGCAGGCATCACGCCGGAGCAAGTGGACTTTTGGGTTCTGCACCAGGCGAACGTCAGAATAATTGACAGTTTGTTCAGGAGAATAGGAGTTCCCACGGAAAAAACTTTGGTAAATCTTGAAAACTACGGCAATACCTCAGCTGCTTCGATGATGATTACGTTGGATGAAGCTATGAAATCCGGGCGTATCAGAAGCGGAGAAAAAGTTGCATTCGTAGCGTTTGGCGCCGGTATGACCCTAGGGGCCCTTCTTTACGAGGCGTAAGGAGGATATATTAAATGTTTGAGAATAACAGGGTTACTAAACTGTTGCATATCCAATATCCTGTCTTGCAGGGAGGTATGGCGTGGGTCGCGGATGCCGACCTGGCCGCGGCGGTAAGCAACGCCGGCGGGCTTGGCATAATAGCAGCCGCGAGTATGCCGCCGGAACTGCTGGAGCAGCAGATAATCAAACTGAAAGGTCTAACGGATAAGCCGTTTGGGGTAAATATTATGCTGATGTCTGAGACGGCGGATGATGCTATCGAAGTTGTCGCCAAGCATCGTGTGCACGTCGTAACTACAGGAGCGGGCAAGCCCGGCAAGGTCTTTGACAGGCTAAAACCGCTTGGCACTATAATTATACCCGTCATTGCGTCCGTAGCGCATGCCGAAAGGGTGGCCAAACAGGGCGCCGACGCGCTTGTCGCGGAGGGGAGCGAGGCCGGTGGGCATATAGGTGAAGTTACGACGATGAATTTAGTGCCCCAGGTTGCTGATGCGGTCGATATACCTGTTATAGCCGCAGGCGGAATAGCCACGGGGCGCGGCATGGCGGCGGCCTTTGCGCTTGGAGCGGAAGGCGTTCAGGTGGGTACTCGTTTTGTATGCGCCGCTGAGAGCAATGTCCACATAAACTACAAAGAAAAAATCCTAAAAGCGGGAGACAGAGCGACCGTGGTTACCGGACGCTCATTGGGACATCCAGTGCGCGTGCTGAGGAATAAGCTGTCAAAGGCGTTTGAAGAACTTGAAAAGAACGGGGCTCCGGCTGAGGAACTTGAGCGCCTTGGCACCGGCAAGCTCAGGCTGGCGGTGGTCGAGGGAGACGTTGAGTGGGGCTCTTTGATGGCCGGACAGTCTGCCGGTCAGATAAAGGCAATAGAGCCGGCTTCCGATATAATAAACGATTTAATAACGGGGGCCATAGCAGAAATAGAAAAATTAAAGAGGTTTGCGGAATGATGAGATATGCGCTTATATTCCCTGGGCAAGGCGCTCAGAAACCTGGCATGGGCAGAGAGTTGTACGACAAATACGATGTGTCGCGCGCTGTTTTTAAGGAAGCGGATGACGCTTTAGGTTTTTCCTTAAGCGAAGTCATTTTTAACGGCAGCGCGGAAGAACTGACCAAAACCGCTATTACGCAGCCGGCTATAATGACGGTCAGCATTGCCGCGCTCAGGGCGCTTGAGTCGGAGTACGGCGAACTTACTCCTTACTGCGCTGCAGGCCATAGCCTTGGTGAATACACTGCGCTTGTGGCGGCGGGGTCCATATCTTTAAGGGACGCCGTGAGATTGGTCCATCTGCGCGGGAGCCTGATGCAGGATGCGGTTCCTATAGGTTTAGGCGCAATGGCCGCGATAATAGGCAAAGACCTCGACGAGGTGCGTGAACTTTGCTCGCGAGCTTCCGAGGGCGAAGTATGTCAGGCTGCCAATGTCAACGCTCCGACACAGGTTGTTGTGTCAGGTCATAAGGGCGCCGTTGACAGAGTCGTCAAAATGGTGGAAGCTGAAGGTACGGCCAAGGCTATCTTGCTGAAGGTCAGCGCTCCGTTCCACTGTGACCTTATGCGCCCCGTGGGCGACAAACTTAAGGCTGCGTTTGATAAAATAAGCTGGAATGATCCAAAGTATCCGATAGTCACCAACGCGTTCGCCACATTTGTCCGGCATGTGCCGGAGATTAAAGAGGCGCTGTATATGCAGACGTTCTCTCCGGTGCTTTGGTCGCAGAGCGTCATCGCTATGGATGAGAGCGGCGTGGACGGATATATAGAACTAGGCCCCGGCAACGTGCTTTCAGGCCTTGTCAGGAAGATTTGCAAGGGAAGGAAGTCCTGTCCTGTTTGTAACGCCGAAGAACTTGAGGCAGCCGTTAAATTCCTGAGGGGTGAGGAAAAGTGAGCGAGGCCAAGATCGCTTTGGTAACAGGAGCGGGCAGGGGTATGGGAAGAGCGATAGCTCTTGAGCTTGCGAGGGGCGGCTGTGCAGTTGCCGTAAACTATAACCGCTCATCTCTTGCGGCGGAGGAGTTGGTAAGGCAGATAGAATCCAACGGCGGGCGCGCTGTAGCCGTGAAGGCGGATGTCTCATCGTCCGAAGAGGTTCGAGAGATGTTCAAAACAGTTACGGCGAAACTTGGTGCGGTTGAAATACTTGTGTGCAATGCAGGCATAACTCGCGACAATATCCTTATCCGCATGAAGGACGAGGAGTGGCACGACGTCATTGCGGCCGATCTTAATTCCCTGTTTTACTGTGCAAAAGAGGCGGTAAGGCCTATGATAAAAGCGCGCTGCGGGCGTATAATAGCGATTTCATCGGTTACAGGACTTGTTGGGAATGCAGGTCAGTGTAACTATGCCGCAGCTAAAGCCGGTATGACCGGCTTCATAAAAAGCCTGGCGCGCGAGGTTGGATCAAGGGGTATAACAGTTAACGCCGTCGCTCCGGGGTATATAGAGACCGACATGACGTCGGTGCTCTCGGAAGATATTAAAAGCGCAATATTAAACGGCATTCCGGCGGGGCGCATGGGCAAACCCGAGGATGTGGCTAGAACTGTCGCGTTTCTGGCTTCCGAGGGGGCGTCGTACATCAATGGTCAAGTCATAGCTGTCGACGGCGGCATGACCATGTAAAACCGGTGTTGCGGATTAATTAAAAATATTAAATTTTTGGAAGGAGGTGAACTTTATGAAACAGGAAGAGATACAGGCTAAACTTAAAGAAATAGTAATGGACCGCCTTAACGCAGAAGAGAGTCAGATCAAGCCGGAAGCCTCGTTTGTGGAAGATCTTGGAGCAGATTCACTGGATATCGTAGAACTGATCATGGGTATTGAGGAAGAATTTGACATCGAGATACCCGATGAAGATG
>Ga0307367_100014_pt1 | contig 19351 bp, 18 predicted proteins | sample AAT_RA_Lys2_MT_FD_194610 | JGI IMG/M metagenome (GOLD analysis project Ga0307367, IMG submission 194610) | Metatranscriptome of enriched activated sludge microbial communities from anaerobic digester in WTTP, New Holstein, Wisconsin, United... | ecosystem: Engineered > Bioreactor > Anaerobic >... | reverse complement strand
GGTAAAGACCCCTGACATGCAGTTCTTCAAGTACCAGGGCGCCAAGCTTACCGGTGTCAACCTGCCGCTGAATATTTGAAAGCGGAGAGGCAGAGAGCGAGCATGGACCTTTTGCAGATAGACGACGGCCGGTGGGCGAAGATTAAAAAAATCCCGGAAGGCGAGGCCGGACGGAGGCTTGAGGCTCTCGGACTGAGGCCTGGAAAGAAGATCAAAAAAATATCGGGCATGCCATTCGGCGGCCCTGTTGTTTTGATGCTTGACGGACGCCATTTTGCGATCTCTCACGGCATAGCGGCGCAGGTTGAAGTGGAAACCATATCGGAACCAAGCGAGCTTCCCGAGAAAAGCAGCGCTTGGCCTAATTTCATATGAGCTGCAGGGATTGCGGTCTCTGTCTCGGCGGCAAGAGATCTTGTGCGGACAGAGACGATAAATGTGAGCGCATACTTTTGATGGGGAACCCTAACGTCGGCAAGAGCGTATTTTTTTCGCGGCTTACCGGCATACACACCCTATCTTCAAACTATCCCGGGACAACGATCGGATTTACAGAGGGCAGGATACGCTATGACAGTACCTGCGCGCGCCTGATAGACGTGCCTGGCGCGTACACATTAGACCCCACAAATGAAGCAGAAGAGATAGCCGGACGCATACTTGAAGACGGCGCCGACAAGGTCATACTGGTAGTCGATGCGACGGCGCTTGAACGCAACCTTGTGCTGGTCTTGCAGGTCCTCGAACGCGGGATACCGGCTGTAGTGGCGTTAAACATGGCCGACGAGGCAAGGCATCGCGGCATACTCATAGACATTCCGCGGCTTGAACTTGAGCTCGGAGTCCCTGTGGTCCCAACTATAGCAGTAACAGGGCAGGGCATCAGCGATTTGATAACAAAACTAAAGGAAGCGCGGCCAAGCCATTTTGAACCTATGTCAAAAGAGAAGCGATGGCAGGTCATCGGCGAGATAATTCCCAAAGTGCAGACAGTCACGCACCGCCACCATACGATTAAAGACAGAGCGGAGGATATATCGGCCCACCCGCTCATCGGCGGGCTTCTCGGCATTTTGGTCCTTGCTGCGGGTTTCGCCGCAATACGCTTCATCGGCGAAGGGATAATCTCGTACGTAACCGACCCGATATTCGAAAATCTATGGCTCCCATTGCTTGAAAAACTGAGCGCTGCACTTAAAGACGGATATATGCGAGATATTTTGATAGGTAAACTTATAAACGGCACGATTGACCTCGAACAGAGCTTAGGCGTTCTGTCAACCGGGCTTTACGTGGAGTTCGGCATGGTGCTGCCGTACATCATCGCTTTTTACGCGTGGCTGAGCTTCCTGGAGGACCTGGGGTACCTCCCTCGCCTTGCCGTCGTCTTCGACGCGCTGCTGCATAGGTTCGGCATTCACGGATATGCCATTATCCCGACTCTTCTCGGTTTTGGCTGCAACGTGCCCGGCATACTTGCGACGAGGGTCCTGGAATCCGAGCGAGAGCGCTTCATCGCGGCAACGCTTATATCCGTCGGGGTGCCGTGCGTCTCCATTCAGGCGATGCTGTCCGCGACTTTGGGGAAATTCGGGTTAATTTACATAGCGGCTGTTTATTGCATACTCCTCTGCGTATGGCTGATACTGGGACGGATATTGCAGCTCACGCTTAAGGGCTACAGCCCGGAACTCATAATAGAGATACCGCCGTATCGCGTTCCTTCGATGAAAGCGTTGAGCTCAAAGCTGTGGTTCAGGGTAAAGGAATTTCTTTTAGAGGCCACGCCGCTGGTCCTCGGCGGTATACTCTTAGTAAATCTGCTTGAACGCCTGGGCGTGATGCATAAAGTCGCGCAAGCCATTTCGCCTGTATTCGAGGGGGTGCTCGGGTTACCGGCAGCTGCCGCCATACCCGTAGTTATGGGGCTTTTCAGAAAGGACATCGCGATGGGGCTTTTGATACCGCTTGGACTTACTCCTCATCAGACGCTCATCGCGGTCGTCGTCCTTGCCATGACGTTTCCCTGCATAGCCACGTTCGTGGTTATGTGGAAAGAGCTGGGAGGCAAACGTATGCTTATGAGCACATCGATAATGCTGTTTACGGCTATGCTTGCCGGCGGCGCTCTTAATTTCTTATTCCTCGCCGCGTCAAAATTTTAAGCTTTGCCGCGTGAAAAATCTGCCGCTGCTATGAGCGGGCGGGAGATGCTGCTACAATGATGCGGGACACTGTGCCTTAAGGAGGCGGCCTATTTTGAGAAACAGCGCCAAAGACCTGCTGCGCATACACCTGGCGGTGCTTTTGTTCGGGCTTTCAGGCCTTTTCGGCAGATTGGTCTCTTTGCCTGCGGTCATCATAGTGCTGGGGCGCGTTTTTTTCGCAAGCGTCTCCATGTTCGCTATGTTCGCCGCAAGGCGCAAAAAAGTGCGTCTTGCAGAGACACGCGACTATTTGATGCTGGCCTTGGCCGGCCTTATACTGGCGGCTCACTGGACCGCTTTTTTCATGTCGATTAAAGTATCGACGATAGCGATAGCGGTGCTTACATATTCCACATTTCCGTTGTTTATAACGTTCGCGGAGCCGCTGCTGTTCGGCGAAAAGCTGAAAAAATCCGACCTGTTTGCCGCAATTGCCATGTTTGCCGGCGTGATTCTGATTGTGCCCGAATTTAACCTCAGCAACGACATCACGGTCGGAGTACTATGGGGAATGGCAAGCAGCGTCACGTTTGCCGCTATGACCTTGATAAACAGGAGATACGCGAGCAAATACGAAGGTACCGTCATCGCCTTTTACGAACAAATTACCGCGACCGCGGCCCTTATTCCGTCCCTATTTCTGACTACGTTCTCGGCAACGTTATCCGACATGGTTATGCTCCTGCTGCTTGGCGTAGTGTTCACTGCGGCCGCGCATTCCATGTTCATAGGCGGCATGAAGACAATAAAAGCACAGTCCGCCGCTATGATCTCAAGCCTCGAATCGGTCTACGGAATAGCGGCGGCTGCCATTTTACTCAAAGAGATACCCCAGTTTGACGAGATAGCCGGCGGAGCCATAATACTTGGCGCGGCGCTCTATTCTACGGTCAAATCTTACAAGTGACGGCCCTTTATAACCCGGCAGCCTCTTACAAGGACCGGGTAAAAAATCAAATGTCTTTGCCCTCCACCATCGCGCCGTACAGATCTTCGGTTCGTTTTATGATGCCTTCCAGTGTCGCCCCGCATTGAAGCGCGTACCATACGGCACCCCCCATACCGACGCCCTCTTTTACATACCCTTTTTCATATTCGGCAAGCCCCTGGTATTTTGAACGAGAAAAATCCAACGGAGCCGCGTAATAGTCTACGCCTATCCTTTCCGCGTGCTGTTTGAAGCAGCCGGTCTCGTCCTGAAATACATACTTGGTTGTCGCAACCAGAATGCGCCTGGTGTCGCCCATATCGCGCAGTAACGCCGCTACGGCCAGCATCTGAGTGCCTCCCGCAAGGACGATCTCGGCATCGCGGGGCAGAGACGCGGCAAACGACGCGACAGCGACCTGCATCGGATCTCCTACCTCCGCTGCCGCCTCTATTCCGCGCCCCGCGAGGCCGCCGATTTTTATGCCGAGGCGGGAGGAGACCCCATTCCATATCTCTTCTTTCAACCCAAGCGGGTTGACCGGCCCCGCCGACGATACGGTGCCGTCGTAGCCAAGAGCGCGCAGAAGCATAAGCGCCGTGGTCGTGCCGCCTGGTATCGATTCGGCAAGGACCACGCGCTTCGTCCCGGCGCTTATGCCACGTGCAAGAGCCTTAGCTTTGTCGGCTATCTCTGCGGCGTCAGGAACCGCCGTCTTGTACCTTGGATCCTGCCCCGGCACAGAGCTAATATCGGTAAAAGGCGTCGCGGGCGCCACAGACGCGCCTGCTCTGACCGTCATAACAGGAAATTTCCCCTCAAGCAGCGCGGCCCTCGTGATCACGGACGGAGACGGGTGGCCGAACGGATCGATGGGTATGCAGTCCACGACTTTCGGCCTGTCCGCAAAAAGCATATCAGCGTCGGCCGGAGCCGTATACGGCAGCACATCCACGTTTGCCCCCGCGGCGGAAAGGCCCGGGACTCTGCTAAGTTGCGTCTCACTTATGAAAAGTATAAACATTTCGGTGTTCCCCCCTGTACTTATAATTGTTTTAGCGTTAGAATCCCGTACGATAGGCTCTGTCCATACGAAGATGCTTATTATAGCCCTATCAAAAAAATGGAACGATGGGCATAGTTTTACCACCTTAATACTAGTTTTGGCAAACAGAAGCTGATCAGAATATGGCTTCAATGGTCGGGGGTTTGATCATGGCTACAAAGCTCGCTCCAACAAGGGGAAACCTCGTTAAGCTTACTCGCTCAATGAAGATGGCGCAGTCGGGGCATGACCTGCTGGATCAGAAACGTCAGGTGCTGATGATGGAGCTGGTGCGCTACATAGATTCGGCGAAAACAATACAGCACGACGTTGAACATATCTTCAGCAACGCATATGCCGCGCTGCAGAAAGCCAACATATCGCTTGGCATAGACACTGTGGAGGACATCTCTGAATCAGTGCCGGTCACGCGAGATATAACAGTCCGCCTGCACTCTGTAATGGGCGTTGAAATACCCGACGTGGACCCTCTGGATGACAAGACCGTGCCGAGCTACTCGTTCTATGGCTCGTCAGGCGCGATGGACTCAGCGTACGCGGAGTTCCGTAAAGTCATGGCGCTGCTTGCGCGTTTGGCCGAGGTTGAGACCAGCGTCTATCGTCTCGCGGTCCAGATACGCAAGACGCACCGGCGTGTGAACGCCCTTGAGAAAGTCGTCATTCCATCTAACAAAGCGGACATAAGATTCATTTCAGACGTCCTCGAGGAGAGCGAACGAGAGGATTTCACACGCATGAAGCTGGCACAGAAAAAGACAAAGTAGCTTTATTCCGGAGGGAGTCAAATGAGCACATTGCAGGAAGTTCTTGCCGTTTTGCTCGGCGCCGAGTCAGAGGCAAAACGCGTAGTAGAAGATTCAAAGAGCGAGTCCGAGCGGTTTCTGCGCGCCGCTCAGGAGAAGTTCGCAAGCGAGAGAGAGAATCAGATGGCATCCGCCAGAGAGCAGGCAAAAGGCATCTTGGAGACGGCTTTAAACTCCGCGAGGACTGAAGCGGAGCAGATAGCTGAGCTTGGCAGGGAAGAGAGACTTAGAATGCAGAAACGTTTTGAAGAAAACGTAGATTCTGTCGTTGAATCTCTTGTAACTGAAACAGCGAAAAAATATACAACGCAAATACAAAAGAGGAGGGCTTGAGCTTGCTGTCAACGTCCCACGGACAGGACACAGCCATAGGCGTCAAAGCTCACGTCCTGTACAGCCAGCTGCTGAACGCCGAAGAATACTGGGCGCTGCTTAACCTGCACTCAACCGGAGAGATCGCGGATTTCCTCAAGCAGACCGAGGGCTACAAAGAACACCTTGAAACTCTGCCGCCGGCAAAAGTGCACCGCGTGGACCTTGAAAACGCGGTACGTTCCGCAGTGCTCTCAGAAGCGGCATCGTTTCTATCATATCTATCTGGGGCAAGGCGTCAGGTGTTCACGGACTGGCTTGGATGGTACGAATCAGAGCAGCTGAAAAGCATATTCCGCTGGATCAGGTCGAGAAGGATCAGCAGGGACGAGATGAGACAGCGCCTTTACAGCATACCCGGCTCTAAGGTATCGTACGAAAATCTGCTGAACAGCAGAGACTATTCTGAAGCTCTTGAGGCGCTTAAAGACACAAAATACTACAAAGCCATACAGGAACCTGTGCGACGTCTGATAAACGGAGAGGAGTCCCTGTTTTCGCTTGAAATAGCGATAGACAACCTTGTGGAAACGCAGCTTTACTGCGATTTGAAAAAGATAGAAGATAAAGAACACAGGCTACTTGAGCCACTGTTCGGCACGCGAATAGATCTGCTCAACCTGTATCACTTCCACAGGTGCACATGGTATTACAACATGACGATGGAAGAGACATTGAGCAGGATGCTGCCTGTGAAGCACAAGATAAAGACGCACCATTTGCGCGATATGGCAAAGGGAGCAACGCTGGAGGAAAGACTCGAGAGACTGCGTGCTTTGTATCCCGCGTACGCCAGGATATTCCAGGACGCTATCGGACAGCCCGACGGAGAGCTTATACTTGAAATGTCAATAAAACGTTACAACTATCTTAAGGCCCTTTCCATATTCCAAAAGGGAGAGCCGGGTTTCCATACAGCACTCAGTTACTTTGTGCTAAAATCGCACGAAGTGGACGACGTCATACGCATAATAGAGGACGTGCGGTATGATTTCGACCGAAGAAACGCAGTTGCATACTTGATAAGGCCGATTATAGGCGGGGGTGAGCCCTTATGGCAGTAATGAAGATGGTCGCTTTGACCATGATAGGCCCCGAATCCGAGATGGAAAACGTCGCGCGCCAAATGGTGCTGACCGGAGGCTTTCAGCCGCTGCCTCTTGACATCCTGGTAAATGACAGGACACTTCGCTCAAGGGTTACAACTGAGACAGAGAACCCTTATGACGAGCTGCTGGCAAAGGTGTCTAACGTATGGAAGGTCGCCGGCGAAATGATCCCGGATCCGTCTCCCGTGACCATCACTAAGGATTTCACACTATCGGCCGCGCGCAGGCGAGTGGAACAGACATCCAAAAAGCTGGAAGTGTGGGAAAAAAGGCGAGCCGCTCTCGTTGAAGAAGCAGAGCTGCTTGAAGCCACTAAGCTGTTCATACAGGCGCTCAAAGGAACGAACTTCACTCCTAAAGACCTCTCCGACAGCATGTTCATAACGTGCTTCTTCGGACGCATGTCAAACGAGAATTATCAGCGCCTCGTCGAAAGCAGCGAGGAGTCTCCGATAGCTATAAACGAGCTGAACGTCGTAGGCGGTAACACATGGGTAGTCGTCATCACGGTACACGGATATGAGGAACCCACGAAAAAGCTGCTTGAAGCGGTATATTTCAAAGAGTTTTCTCTGAAAGAAATCGCAGCTCAGCTCAGCGGCGAAGACCCGCTGGCCTTGCTCAACAAAAGGATAGCTAACAGACAAAGGGCCATAAAGGGCCTTGCAAAGGCAGCCAAAGACATGCTGCGCGAACAGCGCGCGGAGTATGAACTGCTTTATTCACAGCTATATACGATGCAGCGCGTTTACGACGTCTGCAAAGGGCGCGGAGTAGTGAGCGGGATGTATGTGCTATCGGGATGGATTCCGGCTGACACGCTTGCGGCTATATATAAGACCATCGAGGAAGAGGCGCCTATGACGACTATCCTCGTAGAGGACACTAAAAACATATCATACTCCGGCATCCGCGTTCCGACGCTGCTCAGGAACAACGCTTTCTTCCGCGCTTTCCAGGACATAGTCGCCATGTACAGCCTGCCGTCGTATGGCGAGATCGACCCGTCCCCTATAGTAGCGATATCGTTCACTCTATTTTTCGGCTTCATGTTCGGCGATATAGGACACGGCCTTATGATATTTCTGGGGTCTATGTACCTCGTGAAACGCGGCATCATGAAACGTTCTTTCGGACAGGTCATGAAATCCGCCGCGGCAAGCTCTATGGTATTCGGCGCCCTGTATGGCAGTATCTTCGGCATAGAGGGGGTGCTGCCGGCCCTTTGGCTTTCGCCGATGCATGATACAAACAGGCTGCTCGTAATCGCTATCTGCATAGGAGTATTTATGATAAGCCTTGGTCTGATACTGAATATGATAACACGCTACAGAGCAAGGGATTTCGGACGCCTGCTGTTTGACGGACAGGGGCTCGCCGGGCTCTTCCTTTACTGGACGATGGCCGCGCTTGCCGCAATATACATTACAGGGGCTAAGGTCTCAGAGGTTGCGGCGGACATAATGTGGGGCGGCATAGGCGTGTTGATGCTGCTTATGGTATGCCGCGACATACTGGCTCGCTACCTGCTGCGGCAAAAAGGCGAGGGAGAGTCCGTCGTCATGAACGTATTTGAGATAATGCATAACCTCATGTCTTTCGTCTCCAACACCGCGTCGTTTGTCCGACTAGCGGCGTTCGCTCTCAACCACGTGGGGCTTTCCATGGCCGTGATCATGCTGTCCGAGATGGTTCACAGCCTGCCGGGAGGCATAGTTATGAAAGGCGTCATCCTCGTCGTTGGGAACGTTGTGATAGTATGTCTTGAGGGGCTTATAGTATTCATACAGACACTGCGACTTGAGTACTACGAGTTCTTTGGGAAGTTCTATAAGGGAGGTGGAAGCGCATTCAAACCCATAGGCTGGGGTAAAGACGGCGCAGGCTACTCCCCCGCAGCGGGACGAAAATGAGCCGCCGCTTTAAGCGGCATTTCATAAAGCAACATAAAATACGAAGATATTTTAAAAATATTAATATTAATGGATAATAGAAGAAGGAGTGGGTTTTTATGTTTGGACTGACGATTTGCTGCTGCACGGTGGCAACAATGATAGGCGCAGGCTATGTCATGCAGCGCAGAGGCTACAAGGGCAGCAAGGCTTTATACGCAATAAGCCTTGGAGCATCATCTTTTCTTATATTCTCGGGCGCATTTTTATCTCTGACGACGCACCCCGCGTTTGCTGCCGCAGCGGCCGCTCCGCTTGGCACTGCCGCGGGAATGGGCTTTATCGCGGCTTCGGTGTCAACCGGTCTTGCGTGCCTTGGCGCCGGCCTTGCGGTTGCAAGCGTCGGATCCGCCGCGCTGGGTCTGGTAGGAGAAAAACCGGAGATGCTCGGAACAACTCTTATCTACCTGGGCCTTGCCGAAGGGATAGCGATATACGGCGTAATCGTCTCTCTGCTCGTCCTCGGACGCATATAAAAAGGACAGTACTTCAAAAATGAAAGCGTTTCTGGTGAGCGACAACCATGACTCTCTGGTAGGCATGAGACTGGCGGGGATACAGGGCTGTCTGGTTCACACTCCTGAGGAGGCGTTCGCGGCTATAGAGAGGGCTCTCAAGATGGAGGATCTAGCCATTCTCGCAATCACGGAGAAAGCCGCGGAAATGGCTCCGGAAATCATTCAACAGCTGCGTGAGCGCGGCGAACTGCCTCTTGTAGTTGAAATTCCTGACAGATTCGGTACTAAACGCGGTCCTGACTTTCTGACCCGTTACGTACAGGAAGCCATTGGGGTGAAGATGTGATGAAGGAAGTTCCAAGCGAAAAGATAAGCATGTTAAGAGACATTATCCTGGAAAAAGCCGATGAGCAAAGAAGGACGCTTATCACAAACGCGCATCGTGAAGCCGAAGAATGGCTGGCTAAGGAAATGGAAAAACTGCAGCGGGAGACCAATTTGATACTGCAGGACGCAAAAAAACGAGCGGAGGATATAAGGCGCAGACAGATACTTGCCGCGGAACGAGAGAAATCGACCGAGACACTGCGCCTTCAAAACAGGCTGCTTTCGGAGGCGCTCAGCAGACTGCAGGACAAGCTTGTACACCTAAGAGACCGCGATGACTATGCGGACATCCTTACGGGCATGTGCATGGAGGCGATAGCATCGCTTAAGGGATGCACCAGCTTTAAATTGCGTCTGTCTGCTGTCGACGCGCATCTTGCGGAACAGGTAATCTCGAAGGTGAAGGAGCTTGTTCCGGACATCGAAATAACGTTCGACAACGAGCCTGCGCCAATACTCGGGGGCTGCTGGATAGCTTCGGCGGACAACCGCAGACAGGTCAACTTGGACTGGCAGACACTGACACAGGAAATGGCGGATACATTGGCCGAACGGCTCCTGCCGCTGTTATAGGAGGAATGTATTTTGGAGGTTAACACGACCGATACTCCAATTCAAAAAGAAGGCATCGTAGCCTTCGTCAATGGCCCGGTAATCAAGGCGACCAACATGAGGAGCTTCGCTATGCGCGAAGTGGTGACCGTTGGCGAAAAAAGGCTTATGGGCGAGATAATCAGCATGGACGGAGACAACGCCACTATACAGGTCTACGAAAACACTGACGGTCTTAGGCTTGATGAAAAAATCTACGGCTTTGGAGAGCCGCTTTCTATAGAAATAGGCCCCGGGCTTATAGGCAGCTTCTTTGACGGCATAGGGCGTCCGCTTGATCTGCTCCTTGAGAAGGAGGGCATGTTCATCTCCCCGGGGACGACCGTAAATATGTTAAACAGGGAGAAGCAGTGGCATGTGACACCTGTAGTCAAGGCTGGGGATCTGATAACGGGCGGAATGGTCATAGCGACGGTACAGGAGACCCCTTTGCTTCTGCACAAAATAATGGCGCCTATCGGCATCGAAGGCGAACTGACATGGATCCTCAGAGAAGGCCCTCACAAAGCGGGTGAGGATGTTGCAAAAATAAAAGACGCCTTCGGCCGTGAAATAGCGATACCAATGATTCAGCGCTGGCCGGTCCGCACGCCGAGGCCGTACAGGGAGAGGCTCTTGCCGAACGAGCCTTTCGTAACCGGGCAGAGGGTCATAGACGGCCTGTTCCCCATAGCCAAGGGCGGTACCGCGTGTATTCCGGGCGGATTCGGCACTGGGAAAACCGTCACTCAGCATCAGCTTGCAAAGTGGGGGGACGCGCAGGTCGTCATCTACATAGGATGCGGCGAGCGCGGCAATGAGATGACAGACGTCCTGGAACAGTTCCCGGTTCTGGAGGATCCAAGATCAGGGCGTCCTCTGATGGAACGTACCATCCTTATAGCAAACACATCAAACATGCCCGTGGCGGCGAGAGAAGCATCCATATACACAGGCATAACGATAGCGGAGTACTTCAGAGATATGGGGTATGACGTGGCGATTATGGCCGACTCAACGTCTCGCTGGGCCGAAGCGCTGCGCGAGCTTTCGGGGCGCCTTGAGGAGATACCCGCGGAAGAGGGTTTTCCCGCGTATCTGCCAAGCCGGCTTGCCGAGTTCTACGAGCGTGCGGGACGTGTGGTGACTTTAGGAGGAGAAAACGGCAGCGTAACCGTAATAGGCGCTGTATCGCCTCCGGGCGGCGACTTTACGGAACCGGTAACAAGGCATACCAAGAGGTTTATCCGCTGTTTCTGGGGACTTGACAAAAACCTTGCAAACGCGCGCCACTACCCCGCCATATCATGGATAGACTCTTACAGTGAATACTCGGAAGAGCTCAGCAACTGGTTCTGTTCCAACGTCGACCCGAGGTGGTCTGAACTCCGCGATGAAGTCAGGCAGATATTGGCGGAAGACAACAAGGTCCAGCAGGTCATAAAGCTAGTCGGGGAGGACGTCCTTCCTGACGACCAAAGGCTTGTGTCGTTTACGGCTTTTCTCATTAAAAACGGCTATCTTCAGCAGAACTCTTTTGGGTCGGATTCTTACTCTCCGCTTCTGAAGGGGTTCGAGATTCTGGATTTAATAATAGATTTCCATCACAAAGCCATGGAGCTCGTACGCAAAGGGATCCCGATCTCTTTGATAAAAGAAGATTCCTCCGTCGACGCGCTAACGCACCTGAGGGAACTTGATCCTGAGGACAAGGATGGATTTACATTGGTGCGCAGCCGTATAGCGACACACCTCGAGAGGGTAGCGGCCGAGCGCACAAGAAAGCTTGGAGGAAAGTAACCGATGGCAAAGCCTGAATATATCGGCGTCAAAGACATAAACGGACCGTTCGTCCTCGTCGAGCACGTATCCGACGCCGGGTACGGCGAGCTTGTGGACATAAAAGACAGCCAGGGGCGCATAAGACGCGGACAGGTAAAATCATTAAGCGAGAAAGCAACGCTCGTACAGGTTTTCACGGGCACCGGGGATCTCGTCCCAAGTACGACCAAGGTGCGTTTCCTTGGGAAACCGCTTGAGATACATCTCTCGAAGCAGATGCTGGGCCGTACTTTCAACGGTCTTGGCGAACCAAGGGACGGCTGCGGCGAGATATACGGCGGCAAGCGCGTAAACATCAACGGGCTGCCGCTCAACCCAATGGCGCGCCAATATCCCAGGGACTTCATCCATACCGGAATATCCGCGATCGACACACTGACCACTCTTATACGCGGACAAAAGCTGCCTATATTCTCAGGCAACGGCCTGCCTCATAACCAGCTTGCCGTGCAGATAGCCACACAGGCAAAGATCATGGGCACGGCTGAGTTCGCCGTCGTGTTCGCCGGGGTCGGCATAAAACACGACGACGCGGCTTACTTCACGCACGAGCTCTCATCGCGCGGCCACAGCAACAACATAGTCACGTTTTTGAACTTAGCGGATGATCCTGTGATCGAGCGCATAGCTACGCCCAGGATGGCGCTTTCTACGGCAGAGTACCTCGCATACGAGCTCGGACTGCATGTCCTCGTGATAATAACGGACATGACCAGCTACTGCGAGGCGCTGCGTGAGCTTGGCGTAGCGGCAGGAGAGGTGCCAAGCCGCAAAGGGTACCCGGCGTATCTTTACAGCGATCTCGCGTCGCTTTATGAAAGGGCCGGTGTCGTGCACGGCGCGGACGGAAGCGTCACACAGATACCAATACTGACGATGCCGAACCACGACATCACACACCCGATACCGGACCTTACCGGATTCATCACAGAGGGGCAGATAGTCCTCTCTCGCGACTTGGACGCAAAGAACATATATCCGCCGATAGACATCCTGACAAGCCTGTCCCGTTTGATGAAGGACGGCATAGGCAAAGGCTTCACGCGTGAGGATCATCCGAGCGTTTCAAGCCAGCTGTTCGCGTCATACAGCAGGGTGCAGGACGTGCGCTCTCTGGCCGGCGTTGTCGGAGAAGACGAGCTCTCAAAGAACGACAAAGCTTCGCTTGAGTTCGGTAAACTTTTTGAGGAGAGGTTCCTCAAGCAGGGCAAGGAAGAAGAGCGCGAGATAGGCTACTCTCTCGACATGGCGTGGGAGATACTCAGCACATTGCCCAGAAGCGACCTGACAAGGGTCTCGCTGTCGGAGATCCAGGAGCATATTAAAAAATCTGATTAATACTGGTCAGAAACGCTTATGTTTGGCTTAAAACAGGCCTCTTGCCGGCATTGGTGATCAGCCGTGCACAAAGAGGTCTGTTTTTAACCGGCTTATTTAAAGCTGAGACGTGCAATGCGGGCAACGAGTCGCCATATCATCGATCTCAGAGCGGCAGTAAGTTCTATCAAACCGGCGGCAAGAACAACTGACGCAGCAAGAGCAAAACAAACCGCAGGCATCGCTTGAAAGTGCGGCATATCCATCTGTCACCGCTGCAGCCTTTGCCGTATGTCGGGCGAAATACGCGGCACGGCGTTTATAAGCTCGGCTGTGTAGGGATGCGACGGGTTTGACAGCAATGAAGCAGAGTCCCCTTCCTCACATAACCTGCCGTCTTTCACCACCATTATACGATCGGCCACGCGCCCGGCCAACACCAGGTCGTGCGTTACAAACATCATTGCCGCGTTATGCGCCACCTTCTTTTTAAGTATCTCGATTATATCCCTGCGCGTCGACACATCCTGCATCGACGTCGGCTCGTCGCAAAGCAGAAGGTCGGGGTCCAGCATTAAGGAGCGCGCTATCTCAACACGCTGCCTCTGTCCCCCGGAAAGGCCTACGGCCCTTGAGTTCAATATCCTTTCGCCCTCCAGCCCAAGCTCTGCAAGAAGCGCCTTCGCCCTCACGCGCGCCTCCTCCTTAGACATGCCGGTCTTAGCTATGATTTGAGGCTCGACGACAGCCTCAAGCGCTGAAAGTCCGGGAGGCAGAGCACCGTATGGGTCTTGCGGCACATAACCGCACCTGCGCCGCACTTTAGCGAGATCCGAAGGTTTAAGCGCGTCAATATCGTATCCGAACAGAAAGACCTTCCCGGAGGACCTCTTCACAAGTCCCAATACCGAGCGCATAAGCGTAGTTTTACCGCTTCCAGACTCACCCACTACGGCAAGGGTCTCGCCTTTTTCCAGCGAAAAGGATATGTCGTTCACCGCGATGTGCGACATCCTGCTTTTAGATTTAAAAAAAACAGTCAGCCTTTCCGCCCTAACTGCGCATTTCATCTCCTTGTCCTCTCTCATATTCTCCACCGTCTTACAGCAGCATTGAATCCACAAGATCTTTTGTATGGGGGTGCTTGGGATCGCTTATTATCTCCAGAGGCGCACCCTCTTCAACCAAAAGCCCGTCCTTCATTACAAGCAGCCTCTCGCACACAGACGCCGCCATCGGAAGGTCGTGGGTCACAAGCAGAACTGTGAGCCCCCTTTCACGCCGCAACCGGGACATCAGCTTCAATATCCCGGCCTGCGTTATAACGTCAAGAGCCGTCGTAGGCTCGTCGGCTAAAAGCAGCTGAGGCGAGCACAGCAACGCAAGGGCTATCGCCGCGCGCTGCTTCTGTCCGCCGGACAGCTCATGGGGATACCTTTTTGCTATCTTAGGATCAAGCCCGACATCTTGAAGCGCCTCGCCTATTTTCATTAAGGCGTCGCGCCCTTCGATCGCCATATGTATGCGCAGCACTTCCTCCATATGACTGCCTATCGTTATAACTGGGGTGAACGAGTTAAGAGCGCCCTGCGGAACCAGCGATATCTTTTTCCATCTAATTCCTCTTAGTGTTTCACTGTCCATTGCAAGCAGGTCGCTGCCGCAAAACCGTATCGAGCCGCTTACGCGCGTCCCAGGCGGCAGAAGGCCGAGCGTCGCCATTATAATAGTGCTTTTTCCGCTGCCCGATTCGCCGACAAGACCCGTGAAAGAGCCGCTCTCTACCATGAACGAAACGCCGCGTACGGCATAGGCAAAGTTATCATCCGTCCTGGGGTATCTAATTAAGAGGTCGCGGACATCAAGCATTTCTGCCGCCCCCTAACCTCGGGTCTATCAGCTCTTCCAAGTAACGCCCTATGTCCAAGAATATCAGACATAAAGCGACTATGCCGATGCCGGGAGGTATCAGAAGCCACCACGCGCCCTCTGTGAAGGCCCCGAAGGAGTGTGCCTCGTGAAGCATCCTGCCCCACGAAATAAGCCTCGGGTCCGAGAGCCCGAGGAAAGCAACGCCCGCTTCCGCAAGGATGGCGCCCGGAACCCCCAATGCGACGTTTGCCAAAAGTATCGGAGCCGTCTCAGGCACAAGGTGCCTCCATAGTATATAACCGCGTTTAGCTCCAAGTGCTTTGAGCCCCTCCACCCATGGACTCTCCCTGACTGTGAGGACAAGAGATCTGACGGAGCGCGCTGTGCCCATCCACGAAAAGATCGAAAGTATCAGCACCAGCTGCCAAAGTCCTTTGCCCCACACCCCTGCTAAAACCATCAGTATCGGCAGCGTAGGTATAGAAAGCAGTATGTCTACGGCGCGCATTATCAGCGTGTCCGTCCACCCTCCGATATACCCGGCGGCAAGCCCAAATCCAAGGCCCAGCAAAGACGCCACTATCGTCGCGCTTATGCCGACCGTCAAAGATGTCCGTATCCCATACACCAGCATGGTAAATACGTCGCGCCCTCTCTGGTCCGTCCCCAAAAGCCCGTGCCGCTCTCCCGGAAGCGAAAGTTTTAATTTCGCGTATGACGCCCCTTCTATCGATATCCCGTATCTCCCGCGCGCCTGGAAAAGATGTTCGACGCTTCTGCCTATCAGCGGCAGACCGAGTTTCTGCTTGAATATCATGTCACGTCCGTCTATATTGACCCAATGGACAGTCTGTCCCGTAAACGACTCTATCACGTAGTCCTTTTGGGGAGTATGCCATATCACCTTCACCTCGCCGCGCCCCTTAGCCCGTATCTCTCCCTTTAAAGCAAATATGGCCGGAGGTAACTTGTCCCATTCAAACCAGGTGCCGTACGTTCCAACATCTATCTCAGCATCGGCGGGAAGCGATCGGTTCCACCACACAGGCCTCGCGAACGGCGCCCCTACGATGTCCGAAGGGTGTCCGGCAAATAGCATCGGTCCGAAGATGCCGATGGACAGTATCACGGCGAAAGCGATGACGCTTCTGCGTCTCAGCAGCCTGATCATCAGTTTCTGCCCTCTATGCGCACGCGCGGATCAACGATGCCGTAGACAACGTCGGCCATAAAATTGCATATCACCGTTATGAGCGCCAAAAGGTAAAAGGCCGCGCCGGCCGCCGGATAGTCATGCCCTGATACGGCCTCAAGCAGGAATGTGCCGACTCCGTGCAGAGAAAAAACTGTCTCTGTTATGACGGCGCCGGACACCAGGCCTGGAACGGACATCAGAAGTATCGTGAGTATGGGCGGCAGTATGGTCCGGAACGCATGGAAATAGACGACGCGCTCTTCTGGAAGCCCGCGCGCCCTCGCCATCAGTATAAAATCCTCTCCAAGCACCCTCACCATGAGGTTGCGCACATAGAGCGCCCATCCGCCGAACCCCATCAATGTAAGAGATAGAACAGGCAGCGCCATGTGCCATACGTAGTCTAAAGCCAGTGCGGCGGCGCCCCCCGGCGGAGGGACAGAGACGCTGCCGCGCAAAGGAAAAAGCGGCACAGTCCGCGCAAGAAGCATTAGAAGGACAAGCTGAACAAAAAAACCCGGGAACGACGCCGTCACGGCGCCCGCTCTCAGGACTATGCGCTCGGTAAGCCTCCCCCTGTTAAGAGCGGCCTTTATTCCAAGCCATATGCCGAGCACGGACGAAAGCGCCATAGAGCTGGCCATCAGCGCGACTGTGGCTGGCAGCCTGGATATCAGCTCGTCCCACACGGGTTTTCTGCTCATGAAGGAAAGGCCGAAACTGAACGTAAGCATCTGCTTTATGTAAATGAAAAACTGTTCCGCCATCGGCCTGTCAAGCCCGTAAAGCTCGCGCAGCCTCTCTTTTGCCTCGGGCGAGAAATTGGGGTCTATTATAGTGTTCACCGCATCTCCCGGCATTATCCTAAACAGGATGAAATTGAACACGAGCACCGCGGCCAGGACCACAAGGGACGACACAACCCTGCCTATAAGCCAGGACCTTCTCATATGCCTTCCGCCGCCTTTGTGCGCAAAAGCCTGAAGTGAGGGTTTTTCTTCATCATGACGTACTCCCCGGGCCTGTACTCATCCAAAACAAACGGACCGGATCCAACAAGCCCGGCCGGACCGAATCTGCCGCTGTTATCAAGGGGGTTCCAGTTCTGCCAATCCTTTATCCTTTTTATCACATGTCCGGGCATGCACGGAAGACCTCCTATATTATCGAGATACCAATAGCTTACGCCCCTCATATGCACAATGAGCCTGCCGTCGTCGAACGATTCGACGGAGCTTACGTCCTTGACGGAATCAAAAAAGCGCGGGATCCTGCGAGAGCGCAGAAAATCTATAGTCGCCCTGACGTCGTGAGCCGTCAGCCTGCTGCCGTCGCTCCATTTAAGACCCGGCAAAATCCTGAAAACCAAATCCGTGTGAGCCGATCGGCCGCTGCCCGCCGTCTTTACGCTCCAAGATCCCGCAAGCGCGGGCATGTCCTCGAGCGTTACCGGGTTGGTACCTATCAGGCTCTCGTATATCAGCCCCAGTACCTGCCACGAGTACGCGGTGCTCGCCACGAAAGGGTTCATATTGCGAGGCTCCTCGGGCAGCACCATATTAAGCCTGCGCATAGGACCGTCCTTAGGCTCAGCCATAAGCAGCGTCCAAATGTTGTCGGCCGTCATCTTGTCTGTCGCCACTATGTTTTTCCACCGCCGGGATACGGCGGAGACAGAGAAGCGGCTGTAGATGGGTATAGACGGCATCACCCTCGACAATATCCTCTGCGACTCAGCAGAGTACTTTTCCGCGGACTTTCTGTCGCCGGCGGACCGGAGCTTAAGCAGCGCCGCGTCAAGCTGCGGATCGCTCGTGCCGGTCATATTATAGCCGCCCTCGAAGTCCATGGAGCTATGGTAGAAAGAATAGAGCGAATCAGGGTTTCGGCCCATCGACCAGGCAAGAACGGCAAGTGAATACTCTTTGCGGTCAAGTTTAGCTATCATCGATGAAAAATCCATAGGTTCCACATCGACCGGAAAACCAATCGCGCGAAGGGAATCGGCTATCTGCTCCGCAAGCTCCGCGGTAGTCGGGGCCACGCGCGCAAGCGGAGCGAGCAGCTTCATCTTCTCCAGCGCCCTGCCTTTGGGCGTAACAAGGGTACCGGCTATATTCCAGGAGTACCCCCTGCTTTTCAGTTTACGGCGCGCCTCGCTCCTGTCGTATATGTCCTTGGCGCTATCGGGAAGCGCCCATGGCGAAGCCGGCGGCAGCCAGCCGTTTATCGGCTCGCAATATCCAGAGAATATTGTGCGCACCATATTGTTCCTGTCTATGGCCTGCGCCGCGGCTTGTCTGACAGTTTCGTCGTTCCAAGGCTCGGCTTTATTGTTCAGAAGAAGGAAAAAGGCGTGGAAACCTCTTGCGAGCGACATCCGCAGTTTAGGATTCCTGCTCAGCCTGTCTATATCGGAAGGGCGCGTTATATCGCTTATTATATCTATGTCGCCCTTCTCCGCCGCAAGGACCTTGGCGTCGTCGTTAGCTATTATAAGCATGCACAGCTTGTCTATCTTAGGCCCCGATACTTTATTGAAATCTATATCCGCCGGGCGTGCGGCAGCAGGCGCAGTAAGAAGCGCAAGCAAAACGACCGGGTACGCAAAAAGAAGTCCGAATACGCGCCTTATCGTCAGCATTTGGGGGCGTCCCCCGCCGCGTCTATTATTATCTCATTTGACGGCACGGGCCTTTTGGATATTATGTTGAGCAAAAATCTACCCGCCAGCACACCCGCTTCAAACGTAGGCTCCGCGGATTCCGATTTGAAGATGATTGAATAATGATCATCTGTCTTGAAGCCAAGAGTAACCAATGGAACTAAGACAGCTTCGGGGCGGTTCGCGGCGTCGCCCCATATTAACCCCTCGACGTTTCTGTCAATCAGTTTGCCGAGTTCACGAACAGCCCGCTGCGGGCTTCCGTCCGTGCATTTAATGATAAACTCGTACTCCGAATTGGCCAGGGCCCGGTCTATTCCCGACAGAAAAGGCGGAAGCCACGAACAGTTGAACTCTGCCAAAACGATACCCACGAGGCCGCTCTTTTTTGTGGAAAGGTTCTTGGCGTTCCTATCCGGCCGATAGTTCAGACGGCGCACGGCCTCGATCACCTTAACCCTCGTGCGTTCCGATATCCTGTGGTCGCCCTTCAGCACGCGGCTCACAGTAGCTTTGTCCACACCGGCCTCTTTAGCTACATCCTGCATCGTGACTCTCATCCGGCTCACCGCCCATGCGCTGCTGTT